>Ga0335080_10001983_pt1 | contig 20418 bp, 15 predicted proteins | sample Lox_Sample_34_FD_206720 | JGI IMG/M metagenome (GOLD analysis project Ga0335080, IMG submission 206720) | Soil microbial communities from Loxahatchee National Wildlife Refuge, Florida, United States - Lox_Sample_3.4 | ecosystem: Environmental > Terrestrial > Soil > Wetlands | place: USA...
TGACGCTGAATCGACCGACGCGACGCCCAAGTTGTATCGGTGGCCTGACTGCCCAACCCCGGGATTCATCCCGAGTCAGATCCGTGCCCAGCCTCGGCCGCTGCGCACTCCCCTATAATCTTCTAATCTTTCCCCATGCCTCACGCGGCAAAAGCCGGCAAGCAGATCGACGCTCTGCGGGACCAGATCCGCCATCACGAACATCTCTATTACGTGCTCGATGCGCCCGAAATCAGCGACGCGGAATTTGACCAGCTTATGAGTGAATTGAAGCGGCTCGAAGCGGCAAATCCGGAGCTCGTTACCCCTGACTCTCCCACCCAGCGCGTCGGCGGCAAGCCCCGCGAGGGCTTCGTCAAAGTGCCTCATTCCTCTCCCATGCTGTCTCTCGACAACACTTACAGCCAGGATGAGCTGCGTAGCTGGGAACGGCGCGTCCACGAGTTAAGCGGCCATAAGGAGGTCGAGTATGTCTGCGAACTCAAGCTCGACGGCATGTCCTTGGCGCTTAGGTATGAGCAAGGCAGGCTGATCGGCGGGCTGACTCGAGGCGATGGAAGTGTGGGCGAGGATGTGACTTTCAACGTTCGCACGGTGCGTTCCATCCCGCTTTCCATCCCCCGGCAAAAACTGAAACAGGCTGGGATGCCCGAAGATTTTGAAGTGCGGGGCGAAATCTTGATGCCGCTCGGTGCTTTTAGGAAGATGAATGAAGAGCGCGAGCAGCAAGGGCTTTCCCTTTTCGCCAATCCCCGCAATGCCACCGCCGGCACCATCCGTCAGCTCGATCCCAGCATCCCCGCGAAACGGCGGCTCGACTATTTTGCCTACATGTTGCTCGAAAATGGCCGCCCTTATTTCGACCGGCACTGGAAAACCCTGACCGCCTTGGAGACCGCTGGATTCAAGGTAAATCCCGCGCGAACGCTGGCTGCGAATTTCGCCGAGGTCTGGAACTTCATTGAAAGTGAAGAAGTCAAACGCGAAGATCTTCCCTACGAGATCGATGGCATCGTGGTGAAGGTCGATCGCACTTCCTGGCAGGAAGAACTGGGCTATACCGGCAAGGCTCCCCGTTGGGCCATCGCGTACAAGTACGCTGCCAGGGCCGGTGTGACCCAGATTGAAGGTATCCTCGTGCAAGTAGGGCGCACCGGGAAGCTCACGCCTGTAGCCGCCTTGAAGCCGGTTCCCATCGGTGGCACCACCGTGAGCCGGGCTACGTTGCACAACATGGACGAGATCGAGCGGCTCGGAGTCAAAATCGGCGACTGGGTCGAAGTCGAGCGTGGTGGGGATGTAATCCCGAAGGTGACGCGGGTGATCGAAGATAAAGACCACACCCGCGGGCACAAGTCCTTCCACATGCCGGAGGCGTGCCCCGAATGCGGTACCCACGTGGTCCGGACGGAAGGCCAAGTCGACTATCGCTGTGTCAACGCCAACTGCCCAGCCAAGCTGCGCGAGACGATTCGGCACTTTGCCTCGCGGGGTGTCATGAACATCGAGGGCATGGGAGACGCGCTGGTAAATCAGCTCACCACCCGTGGCCTGGTCAAGAATGTTGCCGACATCTACAAACTCACAAAGGATGACCTGCTCTCGCTGGAACGCATGGGAGACAAATCAGCCCAAAACGTCCTCGATGAGATCGACGGCTCCCGGAAGCTGCCATTTGAGCGTGTCATTTACGGCCTCGGCATACCCTTTGTGGGTGAGCGCACCGCCCAGTTTCTCGCCGCACACTTCGGCTCGATGGATGCGCTGATGAACGCGAGCGAGGAAGAATTGCAGCAGGTCAACGAAGTGGGTCCGCGTATTGCCCAGAGCCTTGCGGAATTTTTCCGCGAGCCGCGAAACCGGGATCTGGTCGAACGTCTCAGAGATGCAAGGCTCAAATTTTCGGGGATCAGACGCGAACGGGGAACCAAGCTGGCGGGCAAGACCTTTGTACTCACCGGCACGCTGTCCGCTTATACACGGGACCAGGCCAAACAGATGATCGAGGCGGCGGGAGGCCGCGTCGCTGGCTCCGTTAGTAAGAAGACGGATTACGTTGTGGCCGGGGCCGATGCTGGCTCCAAGCTGGACAAAGCCAGGGAACTGGGAATCAGCGTAATTGGCGAAAAGGAGATGGGAAAACTCCTCCGAGGATGATTTCCTGGTCTCGTTACAAAAATATACATACTCTTTACATTCTCCTGACAACGCCACAATCCCCAAACCCTACGCTTTACGTAGAAGAGTAAGCAGGGGCGCCTGGGAGCATCGTGGCTGACGAAAACTTGGCCTACGACTGAGCGCCCTGCGTCGCGTTCATCCTGGGCAGAGTTGCTCGCCCTTCAAACTCTCGCTCAGGATGACACCGACGAGTCCAAGGCTCCTTTGAGTCTCCCGTAGGTCATCTCCAGGCTTTCTGGCAGTATTCTCGTTTCACCCACCACTGAGACAAAATTGGCATCCGCGACCCAGCGGGGCAAAACGTGCATGTGAATGTGGCCCGCCACACCCGCGCCGGCGGCCTTGCCGATGTTCATCCCGACATTCACCCCATCCGGCGCATAAAGCTGCCGCAGAGTGCTCTCCATTCTCTGGGCCAGTCCGATCATCTCCGCAGCTGCCGCGGACGGCAGCTTCTGCAATTGGTCGATATGGTCAAAAGGCACGATCATGACGTGCCCTGGAGTGTAGGGATACGTGTTCAATACGATATAGCAATGCTGGGAACGATAGACAATGTGCGCCTCCGCGTCGTTCCCCAGCTTAGGCAGATCGCAGAAAATGCATCCCGAAATCTTCTCTGCGGCGGTGACGTAGGCGTATCGCCATGGAGTCCAGAGGTAGTCCATCGCAGGGCAGAGTAGCAGATCACGCCAGGTTTCGATACCGGCCGAGTGGTGCAAACTCTTTCATCTTGACAACATTTATAGGCCGGTGCAGAGTCTCGGAACGGTGGATATCGGCTTCTGGCTTGGGGATTAGCGATTTGCGTCCCCGTTGCGAATCCCATCTCCATTCGACTCGGAGTGTTCACAGTGGCGAAAAGGGGAAAACCAGGTGAAGAACTCAGACCCGATTAATCCGGCTCAAGAACCCGATCGCAATTCGGTAGAGAAGACCGCGCAGGAGCAGGATGCGAGTCGACCCATCGACCGCCGTTCTTTTCTTGGAGTCACCGCCGCTACTGTGACCGCGGGTTTCCTGGGCCTGGCTCCGGATGCGATTGCCCAGGAAATTGGCCCTGAGGATCCGTCTCAGCGACGCAACAATGAGTTCAAGCGCCGGGACGGCGCTGCTGTGAAGGAGAAAAAACTCCCTCCCACCCACAAAACCAACGGAGATGAAAAACGGTATTTCAATAAAATCGGAAGCTATAGCAAGGGACTGCCTCACGCAGCACTCGGTGAGGTCGACCTGAACGCATACTCCGCGCTCATCACCGCCCTCACGACCGGCGATCCCAGAGACTTCAACGCCATCCCTCTCGGTGGAACCACTAAGCTTTCCAACCCTCAATCCTCATATGCCTATTGCCTGGAGGGAGCTGACTCGCACGTGGACGTCACCGGCCTGCCACCGGCATATGCCAGCAATGAGCAAGGCAGCGAGATGGCAGAGGTTTACTGGATGGCCTTAGCCCGTGACGTTGCCTTCGCCAACTACGATTCCGATTCCACCATTGCCGCCGCCGTCTCCGACCTCAGCAGTTTCCCCGACTATCAGGGCCCTCAGCCGGTTACCCCCGACACGATTTTCCGCGGGTTTACAACCGGAGATCTGTTGGGACCTTACATCTCCCAGTTCCTGGCGATGAACATCCCTTACGGCGCCTGGAGTGTGCCCCAACAGATCACGACCAACATTCCCGGCGACGATCACATGACTTCTTACCTCGAGTGGCTGAACATCCAGCAGGGAGGCGCTCCCGGTGACAAGAATGTCTTCGACTCCACTCCACGTTTTATTCGTAACCTCCGCGACGTTGGCGCTTACGTACACAAGGATTTCAGTTACCAGGCCGGCATCACGGCGGCTCTGATTTTGAACGGTATGGGAGCGCGGTTCGATGCCAACAATCCTTACAATGGTTACACGACCACCTCGCCCTTCGGCACATTCGGTTTCCCCGACGTGCTGGATATTGTGGGACGGGTGTCCGCCGCGGCCTTGCGATGCGTCTATTTTCAAAAGTGGCTGGTCCATCGTCGGGTGCGCCCCGAAGAGTACGCGGGCAACGTCCACAACCAGATGACTGGGCAGGAGAGCTACCCACTTCCCAAGCGCCTGCTGTCCTCGCCGGCTCTACCCGCGATCTTCTCCAAGTTCGGCACCTATTTTCTGCCAATGGCGTTCGCCGAAGGCTGCCCGTTGCATCCGTCGTATCCTCAGGGCCACGGCACGCTCGCCGGAGCGACGGTCACCGTTCTGAAGGCCTTTTACGATGAATCCTTCGTCATTCCGAACCCGGTCGTGGCAAGTCCCGATGGCTTGTCCCTGATGCCCTACAGTGGCGACACGCTCACCGTCGGCAATGAACTCAATAAGCTCGGTGCCAACATCGCTCGCGCGCGCGATGGCGCGGGGGTGCATTGGCGCAGTGATGGCATGGCGGGCCTCTTGCTCGGGGAAACGGTTGCCATCAAGATTCTGAAAGATTTGAAGTCCAATTACTGGGAAGCACCCTTTGACGGCTTCCAGCTGACGAAATTCAACGGCCATACCATCACGATTTGATCAGCTCTTGGTCGGCCGTCTCCAGACTGTCGCCAGTCGTGCGCGTTCGCGCATCAGGGACCTTTTATTTCCTCAGTACAGGCTTCCTTTTTTGCATTAGAATGTTTGCCGCTCGCGACAGGAGATCTTTATGCGTCGTGCATTTCAGAGAATCACTCTTCCCGCTGCCACCTCGTTCGTCGTCTTTTTCCTGCTGTCCTCGATTTCATGGGCAAATCAGAAGGTTTATCTGACTTCCTGTTGTCATACTGGTGCGACCGTATCCGTCCTCGACGCAATGATGGATATGGAAATGGGCTTCATCCCCGCCGGTGCCGGAACCACCGCAGTCGCCATCGGACCCGACAGCATGACCGCCTACATTGGCTTAGCCTCGAACGGCGGCGCAGACACGATTAAAGTAGTCGACGTCATGATGAACGAAGTCATGATGTCATTTAGCGCCGGGAACGGCGCGGTTGCAATCGCAATTTCTCCGGATGGATCCAGGGGTTACATCGCCAACAAGAATGACGGCACCGTCACCATCTTCGACCCTGAGGGCGGCACCGTGATCGCAAACGTCCTTGCGCAGAAGGGTGGTGCCTGCCTTGACGTGGGTGTTTCGCTGGACGGATCAAAGGCCTATGCCGTATGCCAGAAAACTGCGATGGGTAAGCCTGCCCGCAGCGTGTTGGCGATCATCAGCAACAGCCAGGTGACGAAGATCCTTGCGCTTCCTGGCAGCCGGCCCTTCCCAGGAAACACTTTGCTGGCTATTTCGCCGGATGGCTCACGCGCATATGTAGCCGGCATCTCCACGGCGAGTGAGACTGGCTATGCCTCAATCGATTTGATCCAAGAACAGGTCCTGCGCTTCTCCGCCCTCCCCGGTACGAGCTATGGCCTGGCCGTTCACCCCATGTATCCGGATATTCTCTTCTCCTCAGGCGATGGCGTGCTGAACTACATAAAAGCAGGCACGAGCAAGATTCAGCGCACGGTGTCTTTGAACAGTTCGGGCCGCGGCGGGGTTGTGCCTTTCATGGAAGGTATGCGCATTGCCGTCGGCAGTGTCGATGACGACGTGGTTGCCGTAGTAGATAACACCGATGGCCAACTGACCGCCAGCATCCCAACCGGAGCGGCCCCCCAGCGGTTGGTCATTTCGAACGATGAAATGACATCCCTGGTAGGCACAACCTCTGACACCCTGGTCCACACTTTCGACTCCGTGACCGGTATGTGGGTATCTGACTTTGAAGGCGGCACGGCTCCGTTAACCGTGGCTCCCGCCACGACGGGTTCGCGTCTCTTCGTCTTGGACCAGGGGCTCAACGGCTCGGGAAGCGGTGTCACTATCATGGACTCTGACATGGGAATGCTCGAGCGGCTGTGGGGCCTTTCGGTTCCGGGCGCTGCCAGCATGGTCATGAGAGCCGACGGCAAGGCCCTGTACGTGGGAAGCTCCAACGGCTCGATCTCCGTGATCGACACTCGTAGCGGATCACTCAGCGGAGCCATCTCGCTGGGTTCCACCCAGTCCGCGCCTGCCCTCGCAGCGTCAGCCGATCCTAAGACTCTCTACGCCGCCTATGCCCAGAAGGACAGCAACGTGCTTTCCGTGATCAACGTTTCCAAGAAGAAAATTACCAACACTATTTCCCTGGGCGGAGGCGCCTCTTCGGCTGGCCCGTTTGTCGCCGTAACCCCCGACGGCTCTCGCGGTTATGTCACGTTGATGGATCAGAACGAGATCGCCGTCGTCGATCTTGAACAGAAACAGGTCGCGGGCACTATAAGCCTCAGTGCTGGGACAAACCCGGCCTGCATCGCCATTCATCCCAATGGCATGACCGCCTATGTGATCTCCAGCGCTGGCTTGGTTGTCCTCGATCTGCGTTCGAACCGGGTCGTTGGCACGATCACAATCTCGGGAACGCCCCAGAATGTGGCGTTCACAAAGGATGGCTCTATGGCTTACGTCTCGATTTCTGACGGGCCGGCCGCGGTGATCGATACCTCCATCGAACGGGTCGTGGAATATCTTTCGGCGAGCAATACTACTGGCGTCTCTATGTCAGTCAACTAAGCTTCCGTGAGCATCAGGGTGGAGGCGAGACCGGAGTCTTAGCCTTCCGGTGCCGGTCTCGGAATGCCTGCAAAACCGGGGTTAATTGGGGAAATCGTCGTAGGCCGGAACGCGGGGCCAGGGAGTTGAAAGTTATCCTCAGATTGGGGTTTGACACTGTTTGTGAGCGGTTGCTATAGTCGAGTAGTTCCCTTTTGGACGCGGGTTCGCTCTTTAGAACGTCCGACCGCTGGGATTGTCCGGTCCGTTCGCCAGAACGGGCTCAACACAACCTAAGACTCACGCCAGCTGTCCGCTAAGCACGTCCCGCATCCTTCGCACGTGGAGTGCGACTATACCAGAGAGGCTATAACCTTGTTCGACGACAACATCCCCCACGACGGAAATTCTTCGACTTCCACCATCTCGGAGCACGACACTCAGGTCGCTGAGCCGGCTAGCCATCAGGATTTTGATCCTGAATTGCACTCCGACGAGAAGCAGGGGACTGGCCAGAGCGACGACTTTGCCGCTGCGCTTGAGACTTTCACCACCGAAACCGAAGAAGCGGTCGGTGAGGACAAGGTCATCAAGGGCATCGTGCTCAAACTGACGCCCACCCATGTTGTGGTGGACATTGGCGCCAAGTCCGAAGGCATGCTCCCCTTGTCGGAAGTGCTCGACCACGAGGGCAAGCCCCGCTTCCAGCCCGGCGAAGAAATCGACGTCATGCGGGAGAAGGGAGAGACTGAGGAAGGCTACATCAACCTTTCCCATCAGAAGGCCCAAAGACTGCGGGCCTGGGACGACATTGAAAGGGCTTATAACGAGAAGAAGGCGATCAAGGCCACGGTGATCGAGCGCATCAAGGGCGGCCTTACCGTTGACATCGGTGGCGCACGGGCGTTCCTGCCCGGCTCCCAGGCTGATCTGCGTCCCACCCGCAATCTGGAGGCGGTCAAGGGACAGACTCTTGAAGTCGCCATTATCAAACTCAACAAGAAGCGCGGAAACATCGTCGTCTCGCGCAAGCAGGTGCTGGAAGAAGAGCGCAACGAAAAGCGCTCCCAGACTCTGGAGCACCTGGAGGAGGGCGCGGTTCTGACTGGCGTGGTCAAGAATCTGACCGAGTACGGCGCTTTTGTGGATATGGGCGGGATCGACGGTCTTCTGCATATCACCGACATGTCCTGGGGGCGTCTGACCCATCCCCGCGATCTGGTGAACGTCGGCGATCAGATTCAGGTCAAAGTCTTGAAGTTTGACAAGGACAAGCAACGCGTCTCCCTGGGATTCAAACAGCTCACCCCCGACCCTTGGCTCGATGCCGAGCACCGCTATCCGGTCGGCGCTCATGTGGGTGGACGCGTGATCAGCGTGACCGACTACGGGGCATTCGTGGAACTGGAACAGGGAATTGAAGGCCTGGTCCACGTCAGCGAAATGACCTGGTCGAAGCGGATGAAGCATCCCTCCAAACTGGTGAACGTGAACGACCACGTCGAGTGCGTCGTTCTCAACGTGAATCCAGTGGAACGGCGCATCTCTCTTGGCATGCGGCAGCTCTCCGCCAATCCCTGGGATGCTTTGCACGAGAAGTATCCCGTTGGATCGACTGTGGAAGGCCGCGTCAGAAATCTTACCGACTTCGGAGCTTTCATCGAGATTGAAGATGGCATCGACGGCCTTGTCCATGTCAGCAACCTGAGCTGGACCCGGCGGGTCAAGCATCCTTCCGAAGTCCTCAAGAAGGGCGACCGCGTCAAGGCCGCAGTTTTGGCCATTGAGCCGGACAAACGAAGGCTCTCGCTGGGGGTCAAGCAGTTGCAGCCGGATGTCTGGGAGAGCTTCTTCCAGACCCATCATGTAGGCGATGTCTTGCGTGGAAAAGTGCTGCGGGTCGCCAGCTTCGGCGCCTTTGTTGAGATTGCCGACGGCATCGAAGGGCTTTGCCACAATTCCGAAGCTGTGGATGCCAATGGCCAGAGCCTGTCCCTCGAGCCCGGCCAGGAGTACGACTTCAAGATCATCAAGATGAATCCCGAGGAAAAGAAAGTCGGCCTGAGCATCAAGGCGGTCGGCGAAGAGGCCTCGCGTACCGAGGTTGAGGCATACAAACACCCCGTAGCCAGCACCGGGGGCTCTACTATCGGTGAGTTAATGTCCTGGAAACGCGCCGGAAACGAGAACAACTGAACCGGAAGTTTTCCGGCTGAAGTCCCGCTACTTGAGGTCGATCCGCAGAATGATGTTTACCTGCGGCCGGTCGTCAAACTGGCTCACCGTTTTGGTGTCACTCTTCTCGCTCTTGTACTGCGCATACACTTCGTAGTCGATGTTGGCTGACAGTTGCGGGAAGTGATAGCCGCCGTCGCTTCCCACGATGTAAGTCTTCACCGCGCGTGTCCGCGTATTGACCAGGTATACGACGGCGTTGGGCAGAGGATTGTCATGCCGGTCCAGGACCTTGCCCATCAGCAAACGGCCTACCACGGTTTTGTCCTTTTCCTTGGCGTAGGGTTCGGCGGCCAGCACCACGCCAACCAAGAATAAGAGCACCCAAAGCTGACGCTTTCTCATGCCGTTACTCTCCCGAGACAAGACCGTTCACTTCTGCTACTTGAGATGCAGGCTCGTGTCTACGCGCTCATCATACTCCACGTGCACCGTAACCTCTTGGGCCTGCAATGGTTTTCCGGCGGCGGATTTAAGGCCTTTAACATCCGCCCAGACTACATAGTCATGTTTGGCTGCAGGTACGCGCATAGTGAATTCCCCGCGGCGCGTGGAGTACAGCTCCCAGCGCGCCTTCTTGTCCTGTTCGCGCCTAATTTTCACTTTGACACCGTAGACTGGCCGGTCGTCTTCTCCCCAGACCGTGCCGCAAATCAGGGCGTAGGGTTGCGCCGCTTTGCTTTTCGTCGGCGGTTGGGGAGACTGGGGATGGCACACACCCGCCAGGAATAAAAGAGAAACGGGGAACAGGAACCATAACCAGGGAGTGCGGTTGCAGGCGCAGGGGGGCGGTCGAAATGACGCCCGCAGTTCAGGAGAAATCACCGTCCTCGGCTTCCTCTTCTTCCTCTTCTTCGTATTCAGCCTCACCCACAGTTTTCAGTTCGAGAGGGCTGACCGTGACCACTTCAAAATCCGTACCACACTCCGGACAGGAGACCACTTCTCCTTCGTCGACTTCATCTTCCTCGATATCCAGGTCGCTCTCACACTCCGGACAATAAACCATAATTGCCTCCTTCGATGAATATCCTCCTGATACTATTTAGTGGCTTAAAGGGCATGAGGTCAAGTGCCCATCTCCCTCCGAACCCCCGTCCTGCACTGGATGCGCGAGGCCGGGTTCTGGATGCCGGAGTATGACCGAAAAGATCAATTCGCAAGCCCGCCGCCGATATTGGCAAATCGTGCTTTTGCTGCTTGCCAGCGCCGCGACGTGCCTCCCGGATACTCCCACAATGGCCCAGAATTCCATCCCGGCCGCCCCTGCTGATTCCCGCATCGCGGCAGCGCTTAAGCAGATCTCTTCTGCCCGGATCGAGGCTAATATCGAAAAACTCGTGAGCTTTCAGAACCGCTCCACGCTGTCCGCTCAGGATCCCGCCTCGATAGCAGCCGGGCGTGGTATCGGCGCGGCGCGAGAGTGGATCAAGTCCGAGTTCGAGCGCTATTCTAAGGACTGCGGCGGATGCCTGGAGGTGAGGACTGACGCCTTCATCGAAGGCCCGGCCGAACGCATTCCCCAGCCCACTCGGATCGCGAATGTATTTGCGATCTTGCGGGGAAATGATCCTGAAAACGCCAGGCGCATTGTCCTGGTAACGGGCCACTACGATTCCCGTAACAGCGACAATGCCAATGTTACCGATGCCGCGCCGGGCGCCAACGATGACGCCAGCGGTACCGCTGTTAGCCTGGAGTGTGCCCGTGTCCTTAGCCAGCAGAAGTTTCCTGCCACCATTATCTTTCTCACCGTGGCCGGCGAAGAGCAGGGCCTGAACGGCAGCCACCACTTTGCCCAGATGGCGAAGTCGGAAGGCTGGAATCTTGAAGCGGTTCTAAATAATGACATCGTGGGAGGCGACCGTAGCCCGCAGCAGGATGCATCAGTCGTTCGCCTGTTTTCCGAGGGCGTGCCGGCAGCAGCGACCGACGCCGACTTGCGTTCCATGCGCTATCTCGGTGGCGAAAACGACTCGCCCTCCCGCCAACTGGCCCGCTACATCGGCGAGACGAGTCGCACCTACGTCACCGGGGTGACGCCCCTTCTTATTTTTCGCCTGGATCGCTACCTTCGTGGCGGAGATCACTCCTCCTTCAATCAAGCAGGATTTGCTGCGGTCCGCTTCACCGAATTTCGTGAAGACTATAACCATCAGCACCAGAACGTGCGCACCGAGAAGGGCATCGAGTATGGGGATTTGCCCAAATTCGTAAATTTCGACTATGTCGCCAGTGTAGCCCGTTTGAATGCCGCGACGCTGGCCTCATTGGCGGCGGCTCCCGCGCCCCCGGCCAGGGTCCATCTCTTGACCAAAGAACTCGGCAACGACTCCACGTTGACCTGGGACCCTTCCCCGGGCGGGCGCGCGGTCTCATATCAACTCCTCTGGCGGGCAACCACCGGTCCAGATTGGGAACACGAGCAGAATGTGGGGAATGTAACCCACTTTACTGTGCCGCTATCCAAGGATAATGTGATCTTTGCCGTGGCCGCGCTGGATAAAGACGGCCATAGAAGTTTGCCGGTCGTCCCCGTTCCGGAACGCTGAGTTCAACCTGCTAAGATGAATGTGCCGAGAACGGAACTGGAGAACTGATAACGGCTTCTTATGTATCGCGGACGGACTTTTTCGCTCAGCCTGCCTCCCTTCACCACCGCCGTTAAGTGGCTGGTTCTGATCAATGCAGGAGTGTTTTTTCTGACCACCGTCCTGAGGGCGGTGGCGCCGGACTTTGGCGCGTCGTTTTTCCTGGCCCTGGCATTGATTCCCGCGACGGTCATGCGCGGCTGGGTCTTCCAGTTAGTCACCTATTCCTTCCTTCATGCCGGTATTCTTCATATTCTCTTCAACATGCTCTGGCTGTGGTGGTTTGGCGCCACCCTGGAGATGGATTGGGGCCGGAAGAGATTTCTGGAATTTTACTTTTTCTGCGTGCTGGGTGCTGCTCTCGTCACCGTCGCAGTCTCCTACACCGGCCTGGGAGGAATAACCCCTGTCACTCCGACGGTCGGTGCTTCTGGCGGAATTCTCGGAATTCTGATGGCCTTCGGTCTTCTCCATGGCAACCAGGAGATTTGGCTCTTTCCCATCCCCTTCTCCATCCGCGCAAAATATTTCGTAGCGGGCGTCGCGTTTTTTACCCTCATCGAAGCTATCAGCGCCACCGGCGCGCGTCACGGAGAGAATGTCGCATACGTGGCTCACCTGGGCGGTCTCCTCTTCGGTTTCCTCTATGTGAAGTTCCTGCCAGGGCGCGGACTGGCGATAGGCGCCTCGGAACGCTATTTCGGCCTGAGGAATGCTTACTACCGATGGAAGCGCCGCCGCGCCGCCCGCAAGTTTGAAGTCTACATGCGTCAGCACAATCGGACCGTGAGCTTCGACGAGCACGGCAACTACATCCCGCCCGATAACCCCGACAAGAAGAACGGCGGCTCCAAGTCCGGCTGGGTGAACTGAAACGTTTCAGTCTGGGCTTGTACTCACCGCGCTGAAGTTTGCCGTCATGCCAGCCCAAAGAGCTTTTCAAATTCCGATAGAACCAGGCCTACTAAATCGTCCGCTCTCTTTTTTCCCTTGAATCCCAGGTCGTGACCCTGATTCTCCACTGGGAGGAGCGCCGTCTTTCCTGGGATGAGACTGATAGCCGATCTGGCCTCGTCAATCGTCGCAAAAGGATCTCGCGTGCCCTGCACGAACAACGCTGGAATAGTAAGTTTTGGCAGGTGTTGGGTGCGCAGCTGAGCCGGCTTTCCCGGAGGATGCAGCGGATATGAAGTGAGAAGCAACCCGTCCACGAGACCGGGCTCTTCCGCGCACAGCATTGTGGTCTGGCGCCCGCCGTAGGATTGACCTCCCAGAAACAGGCGCCCCGGCACCGCTCCGCGCATGGCGGCCACAGCACTCTTCAGCCCGAGCCGATCCCGTGCCGCTTCTCCCGGCCGCGGTGGGCCGTAAGACCGCGCCTGGCGATACGGTAAATCGCAACGCAGAACCGCGAATCCTGCCCCCGAAAAAACTTCCGCAATCGCCACCACAAGGGACGACTGGCAATTCCCGCCCGCACCATGGGTGAAGATAAGCCCGTTGCCGCTGGGCGCGTCTGGACGATGGATGAATCCGCGAACGTTGGGATCCATCGACATATTCGAGAAGGCTTCGATGCTCACTTTGGCAGACATCGCGTTACCAGCAGTACGCTTGCCTAGCGGGTCGGGCTTGTAGAAATTGCTTCCAATGATTCGAACACCCGAACCGTCCGGATTTCATGGGCAAGCTTGGCCCAGCATCGTAATACCGAGGGGTCTTCAAGGGCAGCTCGTCTGGCCTCCTCCGATTTCCACCGCCGAATCAGAACATACTCGCGTTCGGATTTCCGGTCACGATAAAGCAAGTCCTGGCTGTAGCCTCCGGCGGAGAGGGCCGAAATAAGATCCCTTATCGTCGTCAGCGACTCCTCTTCCTTGCCTGGAAGCGGCTCAAAGATCGCGACGGAGTGGATCTCGGTGCTCATGGTTGAACCCGTCTGCCAGTGCGCTGCACAGGCCCCGCGCTGCCAGCCGCGACCGTATGGAGTCGCATGAAATTGGTGGAACCGGAGGCCATTTGCGTGCCCGCGACCACTCCCAGCACATCCCCGGCTCGAACGCGTTTCCGACGTACTAGTTCCCGCTCCGCCGTGGAAACCATCTCCTCTGCAGTACGCGCCTGCTTTGTCTTGACCGGACAGACCCCCCATAACAGGTTCATGCGATTGCACACCGCGGCCGATTGACTGAAAGCATAAATATTCGTCTTGGACCGATATTTGGAAATCATCCTCGCGGTGTTGCCTGTCTCCGTAAATACCGCGATGGCGCCCATGCGAAGATCCTCGGCCGCGTGGGATATGGATTCGCAGATTGCCTCCGCGATACTGAGCGAATGCCTCTCGCGCCTTCTCCTCGGAAAGTCTTGCACATTCTTCTCTGCTTCCGCCACAATTCTCGCCATCATGGCCACTGCTTCGCGCGGGTAGCATCCATTCGCCGTCTCGGCCGAGAGCATGACGGCATCGCTTCCGTCGAAAATCGCATTCGCCACGTCGCTGGCCTCCGCCCGCGTGGGACGTGGATTTTCAATCATCGACTCCAGCATCTGCGTCGCCGTAATGACCGGCTTACGCCACTCCGCCGATCGGCGAATCACTCGTTTCTGGATCACCGGGACCTGTTCCGGCGGCATCTCCACGCCCAGGTCCCCCCGAGCCACCATCACTCCGTCCGCTTCTTCGAAAATCTCTTCCAGTTGTTCCAGCGCCTGCGGCTTCTCCAACTTGGCGATGACAGGAACCTCAATGCCATGGCTGCTCATCAGTTGTTTTGCCAGCCGGACATCTGACGCCGACCGCACAAATGACAACGCGACCAGGTCCACGCCGTGGCGCAGCCCGAACTCCAGATCCTCCCGATCTTTTTCCGTCAAAGCCGGAATGGATAAGGCGACGCCGGGAAGGTTGATCCCCTGATGCTCTCCCAGCAGGCCACCATTGATGACTTGGCATTCCACATCCTGCCCTCGTAGTCGAATAACGCGTAACTCGATCAGGCCGTCGGAGAGCAGGACACGGTCGCCCGGCTTTACCTCTTTGCCTAGCCCTTGAAATGTGGTTGAAATCAACGATGCCGAACCTTCGATCAGCCGCGAGGTGATCCTGATGGTGGAACCTGTCTTCAGTACGAGAGGCTTGTGCCCTGTTAGCGGGCCGGTCCGTATCTTGGGGCCCTGCAGGTCCTGCAGAACGCAGATACTTCGACCCTCAGACTCTGCGACACGACGCAGGCGCTCGATGTGCAGAGCGTGTTCCTCGTGAGATCCATGGGAGAAATTCAGCCGTGCCACGTCCATGCCCAGACGCATGAGATCGCGCAGGACAGCTTCCGTATTGCATGACGGGCCAATTGTGCAAATGATCTTCGCTCGCCGCTGAAGGGGCGTAGGCGCCAGCAAGCGGCGTGTCTTAGGTGCGCGGCCTGGCAAGAATGTTTCCGCTCTGTGAAGCCGACATGTCCAGCAGTTCCTTGCCTAGAGTCGCCCTCGGGAACAGCATGGCGTTAAACTCCGCCCCTACCAGAGTCACCAGGGAGATCATGTACATCCACACCAGCAGCGCGATGGCAACTCCGAACGAGCTGTAGATGACGCTGTAGTCGGCGTAGTTCTGCAGGTAACGGCTGAATAGCATGGTGGAGAGAAACCACAAGCCGGTCGCCAGCATGGCCCCGGGTAGAACGCTGTGCCAGGGTTGCGTACGGGGAACGGCGTTATGGTAAATCAGAGCGATGACAGCGATGCTGGTCAGGGTGGCGATGAACCAGCGAATTACCGCCCACATCAGCAGGATATAGAAGCCAAATTCATGGCCCAGCAGGAACAGAATTCGGGTCTCGATTCGACTGCCGAAAGCGACCAATATGGTGGCGAAGGTGAGGGGAATTCCCGCCAGTATTACCAGGGAAAATGCGATCATGCGCTCCTTGACCAGGCCCCAGATCTTCGGAAGCTGGTAAGCGTTACGGAATCCTTCCATCCAGGAAATCATCACGCCTGACCCCGTCCACAGCGTGATCAGTGACGCGCTGATCAGCACGCCTACTGGCCGTTGCAGCGAGGTCCCCTTCAGGTAAGCCAATGCCGTCCCGCTGCCCGTTGGCAGAATTCTACCAATGGCATAGGAGATCTCCCGCAGGTAGACTTCCGTCTTGCGAGACGTGGCGAGGACGGAACCGATTACCAGCAACCCCGGAAAAAAAGTCAAAATCGAGGAGTACGCCGCAGCCTTGGCTACGGCAAACGCGTCATGCTGGAACGCGCGCCAGAATGCCAGCCGCAACAGCCTTAAAAAGCGCAGGATCAACAGTCCCAGAGTATTGCGCCGGGGCATGGTGTGCAACGAAGAACCTTCGCCGCGACTCAGGTTTTGCAATCGTTGTGGGCTCGCGTTCATTTGGGACAAAAGGATAAGGGGCGGATATCCCCGCCCCCTTGATGTTTTCAGTTGATTACTCGGCCGTAAGTTCCTCGGTCTCGCCTTCGTGTCGCATCAGTTCGAGCGCGCGCTCGGCCTCCTCGTACGCCTGGGAAACCTCTTCCTGTACCTTGGCCGCCGCCTCTTCCATTTCTGGTGAGAGGCGCACGTTGCGGTAGTATTCCATGCCCGTGCCCGCGGGAATCAACCGTCCCACGATCACGTTCTCCTTCAGGCCTCGCAGATGATCCACGGCGCCTTGGATGGATGCCTCGGTCAGTACCCGTGTGGTCTCCTGGAACGATGCCGCGGAGATGAACGAATCGGTCGAAAGCGATGCCTTCGTGATGCCCAACAGCAGCGGACGTCCGGTCGCCGGACGTCCACCTTGTGCGATCACCCGCTCGTTCTCCTCGGCAAAGCGGAACTTGTCCACTTGTTGCTCCAGCAGGAAGGACGTGTCGCCCACATCTTCCACTTTGCGCCAACGCATCATCTGGCGAACGATTACTTCGATGTGCTTGTCGCTGATGTTGACGCCCTGCAGCCGGTAAACTTCCTGGATCTCATTCACCAGGTACGCCTGCAACTCCTTCTCGCCGAGCACCGCGAGGATATCGTGCGGATTCAACGGCCCGTCCATCAGCGGTTCGCCCGCCTTGACCCGCTCGCCTTCCTGCACGTTGATATGCACGCCGCGCGGCACCGAGTACTCTTTTTCCGTGCCGTTGTCGGCTACCACATACATCTTGCGTTGGCCCTTGGAAACCTCGCCGAACTTGACCAGGCCGTCGATTTCGCTGATCACCGCGGTCTCGTGCGGCTTGCGGGCTTCGAACAATTCCACCACCCGCGGCAAGCCGCCGGTGATGTCCTTGGTTTTCGTCGTTTCCCGTGGAATCTTCGCCAACACATCTCCAGGATGCGCCGTGTCGCCGTCCTGTACCATCAGGTGAGCGCGCGAAGGCATCAGATAGCGCTTGCTGGTCTTGCCCTTGATCACGATCGCCGGCTGCCGCTTCTCATCGGGAGAATCCGCCACCACATGACGCGACAACCCCGTCACCTCGTCGACTTCTTCGTGCAGCGTGACTCCTTCCTGCAAGTCCTTGAACTGCACGGTGCCGCCGATTTCGGTCAGGATCGAGAACGTGTACGGATCCCACTCCACCATCACCTGCCCGAGTTGGACCTGATCGCCTTCGTTGACCTTTAACTTGGCTCCGTAGACAACCGAGTAACGCTCCCGTTCGCGATTCTTCTCGTCCACCACTGCGATCGAACCCTGACGGTTCATCACCACCAGGTCGCCCGACTTTGCCTTCACCGTCTGCAACCCGATAAACCGCACCGTCCCGGTGCTCCGGGCTTCGAGGCGCGATTGCTCGGAAACTCGTGAAGCAGTTCCGCCGATGTGGAAAGTACGCATCGTGAGCTGCGTTCCCGGCTCGCCGATCGACTGTGCCGCGATGACCCCGGTTGCCTCACCCAGTTCCACCAGGCGGCCTGACGCCAGGTTGCGGCCATAACACATGACGCACACCCCGCGCTTCGATTCGCACGTCAGCACCGAGCGGATCTTTACCCGCTCGATGCCGGCAGCCTGAATCGCGCCCGCCAGATCTTCGGTGATTTCCTGGTTGATGTCGACGATGACATTGCCGTCGTAGTCCTTGATCTTCTCCAGCGATACCCGGCCCACGATTCGATCGCGCAGCGGCTCGATAATTTCTCCGGCTTCCACGATGCCTTGCACGTAGATGCCGTCCACCGTCCCGCAATCGTACTCGCTGATAATGACGTCTTGGGCCACGTCGACCAGGCGCCGCGTCAGGTAACCCGAGTCGGCGGTCTTCAGGGCCGTGTCCGCCAGGCCTTTGCGTGCGCCGTGAGTCGAAATGAAGTATTCCAAAACCGTGAGCCCTTCACGGAAGTTCGCCGTGATCGGCGTCTCGATAATTTCGCCCGAAGGCTTGGCCATGAGACCGCGCATGCCCGAAAGTTGGCGAATCTGCTGCTTCGATCCTCGAGCGCCGGAGTCTGCCATGACATAGATGGGGTTGATCTCGCCCTCTTTGTCGCGCTTCTGCATTTCTCCGAACATCTCATCCGCCACCTTTTCCGTGATGGCAGACCAGATTTCGATGACCTTGTTGTAGCGTTCGCCGTTGGTGATGGCGCCGTCGAGATACTGCTGCTGTACGCTCACCCCTTGCTTTTCGGCGTCGCGCACCAGAACCTTCTTGTTGTCCGGAATCACCATGTCGTCGATGCCGATCGACAGGCCCGCGCGAGTCGCGTACTTGAACCCCAGTTCCTTGACCTCGTCCAGCATCTTCACCGTGGTTTCCAGCCCGAACCTCAGGTATGTGTAGCTGACCAGCGCCCCAATGCCTTTCTTTTTGAGCAGGCCGTTGATGTACGGCATGCCCTGGGGCAGGTGATCATTCAGAATCGCGCGTCCGACCGTCGTGTTCAGATAGCTGCGATCGTACGGCACCGGCTCCGTATGGGTGATGTCCTGATCGTCGTACGCCTGCGTCAGGTCGATCACCTCTCCGCTGCAGCGCAAGCGGATGGGCGAAAGCGTTTCCACCTCTCCCGCTTCCAGGGCCAGCAGCACCTCCTCGATGTTCGCGAAAGAGCGGCCCTCGCCTTTGGCTCCCGGTTTGCCTTTGGTCAGGTAATAGAGGCCCAGCACCATATCCTGCGTAGGCACCGTAATAGGGTGTCCCGATGCCGGCGACAGGATGTTGTGCGATGACAGCATCAGTACGCTGGCCTCGACCTGCGCCTCCGGCGAGAGCGGAATGTGAACTGCCATCTGGTCGCCGTCGAAGTCCGCATTGAAGGCGGTGCAGACCAGCGGGTGAATCTTGATCGCCTTGCCTTCCACCAGCACCGGCTCAAACGCCTGAATGCCCAGTCGGTGCAGGGTGGGAGCGCGGTTCAGCAGCACAGGATGGTCCTTAATGACCTCTTCCAGAATGTCCCACACGATGGGTTCCTGCTGCTCAACCATTTCCTTGGCCTGCTTGATCGTCGTGCAGTGGCCGGTCTGCTCCAGCCGGTGATAAATGAACGGCTTGAACAGCTCCAGGGCCATCTTCTTGGGCAGCCCGCACTGGTGCAGCTTGAGCTCCGGTCCCACCACGATGACAGATCGGCCGGAGTAGTCTACGCGCTTGCCCAGCAGGTTCTGGCGGAAACGACCTTGCTTGCCTTTCAGCGTGTCGGAGAGCGATTTCAGCGGCCGGTTGTTGGCGCCGCGCAGCACTCGCCCTCGCCGCCCGTTGTCAAACAAAGCATCCACCGCCTCCTGCAACATGCGCTTTTCGTTGCGGACGATCACTTCGGGCGCGTGAAGGTCCATGAGCTTCTTCAACCGGTTGTTGCGGTTGATCACCCGCCGGTACAGATCGTTCAAATCGGAGGTGGCGAAGCGTCCGCCGTCCAGGGGAACCAGAGGGCGAAGTTCCGGCGGGATCACCGGAATGACGTCCAGGATCATCCAGAACGGCTTGTTGCCACTCTTGCGGAAGGCCTCTACAACCTTCAGTCTCTTGGCATACTTGAGCCGCTTCTGCAGCGAGTTCTCGTGCTTCATCTTCTCGCGCAGTTCGCCCGAGAGCCCCTCCACATCGACACGCTTCAGCAGCTCCTTGATCGCTTCCGCGCCCATCATCGCCTTGAAGCCCGCGGGACGATACTGCTGGTCCAGTTCGCGGTACTTGGCTTCGTCCTTAATGACTTCGCGCTCCTTCACCGGAGCCTCGCCCGGCTCGACCACCACATAAGCTTCGAAGTAAAGAACCGATTCCAGGTCGCGCAAGGAGATGTCGAGCAGGTGCCCGATGCGGCTCGGCAGCCCTTTGAAGAACCATACATGGGAACAGGGCGAAGCCAGTTCGATATGCCCCAGCCGTTCACGGCGAACCTTGGATAGCGTGACTTCTACCCCGCATTTGTCGCAGATGACACCGCGATGCTTCATCCGCTTGTACTTTCCGCAGAGACACTCCCAATCGGTCACCGGACCGAAGATGCGGGCGCAGAACAGCCCGTCCCGCTCCGGTTTAAACGTCCGGTAGTTGATGGTCTCCGGTTTGGTTACCTCGCCGTGCGACCAGCTCCGAATTTTCTCCGGGGAGGCCAGACTGATTCGAATGGCATCGAAATCGGCGATGGGACTTGCCAGGTCAAAGGGGCTCGAACGAAACAAGGTGTTCCTCCACTTCCTGCGGCGGTTCGCGGCCGCTGGCGGCTCTCTCTTTCGCTAGCCATTGGTCGCTAGCCGAATTCTTTGGACTCGCAGATCGAGAGCAGCTCTGTGAGTCTCTTTTTCCGACGAATTCCTAAGCCCCTGGCCATTGTCGGATCCACCCGGC
>Ga0335080_10001986_pt1 | contig 20415 bp, 18 predicted proteins | sample Lox_Sample_34_FD_206720 | JGI IMG/M metagenome (GOLD analysis project Ga0335080, IMG submission 206720) | Soil microbial communities from Loxahatchee National Wildlife Refuge, Florida, United States - Lox_Sample_3.4 | ecosystem: Environmental > Terrestrial > Soil > Wetlands | place: USA...
CGTCCTCGCGGCCGTCTCGATCGCGTTGCGGGCAGCCGCCTCCCACGATTCGCTGCTGACGCCGATCAGCTCGGTCACGCGATACACGGTCTCATCCATCTTCAGACTCCTTTTCCGAATTGCGGGGCGGGACTATTGCAGGCCGCCGCGTGTGCAGGCCCCCGCTGACCGTCGGGGAACGTCCGAGCAACCATCGCGGTGCGGCTCCCTCGCGGTCGAGCGCCCTTGAAGCGAGCGCCACGCCTCTGCGAGGATCTTCTCCGCCGGGAACACGAAAGGGGCTGGTGTGTTGGATGAACGGATCGATCGACGGGCATTCCTCGCCGGTGCCGGCGCGGCCGGACTCTCGCTCGCGTACGGGCCCGGCGCCGGCCGGGTGGCTCGCGCGGCGGGCCGAGCCTCCGGGCCGCCGATCCGCGGGCAGGTGATCCGGCGCGGCGCCTCCGGCTTCGTAGCCGCCGCGAATGTCTATAACGAGCGCTTCGACGGCGTGCTGCCGAACCTCGTGGTGCGTCCGATCGACGCCGCCGACGTGCGCACCGCCGTGAGCTGGGGCGTCGCGCACGGCGTGCCGCTGCGCGCCCGGTCCGGGGGCCACAGCTACGCCGGCTACTCGACGCTGTCCGGCGGCATGGTGGTCGACCTGCGCAACCTGCGCGGCATCAGCGTCGACACGCGCAACCGCACGGCGACGATCGGCGCCGGTTCGCAGCTGATCGACGTGTACGCGGCGCTGGCCGCCCGCGGGGCGACGATCCCCGCCGGCTCGTGCCCGTCGGTGGGCATCGCCGGTCACGCAATGGGCGGCGGGATGGGCCTGGCCGGCCGTCAGTTCGGCCTGACCGCCGACAATCTGCTGAGCGCCCAGATCGTCACCGGGGATGGCCGGCTCCGGACCGCGAGCGCTCAGAGCAATCCCGATCTGTACTGGGCGCTGCGCGGCGGCGGTGGCGGCAACTTCGGCGTCGTCACGAGCTTCACGTTTCGCGTGCGCCCGGTTCCCCGCACCGTTGCCGGCTTCACCGTGAGCTGGCCGTGGTCGGAGGCTGCCGACGCTCTCGCCGCGTGGCAGGCCTGGGGTCCGCACGCGCCCGCGGCGATCACCTCGATCTTCCACCTGACCGCCGGCGGCGGACAAAACCTCGTGAACGTGAGCGGCCAGTACTTCGGTCCGGCGACCGATCTCAGCCGCCTTCTGGCACCGCTGAGGGCGGTCGGTGGCGCGCTTGTGTCGGCCGGCGACTTCGGCTACCTGCAGGCGCAGTTGATGTGGGCCGGGTGCTCGCGGATCTCGCTGACGGCGTGCCACACCCAGGGCACGCGCCCCGGCGGGACGCTTCAGCGTGACAGCTTCCAGGCCAAGTCCGATTATGTGGCCAAGGCGTTGCCCGCGGCCGCCCGCGGGGCGCTCGTCAGGGCCGCGGAGTCTCGCCTGAGCTCCCCTGGCCACGGCGCGATCCTGTTCGACTCCTATGGCGGCGCGATCAACCAGATCAAGCCCGCCGCGACCGCGTTCGTGCACAGGAACGTCTTGTTCTGCATCCAGTACCTCAGCTACGACGGTGGCGCCGGCTGGTTGACCTCGACCGCCGCGCAGATGCGTCCATTCGTCACCGGTGGCGCGTACCTCAACTACACGGATCCCAGCTTGAAGGGATGGCAGACCGCGTACTACGGGTCGAACTACCCGCGGTTGCTCCGGATCCGGCGCGACGTCGACCCGCACCACTACTTCAACTTCCCGCAGTCGATCGGGCGCTAGTCCTCGGTCGGCTCAGGGGTTCGCCCGGAGAGCCAGGATCCGGCCGGCCGCCTGCTGGGCGCCCACCCGCGCGAGGCGGCCGTGGGCGAGCGCCGAGGCGATCGCGTTGCGAGCGGCGATCCCCAGCGCGGGCGAGTTGTCGTCCGGGTTGGTCGTGGCGCACAGGATCAGATCGGCTCCCGCCGACGCCGCGAGTACGGCACGGTTGCCGACCGCACCGAACCGGGCGAGCGCGCCCGCCTCGATCCCGTCGGTGATGGTCACGCCGTCGAACCCGAGGCGCCCCCGGAGCTCGCCCCGGATAACCGCCGGCGACAGGCCGGCGGGCAGGTGGGGATCCAGCGCGGGATACACCGCCCACGAGGTCATCACGAGCTTGACCCCGGCGGCGATCGCGCTCACGTACGGCTCCTCGTCGACGGCGCGGAGTGTCGACAGCGGGGACCCAAGCGTGACCGGCCCGAGGTCGGTGTTCTGCTGACGCGACGCGGACCCGAGCCCGGGGAAGTGCTTGGCGGTGGCGGCCACGCCGAGGCGCTGCTGGGCGGAGATGAACGCGGCGCCGAGCTCGGCGACCGTCTTGGGGTCGCTCGAGTAGGAGCGCTGGAACTCGTCGATGAAGTTTCCCGGTTGCCGGTAGGCGTCGAGCACGGGGGCGAGGTTGACGTTGATGCCCACGCCCCGAAGGTTTCGGCCGGCGCCTGCGCCGGCGCTGCCGGCGGCCGCCACCGGGTCGGCAGCCGCTCCGATCTGCTTCTCGGAAAGGATCGGGGCGCCCGGGAGGCGACGGACCTCGCCGCCCTCCTGATCGCTCAGCATCAGCAGCCGGGTGTGCAGCGGGCTGGCGAGACTCGCGCGCTGGAGCTCGTCGACCACGGCTCGGAGCTGACTCGCGCTCGAGACGTTCGGGGCGAAGAAGATCACGCCGCCGGCCTCCCCGGCTCGGATCGCGGCCAGCAGAGAGGCCGGCGGCCGCAGGCCAGCGTAGGCGTAGACGATCCGCTGCCCTGCCAGCTGGGAGAGCGAGAGCCGCTGAACCAGGGGCCGCGAGGCGGACGTCGTGGCGACATGCCGGACCGGGCCTGCGGGCCGCGGGGTGGCGCCTACGAGCCCTGCCACAAGCGCGGCGACCGCGAACAGAAGGCGCCCGACCATCGACCCAGTGAACCACGTCACGACGACGCGCCACCCCCAGGGCGGGCAGCCGAATTCCGTCCGGGAGGACCGACCCCGCCAGGCCGCGGCGTCGTGAGGGGGAGTCGGTTGACATCAAGCTGTGAATCGCAGCCCGCCGGGTGACGACTCGTCACTGCGAGCCAGGCACGCGTCTCGGCTCATGGCGTGCGGATGAGCGATGCGGCGAGCCGCTTGCGAGCGGCGCCACCGCCTCACCCCCCAGCTCGTCATCCCAATGCCGACCGAACCTGGGCCGCGACCTCGAGATCCTCGCGCGCACGAATCACCACGGTGCGCACGGTTGCCCCGGCACCCGAGACCTCGCCGTCGCCGTCGACCGCCTCGTTCCGCGCCGGATCGACGGCGACTCCGAGGAACGCCACCCCGGCCGCGGCCGCTCCCCGGATGTCCACGCTGTGCTCGCCGACGCCGCCGGTGAACGCGAGGACGTCGAGCCCGCCCAGGGCGGCCGCCATCGACGCGATGCCCGCGCGTAGCCGGTGCACGTATACCCCGAGCGCCAACCGCGCCGGGGCGTCGCCGGCACCGGCCCGCGTCACGACCTCGCGCATGTCGGCCGTGCCCGACAGGCCCAGCAGACCCGATTCGTGCTCGAGCGCGTCGCCCAGCTCGGACCCGGACAGCTCTCCCCGGCCGAGCAGCCACAGCATGAGGCCCGGATCGACGCTCCCCGAACGCGTGGCCATCACCAGGCCTTCGAGCGGCGTGAAGCCCATCGTGGTCTCGACCGATCGTCCGCCGGCGATCGCGCACAGCGACGCGCCCGCGCCGAGGTGGCAGCTCACGATCCGCAGCTCGTCCGCGGGCGCGGCGAGCACGACCGGCGCCCGCCGCGCGATCCAGCCATGCGACAGCCCGTGGAAGCCGTACCGCCGCACTCCCCAGCGAGAGCACCAGTCGGCGGGAAGCGCGTACGTCGCCGCCGCGTCCGGGAGGGTCGCGTGGAACGCGGTGTCGAAGCACGCGACCGCGGGCACGCCGGGAAGCGCGCGTGACACCCCGTCGAGCGCGGCCAGCGATTTCGGCTGGTGGAGCGGAGCCAGGTCGACGAGCTCCTCGAGCGCTTGTCGCACGTCGTCATCGACCACGACCGGCTCGCGGAACCGGGAGCCACCGTGCACGATCCGGTGGCCGACTGCGTCGGCCTCGCCGAGGGCTCCGCCAAGCGCAGCCCGCAACTCGTCCGGATCAACCACCGAACGCGGCGCGGCGAGTTCCTCGGCGGCCAGCGGGTCCTCGCCGGGTCCGATCAGCGACAGCTTGAGGCTGCTCGAGCCGGCGTTGACGACGAGGATCCGCACGGCGCAGCGCCGGGGCTAGGGCCGCGGTGCGGTCCAGGTCCAGTTCCGGACGTCGGGCAGGTCGTCACCGACCTCCCGCGTGTACGCCCGGGCGCGGATCCGCTCATCGACCATGTCCTGACGGAGATGGGCGCAGCGCTCGCCGAGCTCCGGCACGCGATCGATCACGTCGATCACGAGGTGGAAGCGATCGAGGTCGTTGAGCATCACCATGTCGAACGGCGTCGTGGTCGTGCCCTCCTCCTTGTAGCCACGGACGTGGATGTTGTGATGGTTGGTCCGGCGGTACGTGAGCCGGTGGATCAGCAGGGGGTAGCCGTGGTAGGCGAAGATCACCGGCCGGGAGGCCGAGAACAGGGCGTCGAACTCGTGGTCGGACATCCCATGGGGATGCTCGGACTCGGGTTGCAGGCGCATCAGGTCGACGACGTTGACGACGCGGACCTTGAGGTCGGGGACCCGATCGCGCAGAATCGACGCCGCCGCCACCGTCTCGAGCGTCGGGATGTCCCCCGCGCAGGCCAGCACGACGTCTGGCTCCTGGCCCGCGTCGTTGGACGCCCACTCCCAGATGCCGATCCCGCGGGTGCAGTGGGCGATCGCCTCGTCCATCGTCAGGTAGTCGAGCGCCGGCTGCTTCCCGGCGACGATCACGTTGACGTAGTGGCGGCTGCGCAGGCAGTGATCGCCGACCGACAGCAGGCAGTTCGCGTCGGGTGGGAGGTACACCCGGATGATCTCGGCCTTCTTGTTCACGACGTGGTCGATGAAGCCGGGGTCCTGGTGGGAGAAGCCGTTGTGGTCCTGGCGCCACACGTGACTCGAGAGGAGGTAATTCAGAGACGGCAAGGGGCGCCGCCACGGTATGTGCCGCGTCACCTTGAGCCACTTCGCGTGCTGGTTGAACATCGAGTCGATGATGTGGATGAACGCCTCGTAGCAGTTGAACAGGCCGTGCCGGCCCGTGAGCACGTAGCCCTCGAGCCATCCCTGGCAGAGGTGCTCGGACAGGACCTCCATGACCCGCCCGTCGGGCGCGAGGTGGTCGTCGGTCGCGAGCCGCTCCGCCTCCCACACCCGGTCGGTGGTCTCGAACACGGCCGAGAGCCGGTTGGACGCGGTCTCGTCGGGTCCCATGATCCGGAATCGGTCCGGATTCGCCATCATCACATCCCGCAGCCAGCCCCCGAGGACGCGAGTGGCCTCGCTGCTGGCGGTTGCAGGCGCCTTCACCTCCACGGCGTAGTCGCGGAAGTCCGGAAGCTCGAGCTCGCGCAGCAGCAGCCCACCGTTCGCATGGGGATTCGCGCTCATCCGCTTCTCGCCCTCCGGCGCCAGCGCCGTGATCTCGGGGACGACCGCGCCGTCCTGGTCGAACAGTTCCTCGGGCCGGTAGGACCGAAGCCAATCCTCGAGCAACGCGAGGTGCTGAGGATTCGTGCGCACCTCGGCGAACGGCACCTGATGCGAGCGCCACGTGCCCTCGACCGGAAGGCCGTCGACCTCCTTGGGCCCGGTCCACCCCTTGGGCGTCTTCAGGACGATCATCGGCCAGCGCGGGCGCGTCAGGTCGTGGTCGTCGCGGGCACGGCGCTGGATCTCGGCGATCTCGTCGAGCACCTCGTCCAGCGTCGCCGCCATCAGACGGTGCATCTCCTCGGGATCCGAGCCCTCGACCAAGCGAGGGGCATAGCCGTAGCCCTCGAGCAGCGCCCGCAGCTCATCGCCGCGGATCCGGGCGAGCACCGTCGGGTTGGCGATCTTGTAGCCGTTCAGGTGCAGCACCGGGAGCACCGCCCCGTCGCGAGCCGGATTGAGGAACTTGTTCGAGTGCCAGCTCGCCGCGAGCGGACCGGTCTCGGCCTCGCCGTCGCCGACCACGCACAGCGCCAGCAGGTCCGGGTTGTCGAGGACCGCGCCGTATGCGTGGAGCAGCGAGTACCCGAGCTCACCGCCCTCGTGAATCGAGCCCGGGGTCTCGGGCGCCACGTGGCTGGGGATCCCGCCCGGAAACGAGAACTGGCGGAACAGCCGGTGCAGGCCCTCCTCATCGCCGGCGATGTGTGGGTAGACCTCGCTGTACGTGCCGTCCAGGTACGCGCTCGCGACCAAACCGGGGCCGCCGTGTCCGGGGCCCGTCACGTAGATCGTGCTCAGCCCCCGCGCCCGGATCGCGCGGTTCATGTGCACGTAGATGAAGTTGAGCCCCGGGGTCGTGCCCCAGTGGCCGAGCAGCCGTGGCTTGACGTGCTCGGGGCGGAGCGGTTCGCGGAGCAGCGGATTCGCGAGCAGGTAGATCTGCCCCACCGACAGGTAGTTCGCGGCGCGCCACCAGGCGTTCATCGCCTCGAGCTCGTCGGTGGACACGGGGCTTGGGCTCATGCCGGTCTGAGTAGTCATACCCGAGGGTTACCAGATTCGGGTCGCCGCCATGTGGCGATTGCTGAAGCGGCCGCACAGAACGACTACGCTGCCGTGGCGCGCCGGGCGTCGAGCCGGCGCCAAAATCGGCAAGCGAAGGTGAGGTATGGCTGCGATGAAGTGGTGGGGATGGGGTGACGAGGGGGTCGAGTTCACGCACGAGGACAAGCCCGCTCTGGCGCCGTTCATCCTCGAGCAGATCGGCGTCGACGTGCGCAGGAAGGTGGCGTCGCCGCTGCGGTTCGACCAGCTTCAGATTCCGGACCCGGTGCTCCCCGACGACCTGTGGGAAGCGCTCGAGCAGGCCGTCTCGCGGCAGTTCGTCTCGCTCGACGCGCTCGACCGTCTCGTCCACGCGCGCGGCAAGTCGCTGCGCGACCTCGTCTGGCAACGCGCCGGCGAGCTGCCGCGGATCCCGGATGTCGTCGTCCGTCCCGGCACCGAGGACGAGGTCGCCGCGATCCTGCAGGCCGCGATGCGGTTCGACGCCGTGGTGATCCCGTTCGGCGGCGGCTCGTCGATCTCCGGCTCGCTGGAGGCGCCGATGACCGAGACCCGGCCGGTGATCTCGGTCGAGCTCGAGCGGCTGGACCAGGTGCTCGAGATCGACGCGAGCTCACGGCTGGCGCGGGTGCAGGCCGGAGTGTTCGGGCCCCACCTCGAGCGCCAACTGGCGTCCCGCGGGTACACGTTCGGCCACTTCCCCGACTCGTTCACGCACTCGACGCTCGGCGGCTGGATCGCGACGCGGTCCTCAGGGATGCAGTCCGACCGCTACGGGGACATCGCGGATATGACCATGGGACTGCGCGTGGTCACGCCGTCGGGAACGCTCATCACCCGCCCGGTGCCGGCGGCCTCGACGGGCCCGAGCATCCGCCAGATGGTGCTCGGGAGCGAGGGCCGGCTGGGGATCATCACCGAAGCGACCGTGCACGTCCACCGGATCCCCGAGAAGCGGGTGATCCTGGGCTACCTGTTCCCGAACTTCGCCGTCGCCCTGGCCGCGATGCAGGAGATCGCGGCCGGCGAGTACTCGGTTTCGGTCACGCGCGTCTCGGACGCGCGCGAGACGCAGTTCTCGTTTGCGATGCGGGTCATGCCGACGCGCAGCGACAAGCTGCAGTCGCACGCGCTGAGGATGTTCCTGCGCCGCCGGCGCGGGTGGGACCTGAACGAGATGTGCCTGTCGTTCATCGGCTACGAGGGCAGCGAGCACCACGTCGCCGCGCAGCGCCGCGCTGTCGGCAAGCTCGTCAAGCGCCACGGCGGGCTGTGCATCGGCTCCGGGCCGGGCGTGCTCTACGACCAGAAGAAGTTCGACATCCCCTACATCCGGGACTACCTGCTCGACCGGGGCGCGCCCGGCGACGTGTCCGAGACGGCCACCACCTGGAGCAATCTCATGCCGCTCTACGACGCGGTCGCGACGGCGGCGAACGGCGCGTTCGACCGCCTGTCGGTCAGGGGGTATCTGATGTGCCACCTCTCGCACAGCTACCACGCCGGTGCCTGCCTGTACTTCACGTTCGCGTTCGGGGCGACGTCCGCGGAGGCGATGGTCGGCGAGTACGAGGTGGTCAAGTCCGCGATCCAGCAGGCGTTCGTCGACAACGGCGCCACGCTCTCGCATCACCATGGGGTCGGCACCGAGCACGCGCAGTGGCTCGAGCAGGACATCTCGACGCCCGGGGTCGTGATGCTCGAGGCGTTGTTCGCCGGGACCGACCCGGGGCAGCACCTCAATCCCGGGAAGATCGTCGGCACCAATCATCGAATGGCCGCGTCGCGCGACTACGTGGAGCGGGCGGCGACGCCCGAGTAACGCCGTTACCCCGGTCGCAGCCGTCGCGCCGCCGCGGCCGCCCGGCGGTTCAGCCGGCGCGCGGTCTCACCGGCGGCCTCGACGCCCATCGCGCGGAGCTCGTCGCGAACGCTTCCCACGAACGGGTCCTCGCTCGCCGTCTGCGTCCGGCCGCCCGCGCCGCCGAGCAGGTCGATCAGCAGCGTCGACCAGCCGAACCGCCGCGCCGCCAGCCCCTCCCCGCTGAGCGGGTTGTAGTACTCGCGGAAGCCGTGGCGCTCCACCAGGTCGATGCACGACGCGACGATGCGGTTGGCGTCGGACTCGTATCCGAACCGCCTCAGCGCCGGGACCAGCAGCCACACCGTGTTCATCCACGACGGGCCGCGCCAGCAGCGGAACAGGTGCCAGCCGGCTTGGAAGCTCGGCTCCTCCATCGACACCGAAGGGATGCCATATCGCGCGCGGTAGCGGCGCGGGTGGAGCAGATGCTCTTCGATCAGCCGCCGCGCGATCGGCTCGGGCAGCGACGGCAGCGCCAGCGGCGCCAGCGAGGACCACGTCGAGATGCGCAGCGGCGTGTGCTCGCTGCCCGCGAGGTCCCAGAACAGGCCGCGGTCGCCGTCCCAGCACAGCTCGACCAGCGCCCGCTCGGTCCGCTCGGCCCGCTTGCGATACACGTCGTCCCCGCTCAGCCGGGCCAGCGCGCGGAGCGACAGCGCGTAGAACACGTTGACCATCACGTCCTCGACGTGCTCCTCGTAGCGTGCGATGATCGCCCGCGAGTCGTAGCGCAGCCGGCGCGAGCGCTCGACCAGCCAGAAGTAGCCCGGCAGGTAGTGGCTCATCCACCCGAACACCGCGTCGTACTTGGGTGAGTCGTCGAGGCCGGATTCGTCGGGGTGGATGATCGAGATCAGCCCGTCGCCGTCCGGGTCGCGGTGGCGCCCGAGCCAGTCATAGTGCAGGCGCAGCCCGTCGAGCGCCTCGGTCGCGAACCAGGGCTCCTCGGGCGAGCGGGCGGCGACGAGCTCCCACGCGAGCGCAAGCAGGGGGGTCTGGATGTGCGCGGTCCCGCGGTCGCCACTCAGCGAGTGGGTGGCGTAGAACGGCGCCCGCCGCCAGCCGGCCCCGTCGTGCCAGAAGATCGTGTGGGGGATGAAGCCGTCGAGCCGGCCCCCGCGCATGAGCGTCCGCAGTTCCTCGCGGGCGCGCGCGGGCTGGAAGTGGCGCCACACGATCGCGTGGAAGCAGGAATCCCAGTACCACTGGTGCCGGTAGCGCGGTGGGGAGGGGCAGGTGAATCCGTATGGGGTGCCGTCGGCGAGGTTCCCCTCCCGCCAGTTGCCCGCGAGCACCCGATGCGCCTCGACGCGCAACATCGCCTCGCGTCCCCGGTTGAACGCGGTCCTTAACGGCAAAGCCGCTTCAGATCCGTCAACTCGGCTTCGAACACCCGCTCCCAGCTCATCGACGTGCCGAGCGCCGCCGCCGCGACGGGATCGAGCGGCGTCGCCAGCGCACGCTCGACCGCGAGAGCGAGCTCGACCGGGTCCTTCGGCGTGAACGTGTGCACGAGTGGGCCCGCCACCGCCGCGGCCGGCGTGCACGCGCACGCCACGACCCTCGCCCCGCTCGCAGCCGCCTCGAGGACGGCCAGACCGAACGTCTCGTGCGGGCCCGGGGCGACGACGCACGCCGCCTCCCGGTACAGCCGCGCGAGCGCCCGGCGCTCACCCACGAACGGCCGCATCTCAACCAGGTCGCCGATGCCCAGGCGGCGGGCGCGAGCCTCGAGCACGGGCCGCGCCGGGCCGTCGCCGACGATCCACAGCGGCCGCCGCCAGCCGGCGATCGTCATCGCCGCGAGGATGTCCCCGATCCGCTTCTCGAGCGACACCCGCCCGACGAACAGCAGATGCTCTCCCGGTACGGCGGGGCCGGGGCGGAACGCGGGATGCAGCCCGAACTGAAGCCTGATCGCCGCCGACCGTCCCGAGTCGGGCTCGGGGTCGACGATCGACATCACCGCGTCGACGTGCTCGTAGGCGTGCTGGTAGATGCGCCGCAGCGCCGGCAGGTAGATCGCGTCGGGACCGGGGATGCCGGCGGCGTGCAGCGCCGGCGACGCGTGATGGACGGCCACGACCGCCGCGCCGAGTCGATGTGCCTCGCGCGTCACGCTGAGGGGCCGCCAGAACGGGTCATGGAGGATCACGACATCGGGGCGGATCGCCCGGAGCGTCTCCCGCAGCGCGCGTCCGCCGAGCGGTAGCCGGTATCCGTTCGAGGCGGCGAGCTGGAGCGAGGGCAGCTCGTGACGTCCGCCGGCGTCGAGCCGGCGCTTGCCCGGGATCACGAGGTGGTGCTCGAACGCGCCGGTGATCCGCGCGAACCGGGCCTTCTCGTTCAGGTAGGTGCGAATCCCGCCGCTCCGCTCCGCGTAGAACAGCGCGACGTCACACACCACGAACCTGTCGCCGTCGGCTGTGCGCGCGGCGGCCGTACCGTTCACGCTGAATATTGTGTGTCGCGCGGAAGCGGCATCTTGTTACTTACCGGTGAAGGGTCATGATCGCGATCGACGAGACCGGGCAGGGCCGGCCGCTCGTGCTCCTGCACGGGGTCGGCGCGAGCCGGGCCATCTGGCGCCGCGTGACGCCGGCGCTGGCCGAGGATCGCCACGTCATCGCCCCTGATCTTCCGGGCTTCGGCGAGTCGAGCGCGGCGGCCAAGGGGTTCGAGCTCGCCGGCGTGGCCGAGGTGCTAGCGGACCGGCTGGCCGAGTGCGCGGGCGAGCCGTTCAATTTGCTGGGGAACTCTTTGGGCGGCGCGGTCGCGCTCGAGCTGGCCGTGCTCCGCCCCGACCTGGTTCGCCGCCTCGTGCTGGCCGCGCCCGCCGGCTTGCACCCCCGGTCCTCGCCGGTGGCGGCCGCCGCGGGCGCGCTCAGCGACCCCGCGGTGATGGTCCGGCGGCTCGTCGGTGCGCCGATCGCCGGTAGCCCGACCGCCCGCCGCGCGCTGCTGTGGGGGGCGATCGCCGAGCCGCAGCGGCTCCCGGCCGAGGACGCGCGGATGATGCTGCGCTCGTCGCGCGGTTCGACGAGGATCGGCCCAGCGGTGGCCGCCGTGCTCCGGGCCGACCTGCGCTCCGAGCTCGGCCGGCTCGAGGGCCCGCTCGGCGTGATCTGGGGCTGGCGCGACCGGGTCGTCCCGATCTCGACGCTTCGCCACATCCGGGCGGCGCGTCCCGACGCGATCGTGGCGACGATTCCCCGCGCCGCCCACGTCCCTCAGGTTGAGTGCCCGCACGAGTTCGTAGCCGCCGTCCGGAGCGTGCTCGACCGGCTCCGAGAGTAGAAACCGTTTCGTCACATTTCCGGTGCGGGCCTGCCGTAGGCTGATTTGCAGGGACGTTGAGCCAGATGCCGACCGCAACGATCGGGAGTGCTGGTGTCGTCCGCCTGCGGGCCGGACGCTCGGTCACATTCGTCGCCGCCGGGCCCGTGGACGGCTTTCCCGTGGTCTACTGCCACGGCGCGATCGGCTCGCCCCGGTGGCACACGCCCGGCCTCGACGACGCGCTCGAACGGCTGTCGATTCGCTACCTCGTGGTCAACCGTCCCGGCTTCGGCGGCTCTGACCCCGAGCCGGGCCGCACGGTCGCCGATCATGCCCGTGACGTGGCCGAGTTGATGACGGTCCTCGGACATCGCCGCTTCTCGGTCGTCGGCGTCTCCGCCGGCGCGCCGTACGCGCTCGGGTGCGGCTGGGCGGTCGCCGACCGGCTGGTCGCGCTGGCGGCGGTGAGCCCGCTCGGTCCCCCGGACGGGCCGGGTGCGAGCCCGAGTCTCAGGTACAAGGTTCCGCTGGTGCCGTACGGCTCGCCGCGAGCCGGGCCGGCACTGGCCCATGTCAGCTTGCGGGCGCTCGGCCTCCAGCGCCAGACGTGCGCGCGGGCGATGATCGACGACTACCTCGTGTGCCGGCGCGATTGGGGCTTCCGCCCCGCCGACCTGCGCTTTCCGGTCACGCTCTGGCACGGCCGCGGCGACCGGCTCGTTCCGCTCCGCCATACGCTCGCGCTGGCGGCCGCGATCCCGGGCTGTGAGGCTCGCGTCGACCGCCATGGCGGCCATTTCTTCTACAGCCGCCGGCTGCCTGAGATCCTCGTATCGCTGCTGCCCGACGTCGGCGCCGGCGCGTCACCGGCGCCCGAGGCGCTGCTCCAGGCCGCCTAGTGCCACGATACGTGCGTGCCGATGGCGAAGTTGATCGGGGCCTTGCTGGCGGCGTGCGCGCTCGCCGGATGCGCGAACAACGTCGAGTGCGACGGGCACGCGTGTATCGGCAGCTGGAAGCGCGACATGGCGCTGGGTGGCACCGTCGTGCACTGCCCCGATGGTTCCTGGTCGCACGGCGGCGGCCTCGGGGACGCGTGCGGCGGGCATGAGCGTAAGAAGTGACCGTGGGACGGCTTCAGGCGACGGCGAGCGACGCGACCGCGTCGCACAGGCGGTCGGCCTCCTTCGTCGTCGTGTAGTGCAGATAGCCGGCGCGGACCGCTCCACCGGACTCCTCCAGGCCGAGCGCAGTCATCACGCCGAGCGCGTAGTAGTTCCCGTGGTAGGTGAACAGCCCGCGGCCGGCGAGCTCAACGCTCAGCGCTTCGGGGCTCCAGCCGTCCAGGTTGAAGCAGAACGTCGGCGTCCGCTCGTGCACGCGAGCGGGGTCGCCGATGCCGTACAGGCGCAGGCCCGGCACCTCGTTCAGCCGCTCGAGCGTTCGCCGGGTGAGATCGCGCTCGTGCGCCTCGATCCGCGAGTACGCCAGATCGAGGCGGGTGGACCGATCGGCACCCGGGGCTCCGAGCGATTCGAGGTATACGATCGCCGCCACGAAGCCCGCCAGCGCCTCGTGGGACAGGGTGCCGGTCTCGAACCGGTGGCCCGCCGGCACCTCGAGCGAGGGACGGACCCGGTCGGCCGGCAGCGAGCGTGCGAGGTCCCCGCGCACGGCGGCGACGCCGACATGGGGGCCGAAGAACTTGTAGGCGGAGGTCAGCAGCACGTCGGCACCGAGGCCGGCGCGGTCGACGCGCCGGTGGGGAGCGAGGTGCACGCCGTCGACCCAGACGAGCGCCCCGGCGTCGTGCGCGGCGCTCGCCAGTCGCCGGGCGTCGGGGATCGAGCCGAGCGCGTTCGACGCCAGCGTGAACGCGACCACGCGCGTGCGCGCGGTGATCAGCTCCTGGACCGCTTCGACGCTGAGCGTGCCGTCGCGCGGATCCAGTCGCGCCGTGCGGACGGTCAGGCCCCGGTCGCCGGCGACGAGCAGCCACGGCGACACGTTCGCGTCGTGGTCGAGTTCGGTGACGATGATCTCGTCGCCCGGATCGAGCGTCCGCGCCACCGCGTGCGCGAGCAGGAAGTTGATCGTGGTCGTGTTGGCGCCGAACACGACCTCCTCCTCGGTGGCGCCGAGGAAGTCGGCGGCGGCTGCGTGCGCGTCGCGGACCAGCTGCTCGCTGTCGACCGAGGTTACGAACGGACCGCCGAGATTCGCGTTGGCGCCGACGAGGTAGTCGGCCACCGCCCGGGCCACGGAGTCCGGCGCCTGCGATCCCCCCGGGCCGTCCAGATACACCGCCGCACCGCCGTTCACCTGGCGGTTCAAGGCCGAGAAGCGCGAGCGGATGCTGGTGAGGTCGAGACCCGCGTCCACGGGCCACAGCCTCTCATACGCACTAAGGCCCCGCCTCGCGTCGCGTAAGGGGTCGTGGCGGGCACCTCGCTCCGTTTGCCCGATGTGCGCCTGCCGTTCGCACTCCAACATCGGCTACGGCAAACAGGAGAGTGATCATGGCTACATCGATGCTTGGGAAATGGACGCTGGACTCGGTGGCGCCGACGGTGGCGCTGCGCATGGCCGAGCGCGACGAGGCCGCCGCGCTTCGGCGGCTGGCCGCGCTCGACGACGCGCCGGCGCTCGATGGGCCGGTGCTGCTCGCGCTCATGGACGGCGAGGCCGTCGCCGCGATCTCGTTGCTCGACCGGCGGGTCGTCGCGAACCCCTTCCTGGGCACTCGCGACCTGGTTCAGCTGCTGCGTCTGCGCGCGGAGCACATCGCGGGCCCGAGTCCGCGCCCGGGCCGCCCCGCCTTCCTCCGTCGAGCCGCGTAACCCGGGCTCCCGAGCCGAACCCGCCCCCAGAGCCGGACCCGGGTCCAGAATCGGACCCGGGTCCGAGGCGCGGCGGGGGTACGCTGCGACGATGCCGAACGTGTTCAACCTCTACGGCGACGATTGGGACGGCGCGGAGGATCGTCCGGGGTGGCGGAGCAAGGGCGCCTCGGTCGGCCATCGCATCGGCGGGGACCAGCTCGGCGGCGGACTGTACGAGCTCGAGCCCGGCGATCGCCTGTACCCGTACCACACTCACCACGCGAACGAGGAGTGGCTGCTCGTCGTGCGCGGACGACCGACGCTGCGCACGCCCGACGGTGAGCATGACCTGGTCGCAGGCGACATGGTCGCGTTTCCGCGCGGTGACGCCGGCCTGCACCAGGTGTGCAACCGCACCGACGCGCCGATCCGGGTGCTGATGCTCTCGACCAAGATCATGCCCGACGTCGTCCACTATCCCGACAGCGGGAAGTTCGGGGCGAGGGACGCACGCGGCCAGCGGATCTTCATGACCCGTCCGGAGGGCAGGCTCGACTACTGGGATGGCGAGCACTGAGGTGACGGCACTGTCCGAGACGATCGCGGCGCAGGCCGATCTGCTCGAGTTGGCCCTGACGGTGCCGGTCGACGAGGCGGCGGAGCGGATCGGGCGCTCGAGGCGGGTGTGGCTCGTCGGGACGGGAACGAGCCAGCACGCGGCCGAGCTGGGCGCGCTGATGCTCGAGTCCGGCCAGCGAGACGTGCGGTGGCGCTCCTCGGCGGCGTTCTGCGCAGACCAGCCCACGCTCACCGCCGGCGACGCGGTCGTGATCATCTCGCACACCACCAAGACCGCGTTTGCGCAGCGTGCGCGAGCGTATGCGATGCAGTCCGGTGCCGGTGTCGTGTCGATCACCGCGCACGGGCGGGGTTGGCCCGAGGCGATCGAGGCCGCGCCGCTCGAGCGCGCCGAGACGTACACCGCGAGTTACCTCGCGGCGCTGGTCGTGCTCGCGCGTCTCGGTGTCGCGGTGGGGGAACCGGGCTTCGACTCGAGCCAGCTGTCCGAGCTCCCGGGCCGGGTTCGCGCCGCCGCCCAGGCGCCGGGGGCTCTGGCTGGGGCGCCCGAGCGTCTGCTCGTGCTCGCCGGCGCCGGCCCCGCCGCGGTGACCGCGCGCGAGGGGGCGCTCAAGCTGCGCGAGGGGGCGCAGTTGCCGGCGGAAGGCTACGAGGCGGAGTACCTGCTCCACGGCACCGCCGTCCCCTTGGGCCCGGGTGACGCGCTGATCGCAGTCCAGCCGTCCGACGACCGGTTCGGGTTGCTCGAATTGCTGACCGCGGCCGCCGCGAGCGAGGGCCTCGAGGTCAGGACCGTGAGCGAGGCCGGCGGGCTCCACCCGGTACTCGCGCAGATCCCGCTGACCGTTCGCCTGCAGAAGCTCGCCTCCGACCTCGCCGACGCGAGGGGCACCGATCCCGACAAGGTGATCCGGGGCGGCTGGGCCGGCGATCGCCTGTGGGAGGCCGGCGCGCCTTGACCCGCGCCCCGGGATCCGTGTAGACCACACGGATCACCAAACACGAGGAGGTCCCGCATGGCCCGCAGCATCACGATCCGGCGCGGGAAGCCCGCCGCCGCCGAAGTCACCGGGGCGAGTTTCACGGGCGCTCTCGCGGTCGGCGCGCGGCTGTTAGGACCGACCGCGATGGGGCCGCTCGCGATCGCCGTCAGCGCGGTGGGGGCAATGGCGATCGGGAGGGTGGTGATCGCCGAAGCAGTCATCCGCAAGCTCAAGGCGGCGGAGATCGAGATCGGCTCGCTGAAGGTGCGCGAGCTCGAGATCGCGGGCCGCCGTTTCCCCGAGGAGGCGTAACCGCCATGGCCACAATTTCACGCACCGGCGTCGACGAGGTTCTCGAGCGGGCGGTCGCCGACGGCGCCGTCCCGAGCGTCGCCGCGATCGCCGCGGACCGCGACGGGATCATCTACGAGGGCGCCGCCGGGCCGCGCGTCGCCGGCGGTGAGGACCCGGTCTCGGTCGACACCCATTTCCGCATCATGTCGATGACCAAGATCGTCGCGACGACGGTCGCGCTCCAGCTGGTCGAGCAGGGCAAGCTCGATCTCGACGCGCCCGTCGAGCGCTACTGCCCGGAGTTCGCCGAGGTCGACGTGCTCGACGGCTTCGACGGCGACGAGCCCCGGACGCGACCGCCGGCCAGCCAGGCGACGGTCAAGCAGCTCGTGACCCACACCACCGGGCTCGGCTACTGGTTCTTCGGCCCGGAGCTCGTGAAATGGGAGTCGGTCACCGGCGTCCCGAACGTCCTCTCGGGCCTCAAGGTGATCTTCAAGGCGCCGATGATCGTCGACCCCGGCACCCGGTTCGAGTACGGCATCAACATCGACTGGCTCGGCCAGGTGATCCATGCCGTGAGCGGGATGAAGCTCGACGAGGCGATCGCGCGCGGCGTCACCGGGCCGCTCGGGATGAGCGAGACCGCGTTCTTGATGAGCGACGCGCAGCGAGCGAACTCGGCACCCGTTCACCTGCAGGGCGAGGACGGCGTCTGGGCGGCGACCGACATCGACATCTCCCGGCAGCCCGAGTACTGGGCCGGCGGCCACGGGCTCCACTCGACCCCGCGCGACTACATGAAGTTCCAGCGGATGCTGCTCGGCAACGGCACCTCGCCGGACGGCGTCAAGATCCTCGACTCGGCCACTGTCGACGCCGCGTTCACCAACCAGATCGGCGACCTCGACTTCCCCGCGGAGTTCGCGACCGCCGACCCGACCGCGACCTGCGACTTCAACGCCGGTCCGGGCTTCAAGTGGGGCTACGGCCTGCTGCTCAACACCGAGGACATCCCGGGCGCGCGTCGCGCCGGCACCGGTGCCTGGGCCGGCCTGCTCAACACGCATTTCTGGGTCGACCGCACGTCCGGGATCACCGCCTCGATCTACAGCCAGACGCTGCCGTTCGTGACCGAGCCGGCGCTGTCGCTCTATCAGGCGTTTGAGAGGGCGCTGTACGCGTCGCTGTAGCGGGTCACGACCGCGCCGGGCGGAGCACGTCGGCGCGCATCGGATGCACGAACCGCCACTCGCCGGGACGCCCGCCGGGCTCCCCGAGGTGCTCGAGGCCCTCGGCGAGTTCGGCGGACAGCTCGTCGAACCGGGCCGCCCGCCTGGGATCGGCGGCGACGACACGCGCGCGCAACCCCGGCACGCCGGCGACGACCAGAGGGGCGTCGTAGTCGACCGTGCTCGCGCGGTCCAGCCCGGCGTCCGGCGCCCGGTCGAGTGCGGCCTGAGCCGCGCCGCGCACCTCGGTCTCGTCGTCGACGATCCGCGTGAGCTCGAAGAAGCTCCCTTCGGCGAGCGGTTCGGCGACGTAAACCGCCCCGCCCGGCCGGATCACCCGCCGGGCCTCGACCAGCGCGGCGTCGAGGTCCGTCCGAGGCACGTGGTGGAACGAGCGCATGAACACCGCGATGTCCACCGTGGCGTCGTCGAGCGGGAGGCGCTCCGCGCGTCCGATCAGATAGCGAGCGCCGTGTCCGGGGTCCTGCTCGAGCGCCGCCGCCAGTTGCGATTCCGAGATCTCGACGCCGGTGACGCGGGCGCCGCGCTCGGTCAGTGCGCGCACCAGCGCTCCGGGGCCGCAGCCGACGTCGACCACGTCCTTGCCCGACGGCGGCACGAGCCGCTCGAGCATCTCCACGTCGCTGATCACTTCGCGGCTCACGGCAGCCCATCGTAGTCGTGGGCTCGCGGCCGGCTCTTGTAGGCTCGAACGCATGGTCTCGAAGTACCGGTCCGTGCTGTCGGTCCCCGGAGCGCCGCGTCTGTTCGCGAGTGCGCTCGTGGGCCGGCTTCCCCAGGGCATGTCGGGGCTGGCGATCCTGCTGCTCGTGCGTAGCGCTGCGCACTCGTACGCCGCCGCCGGCGTCGCCGTCGGCGCGTTCGCGCTCGCGACCGCGGCCTGCGCGCCGGTGCTGGGCCGGCTCGTCGACCGCTGCGGACGGGCCCAGGTGCTCCTCCCGTTCGCGTGCGCCCAGGCGTGCGTGTACGGGCTGCTCGTGGTGGCGGCTCAGGCGGGCGCCGGCGGCGCCGTGCTGACCGTCCTGTCGGGAATGGCCGGCGCGCTGCTGCCGCCGATCGCGCCGGCCGTCAGAGCCCTGCTGCGCGAGATATTTGACGATCAGGCCGTGCTCGACACCGCCTACGCACTCGAGTCGATCTTCCAGGAGACGATCTGGATCGTCGGTCCGCTGATCGTGGCGCTGGTCATCGCCGTGACCTCCCCGGAGTCGGCCGTCGCGCTTCTCGGCGTCGAGGTCGTGGCCGGGACCTCGCTGTTCCTGCGCTCGCCGCTCGTGCGCTCCTCGTCGACTTCCTGCGGTGCCGCGCACGACCGCGTCTCGGCGCTGTCGAGCCCCGAGTTGCGCGCGCTGCTCGGCCCGGTGGCACTGACCGGGGTCGCGCTCGGGGCGGTCGAGGTGGGACTGCCGTCGCTGGCGCTGCACGCCGGGTCGCGGCCGGCGTCGGGCCTGCTGCTGGCGCTGTGGAGTGTCGGGAGCATGACCGGCGGGCTGTGGTACGGCGCGCGCGCGTGGCGCTCACGGCTGTCGACTCGCTACCAGCTGTTGCTGGTGGTGCTGGTGGTGTGCACGGCGCCGCTGATCGCCGCGCGGTCGATTCCCGCCGGCATCGTGTGCAGCCTGCTGGCCGGGCTGGCGATCGCGCCGGTGTTCTCCTGCCAGTATGCGCTCGTCGGCCGCTCGGTCACCCCGGGCAGCGAGACCGAGGCGTTCACGTGGGTATCCGCGGCGCTGATCGGCGGGCTCGCCGCCGGCTCGGCGGTCGGTGGCGCCGTGATCGGCCCCGGCGGCGTCGGCGCCCCGTTCGTGTTCGCGTGCCTGGCCTCGCTGCTGGCGGCGGTGATTGCGGTCGGGTCTCGCAGCCGCGTTCAGCAGCTCGCCTGAACCCCTCGCTCGCCCGGAACGCCCGATTAACTCGCCACTCGACGCTCTGCCCGCGCCGAATGGCGATTCGCTCGGTCCTGGCACGAATCTCGGCACACTCGGCGCGAGCGCGTGGCCGAGTGGCGAGTTACTCGGGGACCCGGCGCTTCGCGGACCCAGCGCTCGCGGACCCAGCGCTCGCGGATCAGGGCACCCAGCGCTCGCCGGCCGGGGTGACCACCAGCTCGTGCGTGTACCCGCGAGAACCCTGCTCGACCAGCCACGCCACCGCCTTGGCGATCTCGCCCATCTCGGCCAGCGCCTCTCGCGGCTGCCCGGCCGTGAACGCCGAGGTCTTCGGCGACTCGATCGTCGCGTCGACGGCCAGCAGCGCCACGTGGACGCCGACCGCGCGCACCTCCTGCGCGGCGGCCTGGACCAGCGCGCGGGCGGCGAACGCGCCGGCGGCCCACAGTCCCCGGCCCGGCATCGCCCGCCGCGCAGAGCCGCCGGTTATCTGCACGAGCGCGCCGCCGTGTCCGCCCTGCTCGAGCGCGGCGAGGCCGGTCGACAGGAACACGAACGCCTGCTCGGCGACCGCCACCGTCCAGGCACTGAAAGCGTCGAGACCCGCGCTCGCGAGCTCGCCCCCGCCGAACGGCCCCCCGCCCGTGGCGCGGCTCGCGGTCACCGCGTTGACGACCGCGTCGACCGAGCCAAGCTGTTCGCGGACCGACGCCAGCGCGCCACCCAGCGACTCCATGTCCGAAGCGTCCGCGGCGATCGCCAGCGCAC
>Ga0335080_10001988_pt1 | contig 20403 bp, 16 predicted proteins | sample Lox_Sample_34_FD_206720 | JGI IMG/M metagenome (GOLD analysis project Ga0335080, IMG submission 206720) | Soil microbial communities from Loxahatchee National Wildlife Refuge, Florida, United States - Lox_Sample_3.4 | ecosystem: Environmental > Terrestrial > Soil > Wetlands | place: USA...
CGGCCACCATCCAGCTGGAGTACCCCATGGTCAGGACCGTGCTGAGCCGGGGGCGGCCCTCGAAGAACTCCAGCCCGGTCTTCAGCCAGGTCTGGTCGTCGGCCCGGAGCATGATCCCCGCCTGGTCATACTGGCTGGCGAAAGCGCCGCGCACCCGCACCGAGACGTCGAGGTCCCCCGGCAGGCGGTCACCGTACACGTGGCCGTTGTCGTGGATGTACCCGTAACCCGTTGTCCGCCAGAAGTCCGTGCCCGGGTCGACGTTCACCCTGAGCACGTCGCCATCTCGCTGCCAGCTGGCGGGCTCGTTCAGCCACTGCATGGAGGTCCTCCGCTGGGGTCGACGGTGTCGACCGTACCGGTATCGGTCCCGCCGGTAGTCTCGGGTGTATGGACAAAGTCCAGCGAACAGGTGCGGAATGGCGGGAGCGGCTCACTCCCGAGGGGTACCGGGTGCTGCGCCAGGCGGGCACAGAGGCTGCCTGGACAGGTGAATATACCGACTCCCCGGCGCCGGCCGCCGGCGAGGCCAGCGGGTGAGCGGCCTGCGCCTGATCCGGGCCGGGCAGCTGTCCGGCGATACCGCCCAGACCAGCGGCATGATCCGGGCCGCCGCCATCTCCGGGCCGCTGACCGGGTCGCAGTCGCTGTGGATGGGGACCACCGTGCTGCCAGCGGGGGCCAACTCCGGCGACCACCACCACGGCGCGTCGGAGACCGGCATCTACGTGGTGTCCGGCCACCCGGTTTTCGTGTTCCGCGCCCCGGGCGGTTCCGGCCTGACCCGGCTGGAGGCCGCTCCCGGCGACTTCGTCTGGGTCCCCCCGCAGGTGCCGCACCGGGAGGAGAACCCCTCCCCCGATGCCGAGGCGGTCGTGGTGATCGCCCGCTCCACCCAGGAGGCGATCGTCGTCAACGTGGACGGTCTGTAGCCATCCGCAGGCGTCAGGGCAGCGAGGCGAGCAGCTCGCCGGGCGGCTTGCGGCGGCCGGTGTAGAAGGGGATCTCCAGCCGCGTATGCAGCCGGGCGCGGGCACCGCGCAGGTGGCGCATGAGATCCACGATCCGGTGCAGCTCGTCGGCCTCGAAGGCGAGCATCCACTCGTAGTCGTTAAGCGCGAAGCAGGAGACGGTGTTGGCGCGGACGTCGGGATAGTCGCGGGCCATCATGCCGTGCTCGGCGAGCATCGCCCGCCGTTCCGCGGGATCGAGCAGGTACCACTCGTAGGACCGGACGAACGGGTACACGCAGACGTAGCCGCGCGGCGGCTCGTCCGCGAGGAACGCCGGGATGTGGCTCTTGTTGAACTCGGCTGGCCGGTGCAGCGCCATCACCGACCACACCGGCTCGCTGGCCCGCCCGAGCCGGGTCCGGCGAAACCGCGCGTAGAGTTCCTGCAGGTCATCGGGGGACGGCGCGATCCACCAGAACATGTAGTCGGCGTCGGCCCGCAGGCCCTGTACGTCGTAGCAGCCGCGGGTGGTGACCCCCTTGCCGGCGGCCTGGTCGAGCAGCCCTTCCAGCTCCGCCGCCAGCGCCGCGCGCGCCGGCTCGCCCGCGCCCGCATCCAGCGCCGCGGCGTCCCGCACCCGGAACACCGACCACATGGTGTAGCGGATCAGCTCATTCAGCTCGCGGGCCCGGTGCCGCTCGCCCGCGGGGTTCTCATCAGTGCCTGCCATGCCACCATTGTCCGCCACCGGCCGGGCGGGCGAAGCCGCATCCGCCGGCTGTGGCGCCCGGTTCCCGGCGGGCGTCCCCCGGCCGGCCGGAGCCGCCGGTCAGGTCAGCCCAGGCACCGGCCGCGTCAGCCCGGACCGCCGGTCACGCTGGCGGGCCTGCTCTCACGCAGGTAGGCAAGCACCTGCCCGGCCGCCTCCTGGGCGGTCGCGATGCAGGCCGGGATGCCGATCCCGTCGTAGGCGGCCCCGCACACGGCGAGGCCGGGCTCGTGGGCCACGGCCGCCCGGATCCGGCTCACCCGGCTCAGGTGGCCGACGGTGTACTGGGGCAGCGCCCCGCCCCACCTGGTCACCCGGGCATCCGCCGGATCGCCGCGCACCCCGGTCGCCGCGGCCAGGTCGGCGGCGGCCAGCGCGGCCAGCTCGGCGTCGTCGCGGTGCAGCAGCCGCTCCTCCCCGACCCGCCCCAGCGAGCAGCGGACCAGCACCAGCGACGGGCCGGCGGCGCGCAGGTGCGGCCACTTGACGGAGGAGAAGGTGACCGCCTTCACCGGGTGGCCGTCCACGGCCGGCACCAGGTAGCCGCTGCCCTCCGGCGGCCGCGGGAAGCACGCGGCCGGGTAGGCCAGGGTGACGATGGCCATGCTCGCGTAGGCGATCCCGGCCAGCGCCGCCCGCGCGCCGGCCGCGCCCGGCAGCGCGGCCAGCAGCCGGGCCGCTGGCTGGGCCGGGACGGCCAGCACCACGGCGTCCGCGTCCAGGAAGGCCGGGGCGTGGGCGGACCCCACGGTCAGCCGCCAGCCGTGCGGGGTCCGCACGAGCTCACGGGCCATCGCGCCGGTCCGCACCTCCGCGCCCGACGCGGCGGCGACGGCCGCCGGCAGGGTGCCCAGGCCCCCGGCGAGCGTGGTGAAGATGGTGGCATCCGCCGCCGCGCCCGTGCTCCCCGCAGCGCCCGTGCTCCCCGCCGCGCCGGTGCCCTGCGGCGGGCCAGCGGCCGGCGCGGGCGGCGGCATCAGCGCGGCCGCCGCCTCGGTGAGCGAGGAGTGCCGGCGGGACTCCGCTGCCAGGCCGGGCAGGGTCGCCTCGAACGACAGCTCCTGCGACCGGCCCGCGTAGACGCCGCCGAGCAGGGGGTCCACCAGCCGGTCCACCAGTTCCCGGCCGAACCTGGCCGCCACATACCCGGCCACGTCCACGTCATCGCCGCGCGGGGTGGCGGGCAGGCCGGGATCTTCCCTGGCCCTGGCCATGCCCGCCGCCGACAGCAGCCCGCAGCTGGCCAGCTCATCGAGGTCGGCCGGCACACCCATGACCTGCCGGCGCGGCAGCGGCCGCATCTGCTCCCGGCTCCAGATCCGGGCGGTCGTGGTACCGGGCGCGGCCAGCTGGCCGTCCAGCCCGGCCGCGCGGATCAGGGCTATCCCCTCCGGCCTGCGGGCGAGCAGCGCTTCCGCGCCCTCGTCCACCGCTATGCCGGCGACCTGCGAGACGGCGAGCTTGCCGCCGAGCCGCTGGGATCCTTCCAGCACCGTGACCCTTACCTGCGCGTCACGCAGGAAGAACGCGGCGGCGAGCCCGGCGATGCCGCCGCCGACGATCACGACCCGGGGCGGGGCGGACAGGTCCATCCGCCCAGCCTGGCAGAGCGTGCCAGCGGAAGCGAGCCGGGCGCTGCCGGCCCTGCTCACCGGCCCGGCTGATGCGCGGCGCAATCGCGGTCACGGGCCCAATCACCGGCCCTTATGACCCCAATCACTGGTCCGCTCATGACCCGCCCATGGTTGATGCCATACTGCTGTGCCATGGCCTCACGATCCGCATCCGTCTCAGTACGCGGCGTGCGGCCCGGGGACGTGAGCAGGCTGCAGGCGATCCAGCTGGCGGCGGGCGACGTGTTCCGGGATGTCGGGATGAGCACCGTCGCGGACAGCCCGCCACTGCCCGCCACGTCCCTGTCGGGATACCGGAAGGCGGGGCGCGCCTGGGTCGCCGCGGATGACCACGACGAGCCGGTCGGTTTCGTCGTCGCCGACGTGGTCGACCGGGCCGCGCACATCGAGCAGGTCAGCGTTCACCCGGCGCACGCGCGCCAGCGCATCGGCGCGATGCTGCTCGATCACGTAGCCGGCTGGGCCACCCGCCACAGCCTGTCGGCGCTGACGCTCATCACCTTCCGCGGCGTGCCGTGGAACGCGCCGTACTACGAGCGGCTCGGCTTCCGCGAGCTGGCCGCGGCCGAGATCACGCCCGGCCTGGCCGCGCTGTGGGCAGCCGGCCCGGGCGCCGGCCAGGACGGCCCGGTCCGCGTCTGCATGCGCCGGGAGCTGGCCGCGGGCCGCTCCCCGGGAGCTGATGCCAACCCGTGACCAGCGGGGTGGAACCGCCCGCCCGCCCCGGCCGTCCGATCGGCATGCCAGCATCACTGCGCTTGTTCACCGCCAGCGGCGCCCTCGCCGCCAGCGCCGCGCTCGGCGCGGCCGCCTGCCTGCTCCTCGTGGGCTGCTCGGACGGTTCGGCATCCAGCTCCGCGGCCGGCTCCGCGCCGGCCGCAAGCGTGCGCGGGGCTGCCCAGGGGGCGATCGCCGCTCCCGGGGCCGCGCCGGGCTCCGCCGCCCAGCAGCAGCCCCGCCTGACCGTCCTGCCCCAGCCGGGCCAGTCGATCGTGTACACCGCGAGCCTGACGGTGCGCGCCGGTGACATCCGGGCGGCGGCGGCGCGGGCGGCACAGCTGGCCAGCTCGGCCGGGGGTTACGTGTCCAGCGAGACCGCCCGGTTCAGCCGCCGGCACCCGGCCGACGGCACGATCGGAATCCAGCTGAAGATCCCGGTCGCCAGCTACCAGGCCACGCTCACGGCGCTGTCCGCGCGGCTGGGCACCAGGATCTCGCTGTCCCAGCGGGCGCAGGACGTCACCGAGGCCGTTGCCGACGTGACGAGCCGGGTGGCCTCGGCCCAGGCCGCGATCGCCCAGCTGCGCAGGCTGCTGGCGCGGGCCGGCTCGGTCAGCAGCCTGCTCATGGTCCAGGACCAGATCAACGCCCAGGAGTCCGCGCTGGAGGCGCTGCAGTCGCAGCAGCGCGCGCTGGCGCACCAGACCACCTACGGGACCGTGTCGGTGCTGCTGGTGAGCAGGCAGCCGCCGCCAGCGGCCCGGCCGGTGAAGATAGCGGGCGGGTTCACCGGCGGGCTGGCCGCGGGCTGGCGCGCCCTGCGTCAGGTGACATCGTGGCTGCTCGCCGGCGTTGGCGCGGCGCTGCCGTTCGCGTTGTTCGTGATCGCGGGCGCCGTGGCCGGTGTGCGGGGATGGCGCTGGCTGGCCCGGCACCGGTCAGGCCGGCGTCCGGCAGGCCCCAATCCCGCGAGCTGAGCTCACCGCCCGCTGGGCTTCCCGGCAGCCCGGGCTCACCGGGCCCGGCTCACGGGGTCCTGCTCACCCGTCCCGCGCCGATTCCTGGTGGACGAGGTCGGTGAGGCGGGCCAGCATGTCCGGGTCGGTCTCGGGCAGGACCCCGTGGCCGAGGTTGAAGATGTGCCCTTCCGCGGTGCGGCCACGGGCCAGCACGTCCCTGGCCCGCCGCTCGATTACCGCCCAGGGCGCCAGCAGGACCGCCGGGTCGAGGTTGCCCTGCAGCGCGGTGCCGATCTCCACCCGGCGGACCGCCTCGTCCAGGCTGACCCGCCAGTCCACACCGACCACATCCGCCCCGGCCTCGCTCATCAGGCCCAGCAGCTCGCCGGTGCCGACGCCGAAGTGGAGCCGCGGCACGCCGGCCCCGGCGAGCGCCGCGAACACCCGCGTGCTGTGCGGCAGCACCGCCGTCCGGTAGTCCTCCGGGCTGAGCGTCCCGGCCCAGGAGTCGAAGAGCTGGACCGCGGAGGCGCCGGCCGCGATCTGGATCTCCAGGAACGAGATGGTGATGTTGGTGAGCCGGGTGAGCAGCGCGTGCCACAGCCGCGGGTTGCCGTACAGGAGGGCCTTGGTCCGCTCCTGGTTCTTCGACGGGCCCCCTTCCACCAGGTAGGAGGCCAGCGTGAACGGGCCACCGGCGAAGCCGATCAGCGGCGTGGCGCCCAGCTCGGCCACCAGGGAGCTGATCGCCGGGGCGAGGTAGGGGACGTCGGACGGCTCGAGATCACGCAGCCGGGCCACGTCGGCCTCGCCCCGGACCGGCCGGCTGACCACCGGCCCGATCCCGGCCTTGATGTCGACGTCCACCCCCACCGCGCGCAGCGGCACCACGATGTCGCTGAACAGGATGGCCGCGTCCACGTGGTAGCGGCGCAGCGGCTGCAGGGTGATCTCGGTGATGAGGTCCGGGGTCGTGCACGCAGCCAGGATCGACTTGCGCTTGCGCGCGGTCCGGTATTCCGGCAGCGACCTGCCCGCCTGGCGCATGTACCAGACCGGGGTATGCGGAACGGGCTGGCGGCGGCAGGCACGCAGGAAGGGGGATTCCGTGGTCGGGGCCGTCACGGAGGTGATCATCTCACAGCCGGGGACACGCCGGCCGGGGTCCGCCGCCCTTGGCGGGCGGCGTGCGACCATCGATTGCAGTCGGCGCGCCGCAGCGGTGCTCCCCGGAACCTCTGGCCGTGGCGAGCAGGCGGCGAGGGAGGTCACCGGAATGAGCCAGACGTACCGCGCGTGCGGCGATTGCGGCGGCGAGCGGCTGTTCGCCCAGCATCACGACACACCAGGCAGCTGCCCGGATTCGCCGGACGGCGAGTGCCCGGAGTGGTACTGCACCGGCTGCGGCGGCGCCCTGCTGGTGGGCTTCTCTCTTTACCGTGCCGAGCCGAAATTGATATCTGGCATGCCTAGCCGTGTGGCGTGACGGATAGCGGTGACGTCGTACGCTCGGAACATGAAGCAGGTGGGCGGGGTCACGGCACCAGGTGAGGAAGCGGCCTCCGCGTTCACGGCAGCGGTGGCGGGCCTGCGGGCGGGCCAGGAACAGGTGTGCGCCGTCCGCCCGGAGCTGACCTTCGAGGATGTGCCCGCGCCCCGGACCCTGGCGCCGTTCGCGACCGCCTTCGCCGCCACCGCCAGGATCGGCGGGGCCGAGGTCGCCTCGGGCCGTTTCGTGCTCCTGTACGACCCGGCGGGCCAGCAGGGCTGGGCGGGCCCGCTGCGTGTCATCGTCTACATCCGGGCCGACCTGGAGCCGGAGATCGCCGCTGACCCGATGCTGGGTGAGGTCGCCTGGTCCTGGCTGACCGAGGCGCTCGACGCCCGCACGTCCGGCTACGCCGCGCCCAGCGGGACGGTGACCCGCGTCGTCACCGAGGGATTTGGCGCCAAACGAGAGGAGCCGCAGGTGACCGGTTTCGAACTGCGGGCCTCGTGGTCACCGGTGGGAATGGCCGGCCTGCCGGGCCCGCCCGGGGTGCCCGGCGCAGCCGGGTCCGAGCAGGCGGGGCTGGATGGCCATCTCGCCGCCTGGTGCGGGGCGATGTGCGCCGCCGCCGGGCTCCCCCCGCTGGTGGCGGGGGTGACCGCGCTCCGGCCACCGGCCCGGCGGCACGGTTCATGAAAGAAGGCACCGCGGAGACCGGCCAGGAGCACGGGAACGGCCAGGAGCACGGGGCCGTCGCGGGGCACGGGACCGCCCAGGAGCACGGGAACGGCCAGGAGCAGCCGCCGGAGCCCGCGCCGGTCCCGCTGCTCGAGCCGCGTGACGGACTGCCACCGCTGGTGGCCACCGAGCCCGCGCTCGCGGAGGCGGTCGCCGCGCTCAGCGCGGGCGAAGGGCCGGTCGCCGTCGACGCCGAGCGTGCCTCCGGCTACCGCTACGGGCACCGCGCCTTCCTGGTCCAGCTGCGCCGCCGGGGAGCGGGCACGGTCCTGATCGACCCGGTCGCCTGCCCCGACCTGTCGGCGCTCGACGCGGCGCTCGCCAGCGCCGAAGCCGTGCTCCACGCGGCCTCCCAGGACCTGCCCTGCCTGGCGGAAATCGGGTACCGGCCGCGCCAGCTGTTCGACACCGAGCTGGCCGGCCGCCTGCTCGGCTACCCGCGGGTCGGGCTCGGCGCGCTGGTGGAGGCCGTGCTCGGCTTCACGCTGGAAAAGGGCCACGCGGCCGCGGACTGGTCCACCCGGCCGCTGCCCACCGACTGGCTGCGTTATGCCGCGCTGGACGTGGAGGTCCTGGTCGAGCTGCGCGACGCCCTGGCCGCCGAACTGGCCGCGCAGGGCAAGAGCGAATGGGCCCAGCAGGAGTTCGCCGCCGTGCTGGCGGCCGGCCCACCCGCTCCCCGGCCCGACCCCTGGCGCCGCACGTCCGGCATCCACCGCGTGCACACCCGGCGGGGCATGGCGGTCGTCCGCGAGCTCTGGCTGGAGCGTGACCGGATCGCGCGCCGGCGCGACCTGTCGCCGGGCAGGGTGCTGCCGGATTCGGCGATCGTGGAGGCCGCGCGGGTGCTGCCGGGATCCCCGCGCGCTCTCACCGAGATCCCGGCCTTCCGGGGCCGGGGCGCACGGCGGCACGGCCCGGAGTGGCAGCGGGCCGTCGACCGGGCCCGCGCCCAGGCCGAGCCGAACCTGCCGGGCACCGCATCCCCGCTGCCGGAGGGGCCCCCGCCCGCGCACCGCTGGGCCGAGCGGGACCCGGTGGCCGCCCGGCGGCTGGCGGCGGTGCGGGCCGCGGTCACGGCGATCGCCGACGAGCATTCCCTGCCGGCCGAGAACCTGCTGCCGCCCGACGTCGTGCGCAGGGTGGCCTGGCGGCCGCCGGAGCCGCCCGGCCCGGAGGCGGTCGGCGCCGATCTGCTCGGCCACGGCGCCCGGCCCTGGCAGGCGGAGCTGACCGCGAAGCCGATCAGCAAGGCTCTCATCCGGCTGGCCGAGCAAGCCGGCGAGTGACCGGCCGGCGAGTGCCCGTGCCGCACATTGCCTGTGCCGCACATTGCCCGTGCCGCACATTGCCTGTGCCGCACATTGCCTGTGCCGCACATTGTCAGTGCCGCCAGTGCCGCAGATTGTCAGTGCCGCAGGGCACAATGAGCCGGTGAGCAACGGAGCGGCCGGCGAGCTTGCCTGGGGTGAGCTCGACACACCGGTCGGCGAGATGTCGGTGGCCTGCGGTGACGCCGGGGTGGCCCAGGTCTGTTTCGGCCCGGCGCCAGCCCGGGCGGACGAGCCGGGCCCGGCGGGCCAGGCGGGAGGCCATCTGGCGGCGGCGCTCGCCCAGCTGACGGAGTACTTCGCGGGCCAGCGGCGCACCTTCGGCCTGCCGGTCGACTGGTCGGGCATGTCCGCAGGCCAGCGGCAGGTGCTGCCGGTGCTGCTGGCATCGGCCGCCTACGGCGAGACGGTGACCTACGGCGCGCTGGCCCGCCGCGCCGGCCTGGGTGACCGGGGCACGGTCCCGGCCGCGCGGGTGGTCGGCCAGATCATGGGATCCAACCCCTGCCCGGTCATCGTGCCGTGCCACCGGGTGGTGGCCGGCGACGGGCTGGGCGGCTACAGCGGTGGCAGCGGGATCGAGATCAAGCGGTGGCTGCTGATCTTCGAAGGCGCGCTGCCGCCCACGCTGGACTGGGACCCGGCCGGGCCTAGCACCGGCTGAGCGCTGGACGCGCGGCAGGAGGCCGGGGAGCCCGGGCCGGCCGATGCGGCCCCGGTCAGGAACTCAGATTGTGCTGCTCGGCCGAGATGAGCCTGCCGCCGGCCACGTGCAGGGCCCAGAAGGCGCCCTTGCGCAGCGCCGGCCCGGCCGGCACCGGCGCGCCGAGAACCTCGCACGCCGACCGCAGCATGGCGGGCAGGTTCTCCCGGTGCGCGCAGGTCACGACCGGCTCGCCGGCGGTGACCAGCCTGGCCATGAGTTCGCGGGCGGCCGCCGTCGCCTCTGCCGCGCCCGGGGCCGCCCCCGGCGCGGCCCCGGCTGCCTGCGGGGTCGCCCCGGCCGGCTCCGGGTCCTCCAGCGGGGGCGCGAAAGCCGGCGTCGGCTCCACCACCCCGCCGATCAGCGCCGCGTAGGGCTCGAGGGTCGCCAGGCAGCGCTCGGCCGCGGAGCTGATCACCCGGGCGCGCCCGAAACAGGACAGGATCTGGCCCAGCAGCTTGGCCTGCACCTGCCCGAGGGGGGTCAGCGGCCGGGTCAGATCGTCGGGGTTCCCGGCACGCTGCCACGCCTTCTTGTTCCGCGCGGAGGCGTGCCGGACGCAGATGATGGCCGTGGTGGCGGCCGGGGCGGATGCGAACTCGCTGAGCACATCGGTGTCGCGTGTGTAGGTGAGCCGGTCACCGGCCACGGTCAGCGGCAGCCACGCCAGCTGGTCGACCTCGGCGTTGGGGGCGAACGGGGCGGGCCCGGCGGCGCCGTCCGGGCTGCCCGCGGCCTGCGCCGCCGGGCGGGCCGCCCAGTAGTCCACCTGCTTGGGCCTGCCGTCGCTGAGGTAGCGGACCGTCCGCAGCCGCCTGCCAAGAGTGACCTCGATCCCGGTCTCCTCGGTCACCTCCCGCGCCGCCGTGATCAGCAGGTGCTCACCGGGCAGGCACTTGCCCTTGGGGAAGCTCCAGTCGTCGTAACGCGGCCGGTGGACAAGCGCCACCTCCGGCCCCTGCTCGCCCTGCCGCCACAGCACCGCGCCGGCGGCAGGGATTTTCGGCGGCTTGTCCCGGTCAGCCATCAATGGCCCGGCTGCGCATGCCGTGCGAGCAGGTACTGCTGGAGGTCGCGCAGGGGCTGGCCGGACGAGTCCAGGTGATGCCGGGTCCAGATGCCGTCGGCGGCCAGCCACCATGACGCGGTGGTCTCGTCCATGGCCAGGTCGATGAGGCTGCGCAGCTCCGCCTTCTGGGCCGGGTCGATCACCCGGACCAGCGACTCGACCCGCCGGTCCAGGTTGCGGTGCATCAGGTCGGCGGAGCCGATCCACACGTCGCTCTCGTCGTCCTCACCGGTGCCGAACGCGTAGATCCGGGAGTGCTCCAGGAACCGGCCCAGCACGCTGCGGACGCGGATCGTCTCCGACAGGCCCGGTATCCCGGGCCGGAGCGAGCAGATGCCGCGCACCCACAGGTCGATCGGGACCCCGGCGATCGAGGCCTCGTACAGGGCGTCGGTCATCACCTCGTCCACGATCGAGTTGCACTTGAGCCGGATCTGGGCCGGCTTGCCCTCCTGGTGCCGGGCCACCTGATGCGCGATCCGTTCCAGCAGGCCCGGGCGCAGGCCGGCCGGGGCGACCAGGAACCGGCGGTAGTCGCTCTTGCGGCTGTAGCCGGTCAGGTGGTTGAACAGGTCGGTGGCGTCCGCGCCGACCGTGGGGTCGGCGGTCAGCAGCCCGAAGTCTTCATACAGCCGGGCCGTCTTGGGATGGTAGTTGCCGGTCCCGATGTGGCAGTAGCGGCGCAGCGAGCCGTCCGGCTCCTCCCGCACCACCAGCACCATCTTGCAGTGGGTCTTCAGGCCGACGATCCCCCACACGACGTGGCAGCCCGCCTCCTCCAGCTTGCGTGCCCAGGTGATGTTGGCCCGCTCGTCGAACCTGGCCTTGAGCTCGACCACCACCACCACCTGCTTGCCCGCCAGGGCCGCGTCAACGAGCGCGTCCACGATCGAGGACGAGTCGCTGGTCCGGTACAGCGTCTGCTTGATCGCGAGCACGTGGGGGTCGGCCGCGGCCTCGACGATCAGCCGCTCCACCGTGGTGGTGAACGAGTCGTAGGGCAGGTGGATGAGCACGTCCTGCTTGTCCAGGGTGGTGAAGATGTCAGTGTCCTGCGGCAGCGCCGACTCCGACGGGACGAAGGCGGGGTACTTGAGCTGGCGCAGCTCCAGGTCGGCGATGATGCTCAGGCCGGACAGGTCGAGCGGCCCGGGCAGGTGATAGACGGCGCGCTCGTCGATCCCCAGCTCGGTCACCAGCTTGTCCAGCACGTCGCTGGACATGGTGTCCTCCACCTCCAGCCGGACCGCGGGCTCGAACCGCCGCCGCTGCAGCTCCCGCTCCAGCGACTGCAGCAGGTTCTCGGTGACGTCTTCGTCGACCTCCAGGTCACGGGTGCGGGTGACCCGGAAGGCATGGTGCTCGAGTATCTCCAGGCCATCGAAGAGCTCGGTGAGGTGGGCGGCGATGACGTCTTCCAGCGGCACGAACCGGTACTGCGAGACGGTGAGGAACCGGGGCAGCAGCGGGGGCACCTTCACCCGGGCGAACATGGTGGCGCCGGTATGCGGGTCGGCGACCATCACCGCCAGGCTGAGCGACAGGCCCGAGATGTAGGGGAACGGGTGGGCGGGGTCCACGATGAGCGGTGTGAGCACCGGGTAGATCCGCTCACGGAACAGCCGCTGCAGGTCCGACTGCTCGGCCGCGGACAGCTCCTTCCACCGCACCACCTCGATGCCTTCCTTGCCCAGCGCGGGCAGGACCGACCGGGCGTAGCACTCGGCGTGGCGGACCTGCAGCTCACGGGCCTTGTCCAGGGTGCGGGTCAGGACCTCCTCGGGCGGCAGCCCGGTCAGGCTCTCCACCGGCAGGCCGGTCGCCATCCTGCGCATCCGGCCCGCCACCCGGACCATGAAGAACTCATCCAGGTTGCTCGCGAAGATGGACAGGAACCGGACCCGCTCGAGCAGGTAGAGGCTCTGGTCCTCGGCGAGCTCGAGCACCCGCTGGTTGAAGCTGAGCCAGCTTTCCTCCCGGTCGAAGTAGCGGCCGGGCGGCAGATCGGCCCGCTGCCCGGCCCGGCCGTCGGGTGGCCCGGCGGACGGCCGGATCGACGACACATCCTCCCGGGCGGCCGTTTCCCGGCCGGCCGTTTCCCGGACCGCGCCTTCGCGGTGCTCGCCGGGCGAAGCCGCTGCCCGCTGGCCCGCCCGCTCCCCCGTCACCGACGCCTCCTGCGGGGCCTTACGCTGCTGAAAGCCAGCCTGCATATCACCCATGGCGTCATTGTCCCCAATGCGAGTGAAGTCGAGACGTCCGGGATCGGTCGAAAGGCCCGCCAATCCGGCGGCCGCCGCGCCCATCCCGGCCCGCCGGGCGGTTACCGCGTGCGGGGGCATCACGGCGACGGCGGAACCGTTGCGCGGCGGCTGGCCGCCCTCGCCGAGCCGGCCCGACAGGCCGGCCTGCCGCCAGATCCGGCTCACCGCCGACTGGCTCAGGCCCGTCTCCGCCGCCATCAGGCGGGTCGTCCACCGTGGCCGGCCCGGCGGCGGCTCCTCCAGCAGCGCCCGGGTTATCACCCGCGCCACCTGCTGGTCGGTGATCGTCCTGGGGGCACCCGGGCGGGGGGCGTCGCGCAGCCCGGCGAGCCGCCTGGCCAGGAACCGCGACCGCCACTTGCGGACGGTGTCCCGTGACAGCCCGAGCTCGGCCGCCACGCGGGAGACTGGCGGGCCCGGCGGGCCGGCCGCGCAGGCGAGCACGATCCGCGCCCGCAGGGCCAGCGCCCCCGCCGACGGGTCACCCGCCCACGCGGCCAGCCCGGCCCGCTCGCCATGGGTCAGCACCACCGGAGCTGCTCTCGGATCCGCCACGGGTCCACCCTATTGAGCGCACACGAACTTACGACTCACCCGTGGCGGGCGATAAACGGGCCGGGCTGGCGGGCCGGCTCACCGGCGGCCACGGCCGGGGCGCTCATCGCGGGACGGGCGGCGGGACGGTGCTACTGACCCGGCGGGCGGCAGGCGGCGTCGATCTCCTCCCGGCTGGCGAGCTTCACCCGTGCGCCCCGGCCCAGCGCCGTGGCCAGCGCCATCTCTGCCTGCTCGACCCGCAGCCAGTCGCTGTAGCTGACCGGCAGCACCCCCCGGTCGGCCAGCACCCCGGCCAGGTGCTCCCGCGCCGCCCGGGCGACGCCGTCCCCGTTCGGGCTCTGCCCGGGGACGCAGTCGGCCAGCAGCGACTTGACGGTCTCGGCCGCGTCGGACTTGTTGGTCCCGATCACCCCGGTCGGGCCCCGCTTGAGCCAGCCGACCACATACTCGCGGGGCAGCGGGGCACCGTCCGGCCCGGTCACGCGGCCCGCCTCGTTCGGCACGGTGTAGCTCCGGCTGTCGAACGGGACCCCCGGCAGCGGCACGCTCTGGTAGCCGACGCTGCGCAGGACCATCTGGACGTCCATCCGCTCGTACTCACCGGTCCCGGTGAGCTTGCTGTTCTCGTCGAGCCGGGTGCGCTCGACGATCAGCCCGGACACCCGCCCGTCGCCCTCGATCCGCACCGGCCGCAGCCAGAACCGGACGTTGAGCCACCGGTCGTTGATCTGCCGCGCGCTCCAGTCCGGGCAGCGGGCCGCCCAGTCGTCGATGACCGCGAGGTTGCCGCGGACCCGGCGGTCGGACTCGGCGAGCTTGCCCCCTTCGCCGCACCCGTCGTACGCGGTCAGGTCGGCCTCGGGGCCCGGCACGGCGATGTCCACCCCGGCCAGCTCGCCGAGCTCGCGCAGCTCCTTGGTGGTGAACTTGGCCTGCGCGGGCCCGCGGCGGCCGATCACGTGCACCTCGCGGACGTTGCTGGCCCTCAGCGCGGCGAGCACCGGCTCCGAGATGTCGGTGCGGGCCAGCTCCTCCGGGTCCCTGACCAGGATGCGGGCCACGTCCACCGCGACGTTGCCGACCCCGATCACCGCCACCGACTCGGCGTCCAGCTTGAAGGCGGCCGGGTCCATGTCGGGGTGGCCGCTGTACCAGTTGACGAACTGGGTGGCCGCGTGGCTGCCCGCCAGGTCCTCCCCCTCGATGCCCATCCGCCGGTCCCGCATCGCGCCGGTCGCGTAGACCACGGCGTCGTAGCTGGCGAGCAGGTCCTCGCGGCTCACGTCGTCGCCGAGGTGCACGCCGCCCAGGAACCGCACCTCCGGGTGCTCCAGCACCTTGCGCAGCACCTCGGCGATCGACTTGATCGAGGGATGGTCGGGGGCGACGCCGTACCGGACCAGCCCATACGGGGTGGGCAGGCGGTCGATCACGTCCACGCGGACCGCCACCGGCGGATCCAGCGCGGCTGCCTGCTTGATGAGCTGGTCGGCGGTGTACAGCCCGGACGGTCCGGAACCGACGACGGCGACGTTCAGGTCTGTCATGGCGGGAGGGCTCCTGAGTTTATGACGGGGTGTGGTGTTCGAGTTCGGGCGTCAGCCGGGCCACCGCCTCGGTGATCTCGCGGGCGAGGTGCTGGGGCACCAGCCCGGCGTCGGCCAGAATCTCTTCCCGCTTCCCATGTCCTAGGAACTCCTGCGGCAGGCCGAACGTGCGCGCCGGGGTGCTCACCCCGGTGTCGCGCAGCAGCCGGCAGACCGCGTCGCCGAACCCCCCTGCCCGGCCGTTGTCCTCGACGGTCACGACCAGCCGGTGGGCGGCCGCCGCCTCCGCCAGCGCCGGGTCCACCGGCTTCACCCAGCGCGGGTCGACGACGGTCACGCCGATGCCCTGGTCGGCCAGCCTGCCCGCGGTCTCCACGCAGACCACGGCCATCGGGCCGGCCCCCACCAGCAGCACGTCGTGGGCGCCTGAGCCGTCGCCGTCAGCGCCGGCCGCCCCGGCCGGCCCGCCGGGGCGGTGCAGCACGTCCATCCCGCCGAGCGAGCCCACGGCCTCGGCCTCGGCGCCGACCGTTCCCTTGGGGAAGCGCAGCACGGTGGGCCCGTCGCTGACCTCGACCGCCTCGCGGAGCAGCTCGGCGATGCGGGTCCCGTCGCGCGGCGCGGCGATCCGCAGGCCCGGCACGACCTGCAGGATCGAGCCGTCCCACATGCCGTTGTGGCTCGCCCCGTCCGGGCCGGTGACGCCGGCCCGGTCGAGCACCACGGTGACCGGCAGCCGGTGCAGCGCCACATCCATCAGCAGCTGGTCGAAGGCCCGGTTCAGGAAGGTGGAGTAGATCGCCACCACCGGGTGCAGCCCGCCCATCGCCAGCCCGGCCGCGCTGGTCATGGCGTGCTGCTCGGCGATGCCGACGTCGAACACCCGGTCCGGGCAGGCGCGCGCGAACGCGGCCAGCCCGGTCGGGTGCAGCATCGCCGCGGTGATCGCCACGATGTCGGGGCGGCTCACGCCGATCGCCGCGAGCTCGTCGCCGAACACCTCCGACCAGGTCCGGGCGGGTGCCGCCGCCCGCTTGCCGGGCCCGGGCGCCGGGGCGGCCGGCGGCACCTGGTGCAGGCAGTCCTCGTCGTTCTGCTCGGCGGGGTCGTAGCCGAAGCCCTTGCGGGTGATGACGTGCACGAGCACCGGGGCGCCGAAGTCGCGGGCACGGCGCAGCGCGTGCTCGACCAGCTGCTCGTCGTGGCCGTCCACCGGGCCCAGGTACTTGATGCCGAGGTCCTCGAAGAGCACCTGCGGCTGCAGCACGTCCTTGAGGCCCTTCTTGATCCCGTGCAGCGTGTCGTACAGCGGCGGGCCGAGCAGCGGGGCGCGCGGCAGGGAGGTCTTGATGTACTCCAGCACGTGCTCGTAACGCTGCGTCATCCGCACCGACGCCAGGTGGGCGGCGAGCCCGCCGATCGTCGGCTGGTAGGACCGCCCGTTGTCGTTGACCACGATGACGAGCCGGCTGTCCTTGGCCGCGGCGATGTTGTTCAGCGCCTCCCAGGCCATGCCGCCGGTGAGCGCGCCGTCGCCGATCACCGCCACCACCGTGCGGCCGGTCTCGCCGCGCAGCTTGTACGCCTTTGCCAGCCCGTCCGCGTAGGACAGGCTGGTGGACGCGTGCGAGTTCTCCACGATGTCGTGCTCTGACTCGGCCTGGTTCGGGTACCCGGACAGGCCGCCCCGCTGGCGCAGCCTGCCGAAGCTGTCCTGCCGCCCGGTCAGCAGCTTGTGCACGTAGGCCTGGTGGCCGGTGTCGAACACGATCCGGTCGGCCGGGGAGTCGAAGACCCGGTGCAGCGCGATCGTCAGCTCGACCACCCCGAGGTTCGGCCCGAGGTGCCCGCCGTTGCGGGACACGGCCTCGATGAGGAAGTCGCGGATCTCGCTGGCGAGCACCGGCAGCTCGCCGGGGCTGAGCTCCTTGAGATCACGGGGACCGGAGATGGACTCCAGCAGAGTCATCCCGTTGCTCCTCATCGTCGGCGGCCGGGCGGGCCCCCGCGGCCGCCCCGGCGGGCGCGATGCGCGGGCCAGGCACGAAACGAGAACCCTAGGCGAGTCTATTTCGCCCGGTGCGGATCACGCGCCATCACCGCGATGTTGGGTCACGAACCCGCCATGACATGCGGCGCGTCCTGCCCTGAATCATGCTCTGAGCTGGGCGGCTGCCCGGAGCGCAGCGAGCGGACGTCGCGCGGCACCAGCGCGAGGACGGACGCCACGATGATCAGCGCGGCGGCGCCGTACTCGGTGGCTGGCACCCCGATCCTGGCCGCCAGCGGGCCGGCCACCAGCGCACCGGCCGGCATCGCCGCCACCGTGCCGAGGATGTCGTAGGAGGAGACGCGGGCGAGCCGGTCCGCCGGGATGTGCCGGGCCATCGTCACCGTCCACTGCACCATCATGATCTCCAGCGCGATGCCCAGCGCCATCGCCGCCACACAGACCGCCGGGAGCGGCCACGGGGCCGCCAGCGACAGCGGTGAGAGCGCGCAGGCCCCGCCGATGATCACCACGAACACGATCGGCCTGCGCGGGGTGAAGCGCAGCGCCACCAGGCCGCCGATGATCAGGCCGACCGCATCCGCAGCCATGATGAAGCCCCAGGCGGCCGGGCCGCCCAGGTGGCGGCGGGCGACCGCCGGCCCGAGCACTTCGAACGCGCCGTACCAGGCGGCCAGGACCACGCAGAACTGCGCGGTGGTCACCCAGAGCCAGGTGTGGGAGGTGAACTCCGCCCAGCCCTCGCGCAGGTCGCGCAGCAGGCTGGCCTGTTCCGTGCGCTCCGCGCCCGGTGCCCGGATGGCCAGCAGCAGCGGCACCGTGCCCAGCATGCCGATCCCGCAGGTGGTCAGCGCCCAGCCGGGGCCGGCCACGGCCACCACCACCCCCGCCAGCGCGGCGCCGCCCATCTGCGCAGCGTTCATCGCCAGCCGGCTGATAGCGCTGGCCTCTTGCATCAGGTCCGGCGGGACCAGCCGGGGCAGCAGCGCCTGGGAGGCCGGGTAGAACACCGCCATGCCCGCGCCGTTCAGCGCCTCCAGGGCGATCATCTGCCACAGCCGCGGCTGGCCGGTGAGCATGAGCAGGCCGAACCCGCCCTCGCCCACCGCGATCATGAGGTTGGCGGCCACGATCACCCGCTGCGGCGCGATCCGGTCCGCGACCACCCCACCGGCCAGCGCGAACACCAGCGACGGGAGGATCTGCGCGGCCAGCACATAGGAGAGGTCGGCGGTGGATCCGGTCACGTCGAGGACCGCGAACGCCACCCCGACCAGGGAGAAGGCGGCCGCCGCCGGCGCCAGCACCCGGTCCGCCAGCAGCAGCCGGAAGTCGCGGATCGCCAGCACAGGGAACCTGCGGACCAGGCCGGGCCACAGCATTGCAGGCGTCCGTTCTGTACATGCCGGGCGCGGGATACCCGCCGCCGGGCGAAGGGGAACCGGCCTCGACGGTAGCCGGGCCGCTGACCCGCAGGCAAACAGATTTCACCCGCGCCGTATTCCGCGCGGGCAACCCGCCGCCCCGCCCGCGCCCGAACCGGCTCGTGGCGCTGGTAAGCGCAGCATGGCCAGAGACGACCCACCCGGGCGCACCCGCACGGCGGCTGAGAGTGCCGTGATCATGAGGGCGGGCGGAATGGCCTCCTTGGCCTAGCGGACGCCGTAGAGGTGCTCCAGGGCCAGCTGGTCGAGCCGCTCGAACGCCATACCGCGGGCCGCGAGCGCCTCGATGTCGGGGGTGAACCCGGTCACGTCGCGCCAGGTCTCGCCGCCGGACAGGGTGGGCGCCGACAGCTCGTCCACCCGGGCGGCCTGCAGCGCCGCCTTCACCTCCGGGTCGGCCCGGAACGCGCGGACCTTGGCCCGCAGGATCAGGTAGTTGCGCATGCAGGCGCCGGCCGACTCCCACACCCCGTCGTCGTCCTCGGTGCGGGGCGGCTTGTAGTCGAAGTGCACCGGGCCGTCGTAGCCGCCCGCCTCCAGCGCGTCCACCACCCAGAACGCGCCCCGCGCGTTGCCCGCCCCGAACCGCAGGTCCTGGTCGTAACGCGGGCCGTTCTGGCCGTTCAGGTCGATGTGGAACAGCTTGCCGTGCCAGAGCGCCTGGCTGATGGCGTGGGCGTAGTTGAGCGAGGCCATCTCCTCATGCCCGACTTCGGGGTTGATGCCGACCAGTTCGGGGTGCGCCAGCTCGGTGATGAACGCCAGCGCGTGCCCGGCAGTGGGCAGCAGGATGTCGCCGCGCGGCTCGTTCGGCTTGGGCTCGATCGCGAACCGCAGGCGGTAGGAATGGTCGATGACGTACTGGCACAGCACGTCCATCGCCTCCTTGTAGCGGTCGAGCGCGGCCCGCACGTCCTTGCTCGCCCCGGACTCGGCCCCTTCCCGGCCGCCCCAGCACACATAGACCCCGGCGCCGAGCTCGGCCGCCAGGTCGAGGTTGCGCATGACCTTGGCGAGCGCGAACCGGCGCACGTCCCGGTCGTTGGCGGTGAACGCGCCCTCCTTGAACATCGGGTGCGAGAACAGGTTGGTGGTGGCGGTGGTCACCACCAGGCCGGTGTCCGCCAGCGCCTGCCGGAAGTCGCCGATCCGGCGGTCGCGCTCCCCCGGGCTCGCGGCGAAGTCGAACACGTCGTTGTCGTGGAAGTTGACCCCGTAGGCGCCGAGTTCGGCGAGCTTGCGGACGGCCCGGTCGGCGGGCATCGGCGGCCGCACCGCCGGGCCGAAGACATCGGTTCCCTGCCATCCGACGGTCCAGATGCCAAACGAGAACCGGTCGCTGCGGGCCGGCTGGTAGGGATCGGCTGCGGTCATGGCGCTGTCCTTTCTTCCCACGTCTCTTCCCACGTCGCGGTGGCGTCCCTGAGCCCGGCGTAGCGCTCGCGCAGGCCGGGCACGGGCGGGCCGGTGTACCCGGCCGCTGGCCTGCGGGGCCAGTCCGGGGGTTCGGGCGTGCCCGCGAGCGCCCATGCGGCCTGGCGGGCCGCGCCGAGCGCCACATACTCCTCAGGCTCGGGCACGCCGACCGGGGCACCGAAGATCCCCGGGGCCAGCTGGCGGACGGCCGCCGACCGCGCACCGCCCCCGATCAGCAGGATGCTGTGCTGCTCCACCCCGTGCCCGGCGAGCAGCCCGGCGGCGTCGGCCAGGGAGGCGAGCAGCGCCTCCACGCCGGCCCGGGCCAGGTTCTGCCGGGTGGCGTTGCGGGTGGTCAGGCCGCGCAGCACCCCGCTGGCGTGCGGCCGGTTGGGCGTTCGCTCGCCGTCGAGGTAGGGCAGCAGGGTGATGCCACCCGCACCGGGCCCGGCCGCGAGCGCGGCCTCCGACAGGCCGTCCAGGTCGGTGCCGATCAGCTCCGCCACCGCCGACAGCACCAGCCCCGCGTTGACCGTGCAGACCAGCGGGAGGTAACGCCCGGTCGCGTCCGCGAACCCGGCGACCAGGCCGGACGGGTCGGCGGCGGGCACGGTGGTGACGGCGAACGCGGTGCCCGAGGTGCCGATCGACACCGCCACCTCGCCCGGCCGCAGCCCCAGCCCGAGCGCAGCTCCCATGTTGTCGCCGGTGCCCGGCGCGAGCACCGCGCCGGCCCCGGTCTCGCCCACGCTCTCGCAGGGCCCGGCGACCCGGGGCAGCCGCGGCTCGTGGCCGAG
>Ga0335080_10001989_pt1 | contig 20403 bp, 13 predicted proteins | sample Lox_Sample_34_FD_206720 | JGI IMG/M metagenome (GOLD analysis project Ga0335080, IMG submission 206720) | Soil microbial communities from Loxahatchee National Wildlife Refuge, Florida, United States - Lox_Sample_3.4 | ecosystem: Environmental > Terrestrial > Soil > Wetlands | place: USA...
GATAGCTGAGCAGAAGCAAACCATCGGCCAGCCCGGGGTTTTCCGCGCAGAGCATGGCTGCCTGACGGCCGCCGTAGGAGTGCCCGCCGAGGAACACGCGGCCGGAGGCCAGCTTGAGAACCGTCGAGAGGGCATGCCGCAGCCCTTCGCGGTCGCGCGCGGCATCTGCGGGGCGGGGCGGGCCGAAAGGCCGCAACTGCCGAAAAGGAAGATCGCAGCGCAAGACGGTGAGGCCGGCTGAGGCAAAACTTTCCGCCACGGCGGTCAGCAAAGCTGACTGGCAGTTGGCGCCGGCGCCGTGGGTAAGAACGAGGCCCTCGCGGGCCTGCTCAACCCGATGGAGAAATCCGCGAACCGGCGGGTCGCTGGAGGCATCGAAGAACGAGCTGAGGCTCTCGGGCATTGCGATCTAAGCCTAACCCTCCATCACGCTCAGCGGCTTGCTGAAGCCTTTCGAGCGGAGCGTCTCTTCTGAGCTAGAGCCCCGTTTGAAGCAGTTGTCAGTTCCCGGTCTAGAGTTCTCAGCTGCGTTTGGCTGCGCGCTTGGCCCGTGCCCGTTCGGGCGCCACCACATGCAGTCGCATGAAATTGGTGGAACCGGAGGCCATCTGCGTGCCCGCCACCACGCCCAGCACGTCGCCGGTCTTGATTCGTCCCTGGCGAAACAGTTCCTGCTGCGCCGCCCGCAGCATGTCTTCTGAGGTGCGCGCCTGGCCGCGCTGTACCGGCTGCACGCCCCAGAACAGGTTCATCCGATTGCACACCGCTTGCACGTGGCTGAAGGCGTAAATGCAGCTCTTAGGCCGGTACTTCGAAATCAGCCGGGCGGTGTTGCCGGTTTCGGTGAACACCGCAATGGCCGCCATGTGCAGGTCTTCGGCGGCATGAGCAATGGATTCGCAAATAGCCTCGGCAATCGAAAGCCGGCGGCGGCCGCGCCTTCGGGGCGCAGTGAACTCGGCCATATTTGTCTCGGCCTCGACCACAATCTTCGCCATCATGGCCACGGCTTCGCGGGGATAGCGGCCGCTGGCAGTTTCGCCGGAGAGCATGACCGCGTCGGTGCCATCGAAAATCGCGTTGGCCACATCCGAGGCCTCGGCCCGTGTGGGCCGTGGGTTCTCGATCATGGATTCCAGCATCTGGGTGGCGATGATCACCGGCTTGCGCCATTCGGCGGCGCGATAAATCACGTGCTTCTGGATGACCGGAACCTTCTCCGGAGGCATCTCCACCCCCAGGTCGCCGCGCGCCACCATCACGCCATCGGCCGCCTCGAGAATTTCCTCCAGTTGCTCCAGAGCCTGCGGCTTTTCCAGCTTGGCGATGACGGGAAGGCTGCCGCCAAGCCGCTGAATCAACTGCTTGACGTTGGTAACATCGGCCGCCGAGCGCACGAACGACAAGGCCACGGCATCCACGGCGTACCGCAGGCCAAACTCCAGATCAATCTCGTCTTTGGCCGTGAGCGCGGGAATGGAGAGCGCCACGCCGGGCAGGTTGATGCCTTTGTTCTCGCCAAGAATGCCGCCGTTGAGCACTTCGCATTCGACATCTTCGCCGCGCACTTTGATGACGCGCAGCTCAATGCGCCCATCGGAGAGCAAAACCCGCGCTCCCGGCAGCAACTCAGAGGCCAGCCCGAAAAAGGTGGTGGAGATTCGGGCCGCGGTGCCGGGAACATCCCGGGGAGTGATGGTGACGCGCGCCCCGGTTTCAAGCTCGACCGGCCGGTGCCCCTCGAGCGCTCCGGTGCGGATCTTGGGCCCTTGCAGGTCCTGCAGGATGCAGACGGTGCGGCCTTCCTTGCCGGCGGCGCGGCGCAGGCGCTCCATGGTGCGGGCATGCTCTTCATGGGTGCCATGAGAAAAATTCAGGCGGGCTACATCCATGCCCAGCCGCATCAGTTCGCGCAGTGCCTCCTCGCTCTTGCAGGAAGGTCCGATGGTGCAAATGATCTTCGCCCGGCGAACCGCGGGAGCAACGAAGGTTGCGGAGGAGTTTAGAGCTGAGCGGGGCTTAGGCTTGCCGGGGGTCAAGGCTGGGTAGAATCCTCCATCCATGGGCGCAAATTTCTTGTCAAGGTCACCAGCAAGATTACCAAAAGAAGCCGCTGATTATCCCAGGCGCATCCGCGAAACTCTCAACCTTGGCTGGCATAGCGCGGCAGGCTGCGGTACCGGCGTGTGCCAGACTGCGCCAGGGTGCACCGTATAATGCCGAACGATGAATCGTTTTTTCAGGCTGATTCTGGTTTCCCTGATTGGGATGGGGCCCGTGGTGGGAATCCCGGCGCAGGCGCAGGTGGCCTGGAACGCACTCTTGCAGGACGATGCCGGTCAGCGGATCCCCGGGGCGATCATCCAACTGCATTCGCCTGCCGGCCTGACGTACACGGCCAGAACCGACGACCGGGGCATGTTTTCCTTTGCTGCGATCGCTCCCGGACCCTACCAGGTCAGTGCCACCTTGAAGGGCAAGACCTTCAAAGCCGCGGTCCCAGCGCTTGTCAGGGATGGAATTCCGCTTCGCGAAAACCTGCAACTTTCCCTTGCCTGGGGAGAACTCTGGCTGGCGCCGCCTGCGGAAGACTCGGCTCGTCAGGCCAGCGGGGGAGAGCATCTTTCCAGCGGCGAAGTCTCCAGCCTGCCTTTGAATGAGCGCGACTTCAGCAAGCTGCTGCTGTTGGCCGCCGGCACCATGACTGATACGAACGGCGCCGCCAATTTCACTCAGCAGTTTGCGGTGAATGGACAGCGCGGCTCAGCCACCGTCTTCGCTCTCGATGGCGCCGACACCACCGATCCGGAAATGGGCGGCGCGACATTTTCCAACTTCAACGTGGATGCGATCCAGGAGGTCGAATCCAGTTCGGGCGTGATGCCGGCGGAAATCGGCCATGGCGGCGCCAGCTACACCAACGTGGTCTCGAAGTCCGGGTCCGATCAGGTGCATGGCAGCGTTTTTGAATTCATTCGCAACGCCGCCTTTGATTCGCGGAATTTCTTCGACCACAAGAGCATTGCGGATGAACACCGCATTCCGCCTTTCGTGCGCAATGAATTCGGTTTCACTAACGGCGGCCCGCTGGTGCTTCCCCAGATTTACGACGGACGCGGCCGCACTTACTATTTCGGCGAGTACCAGGGCTTTCGCCAGGTATTGGGCACGACCCAGGTTTTCCCCGTACCCACCGCCGCCGAGCGCCAGGGCATTGACACGGCCTCGTTCCCAGGCGATACGCTCACGGTTCCGGTAAATCCGGCAATTGCGCCTGCGCTCGCCGGCTATCCCTTGCCCAACGATCCTGAGGGAGCGTATGGCGCCCGCACCTACGCGGCGTCGTCTAAAGTTTCTACCCGCACTGATCAGTTCTCGCTCCGCGTGGACCACCGGCTTTCGGGTAAGGCAACGCTGCTGGCCCGCTTCAGCCTGAACCAGGTCACCGGGCCGATCACCAATCCCGACCAAACCGCCATTGATCCCAGTTTCGGCATACTTTTCTTCGATCACCAGCGCAACGCGACCCTAAAGTACGCGCGAACCGTCTCTCCGCATTTCACCTGGGAAACCGGCCTGGGGTACATCCGCAGCACGCCGTTTTTCCCCGCCGGAAATCACACCCAGCCCGGAATCGGCTTTGGCGACGGCCTGTTCGAGGGATTTGACTCTCCCGGCGGCTCGATCTTCGGCTCCTTCGGCAATCTCTATCAGTTCCGGCATGCCATGGTCTATCTGCATGCCAGCCACGCCTTCAAGTGGGGAGTCGAGATTCGCTTCAACCGCGACGCTACCATTTTCGGAACCGCCCCAAACGGAGCTTATTCCTTTGGCGGAGGCACCGCGTACTCTCCGGTCTTCATTCCCTCGGCCAGCGGCCAGCACGACATTCAGACCGGAGATCCGCTGCCGGATTCGCTCACCGGGCTGCTCACCGCGACTCCGTATTCTTACAGCATAAGCGCCGCGGCCGATGTCACCCCGATTGGCGACCGCTTCGACGAAGCCGCGGTGCGGCGCGAGGCTTACAACTTGTACTTTCAGGACGCCTGGAAGGCCGCACCCAACCTGACGCTAAGCTATGGCCTGCGCTACGAAGTAAACAGCCGCATCCATGAAGCCGAACAACGAACTTCGTTGCCGGTATTTCTCGGCCCTGAGGGCAAGACCGTACCCTACTGGGACCGCAATGCCGCCCAGGTGTATCTCTACAATCCGCAGCCGCCTTACCGGCAGGACTGGAACGGCTGGGGGCCGCGGCTGGCGGTGGACTACGGGCCCGGCAAGCACACCATGCTGCACGCGGGCGGCGCGATCACCACTCTTCTGCCCAATCTCTGGCAGGATAACTTCCTCACCGGCTCCATCCCGCTACTGTTCAATATTTTCGTCAGCGCGCTGCCGGGCGCGCCGGTGCCCTTTCAGAACGCTCTGACTCCCGTCACTCTGCCCCAGCCCTACACCACTTCCGGCCAGCTTCTGTTTCCCACCGGCAAAGCCACCGGTGTCGCTCCGAACACTCCGCTTGATCTGGCCCGTTACCAGCGCGATTTGACCGCCCTCACGCCCGGCCACCAATTGCAGTTGCTGGTCCTTGCCGGCATTGCCGACGATTTCCGCAATGGCTACATCGGAACCTACACCCTGGGCGTGGACCATGATTTTGGCGACCTGAAGTTCACTGCCGCCTACGTCGCCACCACCGGCATCCATCTGGCCAGCGTCTATTCTCCGAATGGATATGGCGGGGCAGGCCCTGGTTTCGCGCCGTTCACCCAGTTCGACGCCATGGGCAATGCCATCAGTGGATTCGGCATGGAGAGCATCATCACCAGCAGTTCGCACTCGACCTATCACTCTCTGCAGACCGGCCTGAGCAAGAACTCGGCGCGGCTGGGGCTGGGGTTCCAGGCGAGCTACACCTATTCCAAGTCTCTCGACGATACCAGTTCCGTGCTGGGCGGGCTGTTCGGCGGCGCAGGCACGGTGCTCCAGACCCTGCCTCAGGACCCGTTCGATCCTTCGGCGGAAAAGGGCCCCTCGACCTTCGATGTGGCGCACGTCTTCGCCGCCAGCGTGATTCAGATGCTGCCTCTCGACCACGTGAGCCTTCTGCGCGGCCTGGGCCGGCCGCTGACCACGGGCTGGCAATTTCTCAATGTGACCACGCTGATGAGCGGCTCGCCCTTCTCCGTATATTCGGGAATCCAGCAGACCGGGGCGGGCGCGGGCGGAACCGACCGGCCGGATTTGGTGGAAATGCCGCATTTTTCCACCAGCCGCCCGGTTCGCCAGGATTATTTCGGGCGAGGCGCGGACAACGCTTCGTTCTTCAATATTCCTATCAATGTTCCGGGCGGGACCGGCCCCAACCAGGGGCGCTTCGGCACTCTGGGGCGCAATACTTTTCGCGGACCCGGCTTCCACGACTTCGATGTGGCCCTGATTAAAGACACGCCCTTCGGCCGCCGGGGAAACCGGGAATGGGGCACGGTAGAATTCCGCGCCGAGTTCTTCAACCTATTCAATATGGTAAATTTCGGCCTGCCTTCGAACATTGTGCGCGGCAGCGGTTTCGGCATCATCAGCAAGACCGCCGGTCCCTCGCGGCAGATTCAGTTTTCGTTGAAGCTGATTTACTAAAGCGGCAGGAGAGATGCGGAAAAGCTCTACAGTCGAGGCTCGGAATTCTTGCTGTTAGGGGAGGCCACCGCAATCAGCTCCTTGCCCAGGCGGGCGCGGGGAAAGAGCATGGCGTTGAATTCGGCGCCGATGAGAATCACCAGCGAGATCATGTACATCCACACCAGCAGCGCGATGCCCACGCCCAGCGAGCCATACATCAGGCTGTAATCGGAAAAGTGCTGCAAATACCAGCCAAAAATCATGGTGACCAGGAACCACATGGCGGTGGCCAGCATGGCCCCGGGCAGCACGCTGTGCCAGGGCTGGGTGCGGGGTACGGCATTGTGATAGACCAGCGCAATCACCGCGATGCTGGTGAGTATGGCGATGAGCCAGCGGATGACCATCCACATGAGCAGAATATACGGCCCGAACTCATGCCCGAGCTGGAAGAGAATGCGGGTTTCGATGCGGCTGCCGAAGGCCACCAGCACCGTGGCGAAGCAGAGCGGAACTCCCGCCAGAATCACCAGGGAGAAGGCGATCAGACGCTCTTTCACCAGGCCCCAGGTTTTGGGCAGCTCGTAGGCGTTGCGAAAGCCTTCCATCCAGGAAACCATGACGCCAGAGGCCAGCCAGATGCTGAGCAGCGAGGTCGAAACCAGCAGGCTCACCGGGCGCTGGGCGGCGCCCTTCAGAAAAGCCAGGGCCGTGCCCGAGCCTGCGGGCATAATGCGGCCCAGGGCATAGGAAATTTCGCGCTGGTAGGCGGCGGTTTTGTGGGACGCAGCCAGAACCGCGCCGACGACAAGCAAAGAGGGAAAGAAAGTGAGGATGGAGGAATAGGCGGAAGCCTTGGCGATGGCGAAGGCATCATGCTGAAAGGCGCGCCAAATCGCCTGCCGCACTAAATGGAAAAAGCGCAGCATCAACGGCCCCAGAGTATTGTCCTCAGGGGCCTCTGGCAACAGAGAAATATTGATAGGTTCCTGAGGTTGCAATCGCTGGGGGGTAGCGTGCATTAAGTTTTCCTAAGCCAAAGACGTCACGAAAAAAGGAAAGGGCGGATCGCTCCGCCCTTTTTCGTCTCCTTTATTCCGCTGTCAGCTCCTCGGTCTCGCCTTCCTGGCGCATCAGCTCGAGCGCGCGCTCGGCTTCCTCGTAGGCCTGCGAGACTTCCTCCTGCACCTTGGCCGCGGCCTCTTCCATCTCCGGCGAGAGGCGCACGTTGCGGTAGTATTCCATGCCGGTACCGGCAGGAATGAGGCGTCCGACGATTACGTTCTCCTTCAGCCCGCGCAGGTGGTCCACCTTGCCGTTGATGGAGGCTTCGGTGAGCACGCGCGTGGTCTCCTGGAACGAGGCCGCCGAGATGAAGGAATCGGTCGAGAGCGAGGCCTTGGTGATGCCCAGCAGCAGCGGGCGCCCGGTCGCCGGGCGGCCACCCTCCTTGATCACCCGCTCATTCTCTTCCGCGAAGTGGAACTTGTCCACCTGTTCCTCCAGCAGGAACTTGGTGTCGCCGACGTCTTCCACCTTGCGCCAGCGCATCATCTGGCGCACGATCACCTCGATGTGCTTATCTGAGATGTTAACGCCCTGCAGCCGGTACACCTCCTGGATTTCGTTGACCAGGTAGGCCTGCAGCTCCTTCTCGCCCAGCACGGCCAGAATGTCGTGCGGGTCGAGCGGCCCATCCATCAGCGGCTCGCCGGCGCGCACCCGTTCGCCTTCCTGCACGTTCACGTGGACTCCGCGCGGCACAGAATACTCCTTTTCCGTGCCGTTGTCGGCCACCACGTAAATCTTGCGCTGGCCCTTGGAGACCTCGCCGAACCTCACCGTGCCGTCAATTTCACTGATGACGGCGGTGTCGCGCGGCTTGCGCGCCTCGAACAGCTCGACCACGCGCGGCAGACCGCCGGTAATGTCCTTGGTCTTGGTGGTCTCGCGTGGAATCTTGGCCAGCACGTCGCCGGGGTGAACGGTGTCGCCATCGGCCACCATCAGGTGGGCGCGCGAAGGCATCAGGTAGCGCTTGCTGCTCTTGCCCTTGATCACCACCGCCGGCTGCCGCTTCTCGTCGGGCGAATCCGCCACTACGTGGCGCGACAGGCCGGTGACTTCGTCCACTTCCTCGTGCAGGGTAATGCCTTCCTGCAGGTCTTTGAACTGCACCGTGCCGCCGATTTCGGTCAGGATGGCGAAGGTGTAAGGGTCCCACTCCACCAGCACCTGGCCCAGCTGCACGTGGTCGCCGTCGTTGACCTTGACCTTGGCGCCGTACACCACCGAGTAGCGCTCGCGCTCGCGGCCCTTGTCATCCACCACGGCGATCGAGCCCTGGCGGTTCATCACCACCAGGTCGCCCGCCTTGGACTTGACCGTCTGCAACCCGATGAAGCGCACCGTGCCGTTGTTCTTGGCATCGAGGCGCGACTGCTCGGAGACTCGAGAAGCCGTGCCGCCGATGTGGAAGGTGCGCATGGTGAGCTGCGTGCCCGGCTCGCCGATGGACTGCGCCGCGATCACGCCGGTGGCCTCGCCGAGCTCGACCAGGCGCCCCGAAGCCAGGTTGCGCCCGTAGCACATGACGCAGACGCCGCGCTTCGATTCGCAGGTGAGCACGGAGCGGATCTTCACCCGCTCGATGCCCGCCGCCTGGATCGCCCCGGCCAGGTCTTCGGTGATCTCCTGGTTGATATCCACGATCACGTTGCCGTCGTAGTCCTTGATTTTCTCCAGCGACACGCGGCCCACGATGCGGTCGCGCAGCGGCTCGATGATCTCGCCCGCTTCCACGATGCCCTGCACGTAGATGCCATCCACCGTGCCGCAATCGTACTCCGAGATGATCACGTCCTGGGCCACATCCACCAGGCGGCGGGTCAGGTAGCCGGAGTCGGCGGTCTTGAGCGCCGTATCCGCCAGGCCCTTGCGCGCGCCGTGGGTGGAGATGAAGTACTGCAGCACCGTCAGCCCTTCACGGAAGTTGGCGGTGATGGGCGTCTCAATGATCTCGCCCGAGGGCTTGGCCATGAGGCCGCGCATGCCCGAGAGCTGGCGAATCTGCTGCTTCGAGCCGCGGGCGCCGGAATCGGCCATCACGTAAATGGGGTTGATCTCGCCTTCCTTGTCGTGCTGCTGCATCTCGCCGAACATCTCGTCGGCCACTTTTTCCGTAATCGCCGACCAGATTTCGATCACCTTGTTGTAGCGCTCGCCGTTGGTGATGGCGCCATCCAGGTACTGCTGCTGCACGCTCACCACCTGCTTCTCGGCGTCGCGGACGAGCACTTTCTTGTTGTCGGGAATGACCATGTCGTCAATGCCGATGGAAAGGCCGGCGCGGGTCGCGTACTTGAACCCGAGCTCCTTGATCTCGTCGAGCATTTTGACCGTGGTTTCCAGGCCGAACTTCAGGTACCCATAGCTCACCAGCTGCCCGATGCCCTTCTTCTTGAGCAGGCCGTTGATGTAGGGCATGCCTTCGGGAAGGTGATCGTTCAGGATGGCCCGGCCGACCGTGGTGTTCAGGAAGCTGCGGTCGTAGTTCACCGGGTCGGTGTGCATCAGGTCCTGATCGTCGTAGGCGCTGGTCAGGTCCACCACTTCGCCGGTATAGCGCAGGCGGATGGGCGAAAGTGTCTCCACTTCGCCGCCTTCGAGCGCCAGCAGCACTTCCTCGATATTGGCGAACGCCCGGCCCTCGCCCTTGGCGCCCGGCTTGCCCTTGGTCAGGTAGTAGAGCCCGAGCACCATATCCTGCGTGGGCACGGTGATGGGCTGGCCGCTGGCCGGCGAAAGGATATTGTGCGAAGAAAGCATCAGCACGCTGGCCTCGACCTGGGCTTCGGGAGACAGCGGAATATGCACTGCCATCTGGTCGCCGTCGAAGTCGGCGTTGAACGCGGTGCAGACCAGGGGGTGAATCTTGATGGCTTTGCCTTCCACCAGCACCGGCTCGAAGGCCTGAATGCCCAGGCGGTGCAGGGTGGGAGCGCGGTTCAGCAGCACGGGATGGTCTTTGATGACCTCTTCCAGAATGTCCCAGACCACCGATTCCTGCGCCTCCACCATTTCCTTGGCCTGCTTGATGGTGGTGCAGTGCCCGGTCTGTTCCAGCCGGTGGTAGATGAAGGGCTTGAACAGCTCCAGCGCCATTTTCTTGGGCAGGCCGCACTGGTGCAGCTTGAGCTCGGGCCCGACCACGATGACCGAGCGCCCGGAGTAATCCACGCGCTTGCCCAGCAGGTTCTGGCGGAAGCGGCCCTGCTTGCCCTTGAGCGTATCGGAGAGCGACTTGAGCGGGCGGTTGTTGGCCCCGCGCAGCACCCGGCCGCGGCGCCCGTTATCGAACAGCGCGTCCACCGCCTCCTGCAACATGCGCTTTTCGTTGCGCACGATCACTTCCGGCGCGTGCAGGTCCATCAATTTCTTCAGCCGGTTGTTGCGGTTGATCACCCGGCGATAGAGATCGTTCAGGTCCGAGGTGGCGAAACGCCCGCCATCCAGGGGCACCAGAGGGCGCAGCTCCGGCGGAATCACCGGAATCACGTCCAGAATCATCCATTGCGGCTTGTTGCCGCTCTTGCGGAAGGCCTCCACCACCTTCAGCCGCTTGGCATACTTCAGGCGCTTCTGCAGCGAGGTCTCGTTCTTCATCTTCTCGCGCAGCTCGGTGGAAAGCTCCTCCACGTCCACGCGCTTGAGCAGCTCCTTGATCGCCTCCGCCCCCATCATGGCGCGGAAGCCCGCCGGCCGGTACTGCTGGTCGAGTTCGCGGAACTTGGCCTCGTCTTTGATGATCTCGCGCTCTTTTACCGGCGCATCGCCGGGCTCCACCACCACGTAGGCCTCGAAGTAGAGCACCGACTCGAGGTCGCGCAGGGAAATATCCAGCAGGTGGCCAATGCGGCTGGGCAGGCCCTTGAAGAACCACACGTGCGAGCAGGGCGAGGCCAGCTCGATATGGCCCAGGCGCTCGCGGCGGACCTTCGAGAGTGTGACCTCTACCCCGCACTTGTCGCAGATCACTCCCCGGTGCTTCATGCGCTTGTACTTGCCGCAGAGGCACTCCCAGTCGGTGACCGGGCCGAAAATCCGGGCGCAGAACAGGCCATCGCGCTCCGGCTTGAAGGTCCGGTAGTTGATGGTTTCGGGCTTGGTCACCTCGCCGTGCGACCAGCTCCGGATTTTTTCCGGAGAGGCCAGGCTGATGCGGATCGCATCGAAATCGGCGATGGGGTTGGCCATTTCAAAGGGGCTCGAACGGTACAAGGTGGTCCTCCACTTCCTGCGGCTGTTTGGCCGCCGCTGGCCCGGCACTGAGAACTCTCAACCGGGAACTGCGAACTAGTAGACCTTCAAAACCTCTAACTGTAGAGCCGTTGCTTGCAACGGCTCGGCCATAGCAGGAGAGGTAGCAAGCTACGTCTCTACGCCGCTACGTCTCTACGCCGCTTCAATCCGCCGCCGCAGCCGTGCCCACCACCGGCTTTTTGTCGCCGGCCTTGATCAGCTCCACATCCAGGCACAACGACTGCAATTCGCGAATCAGCACGTTGAACGATTCCGGCACCCCCGGCTCCATGGCGGCTTCGCCCTTCACGATGGCCTCGTAGATCTTGGTGCGGCCATAGACATCGTCCGACTTCGCCGTCAGCAATTCCTGCAGGATGAACGCCGCGCCGTAGGCTTCGAGCGCCCAGACTTCCATTTCGCCGAACCTCTGCCCGCCGAACTGGGCTTTTCCGCCCAAAGGCTGCTGGGTGATGAGCGAGTACGGCCCGATGGAGCGCGCGTGAATCTTGTCATCCACCAGGTGCGAGAGCTTCAACATGTAGATGTAGCCCACCGTGACCGGCTGCTCGAACTTGTCGCCGGTCATGCCGTCGTACAGATAGGTCTTGCCTGATTCCGGCAAGCCCGCCTGCCGCAGCAGGGCCTTGATCTCAGCCTCGCGCGCGCCATCGAATACCGGCGAGCCGGTAAAAACGCCGCGCTTCAAGGTCTCAGCCACCGCTTCCAGTTCATCTTCGGGAAGCTCGGCGATGGTTTCCGCCAGCACCGTGTCTTTGAACAGCGACTTCAGCTCGCGGCGCACCATCTCGGCCTTCGAATTTTCCGCCAGCAACCGGGTGATCTTCTTGCCCAGCTCATGGCCCGCCCAGCCCAGGTGGGTTTCGAGAATCTGGCCCACGTTCATACGGGAAGGCACGCCCAGCGGATTGAGCACGATCTCCACCGGGGTTCCGTCGGTCACATAGGGCATATCCTCTTCCGGCAGAATGCGCGCGATCACGCCCTTGTTGCCGTGGCGGCCGGCCATCTTATCGCCCACGCTCAGCTTGCGCTTCATGGCGATATAGACCTTCACCAGCTTGATGACGCCCGGGGGCAGCTCGTCGCCCTTGGTCAGTTTTTCTTTCTTCTCGTTGACGATCTTCTTGAGCACGTCAATCTGCCGCGAGGTCATCTCCTCGATTTCGTCAATCTGCTCGTTTACCCGCGGGTCCTTGTCGGCGTACTTGATGCGCTTCAGGTTGCGGGTGGAGATGCGCTCGATGGTGTCGCGGTCGAGCACGGCGTCTTTGGTCAGCAGGCGCTTGTTGGTGCGCTCGTCGTGCAGGTCGGCCTGCACCTCTTTGCCGCCCAGAATGTTTTCCAGGCGCTTGAGGCGCTCGTCGGTGAGAATGCGGATCTCATCCGACAGGTTCTTTTCCAGCTTGGCGATCTGCATGGCCTCGATGGCCTTGGCGCGCTCGTCTTTCTCCTGGCCTTTGCGGGAGAAGATCTTCACGTCCACGATCACGCCCTCGATGCCCGGCGGGCAGTAGAGCGAAGCGTCGCGCACATCGCCGGCTTTTTCGCCGAAGATGGCGCGCAGCAGCTTTTCTTCCGGGGTAAGCTGGGTCTCGCCCTTGGGCGTGACCTTGCCCACCAGAATGTCGCCCTGCTTGACCGTGGCCCCGATGCGGATTACGCCCGCCTCATCCAGGTTGCGCAGCATGGACTCGGAGACGTTGGGGATGTCGCGGGTCACTTCTTCCGGCCCCAGCTTGGTGTCGCGCGCCTCCAGCTCGAACTCCTCGATGTGGACCGAGGTGTAGTAATCCTCCTTCACCAGCTTCTCCGAGACCAGAATGGCGTCCTCGAAGTTGTAGCCGCGCCAGGGCATGAAGGCCACCAGCACGTTGCGGCCGAGCGCCAGCTCGCCATGATCGGTGCAGGGGCCATCGGCGATCACCTGCCCTTTCACTACCCGCTGGCCCTTGAGCACCGTGGGCTTCTGGTTGATGCAGGTGTTCTGGTTGGAGCGCTTGAACTTGGTGAGCTGGTAGATGTCGCTGCCCACCTCGCGCGAGAGCTGTCCGGGGTGGTGCTCGCCCTCGACCCGCACGATGATGCGCTCGGAATCCACCGAGTCCACCATGCCGTTGCGCCGGGCCAGCACCACCGCGCCCGAATCGCGCGCGGTGACGCCTTCCATGCCCGTGCCCACAATGGGCGCTTCGGCGCGCAGCAGCGGCACTGACTGGCGCTGCATGTTGGCGCCCATCAGCGCCCGGTTGGCGTCATCGTGCTCCAGGAAGGGCACCAGCGAGGCCGCCACCGAAACCAGCTGTTTCGGGCTGACGTCCACGTAATCCACTTCATCGCGGCTGATGAGCACGAAGTTGCCCGCCTTGCGCGCGTTCACCAGGTCGCCGACAATGCGGCCCTTGTCATCCAGTTCGATGTTGGCCTGGGCCACTACGTGCCGGTCTTCCTCCCAGGCCGAGAGATAGAAGGAAAACGGCTCCACATCCACCGGCTTCTTGCGCCGGTCTTTCAGATCGGCGTTGATCTTCTCGCTCTCGTGCTTTTCGATGTGGTCGCCCACCTTCAGATCGCTGTCGCCGGCGTTGACCACGCTGACGTAATCCACCACCCGGCCGTTCTTCACCCGCCGGTAAGGCGACTCGATGAAGCCGTAGTCGTTGATGCGGGCATAGCAGCTCAACGAAGAGATCAACCCGATGTTCGGGCCTTCCGGGGTCTCGATGGGGCAGATGCGGCCGTAGTGCGTGGGGTGCACGTCGCGCACCTCAAAGCCGGCGCGCTCGCGCGACAATCCACCCGGCCCCAGGGCTGAAAGGCGGCGCTTGTGGGTGATCTCGGAGAGCGGGTTGGTCTGGTCCATGAACTGCGAAAGCTGCGAGGAGCCGAAAAACTCGCGAATCGCCGCCATTACCGGCTTGGCGTTCACCAGGTCGTGCGGCATGGCGGTGGACATCTCCTGATACACCGACATCTTTTCCTTGATCGCCCGCTCCATGCGCACCAGGCCGATGCGGAACTGGTTTTCCAGCAGCTCGCCCACGGCCCGCACCCGGCGGTTGCCCAGGTGGTCAATGTCATCCACCTGGCCGATGTTCTTGCGCAGCTTGAGCAGGTAGCGGATGGTGGCGTAGAAATCCTCGGGTTCGAGGGTGCGATTGTCCAGACTGGTGGCATCGCCTTTCTCGAACAGCTTGATGTTGAACTTCAGCCGGCCCACCCGCGAAAAGTCGTACTTGCGCGGGTCGAAGAACATGCCGTGGAAGAGCGCGGTGGCGGTATCGAGGGTCGGGGGATCGCCCGGCCGCAGCTTGCGGTAGATTTCGATCAGCGCCTCTTGCGGCGTCTTGATGGAGTCGCGCTTCAGGGTGTCGCGGATGACCACGCCCACATCGTCGCGCTCGGGGAAGAACAGGCTGAGCTCGACCACGCCGGAGTCGAGGATCTTCGACAGCTTGTCGGCCGTCAGCTCGGAGTTGGCTTCGAGCAGCACCTCGCCGGTGGTGGTATCCACCACGTCCGAGGCCACCCAGGCGCCTTCCAGATCGCTGATGTCCACCGGAATTTCGGTGATCTTGGCTTTCTGGATCTCCTTCAGCACCTGCGCATTGATCTTGCGTCCCGAGTGCGCGATCTCGTCGCCCGACTTCGACTTGATGCTGTGGGCCAGCTTCATGCCTGCCAGGTTGGTGGGCTTGTCGGGAGTGGCATCCACCGTCCAGTGGAGCTGCTTGTCGCGGATGACCAGCCGGTCCACGGTGTAGAAGGCGCGCAGAATGTCTTCGGCGCCGCGCAGGCCAAGAGCGCGCAGAAAGATTGTGCCCAGGAACTTGCGCTTGCGGTCAATGCGCACGTAGAGCACGTTCTTCTGGTCATACTCGAACTCCACCCACGAGCCGCGGTAGGGAATGATCTTGCCCAGGAAGTAGGTGCGGTTGTTGGCGGTCTCGAAAAAGACGCCGGGCGAGCGGTGCAGCTGGCTCACGATCACGCGCTCGGTCCCGTTGATGATGAAGGTGCCGTTCTGGGTCATCAGCGGCACATCGCCGAAAAAGACCTCCTGCTCCTTGATGTCGCGGATGGAGCGGTTGCCGGTCTCGGCATCCTTCTCGTAAATCGTAAGCCGCATGGTGACTTTGAGCGGCGCGGAATAGGTCATGCCGCGCTCTTCGCACTCGGCCACGTCGTACTTCAACTGCAGGCCTACGGGGTCGCCACACTTGTTGCAGAAATCGGGGGTGTTGGCGTTATAAGTGCCGCACTTCTGGCAGAGCACATCGCCGGGATGAAAGGGATCGGTAATGACCGTGGAACCGCAGTTCTTGCAGGTGGTGCGCAGGTGATGCAGACCCTTCAGGTGGCCGCACTTGCACTCCCAGTTGCCGATGGCGTAATCCACGAACTCCAGCTGCGAGACGTTGCGGAAATCGGTGATGGGAAACACCGACTGAAATACCGACTGCAGGCCGGCGTCATCGCGCTCGCTGGGCAGCCGGTCCATCTGCAGGAAGCGGTCGTAGGAGCGCTTCTGCACCTCGATGAGGTTTGGAATCTGGATGGTGGCCGGAATTTTAGAAAAATCAAAACGTTTGCGGAAGAGATTGTTCTTCGCCATTCAGTGGACTCCCAAAGTCAGTGACGCAGCGCAAGCAGGCTACTGTTTTCCGGCGGCTGGCCGGAAAACCTGGGTGACTCCCCGAAAGACAGGCATGCGCCTGCAGGGACATGACTCCCCACAGGCGCCAAATGCGGCGCTCGGCGTTAATTGAAATGTTTCGTTCCGCGCCAGTCTCTCAGGCCTGTTCCGTCCCGCTCGTGCGAAACAGTTTGCCAACTCTTTTTCAGCGGTCCCGCTCCGCTTCCCTAGGCCGTATGGAGTGAGGGGCCGCCGTCACTTCGGTAGAGTGGGAAGCGGTATTGGTATAGATGATAACACCGCCACCCTGGATTCAGCGAAAAATCTTGATTCTGCAATGGAATGGGCGGAAGCCGGGCGCAGCCCCGGGCCGGCCCAGCATCGCTACTTGACCTCGACGGTGGCTCCGGCCTCGGCGAACTTCTTCCTGATGTTTTCCGCCTCGTCCTTGGAGACGCCCTCTTTCACCGTCTTGGGGGCGCCATCCACCAGGTCCTTGGCTTCTTTCAGGCCCAGGCTGGTGACTTCGCGTACCGCCTTGATTACATTGATCTTATTGGCCCCGACTTCCTTCAGGACCACGGCGAACTCGGTTTTCTCCTCCGCCGGAGCCGCTGCCGCCGCTCCGCCGCCCCCGCCGGCAACCATCACCGGGGCCGCGGCTGCCGCCGAGACGCCCAGGCGGGCTTCGAGCTTCTTGACCAGCTCCGCCGCCTCGAGCAGCGACAAGCCGACGATTGATTCTTCCAACTGCTGCAGATCTGCCATGTCTGTTCTCCAGTTCCTTGTCGAATTTGTCCGTGTGGGGACGGGGCTTGCCCCGTCCGGCGGGGCGCAGCCCCGCCGCCACACAGTCCGTGCTCGTCATCCGCTGCCGAGTTTCCAGTGCGCTCTGCTTTCAACACCAGCCGCGCCAGACAACGCCGCCGGTCTGAACCTGCACAACCCTCAGCAACCGATAACCAAAACTCAAAACCGTTGAGTAATCGGGAAATTGGGAAATTTGAAAAACTCTGCCACGGCTGCTTTCAAGAGATTTCCAATTACCAAATTCCAAAAACACTCAATTCCCGAATTCTTCACGCTTCCTTGAACTTCTTCTTCTCCACGCCCTGGCCGATCACCACCGCCAGGTCGCGCCCGACGGCGTTCATAGCCGTGACCAGCCGCTGCGCCGGCGCGTTCAGCATAAACAGCAGCTTGGCGTAAATTTCTTCCTTCGAGGGCATAGTGGCCAGCGACTCGATCTCGCCGATCGAGACCACGCGGCCCTCGACTACGCCCGCCTTGAAGGTAAACTCGGGATTGTCCTTGGCGTACTTGGCCAGGGCCTTGGCCAGCGCCACCGGATCGCCCTCGGTGTAAGCAATCGAGGTCACGCCCGCCAGCTCTTTCAGCGCGCCTTCCACCTTGCTGCCCTTGGCCGCGCGCTCCGCCAGGGTGTTCTTGACCACGCGGTACTTCGCGCCCGCGCCGCGCAGCGTCTTGCGCAGCTCGTAGTCTTGCGCCACGGTCAGCTTGCTGTAGGTCGCGACGATCATGCTGGAGACATTCTTCAGCTCCTGCTCCAGCTTCTCAACCTGCTCCGCCTTCTTTGCCCTGGAAATCGCCATGCTTCTGTCCCTTCGGTTCTGGAGTGTGTGGGCCGGGGCCTTGCCCCGGCCAGGCGGGGCACAGCCCCGCCCCACGCCAGCAAACTATGCCTTGGCGGCCGCCTCAATCGCCGCGGTATCGAGCGCAATCCCCGGCCCCATGCTCGAGCTCAGGTAGCAGCCCTTGATGTACTTGCCCTTGGCTACCGCCGGCTTGGCCTTGACCACGCTGCTGATCAACACGGTGGCGTTTTCGACCAGCTTCTCGGGCGAAAACGAAATCTTGCCCACCGGCACGTGCACCAGAGCCGTCTTATCGGTGCGGAATTCGACCTTGCCGGCTTTCACTTCCTGCACCGCCCGCGCCACATCGAAGGTCACCGTGCCGGTCTTCGGATTGGGCATCAAGCCTTTGGGGCCGAGCACTTTGCCCAGCCGTCCCACCGACTTCATCATGTCAGGGGTGGCGATGAGGGCGTCGAAGTCGGTCCAGTTTTCTTTGTTGATCTTCTCGACCATGTCTTCGCCGCCGACAAAATCCGCGCCCGCCTGCTCGGCTTCCTTAATCTTGTCGCCCGTGGTGATCACCAGCACGCGCTTCGATTTGCCCAGCCCGTGCGGCAGAACCACCGTGCCCCGCACCATCTGGTCGGCATGCTTGGGGTCCACTCCCAGCCGCAGTGTGACTTCGACCGTCTCATCGAACTTGGCGTATTTGACTTTCTGCAGCAGCGGCACCGCGTCCTGAATGGTGTAGGGACGCGCCTCCACCGCCTGCCGCGCCTTGGTAATGTTCTTGCCTGACTTCTTCATGGTTTTCCTCGTCTCCCACCGCCCGCCGAGAATCTGGCGAGCCGTAGTCACTGACATTGCGTAATTTTGAAATCGGGTAATTGGGTAATTTGAAAAATCCTAACGTTTTGGATTTCAAATTACGAAATCGCAAATTACCCCATTTACCAAATCCTGCTTACCCGACTACTTCGATTCCCATAGATCTCGCCGTGCCGCGCACGCTTTTCACCGCCGCGTCCACGGAAGCGGCGTTCAAGTCCGGCATCTTCTGCTTCGCGATGTCTTCCACCTGCTTCAGCGTGACCTTGCCCACGTGATCTTTGTTGGGTGTGCCCGAACCCTTGGCGATGCCCGCCGCCCGCTTCAGCAGAATTGACGCCGGCGGCGTCTTGGTAATGAAAGTGAAGCTGCGGTCGCTGTAAACCGTAACTACCACCGGAATGATCAGCCCTTCCATTTCCTTCTGATTGGTGCGGGCGTTGAACTGCTTGCAGAACTCCATGATGTTGATCTGCGCCTGGCCGAGCGCCGGTCCCACCGGAGGCGCCGGCGTGGCCTTGCCCGCCGCAATCTGCAATTTCACCGAGCCTGTAGCTTTCTTTGCCATTACGAAGGTTCTCCTGCGGTTAACGCCAACCCTACTGTCGGAACTAGTTTCTTGCCAACCGGATCCACCGTAACGCCGAGGCTTCCGAGCGTGTGGGAACCCATCACTTCCATATCACCGGGTTCCGCGATCACCACATTGTCCCCTCCGGTAAAGCCGCCGGTCGCAACAAATACCGGCGCTAAGTCGCGTTCAATCAGATGCCCTTCGATCGTGCGGAATTGCATTCGACGCACTGCGACAACTCCTAGAGGCTCTAATCTAGCTCGTGACACCCAGCTGTAAGCGGCTCCAGTATCCACGATGACGTCCAACTCCTCGATCCTTCCCGGTCTCACCGGATTCCAAACCCGCAACTTGGCACTGAAAGTACCCATAACTGCCGCCTACGCTACCTTCTCCACCTGATTGAACTCGAGCTCTACCGGGGTCGAGCGGCCGAAGATGGTGACCATCACCTTCAGCGTCTCGCGGTCCTCGTTCACGTCGTCCACAATGCCCTGGAAGGTAGCGAACGGCCCTTCGGTGATGCGCACCGTCTCATTCTTCTCGAACTTCACCTTCAGCTTGGGCTTATCTTTGCTGTCGGCGACTTTGTAAACGATGTGCTGAACTTCCTCATCCGAGAGAGGCGTGGGCTGCTGCCCTGTGCCGACAAAACCGGTGACCCGCGGCGTGGACTTGACCACGTGCCAGACATGGTCATCCATATCCATCTCCACCAGCACGTAGCCGGGGTAGAACATGCGCTCCGAGGTGTATTTCTTGCCGCCGCGCACTTCGGTGACCGATTCGGTGGGAATCAGCACCTTGCCGATTTTCTCCTGCAGGCCGAAGGCCTGCACCCGCGATTCCAGCGACTCTTTGACCTTGCGCTCGAATCCCGAATAGGAGTGGATGATGTACCACTTCATGTTGGGATTGCGCGGAGCTTCGCTGGCAACCGCTTCTGGGCCGGGCTCGGCCGGGGCCTCGGCGGCGCCCGCTTCGCTGGCTTGAGTTTTCTCTTCTTCCTGCATGGTGTCCTGTAACACCTCGACTTCCTTCCCCGCCATCAGCGATGCGTGAAGTAATGGAACAGCTGGTCCAGACTGTGGCTGAGAATCAAATCCACTACCTCGAAAAATGCGGCGAAAAGAAAGACTGCGATGATGACCACGACCGTCGTGGACTGCACTTCCTTGAACGACGGCGTGGTCACCTTCTTCATCTCGGTGCGCACGTCGTTGTAGAAGGTCTTGAGCCGTTCCGGCCAGGACTTGATCGTCGCCAGTGCGTTGTCTTCCGCCACAGTTGCCATCAATTCTTCCTGCTCTCTGCCTTGCTTCTCTGCGCGTCCCGCTCGGTCTCTGTCGCCGGGCCGGCCACTCCACCCGAAACTCTGGCAGGGGCGGAGGGATTCGAACCCCCAAGTCCGGTTTTGGAGACCGGCAGTTTAACCGTTGAGCTTACGCCCCTGTTTGTGTGGCGCGGGCACCCTCGCCCGCGTTCCACTATTTGACCTCTTTATGCGGCGTATGCTTGCGGCACCGGCGGCAGAACTTTTTCAGCTCCAGCCGGTCCGGCGTCGTCTTCCGGTTCTTGGTGGTCGAATAATTCCGCTCTTTGCATTCACCGCACTGCAGCGTAATGATTTCCCGGGGCATTGCTCACTCCAATCTTCTCGGCTTCGGTTCCGGCGGGGCTAGGCCCCGCCGGACGGGGCCTAGCCCCGTCCCCACATATTCCTTTACTGCACAATCTCCGAAATCGTGCCCGCGCCCACCGTGTGCCCGCCTTCGCGGATGGCAAAGCGCAAGCCCTTTTCCATGGCCACCGGCGTGATC
>Ga0335080_10001990_pt1 | contig 20380 bp, 19 predicted proteins | sample Lox_Sample_34_FD_206720 | JGI IMG/M metagenome (GOLD analysis project Ga0335080, IMG submission 206720) | Soil microbial communities from Loxahatchee National Wildlife Refuge, Florida, United States - Lox_Sample_3.4 | ecosystem: Environmental > Terrestrial > Soil > Wetlands | place: USA...
GCGCGAGAGCTCCGCCAGGATCTCGCGCATCGGCCGGTTCAGATCGATGCGCACGACCTCGCCCGCGAGCTCGTGGGGAGCCACGTCCGGGAGATACTTGGCCGGGTTGGTCTCGAGCTGCTCCAGCAACACGCCGTCGCGCGTGATCTTGCCCACGATCTGGCGATCGGCCGAGCACGAGACACCCAGGCCCACCGGGCACGACGCGCCGTGGCGCGGCAGCCGGATCACGCGCACGTCGTGCGCGAAGTACTTCCCGCCGAACTGCGCGCCGATGCCGGTCTCGTTGCAGAGCTTGTGCACCTGCTCTTCGAGCGCCGGGTCGCGGAAGGCGCGGCCGCGCTCGTTCCCGCTCGTGGGCAGGTCGTCGAGATAGCGCGCGCTCGCCAGCTTCACGGTCTTGAGCGTCGCCTCGGCCGAGGTGCCGCCGATCACGAGCGCCAGGTGGTACGGCGGGCAGGCCGAGGTGCCGAGCGTGCGGATCTTCTCGCTCACGAACCGGAGCAGTGACTCGGGGTTGAGCAGCGCCTTGGTCTCCTGGTAGAGGAAGGTCTTGTTGGCCGAGCCGCCGCCCTTGGCCAGGAACAGGAAGCGGTACTCGCTGCCGGGCTCGGCGTAGATCTCGATCTGCGCCGGCAGGTTCGTGCCCGTGTTCTTCTCGTTGTACATGTCGAGCGCCGCCATCTGCGAGTAGCGCAGGTTGCGGCGCTGGTAGGCGTCGAAGATGCCGCGCGACAGTGACTCGGCGTCGTCGGCGCCGGTGTAGACGTTCTCGCCCTTGTAGGCGACCACGATCGCCGTGCCCGTGTCCTGACAGCTCGGCAGCACGCGGCCCGCGGCGATGTTGGCGTTGGTCAGGAGCTCGAGCGCCACGAAGTGGTCGTTCTCGCTGGCCTCGGGGTCGTCGAGGATCTTGCGCAGCTGGGCCAGGTGACCGGGCCGCAACAAGTGCGACACGTCGTCGAGCGCTTCCGCGGCCAAGAGCTGCAGCGCGCGCGGCTCGACCCGCAGTATCTCGCGCTCGCCCAGGCGCTCCACGCGCACGCCTTCGCGCGACAGCAGGCGGTAGGGAGTCTCGTCGTGGCCGTGTTCGAAGATCGGTTGGTAGACGAAGTCGGGCATGGGGCGGGAATGATAGCCCGGCACGCTATCCTGCCGCGATGCGCGGCACGCGAATCACCACGGTCGCCGTCTACGAGCGGCGGATCCGGGCCTCCGTGGAGCGGATCTTCGAGAACGCGCTCGACTGGGAGCGCCTGCCCGGCCTGCACCGCGACTCGTTCGCGTCGGTCCGGCGCACCGACTCGGGCGACTGGGGCTGGAGCGCCTGGGTGCGCGGCGCGCCGGGCGCGCGCGAGATGGCGCTCCAGCTCGTGATCGACCGGGCGGGCCGCAGCTACGTCATCGCCACCATCGAAGGTCCGGGCAAGGGCAGCGAGATACACACTTCGCTCGTGCCCAAGGCGGACGACGAGACACAGATCCGCATGGAGTTCCGCGTGCCCGACGTGTCACCCGAGCGCGCGGCCGCGCTGGGCGAAGCCTACCGCACGCTGTACGCGCGCATGTGGGACGAGGACGAGGCGATGATGCTGCGCCGCGCGCGCCTGCAGGCAGTGCTGCGCGTACCCGTGCCGCAGGGCCGGCTCGAGCTCGGCCCGGTGACCGAGCTGCGTTCGAAGCTGCCTCAGGTGGTGGAGTGGGCCGGGCGCCCCTGGCGGATCGTCGAGCTCGACGGCGCGCTGGTCGTGCACGCCGGAATCTGCCCGCACGCGCTGGGGCCGCTCGAGACGACCCCGCTCGAGGGCTCGGTCGTGGAGTGTCCGTGGCACCGCTATCGCTTCGACGTCCGCACCGGCAAGAGCTGCGACGGCCGCGGGCTGCGGCTGGCGAGTGCGCCCAGGATCGAGGTCGCGCCTGACGGTCGGGCCCAGCTAGTTCAGGCCCGCTAGGCGCCATCGCTCCCAGGATTGAGCCTTCCAGTGCGCGTCTTCGCGCTCCCGCGGCGAGCGACGCCCGGGTTTTCACAGAAAATCACGCGTCTTTGAACCTGAAAAGGGCACGACCCTAGACGCACGCTCAAAAATCTGCGATTTTGGCGACGAGTTCGGTCCATGACGCGAAGTCGGAGACGAAACATGCCTCAGAAAATCCCAAGTGGCGGAGAGAAGCTGGTTCAGTGCCTGGAAAGAGAGGGTGTTCAGTACGTCTTCGGGCTCTCGGGCGGGGCAGCCATGCCCATGTTCGATGCTCTGGTCGACTCGAAGATCAAGCTGATCCTCACCCGCCACGAGCAGGGCGCGACGCACATGGCCGATGGCTACGCGCGTTCGACCGGCCGGCCGGGCGTGGTGCTCGTGACTTCGGGTCCGGGCGCGACCAACACGGTGACGGGGCTGCTCACCGCGCAGATGGACTCGGCGCCGATCATCGTGATCTGCGGCCAGACCAACGCCGTGAACCTGGGCAAGGACGCGTTCCAGGAGGCGGACGTCACCGGCATCACCTATCCGGTGGTGAAGCACTCGTATCTGATCAAGAACGGAGCGGACATCCCGCGCGTGGTGCGCGAGGCCTTCCACATCGCCACCACCGGCCGGCCCGGCCCGGTGCTGATCGACGTGCCGAAGGACATCGGCCAGGGCCCTTGCCCGGCGCCGTTCACCGACTCACTCGACCTGCCGGGCTACACCGTGCCCGGCCGCGGCGACGAGGAGCAGATCTCGCGCGCGGCGCGCTTCCTGCGCGAGTCACGCCGGCCCGTGCTGTACGTGGGTCACGGCGCGGTGATCTCGGACGCGGGCAAGGCGATCACCGCGCTGGCCGAGAAGCTGCGCGCGCCGGTCGTGAACACGCTGCTCGGGAAGGGCGCGGTCGACGAGACCCATCCGCTGCACCTGGGCATGCTGGGCATGCACGGCACGGCCTACGCGAACAAGGCGGTCGCGGACTGCGACCTGATCATGTCGATCGGCGCGCGCTGGGACGACCGCATCACCGGCCGCGTGAGTGACTTCTGCACGCGCGCGGTGAAGATCCACGTCGACATCGACGCGGCCGAGTTCGGCAAGATCATCAAGCCCGACGTCGCGATCCACGGCGACGCGCGGCTCGTGATCGAGGATCTGGTGCCGCAGGTCGAGATCGCCGACACCAAGGAGTGGCTGGCGCAGATCGCGCGCTGGCGGAAGCAGTACCCATTGCACTACCCGAAGCAGGGCGGGCTGCGCGCGCAGCACGTGCTCGACCGGCTGAACGAGCTCACGCGCGGCGAGTCGATCCTCACCACCGACGTGGGCCAGCACCAGATGTGGGCGGCGCAGTTCTGTCTGGCGCGCAGCAACCGCCACTGGATCACGAGCGGCGGCGCCGGGACGATGGGCTTCGGCTTTCCGTCCGCGATCGGCGCGCAGTTCGGGAACCCGAAGAAGAAGGTCTGGGCGATCGTCGGCGACGGCGGCTTCCAGATGACCTGCTCCGAGCTCGCGACCGCGGCGATTCACAAGCTCGACGTCAAGTGTCTCATCATCAACAACAACTATCTCGGCATGATCCGGCAGTGGCAGGAGATGTTCTACGACAACCGGCTGTCGGGCGCCGACCTCGAGGGCAATCCCGATTTCGTGAAGCTGGCGCAGGCCTACGGCGTGAAGGGTCTGCGCATCCGCCGGCCGGCCGACGTGGATCGGATCCTGGCCGAGGCGCACGCTCACGACGGCCCGTGCGTGGTCGTGGCCGAGGTCGTGAAGGAGGACAACGTCTTCCCGATGATCCCGGCGGGCGCGTCGATTGCCGAGATGTTGATCGAGAAACCCAAGCACCGGCTCGAGAAGCCGACGGGGAGCACCTGATGTCGGCCGCAGCACTCCATCCGGCGGAGGCGCCGTCGCGCGCCCCGCTGCACACGATCTCGCTGTTCGTGAACAACAAGCCGGGCGTGCTGGTGCGCGTGGCGCTGGTGTTCTCGCGCCGCGGCTTCAACATCGAGTCGCTCGTGGTCTCGGCCGGCGCCGAAGGGCGCTTCTCGCGCATGACCATCGTCTGCTCGGGCGCCTCGACCGAGCTCTCGCAGATCATCCTGCAGCTCGCGAAGCTGGTGGACGTGGTGCATGCGATCGACCACACCGGTGACTCGAGCTACGAGACCGAGATCGCCTTGGTGAAGCTGTTCGCGCCGCTCGACGAGCGCACGCAGATCCTGCAGGTGGCCGAGCACTTCAAGGCCAAGGTGGTCGACTACGGCTCGGATTCCCTGATCCTGCAGGTACACGGACCGAGCGACAAGCTCGACGCCTTCGTCGATCTGCTGCGCCCGTTCAAGCTGTCCGAGCTGGTCCGTTCCGGCAAGCTGCTGATGGCACGTGGCTCGCGAGTGACCTAGCCGCTAACGACCCTGAGCGGCCGTCAGCATGAAGGCCAGGAAGGCGAGCGAAGCTCCTGCGACGGCCAGCGAGGCGAGGTCGGTCCAGAGCGACTCGTACCGGGTCATCAGGGAACTCCTTCCACCGCAATGTGACTCGAGTGCAGCGCAGCGTCTGTGAAGTCTTTCTCAGTCGGCAGCCGGGTAGGGGAGGAGCCGGGGGAGAACACGTTCTCGGAGGGCAGCCGGGCGCCGGCGCAAGGCCGGCGTGGCCCGCCAGGGCGTCGACCCGCCCGGAAGCTCGGGCGAGCTCAGTCCGCAGAGGTTCCCCCACTCGGCGACAAACATAGCCAAGCTCGCCCGAACAGGAGAGTCAGGGCCCCGCGGGGGTGAGTGCGCGCCCGGGGCATTCAAGCCCTTCCGCCACTCGCGACGATGCGCCCCGGGAGCCATGTCCGCAGCCGATGCCGACTCGCTGAGCTCCGTGAACCCGCCCCTGGGCGCGTTCATCTCGGACGTCGTCCTCTGGCTCGACGACCGGCTCTGCATCCTGCGCGCGAACGAGGCGGCGCTGCGACTCCTGCGACAGACGCGCGAGGCGCTGCTCGGGGTCCCGCTCACCGAGCTCGTGGGGCCGTCCTCGCGCAAGGGCTTCGCGGCCTACGTGAGCGAGCGCAGCGCCACGGGCGGCCCTGCCCAGCGCAGGGTCGAGGTCCGGATCCATCACGGCGAGGTGGTCGACCTGCCGGTCGAGCTGGCGCTGCACGCGCTCGAGGTCGAGGGCCGGCGGCAGTGGGTCCTGGTCGCGCACGACCTCACGGAACGGCGGCTGCTGCGCGCCGAGAAGAACCGCACCGAGTCACTCGAGGAGGCGAACTCGGCGCTGCGCGAGGCCATGCTGCACGCCGAGCAGACGACCCGGATCAAGACCGAGTTCCTCGCGAACGTCTCGCACGAGATCCGCACGCCGATGACCGCGATCCTGGGCTTCACCGAGGTGCTGCTCGAGGAGGCCCAGCGCAGCGCGGGACCGGCCGCCACGATCGACGCGCTGCGCACGATCCAGCGCAACGGGGACTATCTGCTCGCGCTGCTCAACGACATCCTCGACCTGTCGAAGATCGAGTCCGGCCGGCTCGAGGTCGAGCGCGTGACCTTCTCGCCGGTGGCGGTGGTACGCGAGGTCGAGAGACTCATGCGCGTGCGCGCCGAGGCCAAGGCGATCGGCTTCGAGGTCGAGTTCGACGGCGTGGTGCCCGAGTACGTCGAGGGCGACCCGACGCGGGTGCGCCAGATCCTGATCAATCTGGTGGGCAACGCGATCAAGTTCACCGAGATCGGCACGGTGCGCCTGCGCGTGCAGCTGCGCGACGAGCCCGGCCCGCCGCGGCTGCGCTTCGAGGTGATCGACACCGGCATCGGCATCACCGCTGCCGAGCGCACGAAGCTGTTCCGGCCCTTCGGCCAGGCCGACAGCTCCACCACGCGGCGCTACGGCGGCACGGGCCTGGGACTCACCATCTCCAAGCGCCTGACCGACCTGCTCGACGGCACGATCGAGGTCGAGAGCGAGCCCGGCCGCGGCACGATCTTCCGCGTCGACCTGCCCGCCGGAAATCTCGACGGCGTGGCGCGCGTGGCCGCAACCGAGCCCGCCGTGGCCGAGTCCGGCGAGCAGGAGGACGACCCGCGCCTGTCCGGCACGGTGCTCCTGGTCGAAGACGGCCCCGACAACCGGCGCCTGATCGACCTGTTGCTCACGCGCGCGGGCGTCAGCGTGGTGATGGCCGAGAACGGCCAGCAGGCGATCGAGCGCGTGCACGAGGCGCGCGTCTCGGGCCGGAGCTTCCAGCTCGTGCTGATGGACATGCAGATGCCGGTCATGGATGGCTACACCGCCACCAAGATCCTGCGCCGGCAGGGCTTCGCGGCGCCGATCGTGGCGCTCACCGCCCACGCCATGGACACCGAGCGCGCGCGTTGCATCTCGGCCGGCTGCGACGATTTCGCGACCAAGCCGATCGATCGTGCGCGCTTCTACGCGCTCCTGCGCCGGCATCTCGGGGCGGCAAAGCGCGCTCCCGCCCCGTAGTTCCGCGCCTGCCCGCGTTGTAGTGCATGGGTCACAAAGCGCGGCCGATATACAGTGGGATGGGAAGAGTCAAGGGCATCACTGTCCTCGACGCGGTGAAATTCCTGCGCGCTCGCCGCGACGAAGCACTCGAAGTGCTCCCCAAGGAGCTCCACTTCTATCTCGACGAGTCAGTGACTCAGTCGATGTGGTATCCGGAGCAGGACCTGGTCGAGCTGATCCGTTCGGTGGCCAAGCTCTTGCCCGGCCCCGTTGACCGCGCGCTCATGATGATGGGGGAGCGCAGCGCGCGCGCACAGAGCGAGGTGTACGGCGACCTGATCCGCGGCAGCCCGTCCGCCAGCCGCATCTTCGCGCTCTGGTCGACCCAGCACGACACCGGCGAGATGCGCTCGCAGCTCGAGGCGCCCAATCGCATGCGGCTCGAGCTGGCGGGCTTCGAAGACACTTCCCGGGAGCTGTGTCTGCTCCTGGGCGGGTATTTCGCAGGCACGCTCGCGATCAATGGCATCACCGACGCCTCGGTACAGAAGCTGTCGTGCCGGCTGTGGGGTGATTCCCTGTGCGTCTGGCGCGGCACCTGGACGCTGCCGGACGAGTCATGAGCCGGCTCCACTCCCGGGCGCAGGTCGCCGATGGCAAGCCCGTGGCCGGCGGCAGGATCAAGGGCGTCGCGGTGCTCGGGATCGTGAAGTTTCTGCGCTCGCGGCGGGACGACGCGCTGGCGCTCCTGCGCCCCGAGCTCCAGCGCTACCTGACCGACCCCGTGTCACCCTCGGCCTGGTATCCCGAATCCGAGCACGCGGAGCTCCTGGTCGCGGGCTCGCGGCTCTACAGCGGCTCGCCCGACCGCGCGCTCGAGCTGATGGGCGAGGTCGCCGCTCGGGGTCACTCCGAGATCTACCACGAGCTCTTGGTCGGCCGCGGCTCGCAGAGCCGCACCTTTGCGCTCTGGTCGACCCAGCACGACACGGGCGAGCTGCGGCGCGTGCGCGAGAGCGGCACGCGCATGAGCTTCGAGCTCGTGAACTTCGAAGGCACGTCGCGCGAGTTCTGTCTCTTGCTCACCGGCTATCTGCGCGGCACGTTCCTGGTGAATGGCTTCGGCGACGTGACCGTCGAGAAGCTCGGCTGCAGGCTGTGGGGGGACTCGTCCTGTCTCTGGCGCTGCGAGTGGAAACGCGAGCTGCGCGCGGGCGGGGAGTAGGTCGTGGGAAACGCCAAGGGCGCGGTGCTGCTCGGGCCGATCAAGTTCCTGCGCAAGCAGCGCGAGCGGGCTCGCGTGGAGCTGCCGCCCGAGCTGCATGGCTATCTCGAAGAAGACGTGCGGCTCTCCGCCTGGTACCCGGAGCACGACTTCGTGGAGCTGATCCGCGCCGCGGCGCGGCTGGCGCCCGGCGACCCGGAGCAGACGATCGAGCAGATGGGCGCGGCGGGCGCGCGCGCACACATCGAGGTCTACGGCGAGCTGATGCGCAGCGTGAAGTCGTCGAGCAGCGTGTTCGCGCTCTGGTCGGCGCAGCACGACACCGGGCGGCTGCGCGGCGTCTGGGAGTCACCCAACAGCGTGCGCGTGCAGCTGATCGGCTTCGACTCGAGCTCGCGCGAGAACTGCCTCTTGGCCAAGGGCTACATCCGCGGCACGATGGAGTCGAACGGCTGCGAGGACGTGCAGGTGGTCGAGGTGCGTTGCGAGCTGCGCAACGATCCGCACTGCGAGTGGCGGGTCACCTGGAAGGGCGAGGACACGCCCAGACCTTGACTGACGATCGCATGGGCACCCTACCCATGCTCCGGCTCAGCCCTGCCCCCCGCCGTGCACGTTCAGCTTCTCGCCGGTGATGTAGCTGGCTCCTTCCGAGACCAGGAAGCGCACGGCGTTGGCCACGTCCTCGGGCTGACACACGCGGCCGAAGGGCATCACGGCGTCGAGCTTGCGGATGTCGTCGACGCCCATGGCGCCCTTGGCCAGCCGTCGGCCCATCTCGGTCTCGACCAGGCCCGGCGCCACGATGTTCACGTGGATGTTGTTCTTCTTCTCTTCCTTGGACAGCGTCCAGGCGAGTGACTCGAGCGCGGCCTTGCCCATGTTGTAGGGCGCGCCGCCGCCGGCGTGGTGCAGCGTGGCGACGGACGAGATCATGACCACGTCGCCGCGCGGCCGGGTGCGCATCGAGGGAATCACCAGATGGCAGAGGTACCAGGCGCCGAAGGCGTGAGTGCGCACCACGCGCTCGAACTCCAGGGGGTCGGTGTTCTTCACGGTCTGGCCGCGGCTCGCGATGCCGGCGTTGTTCACCAGGATGTCGACGAAGCCGAAGTCCCTGAGCACCGCCTCGACCAGGCTCTGACACGCCTCGAGTGAGTCGACCGATGCCGAATAGGCGCGCGCGCGCCGCCCGAGCGACTCGATCGCGCTCACGGTCTCCTTGGCCGCGGCCTCGTCGCGCCGGTAGTTCACGGCGACGTCCGCGCCGTCCTGCGCCAGGCCCAGCGCGATCGCGCGCCCGATGCCCCGACTCCCGCCCGTGACCAGCGCCACCCGACCCGAAAGCGACATTGCCTACTCCTTCAAGCTTCGCGGGCGCATCTTACCGCGGACGGCGGGCCGCACGCGGGCGGGCGCTAGCCGAGCCGGCGCGGCAGCGAGTGCTCCCAGTCCGCGAGGATCGCGCGCAGCGCGGCCACGAAGGCGAGCGGCTGGTCGAGCAACAGGTGGTGGTGCGCCTGCGGGATCTCGACCAGAGGCGCGTTGCGGTGCAAGAGCTCGACCATGTAGTCGGCGACGTCGGGAGTCACCAGCTCCGACAGCTCGCCGCGGAACAGCGCCACGCGGCAGCGCACGCTCGCCAGGTGCTCCGAGATCTGCTCCGAGCGCTGGCGGCGGAACACCACCGGATCGAACTTCCAGGTCCAGCCCTCGGCGGTCTGGTGGAGTGAGTGCCGGGCGACGTGCTCCACGATCCAGTCGTTCTCGCACGGCTGCGGCGGCACCAGCCGGAACTTCGCCACCGCCATCTCGAAGTCGCGGTAGGTCTTGGGGTTGCGGAAGGCGCGCCCGCGCGTGCCTTCCTCGGACTCGGGATCCGGCCGGCGCACCGGCGAGTCGACGATGATCGCGCCCGCCAGCCGGTCGCCCCAGCGCGCCGCCGCCGAGATGCAGACGATCCCGCCCATGCTGTGACCCACGAGCAGCGGCGCGCCCACGATCCCGGCGTCGCGCGCCACCGCCATGACTTCCTGACCCCAGTAGTCGCTGCGGTACTCGGAGCGGCGGCCCGAGTCACCGTGACCCGACAGGTCGAGCGCCACCACGTGGTACATGGGAGTCAGGAGCGGCGCGATGAAGCTCCACCAGTGCGCGTGCGCGGCACCGCCGTGCACCAGCACCACGCCCGGCTTCTGGCGGTCGCCCCAGCGCAGGTAGTGGATCGGGCAGCCGTCGACTTCGACCCGGGCCTCGTCCGGCTTGTCCGCCAGCGCGCGCCGGAACCACTCCGGCGAGTCACTCATCGAGCTCGTACTTCTTCCGCAGCTCCGGATCGCGCTCGGCCAACAGCTCGGCCAGCGTGACCATCACCTTGCACTGCTTCCAGGTCGCGTCGTCCTGCATCTTGCCTTCGAGCATGAGCGTGCCGCTGCCGTCGGGCATGGCCCGCAGCACGCGCTTCGCCCAGATCACCTCGTCGGGCGGCGGCGTGAACACGCGCTTGGCGATCTCGATCTGCGACGGGTGCAGCGACCAGGCGCCCACGCAGCCCATCAGGAAGGCGTTGCGGAACTGGTCTTCGCAGCCCACCGGATCGTCGATCGCGCCGAACGGCCCGTAGAAGGGCAGCGCGCCGGTCGCGGCGCAGGCGTCGACCATGCGCGCCATGGTGTAGTGCCACAGGTCCTGCTGCGCGGTGACTCGCGCCGCGTCGGGATGCTTGGGATCGGGATCGGTGCGCACCAGATACCCGGGGTGACCGCCGCCGACGCGGGTGGTCTTCATGCGCCGCGAGGCCGCGAGGTCCGCGGGGCCGAGCGAGAGACCCTGCATGCGCGGGCTCGCGCACACGATCTCCTCCACGTTGGCGACGCCGAGCGCGGTCTCGAGGATGGCGTGCACGAGCAGCGGCTTGCGCAGACCGGCCTTGGCCTCGAGCTGTGCCAACAGCTGGTCCACGTAGTGGATGTCCCAGGGCCCCTCGACCTTGGGAACCATGATCACGTCGAGCTTGTCGCCGATCTCGGTCACCAGCCGCAGCAGGTCGTCGAGCACCCACGGACTGTCGAGTGAGTTGACGCGCGTCCAGAGCTGCGTGCCGCCGAAGTCGACGTCGCGCGCGATCTTGATCAGGCCCTCGCGCGCTTCGACCTTGCGCTCGGTCGGGATCGCGTCCTCCAGGTTCCCGAGCAGGATGTCGACCTGCTTCGCGATGTCGGGGACCTTCGCCGCCATGCGCGGATTGCTGGGGTCGAAGAAGTGAATCATGCGCGACGGGCGCACCGGGATCTCGCGCAGCGGCTGCGGGGCGCCGATCGCCTTGGGCGCGCCGAAGTGACGTGGGCTCTTCATGGTGGCGCGAGATTACCACGCGTCCTGATTCTGAAAACGCCGGCCGGATCGCCTAAGATTCCGAGCCCAACCCACGACGGAAGGAACTCCCATGGCGATCAAAGTCGGTGACCGCATCCCGAAGGCCACGCTCAAGCGCCTGACCCCCGAAGGCATGAAGGACATCAACACCGAGGAATACTTCAAGGGCCGCAAGGTCGTGCTGTTCGCGGTGCCGGGCGCGTTCACGCCGACGTGCTCCGCGAAGCACCTGCCCGGCTTCGTCGACCAGGCCGAGAAGATCAAGGCGAAGGGTATCTCCGAGATCGCCTGTGTCTCGGTGAACGACGCCTTCGTGATGGACTCCTGGGGCAAGGACCGCAACGTCGGCAACAAGGTGACGATGCTGGCCGACGGCAACGGCGAGTTCTCGCGCGCGCTGGGCCTCGAGTTCGACGGCTCGGGCTACGGCATGGGTCTGCGCTCGCAGCGCTACTCGGCGATCGTCGAGGACGGCATCGTGAAGAAGCTGCACGTCGAAGCGCCCGGCAAGTTCGAGGTGAGCAAGGCCGAAGTGATCCTGGACGACCTGAAGTGAAGTTCGGGATCTTCTACGAGCACCAGCTGCCGCGGCCGTGGTCCGACGGCGCGGAGCAGAGACTCTTCCAGGAGGCGCTCGATCAGGTCGAGCTCGCCGACCGGCTCGGCATCGACCACGCCTGGGAGGTCGAGCACCACTTCCTGGAGGAGTACTCACACTCCTCCGCGCCCGAAGTGTTTCTGGCCGCGTGCAGCCAGCGCACGAAGAGGATCCGACTCGGACACGGCATCACGCTGTGTCCGCCGAACTACAACCACCCCGCTCGCGTCGCCGAGCGCGTCGCCACGCTCGACCTGGTCTCGAACGGCCGGGTCGAGCTGGGCACCGGTGAGTCGTCGTCGATCGCCGAGCTCGGCGGCTTCCGCGTGCCGGTCGACCAGAAGCGCGACCAGTGGCGCGAGACGGTCGAGCAGATCGCCAACATGCTGGCGATGGACCCGTATCCCGGCTTCGAGGGGAAATACTTCTCGATGCCCTGCCGCAACGTGGTCCCGAAGCCCGTGCAGAAGCCGCACCCGCCGCTGTGGGTGGCGTGCTCGAACCGCGAGACGATCAAGCTCGCGGCCAAGCTCGGCATCGGCGCGCTCACCTTCGCCTTCGTCGACCCGCGCGAGGCGAAGCAATGGGTCGACGACTACTACCGGATCCTCAAGACGGAGTGCGTGCCGATCGGCCACGCGGTGAACGCCAACGTGGCCATGGTGACCGGCTTCTCGTGTCACCCCGACGAGCAGGAAGCGATCCGGCGCGGGCTCGATGGCTTCAACTTCTTCGGCTACGCGCTCGGACATCACTACATCTTCGGCCAGCACAAGCCGGGCCGGACCGACATCTGGCAGCGCTTCGAGGCTGCGCGCGCCACGCTGCCCGACACCGGCCGCAACCGCGGCATCGGCACGCCGGCGCACCTGCGCAGCCACCTGCGCGGCTTCGCCGATGCCGGCGTCGACCAGGTCACCTTCATCCAGCAGGGCGGGCGCAACCGGCACGAGCACATCTGCGAGTCACTCGAGCTGTTCGCGCGCGAGGTCATGCCCGAGTTCCACGCCGAGCAGGCCGAGCGCCAGCGCAAGAAGCAGGAGGAGCTCGCGCCCTACATCGCCGCCGCGATGCAGCGCAAGCAGTGGCTGAAGCCGCTCGCCGACGACGAGATCCCGGTGCTCGAGGCGCTCGGCCGGCGGATCGCCGAGATGCAGCAGCTGCAGCAGGACGGCGCGGGCGGCGGCATCCCGATTCCCCGCTCCGATCCCAACGAACGCGGCTGATGGCGGGGCTCACCTTCGACGAGTTCGAGGTCGGCCAGGTGTTCACGCACCAGCCCTCGCGCACGGTCACCGAGGCCGACAACCTCTTGTTCTCGGCGTTGACCATGAACCCGCAGCCACTGCATCTGGACGCCGAGTTCTCGAAGACCAGTCACTTCGGCCAGAGACTCGTGAATTCGATCTTCACGCTGGGGCTCGTCGTGGGTCTCTCGGTCGGCGAGACCACGCTGGGCACGACCGTGGGCAACCTGGGCTTCGAGAAGGTCGAGTTTCCCAAGCCCGTGTTCATCGGCGACACGATCACCGCCCAGACCGAGGTGCTCGAGAAGCGCGCGTCGAAGTCGCGGCCCGAGTGGGGGATCGTGATCTTCGAGCACCGCGGCGTGAACCAGCGCGGCGAGATCGTCGCCACCTGCCGGCGCGGCGCGATGATGCTCAAGAAGAGACCGGCCTGATCGACTACGCTCACCTGCGGCTCGCTGCGCGCGACTTCGTCGCTTGCGGGCCTCGCTCAGGGCGGCCTTCGCGCGGCCTCTCTCGCTAGCGAGCGCTGGACAATTCGCGCTGCGTCCAGGGATCAGGGCGCGGCTCGAAGAGCTTCCAGCGCTCGATCGCGAGCCAGGCCAGCGCGGCATAGCAGGCGCCGCAGGCGAGCACGCCGAGGTCGAGCGCGAGCGCCGGAGTGACTCGGCGCTCGGGCAGCACCCACGACGCGAACCCCAGGCAGCTCGCGTGGACGAGCAGCGCGTACGCCGGCGGCGCGCAGGCGACCCACGCCACGATGGCGCCGCGTCCGCGGCGCACGGATGCGATGCCCCAGGCCAGCACCGGCAGGTAGGCGGGGGCCGCGAAGGGCAGCAAGGCAGCCGTGAACAAGAGCACGCGGCTGGTTCGGTCGAGCGCCTCGAGGCTGAAGCAGTTCATGGTCCAGGCGTAGCAGCCCGCGCCGGTCATGTAGCCCACGCCCGCCCACAAGAACAGCGCGGGAAGACACATCGCGATGATCCAAGCCTGGCCGCTCTTCACGCCGGTGAATGTGAACAGGCCGCGGGGCCGGCGCAAAGGCGAGGGGCGCAACAAAAGGTGGCGGCTGGCAGGGCTACGGCGCCGGAGTCAGCGCGCGGCGCAACAGCTTTCCCGACTCGGTGCGCGGCAGCGCACGCACGAAGTGGAACGCTCGTGGAATCTTGTAGCCGGCGATCCGGCCGCGGCAGAACGTGCCGAGCTCACCCGCGCTGGCCTCGGCATCGGCGCGCAGCACCACCCAAGCCGTGACGCGCGCGCCGAAGCTCGGGTCCGGCTGGCCCGCGACCGCGACGTCACTCACCGCGGGGTGCTCGCGCAGTGTGGCCTCGACCTCGGCGGGGTAGACGTTCTCGCCGCCCGAGACGATCAGGTCGCTGCGCCGGTCGAGCACCCGCAGGTCACCGGCGGCGTCGAGCACGCCGATGTCTCCGGTGTGCAGCCAGCCACCGCGCAGCGCGCGCGCGCTGTCCTCGGGCCGGCGCAAGTAGCCCTTCATCAAGGTGGGCCCGCGCACCAGGATCTCGCCGGGCTGTTCCACGGGCAGAGCCTGGCCGTCGGGGCCGGCGATCCGCAGCTCGGTGCAGAAGAGCGGACGACCGACGGCGTCTCCCGGCAATCGCGCGCGGTCGAGTGACAGCGTGGCGACCTGCGAAGCGGCCTCGGTGAGTCCGTAGGTGGTCGCGACCGGAAAGCCGAGCGCGCGCGCGCGCCGCAGCAGTGACTGGGGAGCCGGGCCGCCGCCGAGCAGCACGCAGCGCAGCGACGGCGGAGCCGGCCGCGCGCCGCGTGCGTCGAGCACGCGCTCCAGCATCGTGGCGACCACCGAGACCAGAGTGACTCGGCCCTGATCGAGCTCGTCCGAGACGCGCTGCGGGTCGAAGCGCTCGTGCACGGTCACCGGCGCCCCGGTCAGCGCGCTCCGGTACAGGATCGCCAGGCCGCCCACGTGCTGCAGCGGCAGGCAGGCGAGCCAGTGATCGCCGGGCGCGTTGCTCAGGTGGAAGGCCGAGCCGATGGCGCTCCACGCGAAGGCGCCGAAGCCGAGCTCGGCCCCCTTGGGCAGGCCGGTCGTACCCGAGGTGTAGACGACCGCGGCGGTCTCTTCGAGTGAGAGCTCGGCCCGGAGCTCGCCCCCGGTCACGTCCGCGAGCGGAGAAGGCACGCGCATCAGCTCGGGCAGCGACTCCGTCGCGGCCTGGGCCAGGCGCGCCAGCTCGGCCGGGCCGTGCACGAGCAGGCGCGGCGCGGCGTCGCGGAGCTGGAAGGCGAGCTCGCGCGCCGTGAGTCGCAGGTTCAGCGGCACGAGCGCCGCACCGCACAGCGGCGCGGCGTGGATCAGCGCCACGAAGTCGAGCCCGTTCGGAAGCAGCGCGGCCACCAGGTCGCCGGGCCGGACCCCACGCGCCTGCAGCGCGCGCGCGGCGCCGCGCGCGCGCGCTGCGAGCGCGGCGAACGACCACGTCTCGCCGTTGCACGAGAGCGCCGGCGCAGCCGGAGTGAGCGCCGCGCGTGACTCGAGCCAGATCCGCTGTCTCACCGCGCCACCTGCTCCAGCGTGGGCCCCGTCGCGAGCGCGCGCACGACACCGGGCCCGGGCGCGGCGCCCAGACCCGGGTTCTCGCTCAGCGAGAGGAAGCCCTTCTTCGGCTCCGGACCATCACCCAGGTCTTCGGCGAGCAAATCACCGGTCGCCAGCCCGCAGGCGGGCAGCGGATCGGGCAGGGCCGCTGCGAGCGCGAGCGCGGCGGCGCGCGCAATCGCGCCGTCGAGCGAGGTCGTGACCCAGACGCGCACGCCCGCGGCGCGCGCGCGCTGCGCGAGCATGGCGGCGGGGCGCAGGCCGCCCAGCACGGCCGGCTTCAGCACGAGTGAGTCGGCGGCGCGGCTCTCCAGCACGCGCGCGGCGCGCGCGAAGTCCGAGGCCGACTCGTCCGCGGCGATCGGCACCAGCACCGCCGCGCGCACGCGCGCCAGGCCGGGCACGTCGTCGGGGGCGACCGGCTGCTCCGCGACCTCGAGCTCGAGTGAGTCGAGCTCGCGCAGCACCTCGATCGCGAGCTCGACCGACCAGGCGCCGTTGGCATCGATGCGCAGCTCGGCGTCGTCGCCGACCTCGCGGCGCACCGCCGCGAGCCGCGCGCAGTCGGCGGCGGGTCGATCCGCACCGACCTTGAGCTTCAGCGTCGAGAAGCCCCGTTCGAGCGCGCGCCGCGCCTCGTGCGCGGCCGCGTCGGGGCGCGTCGCCGAGAGCAGCGCGTTCACCGGGACGCTGCGGCGCACGGCCCGGCCCTCGCCCAAGAGGTCCGCCAGCGGAATCCCGCGCGACTGCGCGAGCAGGTCGAGCAGCGCGGTCTCGACCGCAAAGCGCGCCGCCGGAGCGCGCAGCGGCTGCGCGTCGAGCACGGCGAACAGCGCGCCAGACGGCCGCGAGTCGTGGGTCATGAGCGCCTCGCAGAGCGCCTGGATCGCGGCGAGTGATTCCTCCGGAGACTCGAGCCCGAAGCCCTGCGCCGCGGTCGCCTCGCCGTAGCCCACCAGGCCGTCCTCCGACTCGAGCGCCAGCAGCGCGCCGTGGCGCAGGGTCTGGATGCCGTGCGCCGATGCGAGCGGCACGCGCAGCCGCAGCGCGAACGGCGTGATCTGCGCACGCGCGAGCTTCATGCCGCGGCCAGCCCGGCGGCGAAGAGCAGCCCGAACACGCCGGCCAGGCGCGCGCTCTCTGCGAGCGCCGCGTTCCACTCCGCCGAGTCACGCGCGCGCTGGACCGCGAGCGCGAGCCGGAAGCCGAGCGGCAACGCCACGAGTGGCAGCGCCGCGGTCGCCGGCGCCCGGCCTGCCGCCACCAGCACGAGCGGCGCGGCGAAGCCGAGCGCGAGCAAGAGCGCGAGATAGCTGCGCGTGGCGCGCGCGCCCAGCCGCACGGCCAGCGTGCGCTTGCCGGCGCGCGCGTCGCCGGCCAGGTCGCGCAGGTTGTTCACCACCAGGATCGCAGTCACGAGCGCCCCGACCGGCAGCGACGCCCAGAGCGCCAACGGCGACAGCACGCCGGCCTGCACGTAGTGACTCCCGGCGACGCCCACCGGCCCGAAGAACAGGAACACGCACAGGTCGCCCAGCCCGTGATAGCCCAGCGGCCAGGGCCCGCCGGTGTAGGCGAGCGCCGCGCCGAGCGACAAGAGGCCCGCGAGCGCGATCGGCCAGCCGCCTACCGCGACCAGGCCGAGCCCGCTGGCCGTCGCGAGCGCGACCGCGCCGGCGATGCCCGCGCGCATCTCCACGGGAGTGAGCCAGCCCGACTGCACGGCGCGCGGCGGGCCGCGGCGCTCGGCGGTGTCGGCGCCCTTCTCGAAGTCGAACAGGTCGTTCGCGAAGTTGGCGGCGATCTGCAGCAACAGCGCCGTCGCCAGCGCGAGCAGGGCGATGCCGGCGCGGGCGGCGTGCTCGGCCGCCGCCAGCGCCGTGCCCACTGCGATCGGCGCCAGCGCCGCCAGCAGCGTGCGCGGGCGCGCGGCGGCGAGCCACGCGGCCGGCTTGGTCACGGCCGCCACGGAAAGCGCGCGAAGTCGGGCTTGCGCTTCTCGAGATAGGCGTCGCGGCCTTCCCGTGCCTCCTCGGTCATGTAGAAGAGCAAGGTGGCGTTGCCCGCGAGCTCCTGCAGACCGGCCTGGCCGTCGCAGTCCGCGTTGAAGGCGCTCTTCAGGCAGCGGATCGCGAGCGGGCTGTGACTCAGGATGCGGCGCGCCCACTCCACGCCGCTGGCCTCGAGCTGGCGCAGCGGCACCACGCGATTCACCAGGCCCATCGCGAGCGCCTCGCTCGCGTCGTACTGGTCGCAGAGATACCAGATCTCGCGCGCCTTCTTCTGGCCGACCATGCGCGCGAGATACGACGCGCCGAAGCCGCCGTCGAAGCTGCCGACCCGAGGGCCGGTCTGGCCGAAGCGCGCGTTGTCTGCGGCGATCGTCAGGTCACACACCACGTGCAGCACGTGACCGCCGCCGATCGCGTAGCCCGCGACCAGCGCGATCACCGGCTTGGGCAGGCTGCGGATGTCGCGCTGCAGGTCGAGCACGTTGAGCCGCGCCACACCGTCGCCGCCCACGTAGCCGGCCTCGCCGCGCACGCGCTGGTCGCCGCCCGAGCAGAACGCCTGGTCGCCTTCACCGGTGAACAGCACCACGCCGACCTCGTGGTCGTCGCGCACGCGTGAGAAGGCGTCGATCAGCTCGCGCACGGTCTCGGGCCGGAAGGCGTTGCGCACTTCCGGCCGGGCGATCGTGATCTTGGCGATGCCCTCGGCTTTCTCGAAGCGGATGTCCTGGTAGTGGGTCACGGTCTTCCAGTCGGGGAGGCTCACGTTCCGGTCTCCTGTGTGTGGCGCTCGCGCTCGCTCGCTCGCCGCGAAATGCGCGCGCGCGAGTGAGTGCAAGGCTTCGGGACTCTCGAGCTGCACGGCGTGACCGGCGTCGGGCACGATCGCCGCGCGGGCGTTCGGCGCGAGCGCAGCCAGCTCGTGCGCGATGCGGGCGAACTTGGCGTCCTCGGCGCCGGCGACGAACAGCATGGGCAGGGCGAGCTGCGCGAGCCGGGCGTGCAGCGCGGGCTGCGCGCCGGTGCCGATGCCGCGCAACGACGCCGCCAGTCCGTGTGGCCGGTTGCGCAGCCGCTGCGCGCGCGCGGACGCGAGTGACTCGGCGCCGAGCCGCGCCTGCGAGGCGAACAGCGGCTGTGCCATCCAGCGCGCGATGAACGGCTCGAGCCCGTCGCGCTCCAGGCTCTGCGCCAGCTGCTCGTCCGCCTGCCGGCGCGCCTCGCGCGCGGCCTGCTCGGCCAGGCCGGCCGAAGCGCCGATCGCGACCAGCGAGTGGACGCGCTGCGGCCGGAGCGCTGCGAAGCCCAGCGCGATCCGGCCGCCGAGCGAGTAGCCGAGCACGTGCGCGCCGGACTCGCCCAGCGCGTCGAGCACGCGCGCCAGATCGCCGGCCGCGCACTCGAGCGCGTAGCGGCTGGGATCGGCCGGCGCGTCGGAGCGGCCGTGACCGAGCAGGTCGACGGCGATCGTGCGGTAGTCGTCCGCGAACGCGTCCGCGAGCGCGCGCATCGTCTCGGCCGAGCCCGTGAAGCCGTGCAGCAGCAGGAGCGCGGGGCCATGACCCGCGAGCTCGATCGACAGCTCCGCTCCGCCGACGTCGATACGGCGGATCTCGCGCGCGCTCACGGCTGCGCCGCCTGCGCCACGCGCGCGAACAGCGTGCGCCGGGCCTCGACGTCCTGCTCGCGGTCCATCGGGACTTCCACCAGCTGCAGGCCGGGCGCGCCGATCGACTGCTTCAGCGCCAGGCGCAGGTTCTCGACCCGACCGACACTGAAATGTGTCGCACCGAACAGCGCCGCGGCGTGCTCCAGCTCGAGCCCGTGCGGCGTGGTGAACAGCGTGTCGAAGCCCACCTCGTCCCGGTGACTCGCGACCGGCAGCGCCGAGAAGATGCCGCCGCCGTCGTTGTTCAGGACCACGATCGTGGCCGAGAGCCGCGCGCGCCGCGCCGCCAAGAGCCCGCCCAGATCGTGCAGCAGCGCCAGGTCGCCGGTCAGCAGGACGAGCGGGTCAGCGCCGGCGGCGGCGGCGCCGAGCGCGCTCGACACGATGCCGTCGATGCCGTTCGCACCGCGGTTGCAGAGCACGCGCAGCGCGCGGCCGCTCGCGGGGAACACCGCGTCGACGTCGCGGATCGGCAGGCTGTTCGACACGAACAGCGTGGCGTCCGCGGGCAGCGCGTTCCAGAGCTCGGCCACCACGCGCGGGCCGAGCAGGCGGTCGTCCTCGGCCAGCGCCTCGTCGAGCGCGGCCTGCGCGCGCCGGTCGGCGCGCAGGAACGCGCGCGTCCAGTCACTCGTGTCGGGACGCGCGTCGCCGGTGCGCTCGAGCTCGGTCGCCAGCGCGCCGCACAGGAGCTCGGGATCGAAGCGCAAAAGCTCGGCCGCGCGCTGGGTCGGGTCCGCCCAACGGCCGTCGGGATCCGCCAGCCACAGCTCGCAGCCCGTGTGACTCGCGAGCCAGCTCGCGAACGCCTTGCTGGTGAGCGGCGCGCCCAGCCGTAGCACGAGCTGCGGCGCGAGTGACTTCGCGAGCGGCGCGTTGCGCAGGAACAGGTCGTAGCTGGCCGCGATCGGCGCGTCTTCGGCATGGGCGCCGCAGCGCAGCTGCGAGCTGGCTTCGGCGAGGATCGGCCAGCCGGCCGCGCGCGCCAGCCGCGCCACCGCGGCGCCGAGCGCGCCGGGCCGGTCGAGCGGACCGGCCGCGATCACGCCACGCGGCGCTGCGGCGATCGCGCGGGCGAGCCGGTGCACCAGCAGCGGTGCCGGCGCCTGCGGCGCGCGCTCGAGCTGCGTCCAGGCGCGCGCGCTGCGCCCGCGCGCGGCCAGCGCGTCGGCCGCGAGTGACTCGGGCAGCGCCTCGGACACCGGCTCGAGCGGCTCGCGGAACGGGCAGTTCAAA
>Ga0335080_10001991_pt1 | contig 20373 bp, 25 predicted proteins | sample Lox_Sample_34_FD_206720 | JGI IMG/M metagenome (GOLD analysis project Ga0335080, IMG submission 206720) | Soil microbial communities from Loxahatchee National Wildlife Refuge, Florida, United States - Lox_Sample_3.4 | ecosystem: Environmental > Terrestrial > Soil > Wetlands | place: USA...
GACTGTTGTTCGAAGCTCAAGATGAGCAAGCCGTCGAACTCGCTCTCGACGAGCGTCCACGGGATGAGCTCTTCGGCGGCGATCTGCCCGTAGAACCTCTTGCTCGGGCAAGAAGAGGAAGGGTGCTCGACGATCAGATCGAAGCCCCCGTGCTCACTGCGCCTCACCCGCGGCAACAGCGGATCTACTGGGGGAGTGATCGCGCCGATGAGGTCAAACTGTGTCGGTGCTCTCTTCGATTTCTCCGTCTCGTCGCTCGCGGCATTGGGACCCAATTCCTTCGGCATGCAGGAAAACGGAGTACCCAACGCATCGACGAGATGGACGAGCGTAGCCTGGTCTTCTTCCTCGGGTGGCCGCTGCTCAAGATCGCTCTCGGCTGTCTGCAGAACCAAGTCATAGCCTTTCAGCCGTTGACTCACTTCTCGCGCCACCGCGCCGAGAGTGGAGTAGCTCTGGTCCTGTGCAGCTTTGAGACTCTGCGGCAGGTAGATTCGCCAGTAGAACAACGGCGGAATCGCCATGGCGATCGCGACGATCAAGAAGGGCCGGACCCAGCGCGGCGCACTCATGGCCGGCCTCCGCTCAGTAGCATGCGTAGCCGTACACGACCCCGAACATGGGATGCGTGCCGTAGCACGCCTGTCCGGGACCGATCACCGTGTTGGGATAGGGGCCTAGCTTCCCGACCCGCGTGCAACAAAAGTGAGGGAAGTCCGCAGGGCTCGCTCCGGAAGACCTCGAACGCGGCGGAGCGTCCTCGTCCTCTTCATTGTCGCGCGCACGTGGCTTGCTGTGTGAGTCGACGCAGTGTCCCGACTCGCAGACCCGATCTCCCTTGCAGTCGTAGTCGTCCTCGCAGCCATGCTTCGCCTCCTCCGCGACCGCGATCGGCGGAGCCGCCCAGACGGCGAGGAGTACGAACCAGACGACGCCGATTCGCAAGGCCATGGCCGGCGGCTGTGCAATGTGCGGACCCGGCCGGAATCACGAGGAAACGCACTGGCAACCGCTTCGATGCTTGAACCGCGAGACATCGACCGAGAAGCCGTCCTCTCGAGAGGACAAGCGAAGGAGCCTAGCTCCCCCCGCTCTTCCTCCTCACCGCCGCTCCCACGAAGCTTCGGAAGAGCGGATGAGGCTCGAAGGGGTTGCTCTGGAACTCGGGGTGGAACTGGCAGCCGAGGAACCAGGGGTGGTCGGGATACTCGATGATCTCGACGAGCTGGCCGTCGGGTGACATGCCCGAGATCACGAGGCCGGCTTCGCGCAGTGTCTGGTGGTAGAGCGGATTCACTTCCAGGCGGTGGCGGTGGCGCTCGTAGACCTCGGTCTTGCCGTAGGCGCGGGCGGCCAGAGTGTCTGGCGTGACCACGCAGGGGTAGGCGCCGAGCCGCATGGTGCCGCCGCTGCCGGCGCGGGCGCCCTGCCCTTCCATGTAGTCGATCACGGGGTGCGGGGTCTTGGGGTCGACCTCGGTCGAGTTCGCGCCGGCCAGGCCGGCCAGGTTGCGGGCGGCTTCGATCACGGCCATCTGCAGGCCGTAGCAGACGCCGAAGTACGGGATCTCGTGCTCGCGGGCGAACTGGATCGCCTGGATCTTGCCTTCGGCGCCGCGCGAGCCGAAGCCGTGGGGCACGAGGATGCCGTCGACCACACGCAGGCCGTCGAGCGCCGAGCCTTCCAGCTTGTCGGAGTCGACGTACTCGATGTCGACGCCCACGCCGTGCGCGATGCCGGCGTGAGTCAGGGCCTCGTTCAGGCTCTTGTACGACTCGGTCAGGTCGACGTACTTGCCGACCATGGCGATGCGCACGCGCTGCTCGGGATTCTTCAGGATGCCGACCACGCGCTCCCAGCGTTCGAGCTGCGGCTGGCCGGTCCAGATGTTGAGCTTCTGCACCACGGCGTCGTCGAGGCCCTCGGCGTGGAACAGGAGCGGCAGCTCGTAGATCGTGTCGACGTCCTTGGCGGTGATCACCGCCTCTTCGTCGACGTCGCAGAACAGCGCGAGCTTGGACTTCACCGCGCGCGGCAGGTAGCGGTCGGTGCGGCACAGGATGATCTCGGGCGCGATGCCGATCGAGCGCAGCTCCTTCACGCTGTGCTGCACGGGCTTGGTCTTGAGCTCGCCGGCAGAGGCCACGTAGGGCACGAGCGCGATGTGCATGTACAGCACGTTCTCGCGTCCGATGTCGGAGCGGAGCTGGCGGATCGCCTCGAGGAACGGCAGTGACTCGATGTCTCCGACCGTGCCGCCGATCTCGACCAAGAGCACGTCGGTGCCCTCCGTCGCCACCGACAGGATGTGCGCCTTGATCTCGTCGGTGACGTGCGGGATCACCTGCACGGTCGCGCCGAGATACTTGCCCTCGCGCTCCTTCTGGATCACGCGCTCGTACACGCGGCCCGCGGTCAGGTTGTTGGCGCGAGTGAGTCGCGCGTGGGTGAAGCGCTCGTAGTGGCCCAGGTCGAGGTCGGTCTCGGCGCCGTCGGCGGTGACGTAGACCTCGCCGTGCTGCAGCGGGTTCATCGTGCCGGGATCGACGTTCAGGTAGGGGTCGAGCTTGAGGAAGGCGACCCGCAGGCCCCGGGCTTCGAGCAGCGCGCCGAGCGACGCGGACGAAAGCCCCTTACCCAGCGACGAGAGCACGCCCCCCGTCACGAAGATGAACTTGGTCTGGCGCTTCAAATGGCTCTCCCTCGGCTCCGGGGGCGACGGGCCTCGGGACACCACAGATATCGCGTGTCTCTGCTGTCGTAAAGACCTCCCCCGCCGGCACCGAAATCAGACGACGTGGCGCGCTTCCTGGTGCTGCTGCTCGTGCTCGTCGGGCTGGCCTGGTGGTGGCTGCGCCCCGACGAGATCGCCCGCCCCGACGGCGTGCTCGCGCCCGACGACCCGGTTCAGGAGGACCTCCGAGACGGGCCGCACTTCGCGCTGGGTGCGTACGATCTGCACGCCCTGGCCCGGTTCGAGCTGCAGGCGCGGGTGCTGTCGGCCGAGCGCTACCGCAGCGACCGCGAGGCCGAGCTCTCGCCGGTCGACCTGGCGCTCGGCTGGGGACCGATGTCCTCGAACCAGCTGGTCCATGCCCTCTCCATCTCCCAGGGTGCGCGCTTCTACCGGTACACCTGGTCCTCCAGCACGGCGCTGCCGGTGAAGCCGGGCGACATCTCGCTGCACAGCGCGAACATGCACATGATCCCCCTCGATTCCGTCACGCGCGAGACACTGCTCGCGGCCAGGCGCGGGAATCTCGTGCACCTGTCGGGCTGGCTCGTCGAGGTCCGCGCCAGGGACGGCTGGCACTGGCGCAGCTCGCTGAGTCGCGGCGATACCGGCGGCGGCGCCTGCGAAGTCGTGGCCGTGGAGCGCGCCGCCCTCGAGTGACCCGCGGTCGGTCCACGCCCGATCCCAGCTCCGCGCCGCGTTCGCGTATGCTCCCGCGCCTCGGAGGTAACCCCCAACATGGCAATCAAAGTCCTGGGTGCGAACGTCTCTCCCTTCGTGCGCAAGGTGCGCGTATTCCTCGCGACGAAGGGTATCCCGTACGAGCTCGAGCAAGTGAGTCCGTTCCAGCCGCCCGCCGGCTGGCGCGACAAGAGCCCGCTCGGGAAGATCCCCGTGCTCGAGCACGACGGGCGCTACATCAACGACTCGTCCGTGATCTGCGCGTATCTCGAAAAGATCCAGCCCGAGCCCGCTTTGTTCCCGAAGGATCCGTACGACTACGCGCGCGCCACCTGGCTCGAGGAGTTCATGGACGGTGGCGTCGTGCCCCACGCCGGCGGCGGCATCTTCCGGCCGCTCGCCTTGATGCCCGTGCTCACCCAGAAGGCGCCCGAGCCGGCGGCGATCGCGGCGGCGGAGAAGATCCTGCACGAAGAGGTCTACCCGCTCCTGGGCTATCTCGAGGCACAGCTCGGCAACAATTCTCACTTCGTGGGCAACCGGCTCTCGATCGCCGACATCGCGGTCGCGAGCCCGTTCGTGAACCTGCGCCACGCCGGCTATCCGCCAGACGCGGCCAGGTTCCCGAAGCTGGCCCAGTTCGTCGAGCGCATGCACGGCTCGCCCGCCTTCAAGGCCTGCATCGAGGAAGAGCGCCCGGTCTTCGGCAAGCGCTGGAAGTGAGTTGCGCCCTGCGGCGGCCGGTGAGACCCGGCTTCGTCGGCCGCCGCTGACCGCCTTCGCCTCCCTTGCGCTGGCCTACTGCGTCGGCGCTGGCTGACCTGCCGGCCAACTTCGGCGGATCTGGGGATTTTCGCGGCTGGCACCAAAAAGTCACTCCCGTGGCTGCGGCAGTCTCTTATCCTGCGCGCAGAGAGGAGTGACTCATGCCGGTCTCGATCCAGGCCATCGCGAACTGCGACGACGCGGTCCTGTTCTGGAGCATCGAGCAGAAGCTCGAGGACTGTCTGGGCTTCGCCATCGAGCGCGAGCAGAAGCTGGCCAATGGTCAGGTGCAGCGGGTGACCCTTCCCAACTACACGGGCTTCGCGAAGGACGACCCGAAGTCCGACGAGCACCGGCCGTCGAACGTCTGGCCGTTCCAGCGCTTTTCCTGGTCCGATCACTCGGTGAACCTGGGCGACACGGTCCGCTACCGGGTCGTGCCTATGATCCACACCGGCGGCCAGCTGCAACAGCAGTTGGACGAGCGGAGTGAGTGGACCGGCTGGATCACGCTCACGGGCGACGCCGGCGACACCATGTCGTCCTACTTCAATCGCGGCCTGGTGCTGTCGCAGTTCATGGGGCGGTATCTCGAGGACCTGCGCGTCAAGGAAGGCCTGGCCACGATCGACGATGCGCTCAAGAGCTTCAAGAAGAGCCTCGACGTGCACGACGAGCCGATCCGCCTGTTCCTCGCGGGAGCGCTGCGGGTCGAGATGCTGCAGCTGCTCAAGACCGCCAAGGAGAAGGGCCAGCACGTCTACGGTGCGCTGTTCGAGCTCGACGACGAGGAGCTGGTCGAGTCACTGAAGAAGCTGGGCGCGCGCGCGCATCTCGTGCTGGCGAACGGCTCCGTGCAGAAGAAGAAAGGCGAGTCCCCGGCGACCGCCCGGAAGCGCGACGAGAATGCCGACGCGCGCCAGGAGCTCGAGCATGCCGGGGTCGAAGTCCACGGCCGGTTCGTCTCGCCCGGGGCGCTCGCTCACAACAAGTTCGTGGTCCTGACCGACGCCTCGAAGACGCCGCTCGCCGCCTGGACCGGCAGCACGAACTGGACGAAGACTGGCCTGTGCACGCAGATCAACAACGGCCTTCTGGTCTCCGACCACGACTTCGCCCAGAGGTATCTGGACCAATGGCAGCTGCTGCTCAAGTCCGGCAGTGACTTCCCGCCCGATCTGGTCACTTCCAACACGGGTCCCAAGCTGGTAGCCGTGGGCCAGAGCCAGAACACGATCTGGTTCTCACGCACCCATGGCGGCGTCGATCTCGCCGCGATCGATGCGTGCATCAACGGCGCGAAGCAGGCGATCCTGTTCCTGATGTTCCAGCCCGGCGCCAAGGCGGTGTTCGATACCGTGCGCACGCGGCTCGATCATCCCGGAAACCTGTACATCAAGGGCGTGGTCAGCACGCTGCCGCCGGAGAACGCGAAGAAGGGCGACGAGTCGAAGGTCACCGTGCGCACGGTGGCGGACGGCCAGGTGCACAAGCCGCTCACACTCGACGTCGTGCAGCCCGAAGGGCTGCACGCCTACGCGAAGGCGGCCGAGGAGGTGACCCGCAAGCAGTTCCTGAGCGGGCCGGGCCGGATCGGCTTCGCAATCGTGCACTCGAAGCTGATCGTGATCGATCCGTTCACCAACCCGGTTGTGATCACCGGCAGTCACAACTTCTCGACCGCCGCCAGCGAGACCAACGACGAGAACTTCGTGATCGTGCGCGGCAACCGCAGGCTCGCCGAGGCGTACGCCGCGCACATCCTGTCGGTCTACCAACACTACCGCTGGCGCGCGCTGTCGTGGACCAAGAATGCCGTGAAGAAGCCTCCGCAGGCACTCCTGGTCGACGACTCGAGCTGGCAGGACCGGCTGCTCAAGGGCGCCGCCCGGCGCGAGATGGACTTCTGGGCGGGACGCCCGAGCTGAGCGTTCCCGTCAGTGCCGCACCGGCTTCGCCGGCCGCTCCTCGTAGCGGTCGTGGTGGCGGATCCAGTTGGTCATGTCACCCTGCTCGTCGCGGCCGAGCGGGGTCATGTCGAGCAGCGTGTAGGTGGCGAGCGTGCCCTCGGCGCCGCGCGCGTAGGCCGAGTAGGTGTGGAACACCTCGCCCTCGGCTGACTTCGCAAAGACGCTCAAGCCGGGAAGCTCGTCGCTCCGAATCTCCTGCTCCTCGAAATTGTAGGTGCCGCGGCCGCCGAGCTCCTCGGGTCGGAACGACACGTGGAAGTCGTAGTTGAAGTCGTTCCCGCCCGAAGACACCCACTTGAAGCTCCAGCCCATTCGCTTCTTGAACGCCTCGATCTCGGAGAGCGGCGCGCGCGACACCGCCACGTAGCTCACGTCGCGCTGGCGCAGGTGCACGAGCCCGCCCTCGATGTTGTCGGCGCCGAACGAGCAGCCGGGGCAGCCCTGCTTCCAGTCGGGTCCGAACATGAAGTGATTCACGATCAGCTGACTGCGCTCGCCGAACAGCTCCGCCAGCGTCTCGGCGCCATCGGGGCCGTCGAACACGTAGCGCTTCTCGACCCGGACCCAGGGCAGCCGGCGGCGCTCGGCGGCGAGCTGCTCGTGCAGCCGGGTGAGTCGTTTCTCGTTCGCCAGGTGCTGCTTGCGCTCGAGCAGCCACTCAGCGCGTGAGACGATGCGCGGTCGATCCATGACTCTCTCCTTCGGGTTGCATCCTGAGCTGGAAATCCTCGGGCGCGCTCGAGGCGCGCAGCAGCTTCGCGGCGAGATAGGCTCCGAAGCCGCCGGCCGACGAGACGCCGGCCGCCGTGATCAACGTGGTCGCGGCGGTCGCGAGACAGGCTGGGCACATGGGGTCATCCTCCGTTGTCCTGAGGACGAACGGAGCGACCCGACTCCGACATCAAGCGATCGATCTGCAGGCGGATGTGCGCGGCCTCGGCCGCGGTGTTGGCCAGCGCGATGGCCCGGTCGAACGCGGCGCGCGCCTCGTCGCTGCGGCCGAGCTGCAGCAGGAACGCGCCCTTGGTCCCGAAATAGTGGAAATAGCTCGCCAGCCGGTCCGCCAGCGGCTCGATCATGACGAGCGCCGCCGCCGGCCCGCGCACCTTCGACACGGCCACGGCGCGGTTCAGAGTCACCACAGGCGAGGGCTGGGCTTCCTCGAGCAGCGCGTACAGGCGGTCGATCTCGCCCCAGTCCGTCTCGAGCGGCCGCTGCGCGCGCGCGTGCTCGGCGGCGATGCCCGCCTGCAAGAGATACGGCCCCGGCACCGCGTTCTTCGCCGAAGCCACCATGGCCAGCCCCTCGGCGATCGCCGGCAGGTCCCAGAGCGCGCGGTTCTGGTCCTCGAGCAGGACGATCTCGCCACGCTCGTCGAGCCGCGCCTTCGAGCGCGCGTGCTGCAGGATCAAGAGCGCGGTCAGCCCGCGCACGTCGGCCTCCTCGGGAAACAGCGCGAGCAGCAGGCGGGCGAGCCGGATCGCGTCCTCGCACAACGGCGCCCGCACGTGCAGCTCACCACCGCTCGCCGAATAGCCCTCGTTGAAGAGCAGGTAGATCATCGCGCACACGGCCGAGAGCCGTGAGTCGCGCTCGTCTGCGCCGGGCGTCTCGAACGGCACGTCGCCCGCGGCCACGCGACGCTTGGCACGCGTGATGCGCTGCTCCATCGCGCTCTCGGTCACCAGGAACGCGCGCGCAATCTCCTTCACCGAGAGCCCCGACACCACTCGCAGCGCCAGCGCAATCTGCTGCGCGGCGGGCAGGTCCGGGTGACAGCAGATGAACAACAGCCGCAGCACGTCGTCGCGGTAGTGACTCGCGTCGAGGCTCTCCGCCAGCGCTGCCTCGGCGTCCTCGAGGTTCGAGAGCAGCTCCTCCGAGGGCAGCTCGCGGTTCCGGCTCTGGCGGCGCGCGTGATCGAGCGCCGCGTTGCGGCCCACCTGGATCAGCCAGGCGGCGGGATTCCGCGGCGGACCATCCTGGGGCCACTTCTGCAGCGCGCGCAGGCAGGCCTCCTGGAAGGCCTCTTCGGCGGCGTCGAGATCGCGGAAATAGCGCAGCAGCGCACCCATGGCTTGAGGCCGCGCGGCGGCCAGCGCGGCTTCGAGCCATTGGTCGTCGATCACAAGGCCGTTCCCTCGAAATACGCGAGCAGCGGCCGCACCTCGAGCTGGCCACCGACACCGGCCTCGATGCGCGGGACCTCGAGATCGTGCGCGATGCGGAGGGCATCGTCGAGCGACTCACACTCCACGACGTAGAGCCCGAGCAGGGCTTCCTTCGTCTCGGCGAACGGGCCGTCGTACACGCTGCCGTCCTCGGCGCGGAGCGTCTTCGCGGCGCCGGTGGTCATCAGCCGGAAGTGCGGCCCCAGCTTCTTGTCGTCGATCAGCCGCGCGTGAACCTTGCCGAGCTTCTGCATCAGCGCCTCTTCCTGCGCCGCGCTGATCCCGCGCACCTTGTCCTGGTCGCCGTAGCAGAGAATCGCGTAGAGCATGCGTACCTCCTGCTCCTAGGACGATCGAGTATCGCCCATTCCGACAGCGTGGACCGATTGGAAAATCAGCCGGCCGGATTCGCCGCCAGGTGGTCGAACCTTCCCACCGGCCGGGTCTTCGCGTACTCGCGCACGATCGGCTCCAGGTCGCTGGGGCTCGCGCCGTGCAGGATCACACCGTCGCAGCCCAGCGCGAACTGCTCGCGGATCTTGGCGACGCAGCGCGCGGGCGAGCCGGTCGCGGCGGGCGCGAGCCAGTCTTCGGGAATCAGCTTCGCGATCTGCTCGAGCTGCTCCGTGGTGGCGCGCGCGTCGATCGCGCCGGGGAACTTCCCCGCCAGCGGGTCGGCTCGGAAGCGCTCGAGCACCTTCGGGTCCCAGCGGTTCGTCTTCACCAGCAAGTCGCCGTAGGCCTGGAGATAAGTCGCCATGCGGCCCACCGTCTTCTTCAGGCGGATCGCTTCGGGCAGGTGATCGCCGATCGTCGCGAAGCACGACCAGACGCGCACCTTGGCCGGGTCGCGGCCGGCCTTCTCGGCCGCCTGCTTCACCTCGCGCACGCAGCGTGCGGTGGTCTCGTCGGTGAAGAAGGTGTGCAGCACCACCGCGTCCATGGCGCGGCCGCCGAGCGCCAGTGAGTTCGGCCCGAAGGCGGTGTAGGTGATCGGGATCTCGCCGGCGTAGTCGGGGCCGAGCGCGAGCAGCGGATATTTGCCCGCCGGGCCGTCGTGACCCATCACCGCCTCACCGCGCCAGAGCCGGCGCATGATCCCGACGAAGTCCTCGAGCTGCGCGGTGGTGACGAGCGGCATGCCGTGCATCTGGAACATGGGCTTGATACCGCGGCCCAGGCCGAGCGAGAAGCGGCCGTTGGTGAGTCGGTGCATGGTCATCGCGTACGAGGCCGTGACCATCGGGTGGCGCGTGTTGTGATTCGTGGCGGCGGTCGCGATCCCGATCGTGGTCGAGATCGCGCCGACCGCGCCCGAGAGCGTCGCGGCTTCTTTGATGTTGAAGCGCTCCGAGATGAAGCAGGCGCCGATGCCCTGCGCCTCGGCCGCCGGTATCTCGGCCAGGAGCTCGCGCGGCGACTTGGGCTGACCGGCCAGGGTGTAGAAGCCGAGCTCGTTCATTGGGGCAGGCATGGGTCGAGTCCTTCTGCGCGGGTTCAGATCGGGGGCGGGCCGGAGCGACCGCCGACGAGCCACTCCACCATGGGCAGGTGCTGGCGTCCCATGAACAGCTCGCCGTGCACGAGATACGCGGGCACGTTCCAGACGCCCAGTGACTCGAGCTCGGCCTCGTTCTCGGCCAGCTCCTCGGGCGCCGCGGTCTCGAGCCCCGAGGAGAGCGCCTCGGCCGCCACGCCCTGGCGCCAGAGCGCGTCGAAGATGCGCTCGACGAAGAGCCCGCTCTTCTCCGGCGCGGTCTTGCGCTGGTGCAGGAGGGCGAGCGCGAACGGCGTGGTGTCGAAGCTGCGGTAGGGATCGCGCAAGACGAGCCCGCGCGACTCCGCGTAGCGCGCGAGGTCGGTCACCCAGTAGGCCGCACGGATGCTGCGATGACGCTCGCCGCGGCTCGAGCCCGGACCGAGCGGCGTGGGCCGCGCGATCGGCGCCACGCTGCGCGGCCGCCAGTCGAACGCCGTGCCGAGCTTCGCCTCGAGTGCGCGCGTGGGCGCGATCGCGAGCCACGCGTGCGGATTCTTGAAGTCGACGCAGACGGTGACGCGCGCGCTCATGCGAAGTGCCGGTAGGCCACGTCGGGTGACTCGCCGCGCCGTCCCCGCAGGATCCAGCGGATGCGCGGCAGGTGCTCGCGGCCCCAGTAGTACTCGCCCTCGACCACGTAGCCCGGCACGCCGAAGACTCCGGCGTCGAAGACGGCTTCCTGGAACGCCAGATACTCGGCGCGCGCCGGGCCCGCGACGTGCGCGCGGAAGCCCGCCGTGTCGGCGCCGGCCGCGCGCAGCACGCCCTCGACCACCGCCACGTCCTCGACGTCGAGCTCACGCCTCCAGAACGGCTCGAAGCTCCGCGCGCAGTAGCGGCGGGCGATCGAGTCACCTTGCGCCTTGGCCCAGAGCAGGCCCATGCCTGCGAGCGTGGTGTCCCAGATCTTCTCGGTACCGCGCACCGTGAGCCCGCGCAGGGCGCCGTAGCGGCGCGCGTCCTTGTATGCGTACTTCACCATCGACCACTGACTCGCGCTGCGCTGGCTCTCCGCGACCTTGCCCCGGCTGTCGAGCCGGGCCGAGCCGCCGAAGGATGGAATGTCGAGCGTGAGCGGCCGCCAGTCGATCGCGATCCCGAGCTCCTCGCCCAGCGCCCAGGTCGGCGCCATGGCCACGTACGCGTACGGGCTCTTGAAGTCGACGTACACGATCAATGGGCGGTCGGATTCGAGCGGACTCACAGGAACTCCGCCGAGCGAAGGTCCAGCGCGTGGCGCGCGTGGCGCTTGGCCATGGCGGTGAACATCTCGTTCCCGCGCGCGGTCTCCTGCACGATCACCGATGCCACCACGGTCACGAGGAAGCCCGCGAACGCGCCGCGCCGGTAGTCGTCCCAGCAGTGTGCGAAGTCGTAGCTCTTCACTCCCTGCGCGAGCAGCCCGGCGTGATACTCGCGCACGAGCTCGCGCTCGACCGGGCGCCTGACCTCCGGCAGGAGCGACGCGCCCATGAAGTACGCCAGATCGGAGAGCGGTGACTGCAGCACCATGCTCTGCCAGTCGACCACCGCGACGGCCGGCGGAGTCATCGACTCGTCGATCAACAGGTTGTCGAGCCGGAAGTCGATGTGCACCAGCGCCCAAGGCTCGGCGGGATACACGAACGGCACGCCGCGCGAGTCGGCGACCTTGGCGATGATCTCGCGCTCGTCCCGCGCCAGCACCGGATCGAAACGCGCGAAGAACGGCGTGAGGCTCTGCCGGTACATCTCCTGCCACTGCTTGGCCGTCTCGGGGCTGCGCTCCTCGATCCAGTCCTTGCCGCAGAGCGAGCGGTCGCCCCAGGTCGGCGCGTGCAGGTTCACGAGCTGGCGCACCGCCGCGCGCGCAACGGCCACCGAGCAGCCGGCGAGCTGGTTTCCGGCCTGCGCCGGCGCCATGTCTTCGAGCAGGATCGCGAAGTCACTGCCCCGGCCCTCGATCTCGGCGAAGTAGCACTTGGGCGTGCGGACCGGCAGCCGTCCGGCGAGCTCGCGGTAGAACATCACCTCGCGGTGGTAGTTACCCAGGTCCTCGCCGGTCTTGCGCGAAAGCGGGTCGTCGGACGGGAACTTGCCCACGAGTGACTGGGGAGCGCCGTCCGGGTCACCGGCCAGCTCGAGCTCGAAGCGCACGCACTTGCCGATCTGTCCGGTGCCGACGCGCTCCGCGCTGAAGCGCGCCACGCGTGCGCGCGGATGTCCGTTCCGGCGCAGGAGGTCGGTCAAGAAATCGGCGTCGATCGACTCCGGCGTCGGGATCCGGCGGGCCACCGGCGCATGATACCTGCGCCCTCAAGGGCGCTGCCGGACCGGTCGATCGGAACGGCGACCCGTCCCCTGAAAGGACGCACCATGTTCGGAAAGCTGGCCAAGGGCTCTGCAATGGCGAAGGCGCTGCCGGCGGGCACGGCGACGTTGGACGTGAAGCCGGCCTTGCCCGCGCCGGTCGGCACCTACTTCGACGCGAGCTCGCAGTTCACGGGCTCGCTGAAGCTGCACAAGAGCGTGCACATCGACGGCTCGATCGAGGGCGACCTCGACTGCGAGTCCACCGTGACGATCGGCCCGAGCGGCAAAGTGACTGCGCACATCAAGGCCGAGTCGATCCTGATCGACGGCGAAGTGCACGGCGACATCGAAGCGCGCACCGAGATCACCCTGCGCAAGAGCGCCCGCGTCTACGGCGACATGAAGACCGAGGGCATCGTGATCGAGCGCGGCGCCAAGGTGGAAGGCCAGATCACGATCGGGCCGAGCGCCGCCAGCCCCTCCGGCGTTCCGACGATGGTCATGCCCAAGCCCGCCGGCGGCGGCTCGCACTAGCCCGCGCGAAGCACCGCCTCGACGCGCGCCACGTCCTCGGGCGTGTCGACCTCGAGCGCGCGGTGCGCGACCGTGGGCACGCCGATCTCGAAGCCGGACTCGAGCGCCCGCAGCTGCTCGAGCCGCTCCGACTGCTCGAACGGCGTGCGCGGCAGCTTGGCGTAGCGCAGCAGGAACTCGCGCCGGTAGGCGTAGACGCCGATGTCGCTCCAGACCGTGAGCCCGCGGCGGCGGTGCTCGGCCTCGACCCTGGCCTTGTTGAAGTAGGACTGACTCGCGGGCACGTCTTCCACGATCGGCAGCCGGGTGAAGGTCAGCGCGCGCTCGCGCTCGTCGACCACGACCTTGCCCCGGTTGGGATCGAAGCGATCCTCGGGTCGGTCGAGCGGCGTCTTCAGCGTGCCCATACACAGAGATGCGTCGGCCACGAGCGGCGCCACCAGCGACGCGATCGTCTCGACCTCGATCAGCGGCTCGTCGCCCTGGATGTTGCAGACGATGTCGTCGTCGAGCCCGGCCGCGACCTCGGCCAGGCGGTCGGTACCGGTCGGGTGATCGGAGCGCGTCATGCGCACCGGAAAGCCCGCGCCCCGCACCGCCGCGGCGATCCGCTCGTCGTCGGTGGCGACGAGGAAACGAGTCACGACCCCAGCCTTTACCGCGGCGGACACGCGCTCCGCCACGTGCAGGATCATCGGCTTCCCGAGCAGCGGAAAGAGAGGCTTCCCGGGAAAGCGGGTCGACGCATATCTCGCCGGGATGATCGCTGTGATCCCGACCTGTGATCGCATGGGCACCCTACCCATGCTCCGGCGCGTTTGGGATCAACGCTTGCTGTACTGGAACCGCGCTCGGGCGCCGCGCTGGCCGTACTTCTTGCGCTCCTTCTCGCGCGCGTCGCGCGTGAGGAAGCCGGCGCGCTTCAGGGTCGGGCGCAGCGTGGAGTCGTACTTCTCGAGCGCGCGGGCCAGGCCCTGGCGGATCGCGCCCGCCTGGCCGTTGTCGCCGCCGCCCTTCACGGTCACGAACAGATCGAAGTTTCCCACCCGATCGATCGTGCGCAACGGCTCGAAGGCGTGCAGGCGCAGGATCTCGCGCGGGAAGTATTCCTCGACGTTGCGCCCGTTCACCTGGATCGCTCCGGTGCCCAGGCGCAGGAACACGCGAGCGGTGGAAGTCTTGCGCCGCCCGGTGGCGTAGAAGCGCGCGGTCTGGCGAGCCATCGTCATGACTTGAACTCCAGCGCCGTCGGCTTCTGCGCGGCGTGCGGGTGCTCGGCACCCGGATAGATCTTCAGCTTGCTGAGCATGCGCCGGCCGAGCGGGCCCTTGGGCAGCATGCCCTTCACCGCCGCCCGCACCACGCGGTCGGGGTGTCGCTCGAGCAGATAGCGCGCGCTGTCGGTGCGCAGTCCGCCCGGGTAGCCCGAGTGCCGGATGTACTCTTTGTTGTCGAGCTTGCGGCCGGTGAGTCGCACCTGCTTCGCGTTCACCACCACCACGAAATCACCGCCGTCGACGTGCGGCGTGAAGGTCGGCTTGTGCTTGCCACGCAGGATCGTGGCCACGCGCGAGGCGAAGCGGCCCAGCACCTTGTCGCTGGCGTCGGCGATGAACCAGTGCCGCTCGACCTCGGCCTCCGAGATGCTGCGGGTGGGGTTCTTGGGATTCGACAAGATGGGCCTCTCGCAAAGGGATTCCCCGCAGGGGGAAATCGCGCGGGCCCATGGGATATACGAACGGCTGCTACGGGTCAAGGAGCGTAGAAGACCTGCTCCAGGCACAGCCCGTGGGCGGCCGCCGTGGGTCCGGCGCGGGCCCGGTCGCGCGACTCCAGGACCTCCGCGAGCTCGCCGGGGGGTCTCCGCCCCTGCCCCACCTCGACCAGCGTCCCGGCGATGTTGCGGACCATGTGGCGCAGGAAGCTGCGGCCCTGCGCCTCGATCCAGACCTCGTCGCCGTGGGGCACCAGCTCGAGCCGGTCCAGGCTGCGGCGCGGGTTCTCGTCCTCTGGGACGCCGCCCGGCGCGCCGCGGAAGGCGCTGAAATCGTGGCTGCCCAGGAGTGACTTGGCGGCCTCTGCCATGGCGCCGAGGTCGAGCGCCGCGCGCAGGTGCAGGTGCGTGCGCGCGCGCAGCGGGCTGGGCTGCGGCCGGTTCAGGATGCGGTAGACGTAGAGCTTGGCGCGCGCGTCGCGGCGCGCGTCGAAGTCGGGCGCGGCGCTCGCGAGCGCGAGCACGGCGACGTCGCGCGGCAAGACCGCGTTGAGCGCCCGCTGCAGATCGTTCGCGCTGAGTCGGGTGTCGGAGTCGAAGTGCGCGACCTGCCCGCGCGCGTGCACGCCGGCGTCGGTGCGACCCGCGGGAATCACCCGCCGCTCCTCGCGCGTGATCTCGTGGACGGCCGCCTCGAGGGCGCCCTGCACGCTGCGCCCGTTCGGCTGGAGCTGGAAGCCCGAGAAGTCGGTGCCGTCGTACTCGAGCGTGACGCGGAAGCGAGTCACGGGCCCCGGCGCGACAGGCCCGAGAGCCGCACGCTGGCGTCCCAGAGCTCGCGCGCGCGCGCGGTGTCGTAAGAGTCGACCGAAGAGCGGGCTTCGCGCCAGCGCGTGTGCGAGGGGAAATACTTGCCCGAGACGCCCGCGTACGCGGGGTCGAGCACCAGGCTCGCGAGAGACTCGCCCGACTTCCGCGCCGTGCTCACGCCGGCGAAGATCGGATTGATCGCCGCGGCGAGCCCGGGCAACACGCGGTTCCAGACCCACTGGATCGGTGCCGGGTAGTCGCGGATCAGCCCCGAGCCGGGAACGAGCCCGGGCTCCCAGCCGTTCACGGTGACTTGCGACGGCTCGAGCCGGCGCGACAGCTCGTAGGCGAACCACAGGTTGCAGAGCTTGCTGTTCACGTAGGCGAGCCGGCCGTTGAAGCGGCCCTTGGTGCCGCTGCCCGTGCGCGCCAGCGTCTCGAAGTCCGAGATCGACGGGTGCGGCATGCCCGTGCGCATCGCCGGGTCGTGCACGCCGGAAGAGACGATCACGATCCGGGCGGGCGCGTTCGCGCCGAGTCTCTCGAGCAACAGGTTCGTGAGCAGGAAGTGACCCAGGTGATTCGCCGCGAAGGTCAGCTCGAAGCCGTCGTCCGAGAGCCGCGGGCCGTGATTGAACTGCAGGCCCGCGTTGCAGACCAGCGCGGCCAGCGGCACGGCGCGCTGCTCGAGCTGGTGCACCAGCGCGCGCACGGAGCTCATCGAGGCCAGATCCAGCTCGAGCACCTCGACCTGCCCGCCGATCGCGCGGGCCGCGGCCTCCGAGGTCGCCCGATTGCGGCTGGCGATGAAGACCTGCCGCCCCGCGCGCGCCAGCGCCCGCGTGCACTCCAAGCCGATTCCCGAGTTCCCGCCCGTGACGAGCACCACGCCTGCCATGGGCCGGGAGTCTAGCTCTTCTGAGCAGTGGCTCATTTCTGGCGTTTGTGCGCACTTGATTTGACTTTATGTAACCATTGGGTTACAAGATGCGGCATGGCTCGGACGGCGCTCGATCGGACGCTCCAAGCGCTGGCGGATCCCACCCGCCGGGCGCTGATCGAGCGCGTGGGCCGCGGGCCGATGCGCGCGACCGACCTGTCGCGCGGGCTGCCCATGTCCCGGCCCGCCGTTGCGAAGCACCTGCGCGTGTTGCGGGGCGCGGGGCTCTTGAAGGCCGTGCCCCAGGGCCGCGAGGTGCTCTACCTGCGCAGCGAGGACTCACGCGCGCTGGAGGAGGCGCGCGCCTATCTCGAGCGCGTGAGCGCGGGCTGGGACCGCGCGCTCGACGCGTTCAAGCGCTTCGCCGAGTCACAGGAGGAGCCGTGATCGTCCAGAAATCCATCTTCGTGAAACGCCCGGTCGCCGCCGCCTTCCGGCACTTCACCGACGACATCGGGCGCTGGTGGCCGCTCAAGGAGGGCATGTCGTTCGGCGGCGCGCGCGCCGACCAGCTGATCTTCGAGGGCCGCGTCGGCGGGCGCTTCTTCGAGCGCTACACCGACGGCGAGGAGTACGAGATCGGCCGGGTCACTGCGTTCGACCCGCCCGGACGCGTGATCTTCACCTGGCGCCAGCCGAACTGGGACGCACACACCGAGGTCGAGGTGCGCTTCGCGCCCGAGGCCGACGGCACGCGAGTCACGTTGGAGCACCGCGGCTGGGAGGCGCTCGGCCCGGCGGCGCCGCGCGGCAGCTACGACAAAGGTTGGGACCTGCCCCTGTCACGCTTCGCGGCCTAGCCGCGGGCACGAGGAGAACCGAGATGATGAAGCTGTACGTGTTTCCACCTTCCCCGCGCGCGCTCAAGGTGCGCGCGCTCGTGCGCCACCTGGACCTGGACGTCGAGGAGCACGTGGTCGACTTGTTCAAGGGCGAACAGCGCGCGGCCGACTACGCCGCCTTGAACCCGAACATGAAGATGCCCGTGCTCGTCGACGGTGACTTCGTGCTGTGGGAGTCGAACGCGATCCTGCAGTATCTCGCGGCCCGGCAGCCCGCGAGCGGGCTCTGGCCGAACGACATCCGGCTGCAGGCGGAGATCTCGCGCTGGGCCAACTGGGAATCTGCGCACTGGACTCCCGCCATCACCCCGATCGTGTTCGAGCGCGTCGTGAAGCAGCTCGCGGGCATGCCGGGCGGCCCGAACGAGGCCGAGGTCGCGCGCGGCGAGGCGCTCTTCCACCCGCTCGCCCGGGTCCTGAACTCGCACCTGCGCGGGCGCAAGTGGCTGGTGGGCGAGCGACTCACGATCGCCGAGTTCGTACTGGGCACGAGCATGGCGTTCGGCGATGCCGCCCGCGTGCCGTTCGAGAAGTATCCCGAGATCGTGCGCTGGTACGACGGCTTCCGCGTGCTGCCCGCGTGGCAGAAGGCGCTGGTGCCGCCCCAGAGCTGACCGTCCGATGATCGCGCGGGCACCCTACCCGCGCTCCGGCTCCGCGTTCGTCATATCCTTGGCGACATAGCGAGCTTGCTCCCACTCCTCGATTCCGAACGGCAGGCGCTCTGGCTGAGCCTGAGCGTGGCGCTGCGCAGCGTCGCGTTCAGCCTGCCGCTGGCGATCGCGGTGGCGTGGCTGTTGACGCGCCGGCGCTTCCCCGGACGGACGCTGTTCGACGCGACGGTTCACCTGCCGCTGGTGCTGCCGCCGGTGGTGGTGGGGTATCTCCTGCTGCTGCTGTTCGGCGCGCGCGGGCCGCTGGGCGGCTGGCTCGATCGGAATCTGGGCATCCAGCTCGTGTTCACGCGCGCGGGCGCGGCGCTCGCCACCGCGGTGATGTCGTTCCCATTGATGGTGCGCGCGATCCGGATCTCGCTCGAGCACGCGGACGTCGGGCTCGAGGACGCGGCGCGCACGCTGGGCGCGGGCCCGCTCGACCGCTTCGCCACGATCACCCTGCCGCTGATGTTGCCGGGCATCCTGGCCGGCGCGGTGACCGCCTTTGCCGCGGGGCTGGGCGAGTTCGGGGCCGTGATCACGTTCGTGTCGAACATCCCGGGTGAGACGCGCACCCTGCCGCTCGCCCTCTACACGGCGCTGCAGACGCCGGACGGCGACGCCAGCGCCGCGCGACTGGCGCTGATCTCGTTCTCGCTCGGCGTCGGCGGACTGCTGTTCGCCGAGGCACTGGCACGCAGCGCGCGCCGGCGGCTGGGCAGCTAGTGCTCGAGGTTCGCGCGGCACTGCGGCGCGGTGAGTTCGCGCTCGACGTGGCGTTCGCCGCGCCCACGCCCGGCGTGCTGGCGCTGTTCGGCCGCTCGGGCTCGGGCAAAACCACGCTGCTGCACACGATCGCCGGGCTTCTGACTCCCACCTCGGGCCGGATCGCGCTCGACGGCCAGGTCTACTTCGAGACCGGCCGGCGTCCCGTGCCGCCCGAACGCCGCCGGATCGGCTGTGTCTTCCAGGAAGGTCGCCTCTTCCCCCACCGCTCGGTGCTGGGGAACCTGCGCTACGGCGAGCGGCGCGCGCCGAGTGACTCGCGGAGGATCCGGAGCGACGACGTGATCGACCTGCTCGGGCTGCGCGAGCTGCTGGCGCGCCGGCCGCACCAGCTGTCGGGCGGCGAGCGGCACCGGGTCGCGATCGGACGGGCGCTCTTGTCGCAGCCCCGCCTGCTGCTGCTCGACGAGCCGTTGGCCGCCCAGGACCTGGCGCGCCGCGCCGAGCTCCTGCCCTATCTCGAGCGGCTGTGCCGCGAGCTGCGGGTGCCGATCGTCTACGTGAGTCACCAGTTCGACGAGGTCGCGCGCCTCGCCACGCACGGCGTCCTGCTCGAGCAGGGCGCAGTGGTCGCCGAGGGCGACGTCGGCGCGCTCTCGCGCTCGCGCGCGCTGCGCGAGATCGTGGGCCCGGACGAGGTCGGGGCGGTCGTCGAAGGCGAGATCGAGTCGGTCGCCGGCGAGCGCGCGCGGATCCGGATCGGGGGTGAGACGATCGAGGTGGCTTGTCCCGGCGCCGCGCCGGGGCTGCACGCGCGGCTCCATCTCAAGGCGCGCGACGGCGTGCTCGCGCTCGAGCCCGCCGCGGGCTCGGTCGCGGCGCAGGTCCTGCACGGCAAGGTCGCCGCGCTCGAGCCCGACGCGGCTCAGTCACTCCTGGTCGACGTCGACGTCGGCGGTGCGCTGCTCTTGGTTCGCGTGCCGGGCCTCGATCCCGTCGCCGCGCAGCTCCGCCCGGGCAGCGCGGTCGCGCTCTGGGTCAACTCCGCGAACGCGCGCGCCTTCCCGACTTCGAGAGCGGCCGGCGCAGCGCCGCCGCGCGCGGCGACTTCGGGCGGGCACGCGCCAGCCGCGAGTCCGCCGCGCGCTGACTGACTCGCTCGACCGCGCGGTAGGCCGCGATCAGCGCGCGGCCGAAGGCGGTGAGCTGCGCGCCCCCGCCACCCGCGCCGCCCGCGTTCGCGCGCGCCACCGGCTGGGCCAGCGTGTGGTTCAGGTCGTCGAGCAGCCCCCAGGCGCGCCGGTAGCTCATGCCCAGGTCGCGCGCCGCCTGAGACAGTGAGCCGCTGGCGTCGATCGCTTCGAGCAGCGCGATCTTCCCGGGTCCGATCGATCCACGCGGCGCGAAGTCGATGCGCAGCCGTACCTCGATTGCCGAGCGCTTGGTCATCGCAGACAGGATACACGTTGCTGGCGCTCGCGCCGTCGTTGTATCGTCATGTTCTCATGAGCATAACGAGACGCTCGCTCTTCGCTCCGTTCCGACTCGCCCTGTTCGGACTCGCGCTGGGTGGATTCGCGCTGGGAGTCATTCCCTCGGCGCGCGCGGCCGAGACGAGTCAGCCCGAGCTCCTGGTCTTCGCCGCCGCCTCGCTCACCAACGCACTCGACGAGATCGGCGCCGCCTACGCGAAACAGACCGGCCAGCCGGTGAAGGGCTCCTACGCCGCAAGCTCGGCGCTCGCGCGCCAGCTCGAGGCCGGCGCGCACGCCGACGTGTTCTTCTCCGCCGACACCGATTGGATGGACTACGCGCAGACGCACAAGCTGATCGAGATCGCGACCCGCCGCGACCTGCTCGGCAATCGGCTGGTGCTGATCGCGCCCGCGGCGAGCGACGTGAAGCTCGAGATCGCCCCCGGCTTCAAGCTGGCGGAGGCGCTCGGCAAGGACGGCAGGCTGGCCACCGGCGATCCAGACTCGGTTCCGGTGGGCCGCT
>Ga0335080_10001995_pt1 | contig 20362 bp, 13 predicted proteins | sample Lox_Sample_34_FD_206720 | JGI IMG/M metagenome (GOLD analysis project Ga0335080, IMG submission 206720) | Soil microbial communities from Loxahatchee National Wildlife Refuge, Florida, United States - Lox_Sample_3.4 | ecosystem: Environmental > Terrestrial > Soil > Wetlands | place: USA...
GTCGTTATCTTCGCCGCTGGAAAATCGAACGACTGTTCGCCTGGCTAAAGAACTTCCGCCGACTCACTTCGCGTTGGGAACGATACTCCACCAACTTCCTCGGCATGGTCCAACTTGGCTGCGTGTTGATCCTGTTGAGGCATCTATGAGACTGCTTCTAGAGAGTGATTGGTCTCTCTACACACCATCTGGGCAAGAGTGGATCGCTGCGAAATCTCGCAAGTCAATGCTCGTAAAGCTCTGCGCGTTCCCAAACCTCTCATTCCATTGCCTCAAAAATTCCACGTTATTTGCAGGGAATTATCTCCCTTCGTAGCACAATTGAAAGGAGACTCAACCACGACACGAAACGAGACAAATGCGCCTTCCAGCGCACCGTTTCTGTAAGTCTTTTGTTAAGAGGACTCTACGGATAAGCCCTTTGGATGGAAGACGTTGGCGCGCAACGTCGCTGTAAACCGCTGAAATTGGCGAACTTGTTCCCAGAGCCGGGGGGGTATACCCCCAGGGGTGCATGTTTGGAAACCCGATTCGGAGTGCCGGACCTACATATTGGCGTGGCCGGAGCGCATCGATTCGTTGAACTGCGGCTTGGTGAAATTCAGAGCCGCATCCCTGGCACCCTCGTACTCTGCCGAGCGCGCCATCAGCGCCGGCGTCGCGGCGGCATACTCACCATCCAGCGCCATCAACCCCTCGCCGGCTTCGTGCCCGGCCATCCGGAGCAGGTCTGCTTCCGTGGTGTTGAGGTATTGCGCATCGCGTGGGTCGCCGATCCACACAGGCTTGCTCGCGCCGAGCACGCCTGAAAGCCAGTAAACCTTCGAGAGCAGGAACTTCAGGCGCTCGTTATCATCGGTCTCGGTGAAAACGAATTTCTTCTGCCAACGGCTGTAAAAACGCGTGGTGACGGGGACAGGTTGCCGGTTGCCGGATTTGAGGAATTCGAGCTGGCCGAAATCAATCGTCTTGCGGATGGCGTTGTATATGAACGACTCCGCGTAAGGCTGCTCCATCGCAGGCACAATCTCGGCGAATGTAACGGTGACGGAGGCGGCAATCTTGGCGTGCAGATTATGTGCGCCGCCATCGGCAAGATTGATCTCGCCATGGACGATGTAGGTGTCGGCGCCGGAAGTCGAGCGGTGAAACGGCCACTGAAATTTGCCGAACGCAAGCGGCAGGCCGCCCAGCGTGACGTAGCACTCGGGCCGCGGATTGCGCAGTCGCTTGGCTTCCGCAGCAAGGTGCGTCGCCATCTCGGGGAGCAACTGAGCCTTGTCGAAGTCGAATGCCTCGGTCAATTCGAGTTGCAGATGGCGGTCATCGGAGCCGGACAATCCGAATTGAAAGACTTGGGTCGGCTGACCATTGTTATCCGCTGCCTCTGCCGCGGAGATGAGCTTGAGGCCTGCTTTGGTGGCGGCGGCTTCAATCGAGCTGACGAGATTGGCTTTCGTTGTCATTACCGGGAAACCTGCTTGGATGATCTCTACATCTCCGATTTTAGTGCATTAGACTTGAGACCCTGGCTCGGTGAGGCACCGTCCGCAGTTGGGGTTCCTCATGGCGCCATTCCTACCCACTGTCGCAGCTGGCTCGCGGCATCAGAAAAGAGGGATGTATGGCATTTGCGCAGGTAGTCGCATACGCCGTGACGGTATTTCTGTGGGGAATCGGACTCCTCCTGCTTCTCAAGCCCCAGCTGGCCACAGGTCCCCGCGGGCTACCGTTGCTCAAAGGTGAATCAAGGCCAATGATGGCGGTGCTGGCCGCGCGCGAAATTGTCCTCGGCTCCCTTGCAGGCGGCCTGGCCTGCACCAGAAACTTTCACGGCCTGCTGCTTGCCTTCACCATGGCGCTGCTCATCACGTTGATCGACGCTATCGCGCTCCTCAAAACGAAATCCATCATGGGATTCATCATCAACGACGTTGTCGGTGTGCTCCTGATCATTTCGGTCTTTCAGCTCTGGCGAGACCTGGGCAGCTTCTGAGCAAAACTCTCTTGGGACTGATGCGGATGACGGCCCACAGCATCGGTATGCCACCTCGCTGTGCTTAAGCGCATCCTAACAACGAGATTTCAAAGGAGTGATGTAAATGGCAGATCCTCAAGTTCTTGTCGTGGGCGCCGGGCCGACAGGAATGACCGCGGCGATCGAGTTGAAGCGCGCTGGAATGGACGTACGCATTATCGACAAAGCGGATCACCTCGCTCGGTACTCGCAGGCGCTGGTGGTCCAGGCGCGAACCCTTGAGCAGTTTCAAAGGTATGGATTGGCGGCGAAGGCGATTGACCGGGGGCGCAAGCTGCGCGAGGCCAGGTTCTTCAGCGAAGGGAAAGAGATCGTTCACTTCACCCTGGACCGCACGGAGAGCCGATATCCCTACGCGTTGCTCATTCCACAGTCAGAGACTGAGAAGCTGCTGAACGAGTTCATGGAATCGCTCGGAGTCAAAACGGAGCGCGGCGTCGAATTGGTTGCGCTCGGCACGGATGCGGAAGTGCGGGCGAACTTGCGCCACCCCGGCGGCGCCACCGAGGAGATCGCGCCGCGTTGGCTGATCGGCTGCGACGGAGCGCACAGTACGGTTCGTGAGAAGACCGGTACAGCATTCGAAGGTGGCGGCGTGGGACTCTCGTTCTTCCTCGGCGATTGTGAGGTCGAAGGACCGGATGTGGTGCATGATGAACTCTCGATCCATGTGCATCAAGGCGACCTGGTGTTCATGGGGAGACTCTCCGAGAGAGTTGTACGCGTGATCGTGGCGCTGCGCGAACAGCAGACCAGCGAAGAGAATCGTGATCTGACCATCGAAGATTTCCAGCGTGCGGTGGATCGCATCGGCGTCAGAGTCAAGATCACAGCAGCGGAGTGGATGACGCCGTTTCGCGTGAGCGATCGCCAGGCGAAGCATTACCGCATTGGAAGCGTCTTTCTGGCGGGTGATGCGTCGCATATTCACTCGCCCGTTGGTGGGCAGGGAATGAATACCGGAATCCAGGATGCCGCCAATCTTGCATGGAAACTTGCGGCCGTGGCGCACGGCGCAAACGAGAGATTGCTTGACAGCTATGAGGAAGAGCGTGGGGAAGTGGGCAAGGCGCTACTGCGCTTCACCGAACGCGGGTTGCAGTTGGCAACGGTGTCAAACCCGATTCTTGAGCGGGTGCGCGATGCGCTTGCGGATCATCTCGATTCTGCCACCGGTGCAGCACACAGCGATCGGCTTCATCTCGGAGACGGCAATTCAATACCGCGGATCTTCAATCGTTGCCGACTACGGGGGCGACGGGCATCTGCGCGCGGGCGATCGCCTTCCCGATCTTCCTCTCCGAAACGGAGGAAATCAATCGACACTCCTCGCAGGGTGGACTGAGCCGCGCCATCGCGTGTTCGGGCTGAACCTCGACAAGGACGACATCGAAACGCTGAGAGACGGTCTCCATCATGCCGACGTGGTTCCGTTGGCCACATCTGACCTGGAGTACGAGGGCCGCAAGCTCTTTGGCGATGACGGAAAGATGTTTGTGCTTCGGCCCGATGGATACCTTGGGTTTCGCTCGCCCATGGGATTCCAGGTCGAACTCATGCATTACGCCGCGCATAACGCCATGGTTTGAAAGCGTCGTACGGCCAACTGGTTGTGACATTTACAATGAATTCTGTGCAGGAAGACGCGTCGCAGCAGCCCATCATCGTTGCCGAGAATTTGAGCAAAGTCTATTCCGCTGGCCGGATCATGGTTGCGGCGGTCCGCGAGGTTTCCTTCGAGGTCAAACGCGGGGAGTTCGTGGCGATTGTGGGGCCGTCAGGCTCCGGTAAATCCACGCTCTTTTATCTCCTTGGCGGATTAACCAAGGCCAGTGAAGGTAAGGTGATCATTGATGGCGTTGACTTTGCCAGCCTGAGCGACGCCGACCGGACGCGGTTGAGAAAGCATCGCATCGGTTTCGTGTTCCAGAAATTCAACCTGCTGCCGACCCTCTCAGCGATGGGCAATATCGAGATCGCTTACTCGGTGAGCGGCCGTAAGGAGCCGATGGATCGCAAGTATCTGGAACATCTGTCCGATCTGCTCTCGATCCGCGGACGCCTGCACCACCGGCCGTCGGAACTGAGCGGCGGCGAGCAGCAGCGGGTGGCGATTGCCAGGGCCCTCATTACCCGCCCCGCTATCGTGCTGGCAGACGAGCCTACCGGCAACCTGGATACCAAGAACTCCGACGCCGTGTTGAAGATGCTGGTGCGTTCGAATCGCGAACTTGGCCAGACCACCCTGATGATCACCCACAATCCTGAGGCAGCATCTATCGCCGGCCGCATCCTGCATATGCGCGACGGGGAGATCATCAAGGTGGAGAACGGCAGAGGGCATTCCGATGCAGTGGATGGAGATGCTAAACCGCCCGGTTTGGCTGGAACTGCTGCCGTTTGACCCGTTTCAGACCGCCCGGTATACTCAAGTTTGCAGTAAGCGGGAGTAGCTCAGTGGTAGAGCATCGCCTTGCCAAGGCGAGGGTCGCGAGTTCAAATCTCGTCTCCCGCTCCAATCGCCCTCCGGCGCCCGCCGGGTTGGCTACGGCGATCTGGAGCGCATAATAAAGACAGCCCTGCCAAGGCGCGGTACCCAAGTGGTAAGGGAGAGGTCTGCAAAACCTTTATGCGCCGGTTCGATCCCGGCCCGCGCCTCCAAACCCCTCCAGCAGCAATTGCTAACAAATGGGCAAACTGCGACATTGTCCGATTTTGGACACAATCTCGCAGTTGTGAACGCATGGCCCCGACGATGACGTCGCTAACTCACTGAATTCACGTTCATAGAATCGGAGATGTTACGGCATATAGCATGCTTGCTACGTCAGGAAGCCCGTGTGTGCGTGGGAGGTCGATAGTGAGAGTTCTACTTCAGGATTTGGGGTACGCGTTCCGTCAATTGCGTAAGACACCGGGGTTTACGGCCACCGTGCTGCTCACGCTCGCCCTCGGCATAGGTGCCAACGCGGCGATCTTTACTCTGGTCAATGCGATCCTGCTCCATAACCTCCCGGTGACGGACCCTAAAACCCTCATTCGCATCGGCGACAAAGATGACTGTTGCGTGAATGGCGGCTGGCACGACGACGGAGATTACTCGCTTTTTGCGACAGACACCTATTACGCGTTCAAGAAGAACCTGCCGGAGTTCGAAGAGCTCGCGGCCATGGAGTCAGGCTACGCCTGGCGGCCCGTTACGGTTCGTCGCACAGGAGCGCAGACGGTAGCAAAATCCGTCACAGCGACTTTCGTCTCAGGTAACTACTTTCGCGTATTTGGTCTTTCGCCGGCGGTGGGACGGCTCTTTGTCGATGCCGACGACCGGAAAGGTGCACCCCTCACCGCTGTAATGAGTTACGACGCATGGATGCAGGACTACGCAGGCGATTCGAGCGTGGTGGGTAGTGCGTTCTACATCAATACCAAACCGGCCACGATCATAGGTATCGCGCCGAAAGGATTTTACGGGGATCGCATTGATACCAATCCGCCCAAGTACTTCCTTCCCATGAATTCGATGGATGACGTGATTGGGGCACCGTACTTCACCGATCCAGATGTTCAGTGGGCCTATATGATCGGCCGCGTCAAGCCGGGAACCTCTATACCGGCTCTGCAAGCTAAGACAAGCGCGCTGCTCAAGCAGCAGATCGCGCCAACGAAGACATTTACCGATCAGCGCGCCAAGCAGGTTCTCCCCCGCACACATGTTGTGCTCACTCCCGGGGGCGGCGGCATCCAGAACATGCAGGACGGCTACAAGGACCACTTGAAGCTTCTGCAATGGATCGCCGCTCTGGTTCTTCTCGTCGCTTGTGCCAACATTGCCAACCTGCTGCTGGTGCGCGGCATGAGTCGCCGCGGCGAGCTCTCCATCCGCTCAGCGCTCGGTGCGCAACGCAGCCGTATCGTGCGTCAGCTTCTCACGGAAAGTGTTGTTCTCTCAGGTATCGGTGGCTTGCTTGGTCTCGCGGTTTCCTATCTGGGGGCGCACGCGTTGTTGGCGCTCGCATTTCCTAATCAGCAAAACATGCCGATCACTCCTTCACCTTCACCGCTGGTCATCGGCTTTGCGTTTGCACTTTCGCTAGTTACAGGCGTCCTGTTTGGTCTTGCCCCGGCAATGATGGCTGCCCGCACGCAGCCTGTTGAATCTCTGCGTTCCAACACGCGCACCACGGCCCAGGGAGCATCCATCCTGCAGAGAGCGCTTGTAGTCCTGCAGGCCGCGCTTTCGCTCGTGTTGCTGGTTGCCGCAGGCCTCTTCGCGCAGAGCCTCAACAAGGCCGAGAACGTGAACATGAAGCTCGACACGACAAATCGCTACATCGCGCACATCAATCCACAGGCGGCAGGCTACACAAACACGGAGGTTGAGCCCCTGTATCAGACGATTGTGGATCGCTTCCATGCTATTCCCGGCGTTCTCAAAGTCGGCCTCTCCACCTACACACCAATGGAGCAAAACAACTGGGGATCTGGCGTGAAGGTCCAGGGCCAGCCTGACCTGAACAAAGGCGCGTCATGGGTGAAGGGCACCCCGGAGTATTTCGATTCAGTCGGCACCCACGTTGTCATGGGCCGAGGCTTTACATCGCAGGACACCTTGAATGCTCCGCCGGTAGCGGTGGTGAACCAGGAGTTCGTCAAGCAGTTCTTCGGGAACAAGAACCCGATTGGCCATCGTTTCGGTTTTTCTGGACCCGGCCAGGCAGGATTGGATGGAGCGCATGAGATCGTGGGCGTCGTCGAAGACACTACGTACACAAGCATCTACTGGAAGGACCATGCCATGTACTTCCTGCCCCTGACACAGCGCGCCGGCAGTGCCAACGACCCCGAAAGCCCTCTCGACAAGGATCAATCCATGTATGCCGGGGCCCTTGTTATTCAGACCAGGCGTCCCATCCCAGGCTTTGAAAAAACCGTCGGCGACACCCTGGCGAGTATCAATCCCAACCTCTCCATCGTGAAGTTCCAGACCTTCCAGCAGCAGATTGACGATCGCTTCATTGAAGAGCGGTTGATCTCGCGATTGACTTCCCTTTTTGGATTTCTGGCACTCCTTCTGGCGGCGATCGGCCTTTATGGTGTCACGTCCTATTCGGTCGTCCGGCGCACGCCGGAGATCGGCATCCGCATGGCTTTGGGAGCGGCGCGCAGCCGTGTTATCGCTACGGTGATGCGCGGAGCTATGCTGCAGACGGTTGCCGGACTTGCGATCGGGATTCCGGTGGCAATCTTCTGTGTGCGGTACGTGAAGTCGCAGCTCTATGAGATCACGAGCGTGAACCTGCCGGTGATGGCCATCGCTATCGGAGTGCTGGTGCTAGCTGCCGCAATTGCCGGCATCATTCCGGCTCAGCGCGCAGCCTCTATCGATCCCGTACGTGCCTTGCGCATCGAGTGAGCGTGCCTTCGTGACGAACAGCCCTGGCGTGGATTCTTTCGGAGACCGCGATGCGACTCGCGGTTTATCCGCGGCTACGGTTCGCCATTCGTCCCAGAGGCCGATGGGGTAGCGTTCCGCGTAGTATCATTCCCTCTCAGTCGTCCTTTCCCGTTACAAACACGCCTGCGCTTGACCAGGGTGGTTGCGCTTTAGTGCGATCAAGTTGATCTCTTCAGAGGGGCCACGAGAATGCGAAATCCGTTCGTCCGTATTTTGATGATGATTCTGGCAATCACATTGGAACTTCTTCCGGCCCGCGCCGCCGATACAACACCAACCCACCGGGGCTACTACACGTCTCCAGCGATTCGTGGCAATAACATTGTCTTCACCTCGGAGGGAGATCTCTGGGAGGTAGAGGTGAATGGAGGCGTGGCGCGACGCCTGACTACGAACCCTGGAACGGAGACGCACGCCGTGCTTGCGGCGGATGGAAAGTCCGTGGCGTTCAGTGCCGACTTCGAAGGTCCGACCGAGGTCTACACCATGCCGGTCGAAGGCGGATTGCCGCAGCGCCGCACATGGGATGGCGATTCAATTCCGCAGGGGTTTGCACCGGATGGACGGCTGATGGTCAGCACATCCCGCTACGCAACGCTGCCGGGAACACAACTCGTGCTCGTGAATGATGTGGGCGCAAGGGAGATTGTTCCGCTCGCCGAGGCCGCCGAAGGCGCGTATTCGCCGGAGGACCACGTTCTTTTCTTTACCCGATGGTTCAAACAGTGGAGCGAGACCAAACGCTACAAAGGCGGTACGGCCGAGAGCCTCTGGAAATTTGATGGACGCAGCGAAGCTGTGCCTCTGACGGCAGACTACGCCGGCGCATCGACACAGCCGATGTTCTGGAACAAGCGTGTTTACTTCCTCAGCGATCGCGATGGCGTCATGAATGTCTATTCGATGGATGAGGATGGGCACGGCGTAAGAGAAGAGAGCCATCAGAAGATCTTCGACATCTCGTCGGCAGCGATGGATGATGGACGCATCGTCTATGCGTGCGGCGCCGATCTGTGGCTGCTGGACTTGAAGTCAGGACATGAACAGATCATCCCCATCACGCTGGCGTCCGACTTCGATCAGTTGCGCGAGCACTGGGTCAAAAAGCCGATCGAGTATCTTACGGCTGCGCACATTTCGCCCGATGGAATGACCGCCGTGTTCACGGCACGCGGAGAGGTATTTACCCTGCCGCTGAGGAACGGGCGCATCGTAAAGGTTGCAGCGAATTCCGCAGTGCGCTATCGCGAAGCTCATTTTCTGCCCGACGGCAAAAGCATCCTGGCGCTCTCAACGGAAACCGGAGAAACGGAATTCTGGAAGTTCCCAGCCAATGGCGAGGGAGAACCAGAGCAGTGGACCAACGATGCACACGTGCTGCGTTGGGACGGCGCAGTCTCTCCCGACGGCAACTGGCTGGCGCACTATGACAAGGACCAGCGTCTCTGGTTGTTCAACGTCAAAACCAGGGAAGAAAAGCAAATCAGCCAGTCGATGACGGGCGACTATAGTGACCTGCGCTGGGCCCCTGATAGCAGATGGCTCGCATATGTAGAGACTGCCAATAACCAGTCTCAGCAAATCAAAGTGCTCAACATCGCTTCGGGTGAAATCAAGGGAATTACCTCTGACCGCTACAACAGCGTGAGCCCGACCTGGAGTTCCGATGGAAAGTGGATGTACTTCCTCTCGGATCGAGCATTGGATACCACAATCAAATCACCATGGGGACCTCGGGAGCCCGAACCCTTCTTCGATCACCAGGTAAAGGTGTACCAGTTAGCGTTGTTGCCGGATCTGCGCTCGCCCTTTCTGCCGCCCGATGAACTCCATCCCGACAGCGACAAATCCAAGGAGGAGAAGCCCGCCGACGACAAGACGAAGGACGTGAAGAAACCGGATACCGACAAGAATGCTCAAGCCAAAAAGCCCGAGGACAAGAAACCCGAAGAGAAGAAGGACGACAAAAAGGAAGAGAAGAACCCGCCGGAGGTGAAAATTGATTTCGCCGACATGTCGCAGCGGCTCGGCGAGGTCCCCGTACCTCCTGGGAATTACGGCAACTTGCAGGCAACTGAGAAACGGCTCTGCTGGCTCAATGACGGTGACAACACGCATCAGCACGTAGGAATGCAGTGCGTAGACATGGCGAACAAGGGAGATGACGTCGACAACGTGATGGCCGACGTGAAAGGGTTCGAAATATCCGACAACCGGAAGAAGATGCTGGTGCGAAAAGGCGATGACTTTTATATCCTCGACTCGGATGTAAAGCCGTCGGCCCTTGCAGACCCCAAGGCGCTGGCGAAATCCTCGATCAATCTCACGCGCTGGACAATCTCAACCAAGCCTATCGATGAGTACCGCGAGATATTTGTGGATGCCTGGCGGCTCGAGCGGGATTATTTCTACGATCGCAACATGCATGGCGTGAACTGGGTGGCGATGCGGGATCGCTATCTGCCGCTGGTGGATCGCGTGGCGAACCGAGTCGAACTGAACATGGTGATCGCGCAGATGGTAGCCGAGCTTTCTACACTGCATACGTTTGTGGTTGGAGGCGACGCCCGCAAGCCTGCGGACGAAATCGATCTCGCCTCGCTTGGTGCGAGACTTCGCCGCGATGAGAAAGCAGGCGGTTTTATTGTTGAACACATCTATCTGCACGATCCCGATCTTCCGGACAACGCTCCGCCTCTGGCGCGGCCAGAATCGTTGGTGCGTGACGGTGAGGTGATCGTCTCCATCGACGGCCAGGACCTGCTGGGTGTAACGGACGAGCGTGTACTGCTGCGTGGCAAGGCCGGTACTCAGGTGTTGCTTAAGGTAAAGTCTGCATCCGGAACGACGCGCGACGTATTGGTCACGCCGATCAAGGAGCAGGATGAGGCACGCCTTCGTTATGCGGAGTGGGAATACTCGCGGCGCTTGACGGTTGAGAAGGACTCAAATAACGCCATCGGCTATGTCCACCTTCAGGCAATGGGACCCAACGATATTGACCAGTGGGCGCGCGATTTCTATCCGGTGTACGACCGGCAGGGGCTCATCATCGACGTGCGACACAATGGCGGCGGCAACATTGATTCCTGGTTGCTGGCAAAACTGCTTCGCAAAGCGTGGTTCTACTGGCAGCCGCGCGTGGGAAATCCAGCATGGAACATGCAATATGCGTTCCGCGGCCACATTGTTGTGCTTTGTGATGAGTGGACCGCATCCGATGGCGAGGCGTTCACCGAAGGATTCAAGAGGCTGGGGATGGGCAAGGTGATCGGAACCCGGACTTGGGGTGGTGAAGTCTGGTTAAGTTTCAGCAATACCGAAGCCGACAACGGTATCGCGTCTGCTGCGGAAATCGGCGTCTATGGGCCGGAAGGGAAGTGGCTCATCGAAGGCCATGGTGCGGAGCCGGACATCGTTGTTGATAATCTGCCGCACGATACGTTTTCCGGTGACGATCAACAACTCCAGGCGGCCTTGAAGCTGTTGAAGGAGCAGATCAAGGACGATCCCCGCCCTGTCCCACAGCATCCGCCCTATCCAGACAAGTCGTTCAAGTGGATGCAAGGAACGAACTGAGCGTCTCTTCCACGCAAAAAGAGGCCGCCGCACTTCGAGGAGATGCGACGGCCTGTGAAGTGGCTCTTACAAACTTTTGCTGGCGGTTATTCGCCGTTCTGATTGCCCTGTGCCGGATGCACAACGTGGTAGCTGGCGCCGCCGTGCGAATAGACCAGCAGCAAAATGTCCTTTCCGGCCGGAACCGCGTGCACATCATCCGCAAATTGCTGTGCGTTCTGGATCGGCTTGCGATTGACCTCCTGGATCACGTCGCCAGGCTGCAGGCCTGCGTCGTCCGCCGGGCTACCGGGGCGTACGCTTGAAACCGCCGCTCCATGCACGTTGCTGGGAAGATTCAGTTGCTGACGCGTGTTTGAATTCAGATCATCGACAGCGAGTCCAAGCTTGCCGCGCTGCTGCGATCCGCCTTCATTTTCAGCAACCTGCTGGTTGCCCTTGAATTCACCAACCTTCACGGTCAGAGTGTCAGGCTTTCCATCGCGAAGAATTCCAAGCTTGATGTCGGTTCCCGGGGCAGTCTGGCTGACCGCAACCTGAAGCTGGCTGCCGTTCTTGATCTGCGTGCCATTCAGTTCGCGCAGAACGTCGCCGCTCTTCAGGCCCGCGCGACTTGCAGGCGAGTCAGGAGTTACCTGGCTCACAATGGCGCCCGTCGCATCCTGCAGGTTGAAGAAACTCGAGTTATCCGGCGTCACATCATTCATGCTGATGCCGAGATATCCGTGATGTACCGTCCCGTCTTTGATCAGTGATTCGGCGGACGCACGAACGATCTGCGAGGGAATCGCGAATCCTGCCCCGGCAAACGCGCCGTTGTTGGTGATGATGAAGGTGTTGATGCCGACCAGTTCGCCGTGCGCATCCACCAGAGGCCCGCCGGAGTTACCTGGATTAATAGCCGCGTCAGTCTGGATGTATGCGCCCGGCTTCCGCGGATCATCCGAATAGGGATTCGGACGATCGAGCGCGCTCACGATGCCGCGCGTCACTGAGAACTGGAAGTAGCCGAACGGGCTGCCGAACGCAAGCACTGTCTGCCCGGGCCGCAGCTTCGTCGAGTCACCCCACGCAACCGTGGTCAGATTGTTCGCATTGATCTTGATCACCGCGAGATCATTGAGCTTGTCCACGCCGACGAGCTTCGCCGGAAACACCCGACGATCATTCAGCGTTACACGGATCTGCGTAGCGCCGTTCACCACATGGTTGTTGGTCACAATATAGCCATCGGGCGAGATGATGATGCCGCTGCCAATGCCGTGCTCAATCTGCGGCTGCTGCGGTCCGTTCCCCCCGAACTGGAAGAAACGCCGGAACTCCGGCGGGATCGCACCCTGCGGAATTCCGCCATTCCCGTTTCCAGAATCCTGGTTGTCATCGTCACTGTCCGTGTCCTGGGCTGAGGCGCGCGAAGTGACTGCTACGTTCACTACGGCCGGAGTTACCCGCGCAGCCACTGCTTCGACTGCATTATCCAAAGCCACCAGTGACGACACGCTGTTGTCGTCCATCGGCGCTGCGCCGTTGTAGAGCGAGCCATTGCTGGCCGCCTGAGCGGTGTGCCCGATCAGAAACGCAAAGCCAAGCAGAACAGTCGCAGCCGCACCAGCTGGCGCACCATACCTCTTCGCCTTTGCTATTAAAGAATTAGTTGTTGCTGACATGTTTTCGACTCTCCCTAACTATCGTTGACGTTGAACTTACAGTTGAAATACGAGCCAGCCGCCATGCATCGACTCTGATGGAGGCTGAGTAGAATTTGAATTCGAATCGGCCGGCACGACGCGCAAAATCAAACGGGTGATCGTATATTGATTTGCCGCTTGCCCCGTATTTGCCTTCGCGCCTGGTTGCTTCTTTCTCCGGATGCTTGCTCTTCCTTGGGGTGCGCTCGCTTGTGCGCTTCGCGCGTTCCAGCTGCTTGTATCAGCCACCGGCGTGGCGTCGTAGTCAGCGACGGATCCTGTTGAACGGCTGACGGTCTGCACTTCTTCCCATGCCGCCAAAACTACCCACTGCTGGTCCACATCCAGATTCACGCGATCACCGAACTGTGGCTGAGTCTTTGCAATCTGCTCCGCACCGCTCTTTCGTGATTCTTTCGCGGCTTTCTTCCTTGCATGTTTGCAAACATTCGGTGTTGCTTGCTGCACCTCAGGGATCATCGCCTTCGTCTGTACCGCGTGAAAATTCGGTGGCGCCGTCATCCTCGACTCCGCATCTTCTCGCGCCAGCAAGGCGGCTAACTCTTGCTGTCGTTCCGGTGTCATAGCCAGACTTTTCTGTGCGGGCACAAACGCCACCACTTGCGGGCAGCGCGCCATCTCTACCGATCCTGCCACCAGCACGCATCCAAGCATCCCAAGAACGGCGCCGGAAGCGGCCTTGCTCATTCTCGGCCTGCGCAGCAGAATCCGATGCACTCTATGCACCAGTTCGGAACGCCGATGCCATGCACCCAGACTCAATGCCTCGGCACGCCGCTCGAGTCCACGCTCCGCCAGGCTCGCCAGGCATGCAGCATAAGCCCGCGGTGCGTTTGTGATTCGCACCACTCCTTCATCGCACGCCATCTCTCGTTCGTCGCACATGCGATGTTCCATCCACGCGAGGGATGGGTTCAGCGGGAACGCCATCAGGCAGATCTTCTGCAACAGGTTGATCCAGTCGTCGCGGCGTCGCAGATGTTCTGATTCGTGCAGCACGATCTGCTCTAGCTCACCCGGCGTCACGCGAGCGATCAGCCAATCAGGAATCAGGATCCGAGGAGCAAAAAATCCGATCACGCTTGGCCGGTCCAGCATCTGTGTCGTGCATATCTGCACGCGGCCGCCACGCAAATCCTGCAGCGCTGCCGCCAGGCTTGCACTTGCCTTCACCGGCAGGGCGGCCTTCCACAACCGCCGCAGCCTTACGGAGTGCTGGACAAGGCCTGTCGCTCGAACAAGAGATGCCGCCACCCAGAGGCCCGCGAATGCCATGCCCCACCGGACATCGAGTTGTAACAAGGCGTCCGCCGGCCCGGCACCTGAAACGCTCATACCTGATCCGGCCGTACTCCATCCGAAATGCATACGCGGCAGCAATGGCAGCGCGGCAGACACGCAGAATCCCGCCGCCCACGCTGCAAATCGGTGCGCGGCTGAGACTCGCGGTATCAACCGCATCGCAATCTCAAGCCCGCACACTATCAGCGCTCCTTGCCATATCGAGGTCACGAGCGCACTGCCCGCTGACTGTGCAAACGACTCCCAGGCAGACGCAAACCACGTCCACGCAGCAAAAGCCCTCATGGGAAGATCGCCGGTCAGCAGGGCAAAGTGCATAGGCTAGACCTCATCTGCCTTATCAGGTGCTGCGGCCTCGATCGCCGCTTTGAGCCGTTCCATCTCTTCTTGCGAAATCTCTCCATCGCCCAACAGCGACAACAGCAGTTGCTCCCGCGAATTCCCAAAAAACCGGCTGAGGATGCGCTTCACTTCGCTGCGGCTGGCTTCTTCCTCTGCCACGACCGGTCTGTAAATAAACGCCCGGCCCTCTTGGCGATGGTCTACGTAGCCCTTCTGTTCCAGGATTCGAATCGTCGTCAAGATAGAGTTATATGCCAGCGGCTCCCCGTCCGGCATCGCCGCTACCAGGTCATTCACTGCCGACTCACCGCGTCGCCACAGGATCTTCATCAGCCTGAGTTCGGCCTCGGTCAGTGTGTTTGATTTCTTTGGAGGCATCCCTTGTCTCTTTGATTCCAAGAAGTTCCAATAACCAGGGGCGAGCTCTCGTGTCAGTTACATCCCTTTAGACTCGCAACTAAACAATTAGTTACCACGTTCCGATGAGAATTTTCAAGTCATCTCATGTGCCCGCGCTCCGCTATATTGGTGTCTGCGCATCTCACTCGGTGTACGCAGCTTACGCATATCTGGCCCGACCTTCCGGCTTTCCCAGGAGGAATTCATGCCACCCCTCTCCGATCACGAAATCAGGTCCCGCCTCGTTTCCGTACCAGACTGGCAAATTGAATCGGGCGAGCTCGTTCGAACATTCCTGTTCAAGGACTTTCGAGCCTCGCTGGCATTCGTCAACAAGGTCGGCGAGGTTGCCGAAAACGCGGGTCACCACCCTGATATCGACATCCGCTATAACAAGGTCCGGCTCGCCCTCGTGACCCACGATGCCGTCGGAATCACGCAAAAAGATTTCGACCTCGCGGTCGCCGCCGATAAGCTGTGCTAGCTCAACTAGCAAATCGGAACACGCAAGCGTCTTGCGCCGAAAAGGGCCGGCGTCTTCAGGGGTGCACCTCATGCGATGTCAAGTGGCTCAACCCGTCATTTCTTTCCAAGCCATTGACTTGATAGGGAGAAATCTGCACCCTCTCTTGCATGTAATTTCCCCGGCCTGGAGCACAATGGGCTCAACTCAATCTCCACCTATGACCTCTCCGAATGGCTTCCTTCTGTGGCCATCCGGGTATTCCGGATAGAAGCCCGAGCCCAACTTTTTGGGGGCGGTAATGATCCATAACCCCCTTATACGGGGTCATATGTACCACCCCAACCCCTTTGTTTTCTATTAAGTGGTTAAAAGTAACGGGGAAGGGGCGGGGTGGAGAGGGAGGGGATGTCCCACGTGTCCGCTGGTGAACACCTGCTTGCGCCTGCGCACACCAAGGGGGACCGATCCAAGATATAGATAGCTGAAATAAAGCAATTTGAGACAACATGCAAATGGTCACGGGCTTGCTCCAGCTCCCCAGCGGGGGTCGTGTCGTGTCGCAATTCGCTCAGGATCTCAAATTCGCATTCAGACACTTGCTGAAAAGTCCCGGATTCACATCCATCGCCGTCCTGATCATGGCTCTCGGGATCGGGGCGAATACAGCCATCTTCAGCGTGGTGCATGCGGTTCTATTGGAGCCTCTCCCTTTCCAGGACCCCGACCGCCTCGTTCAGATCTGGCACGTGCCGCCGCAATCGAGCTTTCCCGGTATGACGCAGTTTGCAGTTTCGGCCGCAAACTTTCTTGACTGGCAGAAGCAGAACACGGTCTTCAGCCAGATGGCGCTATACAGTGGAGGCGCCTTTGAAGTCACCGGAAAAGGAAATGCCGAGACGATCCGCGCGGGCCGCGTCACATCGGGATTTTTCTCGGTCCTCGGAGTACAGCCGATCTATGGACGCGTGTTTCTTCCCGAAGAAGACCAGCCCGGCCGCAACAAGGAACTGATCCTGAGCTACAAGGCATGGCAGAGCAGGTACGGGGCCGATCCCAACGTGGTGGGCAGAACCATCACGCTTGACGGCAGCCCCTACGTGATCGTCGGCGTCATGGGACCGAAAATGACCAAGCCCGACTTCGCAGAGGCCTGGATGCCGCTGGGCATGACAGCGGAAGAAGCAGCGGTTCGCGGCGAACACCATTACCTTGCGATCGCGCGATTGAAGCCTGGAGCAAGCCTTGCGCAGGCGCAGGCTGAAATGAACACGATCTCGCACCGCCTCGAGCAGGCGTATCCCGCAGATGACAAGGGCTGGGGCGCCTCGGTGATCTCGTTGCGCGAGGACCTCGTCGGCGACGTGCGGCCCGCATTGCTGATGATGCTCGGCGCGGTTGGATTTGTGCTGCTGATTGCATGTGCCAACGTGGCGAACCTGATGTTTGGCCGTGTCTTCAGCCGCCGCAAAGAAGTGGCGATTCGTTCGGCACTCGGAGCCAGCCGCCGCAGGATTGTGCAGCCGCTCCTCACCGAATCCGTAATCATGGCCGTCTTCGGCGGAGCGCTGGGGCTACTGTTCGCGCACTTCGGGATCGAACTGCTGGTCAAGTCCTTCGCCGACAAACTGCCCCGCATGGGCGACATCGGCCTGAGCAAGTCGGTGCTGTGGTTTACGCTCGGGCTTTCGCTTCTTACGGGGCTACTCTCAGGGCTGCTGCCGGCATTGAGCATGATCAAAGGGGACGTCAACGAATCTCTCAAGCAGGGTCTCGGCCGTCTCGACGCCGACACCGGAAGCAGTATCACTCGTTCCGCGCTGGTTTCGATTGAGGTAGCTCTGTCGATTGTTCTGCTCATCGGCGCTGGCCTCATGCTGCGGAGTCTCTGGAACCTGCAGAACACCAATCCGGGGTTCGACGCGCGCAATGTTTTAACCATGACGCTGGAAGTTTCAAAACACCAGTTTGCCAACCCGGTAGAAGAGTCGCAGTTCTTCAATGAGGTTCTTCAGCGGGTTCGCGCCCTTCCCGGTGTAGAGGCCTCGGGCGCGATCGATGATCTCCCGCTTATCGGCGGATCGAATCAGCCGGTCGCTGTCGAAGGACAGCCGGTAGTTCCAATGTCGGAGCAGCCCGAGGTTTCAGTACGTGTGGTCACCCCGGGATACATGAAAACGATGCACGTTCCGCTGCTGGATGGGCGCGACGTTCAAGACAGCGATACGGCAAATTCAACCGCGGTGGTCGTGATCAGCAAGTCGATGGCGCAGCAGTTCTGGCCGAATGGAAGTGCAATTGGCCGTCACCTGAAGCTCACGTTCTTCCCGGACAGAGAACGCACGGTCGTCGGAGTTGTTGGCGATGTAAAGCAACACGGGCTGGATGCGACTTCCGGCATCTCGACACTCTACTGGCCCCTGGCGCAGGCCAGTGACTCGGCGATGGGACCGTGGAGACCCTTCGGACTGTCGCTGGTCGTGCGCACGGCGAATGTCCCGCAAACACTCGCAACACCAGTGACAAATGCGGTGGCACAGGTGAACAGTTCGATTCCCGTAGACAATGTGATCTCGCTCGAAGACTTCATCGGAACGACGCTCACGCAGCGCAACTTCAACATGCAGTTGCTCGCCATCTTCGGTGCTCTCGCGTTGATTCTCTGCGCTATTGGCATCTATAGCGTTCTCGCCTATGCGGTGAAGCGGCGGATGCGCGAGATCGGCCTGCGTCTCGCATTCGGCGCGTCCCTCCGCGACGTTGCCGGGCTGGTGATCGCGCAAGGCATGAAACCCACGCTCGTCGGGGCGGCGATAGGATTAGCCGCAGCTCTCGCGATGGGCCGCATCGCGGCAAGCATGATCTATGGCGTAAGTGTTCGCGACTTGGCGACATTTGCCGCGGCGACCATCACCATCGTGCTCATCGCTTTTGCGGCAAGCCTCATCCCGGCATTGCGGGCTACACGAGTTGACCCGCTCACCGTCCTGCACGAGGAGTGATGCTACTTAGGATTCGCCTGTTCTTCGCCTTGCGTGATTGACCTCACATCGAGACACCCGTATATTGGTTTCAATGAGTCTTTGCTGTTCCATGCCGGTCGCTTGTTGCGCATGTTGTTGTGCGCCGCGCCGGACTATGGGATAAGCAACCACAAGACTCACCGGAACTCCCATACCCCGCGCAGCAGCATCCTTGCCGCCGCGGGTTTTTTATTTGCCCTCAAAAATCTCCGGAGAAGCATGACAGTCACTGCCGCCGTCGAGCAAAACAGAAACGAAGTCACAGCCGATCCTGCGGCTTCGATCACGCGCGATCGCCTGAATCACATTCAGCTCCTCGAGGCCGAGAGCATCCACATCTTCCGCGAAGTCGTCTCCGAGTTTCAGAACCCGGTGATGCTCTACTCCATCGGCAAAGACTCCTCCGTCATGCTCCGCCTGGCGCAGAAGGCCTTCTTCCCCGCGCCGATCCCGTTTCCGCTCCTCCACGTCGACACCGGCTACAAGTTCCGCGAGATGCTCGAATTTCGCGACCGCTACACCGCTGAACTCGGACTCAAGCTCATCGTATGGCGCAACGAAGAAGCCTTGGCCGACGGTGCCAATCCCATTCGCCTCGGTACGCAGCGCTGCTGCGGGCTGCTCAAGACCCAGGCCCTTCTCGACGGACTGCGTGCGCACGGTTTTGATGCGGCATTCGGCGGCGCGCGCCGCGATGAAGAAAAATCCCGCGCCAAAGAGCGCATCTTCTCTTTCCGCGATTCAGCCGGTCAGTGGGATCCCAAGAATCAACGCCCCGAATTGTGGTCGCTATTCAATGGCCGCATCGGCCCCGGCGAAAGCATCCGCGTCTTTCCGCTCTCCAACTGGACCGAACTCGACATATGGCACTACATCCATCTCGAGAAGATCCCCATCGTGCCGCTCTATTTTGCCAAACCGCGTCGCATGCTGGTTCGAGCAGATTCGCTGATTCCGCTGGAGCAGCCGTTCATTCAAGGTCTGCCCGGAGAAGAGCAATGGGTCACCTGCCGCCTGCGCTCGCTCGGCTGCAGCCCTTGCACTGGCGCGATCCGATCTGAGGCCGACACGGTGCCGAAGATCATTGAGGAACTCATGGCCGTACGCAATTCCGAGCGGGCAAACCGAATCATCGACCACGACCAGGACGGCTCCATGGAACTGAAGAAGCGCGAGGGCTACTTCTGATGATCGCTGCTGAATCAAATCTCCTCGACGTCACTGAGCCTGCTGTTATCGCTCCGAAAGCTCTCATGCCGATCGAGGATCGGCTTGAGGCCGAACTTAAGAAGGATCTCCTGCGGTTTTCAACCGCCGGCAGTGTAGACGACGGCAAGTCCACCCTTATTGGGCGTCTGCTTTACGATTCGCACAACGTTTACGACGATCACATTCGTTCCGTGACGCATAACGCTGCCATCGATTTCGCTCAGCTTACCGATGGATTGCGCGCTGAACGCGAGCAGGGAATCACGATCGACGTTGCTTACCGATATTTCTCGACCCCGAAGCGCAAATTCATCATTGCCGACACGCCGGGTCACGAGCAGTACACGCGCAACATGGCCACCGGCGCATCCACCGCGGATGTCGCTATCGTTCTCGTCGACGCGCGCAAAGGTATTCTCGATCAGACGCGTCGCCACGCCTGCATTGCGGCTCTTCTCGGAATCCCGGTCTTGATCGCCGCGATCAACAAGATGGACCTGGTCGAATTCTCTCACGAAGTCTACGATCGCCATAGCCGTAGTCTAGAAGGATTGGCGAATCAACTCGAGATCGCACGGCTCATTCCTGTTCCGGTAAGCGCTCTGGATGGCGATAACGTCGTCCACCGTAGCTCACGTATGCCGTTCTACACTGGTCCGAGCATTCTTGAGCTTTTGGAAACTCTGCCGCTCGCAATCGAACGTACACAGGCAACCTTTCGATTGCCCGTCCAGAGAGTGATCCGCCCACACCAGGATTTCCGCGGTTTCGCCGGGCAGATTACCGCCGGTACCATTCATCCCGGTGATGAAGTTCTGGCTCTTCCCAGTGGGCGCCGAAGCC
>Ga0335080_10001997_pt1 | contig 20349 bp, 10 predicted proteins | sample Lox_Sample_34_FD_206720 | JGI IMG/M metagenome (GOLD analysis project Ga0335080, IMG submission 206720) | Soil microbial communities from Loxahatchee National Wildlife Refuge, Florida, United States - Lox_Sample_3.4 | ecosystem: Environmental > Terrestrial > Soil > Wetlands | place: USA...
AGTGACCGGGAACTCCCCGACGGGCACGGTGCAGTTCTTCATCGACAGCGTGTTGTTCGATACCGAGACGCTGGTTTCGGGTTCGGCGACCTCGGCGAGCATCTCGACGCTGGCAGTGGGAACGCACACGGTCTCGGCGAACTACTCGGGCGACGGCAGCAACGCACCCAGCACGGGTACGCTGGCGGGCGGGCAGCAAGTCGGCACGGCGGGATCGACCACGGTCGTCACGTCGACTCCGAATCCGTCGACCTATGCGGCGTCGGTAACGTTCACAGCGACCATCACGGCCGACAACAGCCTGCTGAGAGGGCGCACCAACATGAGAGGCAAAGCGCAGGATGTTACCGGAACGGTGACCTGGAGCTCCAACACAGGTTGCAGCCCGAGCACGGTATCGGGTTATCCGGGAGTGGCAACCTGCACCACAACAAGTCTCGGGGCGGGAACGGACACGGTGACAGCCATCTACTCAGGCGACGCAAGCCACGCGGGCAGTTCGGGCAGTACAAATCAATCGGTTGCCCAGCAAAGCCAGACTATCGTGTTCAGTATTAACGCTCCGGCGAGCGCAGTTTATGGAAGCAGTTTTATGGTGGCCGCGAGCGCGAGTTCAGGCTTGCCGGTGAGCTTCACGAGCGCCGGGGCGTGCAGCAACGCGGGCGCAACCTATACGATGACCAGCGGTACGGGCAGTTGCTCAGTGACTGCCAGCCAAGCGGGCAACAGCAACTATGCTCCTGCAACGCCAGTGAGCGAATCGACGATCGCAGCGCCCGCCAGCCAGACGATCACAGTGGCGACGGCCGCGCCTCCGACCGCGGTCGACAAGACCAGCTTCACGGTTGTGGCAAGCGCGAGCTCCGGGTTGCCGGTCGCATTCGCGAGCGCGGGCGCATGCACCAATGCCGGGGCAACCTACACGATGGACTCCGCGAAACTTGGCGCGGCGTGCACGGTGACAATGAGCCAAGCGGGCAACGGCAACTACACTGCCGCGACGCCAATCGTCGAAACCACGAAGGTGGCGGCGGCGATTCCGCCGACGGTGAGCGTAAGCGGACCCGCCAGCGCGCCATATCTCTCCACCTACGAGGTGGTAGCGGCCAGCAACGCGAGCACCATCCCGACCATTACAGCCGCACCCGCGACAGTGTGCACGATCAGCGGGACCACGGTGACGATGATGAGCGGGACGGGGACGTGCACAGTGACAGCCAAGTGGGCGGCGGACAATGTCTATAAGGCAGCAAGCGCCAAACTTCTGACGACCGCGGAGAAGCTCACGCCGACCGTTACGTTTACGGGAGCGCCAGCCGAGGCGAGTAACGGAAGCGGCTTCACAGTGACAGCGACGTCGAACGAGAGCGGGCCGTTCGTCAGTCTCCCCAAGATCACCGCAACGCCGACGACGGTATGCAGCGTGGGGGCGGTCAGCAGCAATGGCCCCGGCAGCTACCAGGCAACGGTGACGATGAAAAAGGCAACGGGAACGTGCACGACGAAGGCGGCGTGGGCTGCGAACGCGGGCTACGTGGCGGCCTCAGCTTTGCAGAGCACGATGGCGCAACCCTAGGAGCCATGGGCGCTCCGGGTGATTCGCGGGACGGGCGGCTGGCGCTCCATGCAAGCGGGACGTGAATCACTCCGCAATCAGCAGATTCTCGGCAAAAGGCCATTCCTTGTCGATCCACTGGGCGGCGCAACGGAAACCGGCGTCTCGAGCGGTCTGGATAACCTCGGCGGGCGAGTATTTGTGACTGCTCTCGGTCCAAATTGTTTCGCCCTCGTCAAAGGCGACGACGAGCGCAGCCGCAGGAATGTTCACAGTTTGCCTGCGCAGGGCGCGAAGGTGCATTTCAACCCGGCCTTCCACATGGTTGATGCGGGCTTCGTGAATGAACTGGGCGAGGTTGAAGTCGGCATCGAGTTCACGATTCACGCGCGCGAGCAGATTTAAGTTGAAGGCTGCCGTCACGCCGAGTTCATCGTCGTAGGCCCGGAGCAATTGGTGCGCGGGCTTTTTCAGGTCGGTCCCAAGCAGCAGAGAATCGCCGGGATTCAGGATTCTGCGAACCTCGGCCAAGAATCTGTTTCCGGCAGGGCGGTCAAAGTTGCCGATCGTGCTGCCGAGAAACAGGACCAGGACATGTTTGTCACGCTCGCGGCGGGCGGCCACCTCCCGCAAGCCTTCGAGATATTCGCGTTCAAAACCAACGATGCTGACGGCATCGATATCCTGAAGTTCCCGTTGACACATAGCCAGCGCGGAGCGGGATATCTCGACCGGGTAGTAACAGGTGCGTTGGCGGCGGGCGAAGGCCTCAAGCACCCAGCGAGTTTTTTTCCCGCTTCCGCTGCCCAGTTCAGCGATGGCGACGGGCCCGGGAGCAAGTTCGACGATGTCGTGGGCATGTCGTCTGAGCAAGCGCTCGTCTGCCCGCGTGAGGCCGTATTCCGGCAAGCGGCTGATGACTTCGAAAAGGGCTGAGCCAACGTCATCGTAAAGGTATTTCGATGGCAGTTCCTTCTGCCGTTTTTGCACAAGCCCGGCGCGAACATCCAAGGCAAACTCGTAAGCCAGGTTCGTCGAGATCGCTTGAGCAACCATCCCCTACCTCCGATCAATATCAGGCGTTCACGCAACGAAAACCTGCATATGCGTATTGGTAATGCGTCTGGAACCAGTTTCGAAATGAAGAGCGCAGCATGCATGCGGCGGTTCGGGCCGAGCCACCCTTCATGACAAAGTGCCGCCCATCGAAGAAGTCCGCCGAATATCCGGGATAGAAGGGGAATGCCTGGAATCCGGGAAATGGAGCAAAGACGGTGGACGTCCACTCCCAGCCATTCCCTAACATTCCGGATACGCCAAAAGCGCTGCCGGCGTGCGGAAAGGCGTTCACGGGAAGCGGGTCCCAGCGATGAAAATCGAAATTGCCCAGGCTTCGGTCGGGAGCCCGGTTTCCCCAGGGATAAGCTCTTTGGCGCCCATCCGGAGCGCAGTAAGCCGCGCGATGCCACTGCTCCTCGGTGGGCAGCGCCATGCCGGCCCAGCGCGCATAGGCGGAAGCCTCGGCATGACTCACGTAAACCGGCCAATTCAACGGCAAGGGGATTTCGGCAAACATCGCGCGGTAGAGGAGTTTGCCATTTGCGTAGTTCCAGAAGACGGGATGAGAAATCCCCTCGGCACTCTTCCAACTCCAGTCGTCGTCGGTCCAGTAGGCGCGCGTTTCGTAGCCGCCATCGGCAATAAAGTCCAGATACTGGCGGTTGGTGACTTTGTATTGAGCGATCTCAAAGGGGGGTACGGTGAGGGCGCAGGCCTCGAATTCGTTATCCCATCCGAAAGTCCCGCTGCCACGTTCAAGGCCCAGACGCGCTGAGCCAGCGGGAATCTCAACCATCCGGTGACTGGGGACCTCACCCGCAAGATCTTCTGACTCGGCATGACCGCGCTTAAGCTTCACTGGCAATTGGTGGAGCATGTAGGCCAGCGTTTCGGCGTGCATGAGCCGGTGCTCGATGGCAACGCTGAGCAGAGTAGAGAGAGCAAATCCATCAGTTACCAACTCGTTTGTGGAGGCCAGCTCTTTCGCCAGCTTGTCGTCGATGGCCCGCCGAATCCTCGTTACATAGTCATGAACAATTTCGACCGAGGGCCAGTCCGAGGGCTGGTCGGTGGGCAGTTTCCCGCCTACCGGATCGATACCGAACGCAAATAGCCGGTCGTAGTCGGCGTGAAACGATTTCAAGCCAAGAACAGAGTCGTGGAGGAGGTTCCAGTCGAAAGCCTCGAGGTGCCCGACATAAAAAATGAGGCGGTGACGTTCCGGGATAGGACGCTCGTAAAATGCGGTGGGCTTGAGTAACTCGAATAGTTGGTCAGTTTTCTGGCGAGCCTCGGAGATCCGCGTTAAGAGATGACAGCGGACGCTGGTGTCGCTCTGCGCGGCAATCATTCGGCCCTCCCAAGAGGTGGATTAGAAACGGAGGTCTTTATTGAAAAGACACATCAAGTTCAGACAAGCCAGCGTGGCACCCCACCGCACTGGTCTATAGATGTTCAGGCCCTAGACAACGTTGCAGCCAAAATCGCGATTTGCCATGATATCGCGCGCTACCTTACGCCGTCTGGTGCTTAGAGTTCTGCCAGGGCGCGGTGGACGAGGTAAATGGAAATTGATCCTTCGCCAACGGCCGAAGCCACCCGCTTGACATTGCCGGACCGAACATCGCCCACGGCAAACACCCCGGGAAGGCTCGTCTCCAGCATTTGAGGAGGACGCGATAATGGCCAGTGAGGCGCACCGTTCGATGGAGCAGAAACGGTGACATCCCTGCCCGTGAGGATGAAGCCTTTGTCATCGAGGACCACACATCCTCGCAACCACTGCGTTCTGGGAGACGCTCCCGCCATAATGAAGACGTGGCGGATAGGATGAGTGGAAGCTTTGCCTGTTCGCTTGTCAACCCAGCCCACGGACTCGAGATGGGCGCCTCCGTCTAAACTCGAAATTTCGGTTTCGCAGTGCAGTTCGATCGCGGGGTTTGTGGTTATGCGTTGAATGAGGTAGCGAGACATGGTTTCGGCCAGGCCACTCGAACGCACGAGCATGTGGACTTTGCGCGTTGTCTGCGACAAGTAGACACAGGCTTGACCGGCAGAATTGCCGCCGCCGATGACCACGACATCTTCGCCTTCACATAACTGAGCCTCCATAAATGTCGCCCCGTAGTAAACGCCTTGACCTTCAAATCTGGTCAAATTCGCGATGTTGGGCTTGTTGTACTGAGCTCCAGTGGCGATCACAATGGTCCTAGCCGAGAGGACCTGGCCATCATCGAGAACGACTTGATAGGGGCGGCGATCACATTGCAATCGTACGATGCTGCGGGCAACCATGATCTGAGCGCCGAACTTCTGCGCCTGGGTTATGGCGCGCGAGGCCAGCTCCTGACCTGAGATCCCGGTCGGGAAGCCCAGGTAGTTTTCGATCTTGGAGCTGGAACCAGCTTGTCCGCCGGGAGCTTCCGTCTCGATCAGCAGGGCGTTCAACCCCTCGGAGGCGGCATAGACCGCGGCGCCGAGTCCAGAGGGACCGGCACCGGCAATTATGAGGTCGCGGACCTGCGAACCGTCGACGTTGGCATTGAGTCCCAGGCAATCTGCAAGTTTCTGGGTAGTCGGGTTTCGCAGGACAATGCCGCCCTGACAAATCACGACCGGAACGTCCTCCATCTTGACAGCAAAACGATCGAGAAGCTCTTGCGACGCCGTGTCGGTATCGAGGTCGATAAAGGTGTAGGGGTAACCGTTGCGCCCCAGGAACTCACGGAGGCGGAGTGTCGCGGCACAATGGCGGGAACCCATCAGGGCCACACTGCCGAGATTCTGGTGGATCAAGGCGAGCCGGCGCAAGATGAAGGCCTTCATCAGAATCTCGCTGAGTTCGGCGTCGCGGGCGATGAGGGAGCGCAGCCCATCGCCGTTCATTTCGAGGAACTGACCGGACTCGGTGACTCGCCCGATGACAAGACACTTCTGCCCACTAATCATGCTGAGCTCTCCGGTGAATTGGCCGGGACCGTGCTGGGCGATGGGACGCTCGCCATTGATGCTCTGCTGCACGATCTCCATGCGGCCGGAGAGCACTGTAAAGAACGGAACGTTCGTGTCATTCGGCTTAAACAGGAGCTCTCCGGTTTCTACGGTGCGTACTTTGCTGGACAGGCGGATCCGGTCAATTTGCGAACCCGTCAAAACCGGAAACGTCTGGGTCGCTGCGTCGAGCGCGCTGGTTGCCGGCCAAGTCGACATATGTTGCCTCCCCCACGGTGCGGGTAAACAGAATATTCGGATTAGATGAGCAAACATGCATTTTGGCTTCGCATGCCACTCTCAACGTCGTTCGCGTGCAACAGTTTGAGAATTGCCCGGCCGGCATTCTTCATTGGGCAGATTCTTCCCTTGGGCATCACGCATGAGTGGCGTCACGGCTATGCGAGGAGGCCGGAGTCAGCTCCCTAGTTTCACAACTTTCCAATATCAGAGGATGCGTGCGCCAAACGGACTATTGCGGTTTGCGATTCCAGCAAGTTCGGCCCGCGCAGCCTGTCTCTCATCGCTCCGCCAACGTGTCTGCAACAGGCGATTACGGATAAGCCCATTACCAAAGCAGATCTGGACGCTCCCAGAAAAGCCGGTATCGACGTAATACTGGTTCAGGTCTTCGCCCTACCTTAATCTTCCGGAGTTGCTTCCACGTTCAGGACCTCGAAGGGTCCCAGCGCGAGCTCAAGCACCCTCCCGGAAAGCAGGTGGATCGGTTTCAGATCGCGTTGTTCCAGCCAAGGGCTGCTTGCCCGAAATTTCCGGGAAGTTTGGTCTGGCAGTTCAAACACCTCAGCCACATCGATGCCATACGTCTTCGGCTTATCGCTTGGATTACGGAGAGTAATGATGCCCTTTCTGGGCGACCATGCGGCCCAGCCGTAGACCTCCAGTTTGTTCGGATCGCCTCCAACCCAGTGAGTGTCCAGGAGAACGTCGGCGTTGCGGCGAGCCCATTGGGCGGCTTCGGCCAGCGTATCCCAGTCGCGGGTGGATAAAAGCGAATGAGAGATATACATCTCCTGCAATTGCGTGCCGCTGCCGAAGTAGGAACGCACTTCGTTCGCAAAATCGTGCCGCGGATCAGAACCGAGATTCTCGGCCTGTCGCGCGTAGATGATTCCGTGGAGCATGACGGAGTTCAGGGGAAAGAGCGGCCCCTGCCGCACTATTCCTTGATAAGTTGCGGCGTCGCGATAAGTAACCCACCGCTCACGCCACGATCCGACGCCGGCGAAATCACTGTCCTCCCCTCCCCGCCAAATAGAATCGGCGTACAGCAGCCAGAAAGGCGATGGATAAGTCCCGGTCGTAAGATTGATAAATACTGCAGGATTTACCGAACGCCATTCGCTCATCAGAGCGATTGCCGCCTGGAAGTCGCTGTCAAACTGGCTTCCGGGCAGAACACTATTCACGTTGCCGGTGCCGTCGATCTTGAACTGGTTTACGCCGAAATTACGCATGAACTTCAGAGTTACATCTCGGAAACGCGCGTAGTATTTCGGGCCGGAAAGCGCAAATCCTCCCGCATTCGTCTCGAATCCTTGCTGCCGGCCGTACTTGAGCCGCTCCTCCTTGGCCTGCTCGTAGCCTCCCCACGGGGAAAGCCACACACCCGGTTCGGCTCCGTAGTGTTCGGCGGCAGCCTTGATGGGAGTGAACCCGTTCGGAAATCCTTTGCCAAAATTCCAAAGGCTATGCGGATCGTCCCAACCGTCGTCAAAAAGGAACGAGTCGAGCTTGACGCCACGCTTTTCGACCATTTCTTCGCCGAAAGATCGAATTACGTCGAGTGCAGCGGCTTCGTTATAGGGGTGGCCAAAGCCGATGTCATACCAGGAGTTGTAGTGCAAGAAAGGTTCATAGGGGCGGGCTCGCTCTCGCTCAATGTAGTTCAAGAAAGCGCGCCGCAATTGACTCCTTGGTGCAATACCAATCACGGAGGAGTAAGTGACCTCCTGCCCAGCTCGCAGCGCCAGTTCGCGCGAGATAGAGCATCGAACCTGCTCGTTCTTGACCTCGCACTGCGACAGAGGATGTTCAAACCCGAAGAAGAGATCTCCAAGAATGACCGGCGACCCCTTCACCGCACCGTCAACGCGAGCGCCGGGCGCAGGGAAGTCAAATAGATCGACTTCCGCGATTCCCAGGTCGTTCGTGGCACGGAGCGAGACTTCCTGCCTCAGGTAATTCGAATCATCCCTGAGAACGCCTTTCCAGGTCACCGATAGCTTTCGATCAGTATCCTCGAAAACCAGTACAACCTGCTGCCCGGGAAAACGTTGCGCGGAACGCAGGGCACCGGGTGCAGCGGATAATCTCTCAATTCGTGGACCGTTCTTGATCGAAAGCCTTGAGGAACGGACAATGCCGCCGTCTTTGAACCTGAGTACAAAAAGATCCTGCGAGAGCGGGGCCTGCTCTTCCCCCGGATGTCGAATGAGTTCTGAGCCGGCGATCGAGCCTCGGGCAATGAGCCACCGCACCGTAAACATGTCGTTTTCGAGAACAACTTGATCAGCGCCGGTGGTGGCTCGCGCCCGGCCGGGATCAACACCGTAGAGCGTTGAGGATTCGGCGAACGCGACGGCCGCGCAAACTGTAAGCAAGAGAAAATGCCTGAAGAGGATCCAATATCTGGCGCTCATAGTAGTGCCCTAAGGATAGACTCGGAGATGGGATACAACGCGGTTGATCGCCCCATTCGGGCTGGGACGATCGGGCTGAAGACCGACATTGAGCGACGAGAACAGGCCCAGCAACTGGCCGAACATCACATCCAGCGGGGGCCGATATTCGTCTTTGAATGTCGAAGGAACATCAAGCGGAATTTGATAGTCGGCCCATCGATCCAGCTCCAACGTAGGCTGCGGCGCCACAGCAACTGTGACGCCGGCCAGTTGCTTGCCTCTAATCTCCTTGAGCAAATCCAGATCGTAAGGTTGCCGCCGGCGATCGCTCGAGACGAATTGGATGTAGAGCGTGCTTTGGTCCAAGGCCGACATCGGGCCATGCCTGAGTCCGAGCACAGACTCCGACATCGTATGAATCTTCCCGCCGGTCAGCTCGAGTAGCTTCAGTGCGGACTCGTTGGCTACGGCAGCGAGCGGCCCCGATCCCACAAAACACGCCTTTGCGCAGTTCATTGCCGCGATCGAGGCAGCAACATCTGCCGCATTTCGCATAAACCCTCTTCCGGCCTCCATCATGCATCTCAAAATCTCGCCGTATCGGTCTAATTCTGCGAGGTGAGCCAGACATTGTCCCGCAACTACCATATTGCTGAAGGAACTCGTCATGGCCAGTCCCTGGTCGTTCACTGCCTCGTCGAGGACGAGGGCGCGCGCCTGATCCGGTCTTCCGGCACAGAGTTGAGCCATTTGCCCATTCCCATTACAGGTGACTACCAGGTGTCGAATCCGCGGATATGCGGCAAGTGCCTTCTTTAGAACCGCCACACCCTCGGAACTGTCCCCCGATCGGGAAAACGAGATCCACAAGTATTCGCGAGCCGGCAGGATCAGGCTTTCCATGTTGGAAAGCAGATCGGTACTCGGAACTGTCCAGACAATGGAAGACCAGCGTTGGCGTAACAGGTCAGCCACGGCACGCCCAATGTAGTCGGAGGTTCCAGCGCCGACCAGAAAAACGATGGGTGGGGAGCTATCCTCGGTTCCAACGCGGCACTGCTTTAGAAAGGAACTGAGCTCCGCGCGGGACTCCAGACATTTTTGGAACGTTGTTTTCCAACTCTCCGGTTGCTGGTAAATTTCTTGCGGCGTATGCCGGAGGCCGCGCGCGTCCTTCTCCGCATCGGCCAATTCCAGCAGAGCCCGCAGAGGATTTGGCAAGTCACACTCCTTTCGCGGGGGGTAGCAGTGTATTACAATCTGTGCCGTATTGAACGATTCCGCAACATATGGAAACATTGTATACAACAAAAAAAAAGACGACGGCAAGCCCTATCCCATCTTTCCGGAAAAAAATCTCTACGATTGTCTGGTCGCCGGAACCGCATGCGGCGCGCTCTCGGCCATGAAGACTGGCGGGACTGGCGGCCAACCTACTCATGACGAACTCGCGGCGTTCCCCGCGCGCGATTGGAGCCTCCGGCCACAGCATGATTGACGGAAACCGGCATTTACGAACGGGCGCGGGGCGATGTTCTCGGATTGACCTGGCGCGCCTGGCTCGCTGAGAGCAAGCCGGCGCGCTGGCCTCAATCCCCAGGGAGAATGAATCGTGACTGTCGATAAACCAACTCTGGCGATCGATGGCCGGAAGTCATTCTACAACTACCTTCTGCTCCTGGTAGCTGGCTTGGGAGGCTTGCTCTATGGCGTGGATCTGGGCGTTATCGCCGGTGCGTTGCCCTATCTGGAGGCAACCTCAGGCCTGAATGCCGGCCAGCTATCTTTTGTGGTCGCAGCCGTACTGTTGGGTAGCGTCATCTCCACGCTATTCGCGGGGCTTCTGGCAGATTGGATTGGCCGCAAGCCTCTGATGATCCTCAGCGGGGCGCTGTTTGTGTTCAGCATTCCTACGATTGCCTTGTCGCACAGCTATGGGCTATTGGCAACCGGCAGGCTCCTGCAGGGAATCAGCGCCGGGCTGATCGGCGTGGTAGTTCCACTCTACCTGGCGGAATGTCTGACGGCATCAAATCGCGGTAAGGGAACCGCCACGTTTCAATGGTTGCTGACGCTCGGCATCGTGGCCGCAGCTGTGGTCGGCATGATTTTCAGCCGGCGCGTTGAGCAGGTCGCAAGACTCGGCGACGCAGCAAGACTTCTCGATCTCGAGGAAACAGCGTGGCGGGATATCTTTTGGGTCTCCTTACCGCCGGGCCTTTTGTACGTGATGGGCTGTTTGGTAGTAGGGGAATCACCTCGATGGCTTTTCAGGCGGGGCAGAAAAGCCGCCGCCTACTCCGTGCTGCTTCGTTCCCGCACAACCAGCCAGGCCGATGACGAACTCCAACAGATCGAGGAAACCGCCGGCACAGACGACACCAGGCGTTCGAGCGGGGGAAAGGCGAAGGAAGCGCTGCTTCGGCGCAAGAACATAATTCCTTTCGTGCTTGCCTGTGTCATCCTCGCCTGTAATCAGGCGACGGGCGTCAACTCGATCATCGCCTACAACACCAACATCCTGCTGCAGAGCGGGCTGTCCGACATTGCCGCACACTGGGGCTATGTCATGTTTACGATGGTCAATTTTCTGATGACTTTCGTAGGCGTGTTACTGGTAGACCGAAAAGGGCGCAAATTCTTGCTGATGCTGGGAACGGCCGGAATCGTCGTGTCCCTGCTATCCACCGGCGTTCTGTTCCTCCGTTCGGAAAAACTGCGCACCGATGCGAGACGTATTGTCCAGTCGATGGTCACTCCTGACCAGACGCTCACATTGCGATACACGCCTGAGTTGGCGAACAAGCTACTAGGGCACAAGGCAAATGACACACGCCCGGAAGAACCTACGTCGCTGGTGCTCATCTATTCATATGGAGATTTCCACGGCACCACCAAAGTCATGCGCTCCGACGAGGCATTTGCCCGGCCGATCGAGATTACCCGCGCGAGTTGCGTTCCTGTCAACAAGGTGACGGCTTTCTTCTCTAACCCGTTTGGCAATCTTGAGGCAGCGCGCCGGGCGGGGCTCAGAGTCGACAGTGCCCTCATCACTGTTGTACCGAGTTCGCGCGAGGGCTGGTACGTAGCCATCACGCTTTTTGTGTTCATAGCTTTCTACGCCCTCGGCCCGGGCGTGTGCGTGTGGCTGGCCCTGTCGGAGTTGATGCCGCTTCGAATACGCTCAAACGGCATGAGCATTGCCCTCGTGCTGAACCAGGCGGTTTCCACCGTGATCGCGGCGGTGTTTCTGCCCCTGGTCAGCCGCCATGGATATTCGGCGATTTTCTTTGGATTTGCAGCTTTCTCGATTCTCTATTTCGCCACCGCGACCTGGTTCTTGCCTGAGACCAAGGGCAAGACCCTGGAAGAGATCGAAGCACAATTCGCGGGGGCGGAAGAAAACATTTTGCAAGGGTGGCGGATAAGAGGGGCGCGAAATGAGTGATCAGGCATCAGCACAAGATCCGTTCGTTGCAATGGTTACCGCGAAGGCGCGAGTTGACTTGCGTCTGAGCGACTTTGAGCCGCGCTCCATGTTACTTTGCCCGGCCCACGAGATTGGCCGGCCCAAATTTCCCGTGATCGACTACCACAATCATCTGGACGCCCTGGAGCCCGCCGATGTCTTGCGAGTCATGGACGAATGCGGGATCGAGAGGGTCGTAAACATCACCATGCGGACGGGCGATGCGGCGCTAGGAATGATAAACAAGTTTCATACGGCGGCGTCCGAACGCTTTTCCACCTATGGCTGGATGGATTGGACCGGCGTGGATTCGCCCGGTTTCTTCCAGCGAGCAAGCGCTCAGTTGGAAAAGCTCGTCGAGCACGGTGCTTGCGGGTTCAAGATCTGGAAAGACTTGGGCACGAGCGTGCGCGACGCGAATGGAAGCTTGTTGCGAATCGACGATGAGCGCCTGACGCCGCTGTTTGAGAAGGCGGCCGAATTGAACGTGCCGGTCATGTTCCACACTGCCGATCCGGATGCCTTTTTCCTGCCCATCGACAACCACAACGAGCGGTATGAAGAACTGGCAGCCCATCCGGAATGGAGCTTTCATGGTTCTCATTTCAGCAAGCCCGAGCTTCTTGCGCAGCGTGATCGGGTGTTTGCGCGCCACCCGGGAACCACCTTCGTCGCGGCCCATGTTGCGGAGCATCCCGAAGACCTCGCGCAGGTTAGCCAGTTGCTGAACACCTACCCAAACGTTCATGTGGATATTGCCGCTCGCTGTGCGGAGCTCGGTCGGCAGCCGTACACTGCGCGCGAGTTCTTTCTTAGGTATCCCAACCGCATCCTTTTCGGCACAGACTTGATTCCTGATACGGAGATGTATCGGCTCCATTACCGTTTCCTAGAAACCCGCGATCAATACTTCGACTATCCCTCTCATGCGTCCCGGCAGGGAAGATGGAGTATCTATGGGTTGTTTCTGCCCGATGACGTGTTGCGCCGCGTGTATCACGAGAATGCGTTGGCGCTTTTGAAATGCCGGAGGTGATATGCGCAATTTCAGCGTCATTTTCGTTGTTTCCCTCTTCTGGCTCGCGGGCACAGCCGCGCCACCCTCGGCCCAAGAGGACTGGACTCACTTTGTGCGAATTGGAGCATACGGCCTCAAAGCCGATAACGCCGAGGCCATCGTGGCCGATGCCAAGGCAACCAACGTCTTCGGGATTGAAGTCGACAACGATATACCCGGTCGTTATGAGAGCTTTCTTGACCCGACAGCAAAACTGGAGGCGATTCGCAGACTCGGGGCAAAAGCGCACGCCGCAGGCAATTACGCCTTCGTGTATATCGCGGGAACGGAATGCATCACGGCGAATGCGAACAAGACTGCCCACACGCTCGCCAAGGACCACCCCGCCTGGTTGCAGCGCAAGATAACGGGCGAGCCCGCGATCTTTGGCGGCGGGTCGGCGTTCTGGATCGCACCGGGCGATGAGGATGTGTGGATCAGTCCCTATGCTCCGGAATGGCGGAAGATATACATGGAGCGGGTCCGGCAAATCGCCGCAACCGGAATCGACGGCATCTACGTCGATATCCCGTATTGGATGACCCATTTTGATGGCTGGGAGAATTCGTGGGCCAGTTTCGACGACTATACCGTCGCTGCATTCAGGAAGCAGACGGGAATCGATGCAAGAAAGAGCCTAAAGCTCGGAGATTTCTCCGATCCCAATTTTCGGCGCTGGATTGAGTTTCGTATCCAGACGATCACCGACTTTTTGAGCGAAATTGACCAGAATGCCAAGTCGATCAACCCCCAGATCAAGACCATCCCCGAAATCTATCCGGGAATCGAGGAGGAAGCCGTCCGAGTGGGGGCGGATGTTTACAACCTCTACCCGGTGGTCGACGCGATTGCGCACGAATATGAGTTCGGCGAGGGCGATCACATGGCATCGTCCCGCACGCCCTTGGATTGGTTTTACTACCAGGTTGGAATGCACACCTTCCGGGCGTTCGCTCAGGGAAAAGCGACCTGGATCCTCAACTATTCATGGGACGGCGACAAGCAAGTGGATGCCCGCGAGTCCATGATGAATCTGGCGATGTCTCAACTCATGGCGGCGGCAAATTTCTGGGATGCGCCTGGACATTCCATGGCCGGCTCCAACGATCCGGCGACGCGCAATCGAATCTTCCAGTGGATCAAGCAATACGAAAATGTCTTTTACCTGCCCCGACAGCCCATTGCACCGATCGGTGTCTACTTCTCTCCCGAGACCCGCAATTTCTATGCCGGCGATTTCCTCCGCTCTTATCGCGGGATCCTCGTCCTGCTCATGCAGTCCCATCGCGAATTTCAGGTGGTCACTCCACGGACTCTCAATGACTTCCGCGGCCACTCCCTTGTTCTTCCTGACGTGCGACTCATGAGCGACCGCGAGCGGAACTGGTTCGAACACTATGCTGACCAGGGCCAGCAACTCATCATCACCGGAAACGATCCCCTCGCATTCGGAGCTCGGTCCAACATCGTGCGATTTCCGGCCTGTCCCGGAAAAGCGTACATCGCCTCCCTGCAGAATGATTTCGGTGCGGCAACTCCTCGTCTTCAGCAGGCATTTCTTGATGTCTTGCTTCCGGCCAGGAGCATCGACGTTTCGGCATCTCCCCACGTCGCCACTTTCGTCGCAGATGTACAAGGCGCGCCCCACGTATTTCTCGCGAATTTCGACGGCCTTGTGGGGGGCAGGAACCCCGTTCAGACGCCGCAAAGCGACATCAAGGTCAGTTTGCCAGCCGTACCTGGGGCTTCGGGAAAGTTCTTGCCATTTCTGGGAGATGTTCAGCAGTTGACGGCCACCCTGCAAGATGGAAGGGTGATTTTTACCCTTCCGCCAGTCGCGAAAGGTGGCGTGTTCTGGTACTCGCAGTGAGCGAGATTTCGCTTGACAAATCGAGTCGCAAATCGGTAAAAAAGATGAATTCGTAATGATTCGTAATAATTCGCAAACAACCAGATCGGCAGCGTAATGGCCCGCTCCACTCGACTCTCGAGACGCTGGGAGGATCTCATGCGGCAGATACGACCAATTCCCTTTTGCCTTTTCGTTTGCTCCTTGATCGCCTGCATGACCACGTCAGTTCTGGCGCAAGGCAGTTACCGAGCCCAGCTTCGTGGGGTAGTCTCCGATGCATCGGGAGCAGTCGTCGTCAAGGCTACGGTCGTCATTCGAGACGTCGCCACAAACATCTCCAGTGTCACGCATAGCGATGACAAGGGCTCTTATTTCTTCACGGGCCTTCGCCCCTCTACCTATGACGTGAAGGTCGAAGCCACTGGGTTCCGCGCAGCCGAGCGGACGGGCGTTGTTCTGGCGGTCGACCAGGAATCGTCGCTCAACTTCAGGCTGACCATGGCCGGCGTCTCGACGTCGATCGATGTGACAACCACCGCACCTTTGCTTGACACGGACAACGCCACACTCGGCACTGACGTTACCAGCGAATATGTAAAGGAAATCCCTCTGGTGAATCGCAACTTCTTCGGTCTGACGTTTCTGGCTGGAGGTGTGACCGAGGTGGGCGGTGCGGGTACCCAGGATAACTATCCGTCGGGAACGAACTTCGTTTCCAACGGACAGCGGAACGCAACCGCGGAAGTGCGCCTGGACGGCGCTCTGATCAGCGCTCCGGAGCAGGGCGAGGGAGGCAACTCGAATGTTTACTATGAGCCGCTCGTGGAGAGCGTGCAGGAATTCAAAGTCCAGAACAACAGCTTCTCGGCCGAGTTCGGCAACAATGGGGGAACGGTCGTAAACATGGTGCTGAAGAGCGGGACCAACGCCTTCCATGGCAGCGGGTGGTATTTCCTGCAACGGTCGCAGCTCGACGCCCGGGATTTCTTCAACCCGGCGCCCAACCCCAAACCGGACAGCAAGCGAGACCAGGCCGGGTTTTCCATCGGCGGGCCAATCCGGAAAAACCGGACTTTTTTCTTCGCCGATTTTGAGAAGGTGCGGTTCGACAGCGCCTTCAACGGGGTGGCGACCGTGCCCACCCTGGCCGAGCGGACGGGAGATTTCTCAGGAACCACAACCACGATCTACGATCCGACAACCTGCGGAAATCCTTGCACATCGAGAAAAAAGGTCCGTTACAAGGGCCAGGAAAATGTGATTCCTCCAACCGAGATCGACCCTCTCGGGCAAGCCATCCTGAATCTTTACCCGCAACCAGCGCCGGGAAGCGGGGAGTTCGATAACTTTCTGTTCAGCGGTGTGGCGCATGCGCCCGATTACCAGTTCGACATCAAAATCGATCACCAGTTCAACGAAAAGAACCGCATTAGCGGGCGCTACAGCCGCGAAACGTCCAATTACTACACTCCCGAGATTCTGGGGGATGCCTTCGACAACAATGGCACTGGAGACGGGATCTCGGGCACGCCTACGACGGCCCAAAACGTGTCGTTCGAATACGCCTGGACGGTAAATCCCCGAATCGTATGGACAAGCCATCTCGCGCTGGACCGGGTGCATGAAAAGGAAACCACAAATATTCCGTCCATTTCCGGCTTCAATGCGATGCAGCAGGCACAGGGTCTTCCGCAGTTGCCGGCGGTGTACCAGCAAGCCAACGGAGCGGACCAAATGCCGGCGATCTATATGTCGGGAGCGGCGCTGGAAAACTCGGCATCGACCTCGGCCGATCTGTTCGACCAGTGCTGCGTGAACACCACTTTTGCGCACACCCTATACAGCTATTCGTCGCAGTTAGTCGTTTCCAAGGGTTCACACCTGATGAAGTTCGGCGGGGAACAAAGAGTGTTCTACAACAACTTCTGGCAGCCACCCAACCCGACGGGCTCGTTAAACTTCACGGATTTTGTGACTTCGCCAACCCCGAACAGCGAAACCGACGCGCAAGGCAATCCTACGGGCAACCCGTTTGCCAGCCTTCTATTCGGATACGCCGACAATGTCAACCCGTATCCGACCGAACCAACAGCACTCATCATCTACCCGTCGGTAGCCAATCGATCGCTGGAAACGGGCTTCTACTTTCAGGACGACTGGAAAATCAATCCCCGGTTGACCATCAATCTGGGCCTGCGCTACGAGTGGAGCACGCCGTATAACGAGCGTCACAACCGGATCGAGTTCAGCGACTTCACCGCCGACACGGGAGTCAACATCGATCTGAGCGGGGCCATGAGTGCGCAGGCGGCGATGCAATCCGTAGGACTGAATTTCCCCGCCTCCGAGCAGTTGCTTGGCACCACGCTGTTCCCCACTTCCGGCACGAGGAGCGTTCCTGTTTATCGCAAAGATATTGGACCGCGGTTCGGATTCGCCTTTGCGCTGGACTCGAAAACGGTCCTACGAGGAGGCGGTGGCATTTATTTCGGAATGAGTCCGGCGACAAATTTTCAATATCCCGGAACCGCGTTCCGCAAAACCGCGACTATCTTTTTCACGAATAACAATTTTGCAAGCCAAAACGCGACTCTGGGAAATCCGTTTCGCAACGGCTTTACGGGCCCGCAAGGCACGCAGTATGGCAGCCTGGCAAACTGGGGATACTCGAACGACAACGATCTGGGCACGACGGCGGCGCGCGATGCCGACATCTACCAGTGGAACCTTGGAATCCAGCGTGAACTGCCGAGCCAGATCGTGCTGGGGGTGGATTATGTTGCGAACCGGAGCACGCACCTGCCCTGGTCTGGTACCAATAATCGGGATTTCACTTCGTCGAGTTTGCTGGCGAACATTTCGGCCGCTGTAACTCCGAGCGATCCAACATGCTCCGCCGACAGTTGCGTGAGTAATTTCCTTCAGACCCTGGTTGCAAATCCTTTTTACTCGATGTTTAACGGCAGTTGTTCCTCAGCACCGTGCTTCAACGAGCCGGACTCACTTTATACGACTGCGCAGATTCCTCTGGGCTATCTGCTCAATCCTTATCCACAATTCACCGGCGACTTCGAAGGGCTGATGCTTGAGGAGGCGAGTTCCTGGTACAACGCGATGCAAGTCCGCTTTCAGAAGCGGACCACGCACCATGTGAGTTTCGAGGGCAGTTACACGGTGTCAAAACTGACCGATAATTCGTCGGCGGGCAGGAACAACTGGGTGGGCTCCCTGGCCAACGGACTCCCGCAGCAATTGGACCGGCTGTATCTGGAGAAGAGCATCAGCGCGAACGACGCACCTCAACGTCTGGCCGCGGCGGTCGTCGTGGAGCTCCCGATCGGCCGTCAGCAGTGGATCGGGGGCAACATGAACCGCGTGCTCGATGCCGTGGCGGGAGGGTGGTCGCTCGCCACTTTGATCACCGAGCAATCGGGCCAACCCATGTCAATTGGCATGGTCAGCCCGCGGCTGGCGAATGGCTCGCAGCGGCCCAACGTGGTATGCCCGCAACTGAGGACCGGCCTCAGCATGAAAGAGGTGGCGATGGCCTGGCAGCAGAATGCGCAGAACGAGGAGAATGGGGGACCGATTGTCTCCTTCATCAACTCGAATTGTCTTGCCGATCCCGGGGACCAGAACCCGGGCAATGCTCCGCGTTATTTTCACTCCTTGCGGGTGGACGGGATCCACAACATCGATCTGAACATTTACAAGTCGTTTGTGCCAAAAGAAGGCGTGACGATCGATCTGCGGGCCGAGATGTTCAACGTCGCAAATCACCCGCGCTTTGCGGCTCCAGACACGGCATACGGAGACACGGGCTTCGGAACGGTCACCGCGGATGGAAACGGTTATTTGCCCCGCTACTTTCAATTCGGGTTGCGGGTTGAGTTCTGAGAATCTCCAGAGGTTCCGATGGACGGCCCCGTAGCGTGAACAGGACTTATGCGCTTTGCCATACGCCTGCGGCACGAAATGCGACAGGCATGGCAACTGAAGCACCGGAGCGAAAATCGTGGAACCCCGAACGGAACGCGCGGCTAATGTCCTTCGGGATGTCATTCGCCGCAACCGAAGCGGCGAGCGCGTGGGCATTTATTCCATTTGCTCGGCGCACCCAAGCGTCATCCATGCGGGCATTCGGCAAGCACTCGCGGATCGCTCGCTTCTACTGGTCGAGTCCACATCGAGCCAGGTGAACCAGTTCGGTGGTTACACCGGACAGGATCCCGCTCATTTCGCTCGCTCGATTCGATCTGCGGCGCGGGCTGCTGAGCTTCTTCCGGATCTGCTCATGCTGGGCGGCGACCACCTGGGACCATATCCCTGGCGTGATCAGCCGTCCGAAGTCGCTCTCCAGAAAGCGTGCGACCTGGTTCATGCCTGCGTGCTCGCTGGATACGAGAAGATCCACCTCGACGCCAGCATGGCGTGCAGCGATGATTCCGGGCCGGCTTTGTCCGACGAAACAATAGCGCGGCGCAGCGCGCGCCTTTGCCTTGCCGCCGAGAGCGCACACCGCAAACTGCCGCCGGGGTCGCCTCCGATTCTGTACGTGATCGGGAGCGAGGTTCCGGCGCCGGGAGGCGAAACGCGCTCCGGAGAAGCACCCGGCGTAACCAGCGTTTCCCGCTTGCGCTGCACCCTGGAAACATTCCGCGAGGTCTTCCATCAGCAGAATCTGTCGGAGGCATGGGGCAGAGTGATTGCCATCGTCGTGCAGCCGGGCGTCGAATTCGATCAAGCAGCGATCTTTGCGTATGACCGCCGCAAGGCCCGGTCTCTAGCTGCCGCGCTTCCGGAACATCCAGGTCTGGTGTATGAAGCGCATTCGACTGATTATCAGACTCACCGGGCCCTCGCCGAGATGGTGGAAGATCACTTCGCCATCTTGAAAGTAGGTCCCGCCTTGACCTTTGCCTACCGGGAAGCGGTTTTTGCTTTAAGCGAAATTGAGCGGGACTGTTACGGCGCAAGACGAAATTTCAGACTGTCACAAGTACGAGCGGCGCTCGACGCAGCCATGCTCCATGACCCGTCATACTGGCGCTCCTATTTTCGCGGCAGTGAAGACGCGCAACGCCTTGCTCGCGCCTTCAGCTTCAGCGATCGCTGCCGCTACTATTGGACCCAACCCGCGGTCCAGGAAGAGATTCGCCAACTGTTCCGGAATCTTTCCATAGGCCAGATCCCCCTCCCGCTTATTAGCCAATATCTGCCCTCGGAGTATGCGGCGATCCGATCGGACCACCTGCCGGCCGAACCCGAGATCATAATTCAGGAACACATCCGTCAGGTCCTGCGCGTGTACGCAGATGCCTGCGGAGCACCCTCAGGGCGAAATGGACAGCCAGTTTTGCAGTCTTCTTGCTGAAAATTCAAACCGGTGCCGGCATCGGAGGGAACAACCGTGATTGGTCGCAACGTTTGGATTGCAGTTGCAACAATTGGGCTCTTACTAACGACGTGTTCAAAACCCGATCAGCCTAAGAACCAGAGCGAGCGGAGGAAATCAGAAACCCGTCAGCTTTCGGCGATCGGGGTGACAGTCGACACAAAGGGTCCTATCACGTTAACCACACCCATTGCCGAGTTTCGGGTGATGCCGGATGGCTACATCCAGGCGTCGCTGCTGAAAGATGGGCAAAAGCTGTCACTCGATGAATTGCCGTCGAACACTCCAAAAGAGAATAGCCTGGTGCGGGTGGGAGGCATAGACGT
>Ga0335080_10001999_pt1 | contig 20348 bp, 16 predicted proteins | sample Lox_Sample_34_FD_206720 | JGI IMG/M metagenome (GOLD analysis project Ga0335080, IMG submission 206720) | Soil microbial communities from Loxahatchee National Wildlife Refuge, Florida, United States - Lox_Sample_3.4 | ecosystem: Environmental > Terrestrial > Soil > Wetlands | place: USA...
CGACCTCGTCCGCGTCGAGCAGAAGAACCCACTCGCAGGCAAACGGTAGTTCATCCAAGGCCCATTGCCGTTTCTTCGGCCAGCCGCCGCGGTAATAAAACTGCACGACTTTCGATCCAAAAGAACGGGCAATCTCCGCCGTTCCGTCCGTGCTCTGAGAGTCGACAACGTAGACTTCTGCCGCGCCCCGCACCGACTCCAGGCAACGCGGCAAGTTTCGGCCTTCATTACGAACCGGAATCACAACGCTGACCGGCAAAGTGACTGCCGTCCGAGGTTCAAGTAAGGGCTGCTGGCAATTCAGTGCTGGCGCTGCGGATCCCGGCATTTGTGGCTATACTAGCCGCCGAGCCGCCAGTCCGATATGACTGAGAAGGTGACCACCGCTCTTAGGCGGCTTCTCCTGTTCCGGTCACCGCCCGTTCAGGAAGAACCCGGCGCGAACCTGTGGCCAGTATGGTTGCGATTTCAGACAGGCGGTCGACGTGGGCGGCCCAGGAAAAAGTGGCCGATCGTTTCAGGCTTTCGTCGATCATATCCGCTCTTGCCGGGGCGGAAGTCGCCAGGTAAGCAACGCGCTCCGCCAGATCCTCCGCAGAAAACGCGCCGAAGTAGAGGGCTGCACCGCCGCAGACTTCCCGGTGAACGGGCAAGTCCGAAGCCACCACCGGCAAGCCGCAGGCCATCGCTTCCAACAGAGGATGAGCAAACGTTTCCGCGTAGGCGGGGCTTACGTACAGGTCGCAGCTCTTGTACACACGATGTAACAGATGGTAAGGAATCGCCCCAAGCTCAACCACCTGATTCGAAATGCCAAGCTGCCGAACCAGTCCGGCCGCGGGTTCCGCACGATACGCGCCGGGATTCTGCTCCGAATCGAGCTTGCAAGTGAGAAAGAGTGTGACAGGGCGATGCGGCAACCGCCTGTTTATGAGAGGTACGGCCTGCAACAGGGTTTCGAAGTTTCGATAGTAGTTGTAATGGCTGACAAAAAGCAGACGGAGCCCGCCACTGGCCAGGTTGAGCTTGTCTTGAATATCTGCCGGAAGTTCGCCTTCATCACGGAAGAACGCCTCCCCGTCGAAGCCGTGATGAACGCTCACAACATTCTGGCTTCCGGTCCACGCCCGTAACTGGCGCTCAAAAGACCGGGTAGGGGCTACCGTGCGGTCGGCCCAGGCGACCGAGCGCCTCGCGAGGAAACTGCGGATGCGCGTATCGATCAGCATGCGGTAGTCGCGCCGGAAGCGAAGATCGCGGAAAAACTCCGGCGAGAGATAGAGCGCATTTCCAGCAAGCAGAATTTGAGGGATCGGCGATCTCCGCAGAGCGAAATTACCGGTAGAGACCAACACCTGAGCGCCGGCCTCCTCAATGAGGCGGGGCAATATAGCCTGCTCCGTCCAAAAGCGGCGGGCCGGCCCGACCGGCGTCTTAACCCTGAGAAAAGACACCTTGGGAGGGTCATCGTCTACGTCCAGCCGCAATTCGGAGTTGATCGCTACCGTCGCGCGCAGCGCGGGATGACGCGAGAGATGAGGTACGACGTTGCGCAGGTAGGTCAAGCCTCCTCCACAACTGGCGGCAAGGCAATTGAGGAAGAGGTGCATCATTGCTCGAGCGCGGGCACGCTGGAATTTTGCAGCCACGCGGACCTGTGCGGGGCCGTGGAATGGATAGCCTGCAATACGCCCGCGGCCCAGCACGCCGCGGAAAACCTGCTGACCCTCTCGCTGCTATGACGGCCCATGCGTTCTCGTAGAGAGGCGTCACCAGTGAGCTCGTCCATGCGGGAAGTAAGCCCTCGAACATCGCCCGAGCGAATCACGTACCCGTTCCATCCGTCTTCGACAAGGTCGGCGGAGCTTCCTGCCGCGCTGGAACAAATCACCGGAATGCCGCACGCCATCGCTTCGTTGACCACCAGGCCCCACGGGTCGGTGTGGGTGGGGAACACCAGCGCATCCGCCAGGGCATAGAAGGCGGCCAATTCCTCTCGTTGGGCAAAATCGGCAATGTGAACTGATCCGGGATTTATGCCAAACGCCCGCCGCGCCAGCTTGCCGCGTACCGGCCCGCGACCGACGTATACCAGGCCCACCTCTGCTCTGCGTCTTGCCGGCAGTGCGCTGTATGCCTGCAGGAGATCGAAAATACCTTTTTCCGCGACAATGCGGCCGGCAAACAGGAAAAAACGCGGCGGCATACCCAGCGACCGGCGATATCGATCCGCATTTTCGCGGACGGCTGCCGCCTCTCGCATAAAGAACGGGTTGTCCACTGCGTTCGGGGCGGTGAAAATCGCCTCATGTGGCACGCCATACCCGGTCAGATATTGCAAAGAAGACTTCCCCGGGACCAGAAATCCATCGCAATTCCGCAGGAATCGGGTCTTCAAGGACTCTTTCAAGCCGTGATAGCTGCGGAGGTCTCTGGCGGTGCTCTCGACCCAGAGAAAGAAGGGCGTACGATGCCGCCGCGCCCAGCGCAACGCACTCCACGAAGCTACGTAGTTGTAACCGCCGCAGATCACCAAGTCAGGCGAGGAGCGTTGCAAGGCCGAATATACCCCGCGGTTCAACAGAACGCTCCAACGGCGCAGCCTTCGCCGCCAGGAGGGAAGAACCTCATAGGAAAAACGGATTTCGCTTCTGTAAATCGGCCAGTGGCGCTGGGTGGGGTCGGTTTCCGCGAGGAAAATCACATGCAGTTCGATTCCATCTTCCTGGGCGAGGGCGTTGAAAACCGGAATGCGGTAGGGCGCGATAATCTCGGTGATAATCACCACTCGAGTCATGCGACACACTCCCGGTAAACCTGCGCCAACTGAGCCGCCTGAGCCTGCAGCGAGAAATTTTGCTCCACGACGTGCCGAGCCGCCGCTCCCGTCCGTTTCCCGACTTCCCGCTCTCGCAGCAGAAAACGCAGCGCACCGACGAGTCCCTCCACGTCGCCCGGATCAATCAGCCAGCCCGTCTTTCCGTGCTCAATGATCTCGGCGATTCCCTGCTCGCGACAGGCAACGACCGGCTTCCCCGTCGCCATGGCCTCCAGATACACCATTCCCAGACCCTCATAGCGGCTGGGCAGAACGAAAACCGTGCAGCGCCGCATCGCATTCGCCACCTGGCTCCGGCTTTGGCGGCCGTGAAAACGAACCACGCTGGCCAGCCCGAGGTTCTCGGTCATGCGCGCCAGATGAGACCTTTCCGGGCCGTCGCCGATGATGTCGCAGGAGAGGGCAGGATAATCCCGCCGCATTTTCGCGACAGCTCGAAGAAGAAGTTGATGATCTTTGATGGGAATCAGGTTCCCCACGCTCAAAATCGTGGCCGGGGCGCTCTCATCGATTGGGGGACTCGATGGAGAAAACGTTAGGGTGTCCACGCCGTTGTAAACCAGGCGGGCGCGAACCGGAGACGTAGCGGAGCTCACGAGCGATTCCAAGACCTTCCGGCTTATGCAGATCACCCGCGAAGCCGAACGATAGACAAACTCCGATGCCCGTTGACACCACCGGCCCGCGGCTCCCGCGACCTGATTGGTGAAGAAGACATCCAGGCCATGCACGGTGACCACACATGGAATTCGCAGCTCTCGCGCCAGAAGCGCGGCAGCCTGCCCACAAGGCAGCGCTGCGTGGGCGTGAATCAGGTCCACAGGTTGGCGCCGGTGCAGATCGCGGATTCGGGCAGCCAGGTTGGCGTGAAGGAATCTTCCAGCCGATGGCAGCCCCAATCCGCCAGGCAGGGAGATGTAGTGGACCCACTCGGCCCGGCTGGCCTGTAGATGCGGGCGCACGCGGCCGCGATAGACGGGACGAACCGCAAACACGGTGGACGTGACTCCGCACCTCTCCAGCGCCCGCAGCGGCTCGGCAACGAAACATCCCGCCGCATTGTCGGAGGCATGAGGGTAGAAAGGTGTCAACGTCAAAACGTGCATTGGGCCCTACGGTTCTCCGAGGGACAGAGAGTCTCCCTCAACTCCACAACAGCACAATGACGCGGGGAATACAATTGTCAGCTAGGTTCCGGGCGGGCCAGCAATTCCTTTCGCTGCTGCACGACCCACTTCCTCAGGAACCAGGCACAGCTCAAGAAATAAGTCAGGGCTGCCGCGGGAACTACAACCGAGACTCTGGGAACACTGACTTCCACCCAATGCGCGGCTACCAGCATCAGAGAAGCCGCGGCGAGTGCGACTGCAATGGCAGCGCTCCTCCACAATCCTCGCAACACGTCGGGGAGCAACAGGTAGGCCGCCAGGGCAACCGCGAACTCAGCCAATACCATTCCGAGAGCCGCGCCTGTCAGACCAAGCTGGGGAATCAGGATTGCGTATAGCAGGCTGCCGGCGATGGCGCCACTCATGGTCGAAATAAGGTAGGCACGATGACGTCCCAAGGCGTACAGAAAAGTACCGGCGAATAACGACGCTGCGGAGGCGGTCACCAGGTAGGGGGCCAGCCACTTGATCAGGGTGACATCCTCAAGGTACTTTGCGCCCAGCACCCAGGGAACGACGAGGGGTGCGGTGCCGATCAAGCCGACCGTCAGCGGAATACTGATCAAGGCAACGACCGCCAGGGCGAATTGCGCCAGGCGGCGCAACCCGTCGTCGGACCGCGCAGCCAGCGCCAGGCTTGGCATGAACACATTCAGGACCATCACCACAAATCCACGAAGCAGATCGATAAAGCGCACCGCAGCCGAATAGAGACCAAGGGCGTAGTCCCCCAGAAACCAGCGCACCAGCAGATGACCCGCGCGGTGGTAAGTCGTCGACATGAGGGTCGCCAGGGCGTAGTGAGCGCTGGGCACGATGATTCCCTTCCAGGCCTGGGGCTGCAGCGCGGTGGACATCCTGAATCCTTTCCGCCACATCAGCAACCAACCCGCGGTTCCGCTCAATGCCGAAGAGCCGAGAATGGCAATGGGCATCCAGAAAATGTCTCCCGGAGTCCGTATACACACGAAGATCACCAGCGCGTAGATCGACTGCTGGGTCAGGACCAGAAGCGAGCGGGCATGGAACATTTCCAGGGAAATCAGGAAGGGATCGGAAGACAACATGCTGACGAGAAGCAGACCGATACCATAGAGGCAAAGCAGGTGACGGACATCCGTACGCGTCTCCAGTCGAACGATGAGAAGAAGAACAGCCAGCGCCACGACGGAACTGAGAAAGCGCAGAGCGAGGAAGTCGGGGATGATGTCCGATGCCTGCTCGCGACGAGCCGCCACCTGCTGGCTCACGTAGGTGGTCAGACCGGGATCGGAGACCAGTCCCAGAAAGCCACAAACGGCAATCACGTAACTCCACAATCCATACGATTGAACTCCCAGATGTCGAACGAGGTAGGGAAAGGTCAAGGAACTAAGCACGATGCCGGCCCCACGGGCTCCGGCCACAGAGAACACGAAACCCGCATAACGCTGCAGTGTCTTGAGCTTCACGCCGGTTCCCCTCCCGGCCGGCCGCCGCCATGAGAACACCTGGGATGCAGATATGCGGCGCGCATGGAGATAGGGATCATGCCGCGCATGCTCTGCGTACCACTCCGGAATCATGGACAGGTGTCTGGAAGACTTCTATCCATTGTTGGGCGATTCGGTCCCAATCGAAGGCATCCGCATGCTTGACTGCGGCCTCCGAGAAGAGCTTGCGCAGCGCCTGATCCCACAGAAGCCGATCGAACCGCTCCGCCATCTCGCCGTCCGAATGGACAAGAAAACCGGTCTGGCCGTCGACTACCGAATCCGGCCGGTAGAAGTTCATGGCGACGGCGGGCAAGCCGCAGGCAGCCGCCTGAATCAGCACCTGGGGATGGCCTTCGAGGATGCTGGGGAAGAGAAACACATCGGCCTTTCGCATCTCTTCCCCGAGCTGGACTTGCGAAAGGTGACCCAGGAAAGAAATGTTTTGACAGGCGTATTGCCGGGAAAGAGCGCGGCAATGTTCCGCCGTCTCCCCTTGACCGGCCAGCCGAAAGTGGACGCCCGGCCAGCGTGCCGCCTGCTCCACCACCAACTCGACACGCTTGCGCGCCTGAAAAGAGCCGGCGTAAAGCACGGTCAGGCGATGGGCAGACTCCCGAGCAGATGAAGGAAAGAAGAATCGGCGGTCGACACCGTCATGGATGGTCTGCGACGACAACCCGAATCTGCGACGCACGGTGTCGGCGACAAAGGCTGAATTCGAACACACCCGATCGGCCTCTCTGATCGTCCGATCCGGCAGGCCGGCCGCGGTCGTCTCGTTCATCATCATGACGACGTAGGTCACAAGCCGGGTTCTGATGGGAAGAAATCTTCTGAGATTGAGAAATGCGCGATCAAAGGGGCCGAACCGGGGGAAAAAATAGATATCGGGCGGCAAACGGAAGAACTCCCGGAAGAGGCGCAGAGTGTTTCCGTGGGCCGTCCAGCGCACGAAATGCGTATTCTTTCGCCGGGCTAGACGCGGATCCGGATTCTGTCCGCAGATCATGACAACGCGGAACTGGTCCGGCGGGAGCCGGGCGACGATCTCCTTCGCCGTCAAGTTTTGGGCGTTGGTGTTTTCCTCATCGGCAAAGGACGGAGTAAAAAGCGTGATGAGCGTGTCATTCATCTACAATGCCCGTGTTCATCTCTATCCTAGGCGTGCCGTGCGACCGATCTAGAGTCGCCTGCAACGGCCGCCTCAAACTGCTCAGATTTCTTTTTTTCATCCGGAACTTGCCGGTCCGTAACTCGGCCTTCGAGCCTCTGGCGAATCTGACCCAGTTCCTCAGGCGACTGCAGCACGCGGCCCACGTCGAACCGGGCAAATTGCCGGACATAACCCGAGTACGGATCCCGAAGCCACGCGCACAGGAAAACAGGAATGCCTCTGGCGGCGCATTCTAACGCGGTCGACGATTGCACGGTCACTGCAACGCGGATGTTCTCCCAGAATTTCTCAGATGACGGCCCACCGATGATTTCGATTTCGCCCGTGTGAGCGGACAGATAGCGGCGCAGGATGCGCCCGAATCCTTTGACGCTGTCGAAGGGGTGCAGCTTGAACGCCAGCTTCAGGCCACACTCTCGCGCTACCGAATGCAACCCGGGCAGTAGATCCCGGTAAATATCATCGCTTCGCCAAAAAGCGTTGGCGTAAGGCTCGGTAAAAAAGACCAAGGAAGAAGGTCGCATCCGGCTCCGCTGCGGTGAATTCGAGCGCACTGGAGATAGCGGCATCGACCCGACCTGGTCGCCGGAAACGCCGCACACCCGCACCAGGTAGTCACGCTCGACCTCGTTTTTGGCCAGATAGTGATCCGCCTCATGTTGCTTGATCATCATCCAGGAGTCCAGACTTCCATGATGGCAAACCAGGTTGGAGATCCCGCGTTTCCGGGCGAGAAGCAGGGGAACTCGCGTGTAGGGGTTGGTATCATCGGCGCAAAGGCAGCCGGCGATGTCCTCGGAGTCAAAAACCTCGGTCCATGCCGACGCCAGGTTCAACGCCCAACGCAGGCGGGACGGGATGCCGTCCAGGATGCCGGCGAAATCAGCCTGGCAGAATTCGGCGGCCGCATTCACAAGTTCCGGTCGCAGAGTCCGCCACCTTCCTTCCAGGCAATTTGATTCGTGTCCGTCTGCCCGGTGGAAGTAAGCATCCAGCGACACGGCGTGAACGTTGGCGGGCAGAACCGGCAAACGAGCTCTGCTCCGGGCGTACACCAGGAGAAACTCGCGATCGGCGACCTGGGCAGCGTAGGATGCGGCCGTGCGCGATACGTTTTCATAGGCGGTCGGAAGCAGGATGACGGGCCCGCCAAGCGATGTCTTCTTCCGTTGAGCCAGCCGGCGAACTCGATGGTACGGGTCGAACTTGTCCGCAACTACTTGCGCAAGCTGACTACGATCGAGCCGCGACCAAGTCATTATGTATTCGCGGAACCGCCGCCCAGCCAACTGCAGGGGAGAAGCCAGGACCTCCACCTGGGTTTTCAGCCGCCGGGCCAAGGCAGGAAATAACCAGAACGGGCGGCTGGCAAAGAGGCGGTTCGAGCTCTCGATGCGGCCAGCCAGACGATCGACCAGCATCAACCTCTGGAGCTGAGGCACCAATTCCAGCCCGACAATATCCCACCAATCGATCCCCTGGCCATCAACCAGGTGTCCGCCGCCAAGTTGGAGGAGCCGGCGGCACTGGCGCAAATCATCGAACTCTGCCGCAAAGTCAAAGAGACTGATGATGGAGCAGCCTGCCTGGCTGGCCCATCGATCGTAGGTGGAGGCCGGAGCGCGGGCAAAATCTACAATGAGATCAAAGGAGCAACCAGGTATAGGCGGTGGAACACCGTCCGCGGGATGGAGCAGCAAGACGTTCACTCAGGAAATCCTCATCACGACAATCTTCAGCGTGCGATCAACTCCCAGCTCAGAGGCGTGCCGCGTCCAATGCGTTGCGCCGCGCGTCTGCCGACGACCTCATGCAGGTAACGGGTGTGCAGTCCGTATGCGGGCCGAATCGACCTCACATTGCCGTGGCTGAAGATCTCCCCCTGTTCCACGTCACGAACCACAAACAAAGAGCGGCGAAAATTCAGGCCATTTTGTTCTCGATCCGTAGGGCCGAAGAACACGGCGCCCAAAGCTTTCTCGGCGACCCGGACCGCCTGCACCATCTCCCTGAATTCCTGCGGTTCAAGAGAGAACTCGCTGTCCGGGCCTTGGAGGGCGCGGGATAGGGTCAAGTGCTTTTCCACAATGCGGGCTCCCAGGGCGACGGCGGCCACCGGAACCGCTATGCCCCGAGTATGGTCGGAGAGTCCGCAGGGTAGTGCAAATCTGTGTTCCAGTTCCGGAATCGTTTTGAGGTTCATCTCGCCAGGCAGCGCAGGATAAGCGCTGGTGCACTTGAGCAACGCGATCTGCCGGGCGCCGGCGGCTTCCGCCGTGTCGACCGCCTCGCAGATCTCCTCAAACGTAGCCATCCCTGTCGACATGATCAGCGGCTTGCCCGTGCCGGCAACTTTCCGGACAAGCGGCAGATCCACCAGTTCGCACGATGCCACCTTGTATGCCGGCACATTCATGGCCTCAAGAAAATCGACCGCCGAAGGATCGAAGGGTGAAGAGAACAGATCGAGGCCGAACTCGCCGGCAACCTGTTTCAGGCGTGGCTGCCAATTCCAGGGAGTATGGGCTCGGTCGTAGAGGTCATGAAGCGTGCTTCCATCCCAGGGTGTGCCGCCTCCAATTCGAAAGCATTCACGATCACTGCGAAGGGTAATGGTCTCGGCGGTGTAGGTCTGCAGCTTAACCGCGTCGGCTCCGGCCTCTTTTGCGGCTTCGATGATGCGTACCGCCTGTTCGAAATCCTGATGATGGTTCGCGGACACTTCGGCAACCACGTAAACCGGCTCGCCAGGACCGATTCTGTGCTTCCCGATTTCCAGGAATGGCATCCGGCTGGATTCCGCGATGGCTTCGATTGATTCTGAAACTCGCACTTTCACGGATCATAACCAGCCCCAGGGCTCCCCGCAATTCCAACTTCGTATGCGGTATCTCCTGCGATAATGTGGGGTCGCATGAACAAGCCGGCCGACCATTGGGATCAGCTTCATGAACACCCGCGCTTCCGGCCGGCTTATCCCAATGACCATGTGGTTCGTTTCCTGGTCTCCAGCCGCGTGCTGTTGGCGAAGAGTCCCCGCCCTCGATTGCTGGATATTGGAACCGGCTCCGGCCGGCACCTCAGGCTGGCCGCGGACCTGGATTTCGAGCCTTTCGGCATGGATATTTCCTCCGTCGGCCTTCAGCACGTGCGCCGGGATTTCCCCGGTTTCCCACTGGCCCGGGCCTCGATGCTCAGGCTGCCCTTCGCCGGGGGCAGCTTCGATATCGCCCTCAGTTTTGGCGTTTTCTGCTACGGCACGGGGGCGGAGACCCGGCAGGCCATCGCCGAAGCCCATCGGGTGCTGGCGATCGAGGGAAGGCTCTTTGCGGTTTTGCGCACCACCCAGGACTACCGCTTCGGGCGCGGGGAGTCGCTGGGGGATAATTCCTTTCGCCTGACGATTGCAGACACAAATGAGTTTGACACTGTGCAGCACTTCCTGACGGAAGAACAGGTTCAGCCATATTTTCGCGATTTCTCGAGCGTGAGTTATGAAAAGACGGAAACCACGTTCGCTCACCGCACGCGGCTGGACTCCGATTGGCTGGTTACGGCAACAAGATGACTCAGGCCGGAGTGGCGTACCGGGCAAGCTGGGAAGGCTCCAACGGAGCATTTCTTCCGTGACGAACGATCTCGGGAGCGCCGGCGCCTTCGTTCATGAGAAGGTCGATGATCGATGCAAACGACGAGAATGGCGGGAACAGCTGGCCATACTCGGGATGGCGGTAGTTCTGAAAAAAAACGGCGATACCTCGATCCAGAAACAGATTTACGTCCTGTAAAAGGTAGTCTGCCGATCCGACCGCGGAGTAATACTCGTCGGCACCCAATGCCTCGCAGATCGTGAGGTTCAGCGTGCTGCGCTTGCCTTGGACCCCAAGCCGCGATGACCGCAACAACGGGGTTCTGATGCGAAGTCTGGCGGCAAACCACTCGATCAGCCGCATGTTCATTTCCGCCAACCGCCCGTCCTGGGCCAGATGTTTCAGGAGCGAACTGAAGGCCGGGTAGAAATCTTTGAAGTTGCAAGCATTGCGATAGTGCTCGCTAATCAGGTGGAGATGCTTGATGTAGAACAGCGGCTCTGCGATTTCCACGTCCTGGATCGCCTGCGTGGAGCGGCCTTTGATCCTCACCGGCACCGTGAGCCACTGCAATCCCGCCGCCGTCTTGATGCGGTTTCTCTGCTGCCACGATTGCTTCTCAAACTGGACCGTGTCGAGAAAGACGAAGGCATCGACCTGATCGATCAGGTCAAAGTAACCGAGCCACGGCAGATAGGTAGGTTGAGCGATCGCGATTCTCATCCGGCACGCGTTCCAAGCTGCCCCGGCGGCATCTTCCCTGGCGCGGATCGCCCCAGCAGAACGCCGGTCACGCGCTGGGAACCGCCTCCATCCACCAGGGCTCGTGCGTTCTCCATCAACGACTGCCGGAGCGCGCGGTCAGGAATTGTCTTGTGGAGGCGGTTCGCCAGCTCACGCGCATCAAGGGAATGAAACCAGCCCAGGTCAATCGCGGCACCGCATTGGGCCATAGCCTGACAAGTCGGGGCTTGATTCCGCGCAGCTGTCACCAACAGCGTAGGGACTTCCATGAATGCCAGTTCATAACACGTCCCACCGCCGGCCGATATAGCCAGATCGGCTCCCGCCATCAACTCCACCATGCTGGAACTATTTCTGCGCAGCTCGATCATGACCGCTGAGATTGAGGCCGCACGCTGCAGAGTGCCCCAGTGCGGATTACTCCCGCCGACCACCACAGTCACCTCAAGTTCTCTTCCCCGGAGCGCGCGAATAGCCTCGATGGTCTTAAGCGTGATGTTGTCCGAATCGCTTCCGCCCATGACGACCAGCAATCTTCTGGCCACCGGGGGCGCTCTTAACTTCCATCCGCGCCATGGCCGGAACTCCCTCCGCAACAAGGCATATTGAGGTCCAAGCAGCAATTGCGTCGAAGGTTCCCGGCTTTGATACATCGCTTCTTGCGCTTGCACGTTCTGGTTTAGAACCACGGCGGCAGAGTAAGGCCCGCACTCACCGGTGTCGTCAATGAAAAGCACGTTGAGCTTTGCAGCTTTCAGTCTTTGCTGATAGCCGGCGCCAAATCTATAGCCGTCGACGACCACCCACGCGGCCTGCCTGGCCTGCGCCAGCGCGGCCGTCTCGTTCGCATCCTCCTCTGTTCCCACACCGGACGTGAGCTTTACGAGGTCCATATCCTCCGAGAGCAGCCGCTCGTCGATGGTTGGCGTCGACTCCGCGAGGGCGAAAACGGCCTTTCCTCCCGCATCCTGCCATGCCTGGGCCAGAGCCAGGCAACGCATCACATGACCGGTCCCCATCTCGAGGCCGGCGTCCGCGCGAATCATGAGAGTGCCCGTCACGCCGGCACAGCCTTCTGGACCACGTGAGCGTTCAGGGCGCAGAGTTGAGGCTCACGCTCCATCAATTGAATAATCTCTTTCCATCTGAACTGATCGCGGTTGCCGAAAGACTGGTAGATGGCCCGCAGCAACTCGAGGTCCGCGTCTGTATCCAGGGTCCATCGATCGTGGCTGTAGTCTGTGCCGTTCACGAGCGATGCCAGGGAAAACAACTCCGGGTGTTCGTAAAAGTAGGGTGTAACATGTTCGCGCTGATGCGGAAGGCGGGCTTCCCGCCAGGCTCGCTCCAGCGCGTCCCGCCTAAAGACTTCGGCATCCAGGCCCCGCGGAAACGTCAGCCGCAAACCGTTACTCGCATAGTCGACTTTCTCGTCAGCCCACAATTGAATGACGGCATCGACAAGCTCACCGTCGATCACCGGGCAGTCAGCCGTGATGCGCAAGATCGCCTCGCTGCCACACTCTGCCGCCGCCCGGTAGTAGCGCTCCAACACATCGTCTTCGCTGCCTCGAAAAACGCGGACGCCCAGGCGATCACATTCCTCCGCAATCGCGGCATCCGCCGGCGAGACCGTGGTTGCAACCACGATTTCATGAAGCAGGCGGGCGCGTCGCAGGCGTTGCACCACCCGGGCAAGCACAGTTTTTCCTCCGAGGTCCATCAGCACTTTCCCCGGCAGACGAGTGCTGCCCATTCGGGCCTGAACGATGGCGGTGATTCTCACGAAATTCGTCCGTGACTGCAAATCTCAACCAAATCAAGTCTGATAGTGCGTGAAAACTTTGCCAACAGCCTTAATGACATCCTCGACGTCTTCGTCCCCCATGCCGTGAAACATAGGCAGGCTCACTATAGATTCGTAAGCCGCCTCCGCCACCGGGTAGTGGCCGCGCCTGTCCCCAAAACGATCGCGATAGTACGGATGCAAGTGCACGGGTATGTAATGGACGTTGACACCGATGTTTTCCGCCCGCAGCGCCGCGAATATTCCGGTGCGTCCCGCAGAGAGGTTGGCCGGACTCAGGCGAATGGGGTACAGATGCCACGCGGGATTCGCGTCGCTTCGCACCTGAGGCACGACCACGCCCGGAAAGTCCTTGAACGCTTTCGTGTAGCGCTCCGCAATCCCGCGGCGTCTTGCGAGATTGGCGTCGAGCCGCTTCACCTGTTGCAGGCCGAGGGCGGAGGCAAGGTCGGTGAGGCGATAGTTGAATCCCAGCAGAACCATCTCGTAAAACCACTGCCCAGTCGCCTGCCGTTGCGCCGCGTTGCTGCTGATGCCGTGATTGCGAAATCGGCGGAGAGTCTCGGCCAACGCCGGATCGTCGGTCGTGACCATGCCGCCTTCGCCGGTGGTCAGATGTTTCACCGGATGGAAGCTGAAGACGGTCATGTGGGCCAGGGTTCCCACGCGGTGACCCCGGTACTCTGCGCCCAGCGCATGGCAGGCGTCTTCGATCAGGATCAGCCCATGTTCCCGGGCAAGCGCATTCATCGCCGCCAGGTCCGCGGGATGCCCGGCATAGTCGACCGGAAGAATAGCTTTTGTGCGTGCCGTGATTCGCGTGGCTGCCTGTTCGGGATCGAGGTTTAGCGTGTCCTGGGAAACATCTGCGAAAACGGGAGTGGCGCCCTGATAGAGCACACAGTTGGCGGTAGCGGCGAACGTCAATGGCGACGTGATCGCTTCATCTCCCGGTTGCAAGCCAGCGGCGAAAGCGGCCCCGTGCAGGGCAGCGGTACCGGAACTAAAGCTGACGGCATGCTTCGCGCCCACCCACTCTGCAACTCTCTCTTCAAACTCGGCAATTCGTGGGCCCGTGGTCAGCCAGTCGGAGCGCAGGGTCTCCACCACCGCCTGGATATCGTCCTCTTCGAGGGATTGGCGCCCGTAGGGCAGCAGTTTGCTTCGGACCGGCGAACCGCCGTGAATGGCCAACTGCTCGTGGCCTGCCGAGGTCGGAGTCGTCATTGTCTCTCAGGCCTGGGCGCGTCGTTCCTGTTCGCCTGGCCACGCGGCTGGATTGGGCAAGCTCCCTCCCATGAGCCCGAACAGGTCTTCCGCCGTAAGAAGCTGCGGGTTGTTGTCGCTGGAGTAGCAAAATCCGTCTGCCAGGGGCCGGGCGTGCTCCCAGTTTCCTTTTTGCCACCAGGAATGGGAGGGCTGCACCACATACATATCATCCAGTTCCACGGTATTGCGGGCTTCATCTTCCGATACCAGCACTTCGTGCAGTTTCTCACCCGCCCGGATTCCCACCTGCTGCAGCGCGCATCCCGGGGCCAGGGCCTCTGCCATGGCAAGCAGGCTCATGCTGGGAATCTTGGGGACAAAAATCTCGCCTCCCCGCATCTGTTCGATACAGCGGACCACAAATCGGACTCCCTGCTCGAGGGTGATCCAGAAGCGGGTCATGCGCGGGTCGGTGATGGTGACCATGCCCCGGCGCCGCTGCTCCAAGAACACCGGAATCACGCTGCCCCGGCTGCCCACCACGTTGCCGTAACGGGCGCAGCTGAAACGCGTGTCCTGCGGGCCGGAATAGGCGTTTGCCTGGACGAACATCTTCTCCGCGCAGAGTTTGGTCGCACCGTATAGATTGATGGGATTGACCGCTTTGTCCGTACTCAGGGCTAGAATCCGCGGCACTCCCTGATCGATCGCCGCATCGATCACATTGCGGCCGCCCATCACGTTGGTCTGGATGGCTTCGAACGGATTGTACTCGCAGGCCGGAACCTGCTTGAGAGCGGCCGCGTGAACCACTACCGTGACGCCCGAGCAGGCGCGCTGCAGACGTTGCGCGTCACGCACGTCGCCGATGAAATATCGCAGGCTGGGGTGATCGAGTCCGGCGGAGCGCATTTCGTGCTGCTTGAGTTCGTCCCGGCTGAAGACGATAAGCTTCCGCGGGCCGTACTCCCGCAGCATCAGTTCCACAAACTTCCGCCCGAAAGAACCTGTGCCGCCTGTGACCAGCACCACCTGTTCCCGCCAGTTCATCAAGCCCATCCTCGAGGCTCCCCTGCCGGATTCCAGCGCGCGAAGCCGAATGAAACTTCTGGGCGCAGTATAGCGGAGATCACCAACGAGAAAACCACCAGGAACCCCCGTTAACACTAAGGAACCACCACAATTGCGGGCCTGGAATTCTCTTCTTGCGATGCTAGAATGAGCGCAATCGCAGCCGAAAATATGACGAATCAGGCGGTCTCACTCATCGCGGGCATACAAGAACAATCGCCCAGTCCGTGCCCATTGGCGCCCGCGGCGATTCTGTTCTTCCACGGGCAACGGTGATGGATGAGCGTTTGCTGATTCCCGCAAACGGCGAAGCTCAGCGCGAACTGTCTGCTGTTCTGCCGATCGACTGGAACCGCCACGCTCCTCTGGCTTCTTACTCGACCTTCTCTGTCTCAGATTCGCCCCTGCGGGAATACCTGCGGGTCCTGCAGAAACGAAAATGGGTGACGATCTCCAGTCTACTGCTGATCTTCGGAGCGGTCCTGATTGCGACCTTGCGCAGTACGCCCGTGTATGACGCGGTTGGCAGCATCGCCATCAACAAGACCGATCCCATGATGCTGAACCTGAAAGACTCCGGCGCCGCGGTTGAATATTACGACCCCACCGACCTGGACACTGAAGTTCGCATCCTCAAGAGCGATCTGTTGGCGTTGCAGGTTATCCGCCAGCTGAACCTCGACAAGCCGCCGGCCGGGAATGGAGGGAACGCGTCGGGCTCGGTGGGATTGACGGGTGATGCGGTGCAGGCCGACGCCGAAAGAACCTCCGCGGCCCTGGCGAACTTCAAAGGACATCTGCAAGTCGCCCTGGTCCCGAATACCCGAATCATCGAAATTCACTACCGCAGCCCGGATAGGAACATCGCCGCTCGCGTCGTCAACAACCTGGCCAACACTTACGTGGAACAAAACTTCAAGACCCGCTTCGAGTCCACGATGCAGGCCTCGGACTGGCTTTCGCGGCAACTGGTGGATCTCCAGATGAAGGTCGAGACTTCTCAGGAAAAGCTGGTCAAGTATCAGAAGGAACATGAGATTCTGGGCATCGACGAAAAGCAGAACATCACCACCGCCAAGCTGGATGAACTGAATCGGCAGCTGACCTCGGCCGAGTCTGTGCGCATGGAGAAGGAGTCGGTGTACCGTCTGCTGGAGAACGGGGATTCGGATTCGCCCGCCGATCTCGGCGGCCCGGCGGTCTCTGCGGCACCAACCTCCACGCTGCTCGAGAGATTGCGCGAGCAGGACGCGGACCTGAAAATTCAGATTGCGCAATTGAGCACGCAGTTCGGGCCGGCCTACCCCAAGCTGGCGCAATTGAACGGACAACTCAAGGAAATCGAGGCGCAAGTCCAGCTGGAACTTCGCAAGACGGTCGCCCGCGCCCGCGGCGATTACATGGCCGCCCTGCAGCGGGAGAACATGCTGCATGCCGCCCTGCAAAAGCAAAAGCAGGAAGCCAATGAACTGAACGAGAGCGCCATCGAATACAGCCTGCTCAAGCGCGACGTCGACACCAACCGCACTCTATACGAGGGTTTGCTGGAGAAGCTGAAGGAAGCCGGAGTCACGGCTGGATTACGTTCCAACAACTTCCGCATCGTCGACGTAGCCCGCGTCCCTACCGCGCCCGCCGAACCGAATATTCCGCGCAATCTGGCGTTCGCCCTGGCACTCGGCCTCACCACCGGCATTGGCCTGGCTTTCATCATGGAAGGCATCGACAACACGGTGCGAACTCCGGAGCAGGCGCAGATGATCTCCGGTCTCCCATCCCTGGGCATGATCCCCCACGGATCACGGAGCACCGAGCCCGGGGCCAGGGCGCGGCTGGCGCTGGCGTCGTCGCGAGAAGCCGTCGAGCTGGTAACGCAGTCGCGTCCCAAGTCACAGATGGCGGAGTCGTATCGCGCCCTGCGCACTTCCCTGCTGCTGAGTTCCTCCGGCGGCCCGCCCAAGGTGATTCTGATCACCAGCGCCCTGCCGCAGGAAGGCAAGACCACGACCAGCATCAACTCCGCAATTGTGCTGGCGCAGAAAGGCATGCGCGTGCTTCTGATCGATGCCGATCTCCGCCGGCCCAGCATCCACAAAACCCTTGGAATGGGCCACAAGGCCGGACTGAGTAACGTTCTGACCGGCAGCGCCAAACTGCAGCAGGCCATTACCGCCTCGACCGTCCTTCCCAGCCTGTTCGTGCTGCCCGGAGGCACATTGCCGCCGAACCCGGCGGAATTGCTGGCCAGCGCCAGCATGAAGCAACTCCTCGATGAACTGCGCGAGCAATACGATCACATCGTGGTCGACACGCCGCCCACGTTATCGGTTACTGACGCGGTAGTAATGTCGACCAGCGCTGACCGGGTGGTGCTGGTCATACGATCGGGCCAGACCACCAAGCAGGCCCTGCGGCGGGCGCGGGACATCTTACTCTCGGTCAACGCGAAGGTCTGCGGCGTATTGTTGAACGCCGTCGATCTCACTTCCCCGGATTATTACTACTACTACGAGTACCAGTCGAAGTATGGGAGCCGCTATTACGCGGAAGAGAGCAGCGAAGCAGCCGCCTCCGAAGGCGCTTAGGCCTGCATGCAGATCGCGCCGAACAGCCGCCTCACCCGGAATACTTTCTGCGTAGTCTCATTGCTGGCAGCAAGCGCTTATCTCGCCCTCGTCACTCTCCAGTTCCTGTGCGCGTACTTCTCGGAACGACTGGATCTCGAGAGTCTGACCCGGGCTGTCCACTTCGCTCCTGGCAACGCAGAATATCAACACCGGCTTGGCCGTTACTACATGCTGGTTCAGCGCGATCCGGAAAAAGCGGCCGCCTCTTATCGCTCCGCCGTCCGATTGGACCCTTACCATGCCGAGTACTGGTTCGACCTTTCAAAAGCGTATCTGCTGCTCGGCAAGACGGAACCGCAGAAGGATGCGTTGATGCATGCGGTCGCGGCCGATCCCAATACGCCGGAAGTGGCGTGGGAGGCGGCCAATCTCTATTGGGCGCGAGGTGAGCCGGAAGACGCCCTGAGAGAATTCCGGATCGTACTCGAGAACGATCCGTCGCTGTGCGCGGCCGCCGTTGAACGGTGCTGGCGGATCGAGCCGGACATCGACGCCCTGCTACAAGGCGTCGTGCCCCGCAACCAGTCAGTTTATGCGACTCTTCTGGAATTCCTGATTGCAAGAAAGGAAATGGCCGGGGCGGCAAAAGTCTGGGAGCAGATGGCACGACTCCAGCAGCCCGTGGACAGGCGCAACGTCAACGATTACATACGCTACCTCGTCGAGCAGCGCGAAGTTACACCCGCAACAGCTGTCTGGCGGCAGGCAGCGGCCCTGAGTGACCTCAATGAGTACCAACCAGCCGCGGAAAATCTGGTCGTGAACGGAGGCTTCAACCTGCCCATGCTCAACGGGGGTTTCGACTGGCTCTACGATAACAAAGCGCCGGATGTCAGCCTGTCGCTGGACGCAACCGAGCCCCACATCGGCCACCGATCGCTATCCATAGCTTTCGACAGCCGAGGTCTCGAAGATGCGGGGATTCGCCAGTTCATTCCAGTCATGCCAAATACCCGGTACCAGTTCACCGCGTACTTCAAAAGCGAGGATATGCAAGGTGCCGGAGGTCCGCGGTTTGTGATTCAGGACCGCTTCAGCGGGACTGTCCTGCTCGCCAGTGACGAACTGAAAGGCCCGGACTTCTGGAGACAGGTCGAAGGCAGTTTTGTTACGAAACCGGATACTGTACTGGTGGAACTGCGAGTACAGCGATATCCGTCGGGGGACGCCATCCGCGGCAAGCTCTGGATTGATGACATTCGCCTGGTTTCCGCGGGAGTGGGGAACCGTTCGTGAGCGCAGCCACGGCAATCGCCTCGCGTCCATCGGTAGCCTGGTGGAAGCCGCGCTCGCGTCCGAAGTCGAATGAAATTGTTTTCTACGGGATTCTCGGCCTGCTTCTCTTCGGACCGCTGGCATTCGGCGCGGTTGAGGCCTGGTCGACTTTCGTTCTCGAGGCGGGAGCCACTTTGCTTTTCCTCGTCTGGACGCTGGGCCAGATCAGGTTCCCTGAAATACGGGTTGCCTGGAATCCTCTGTTCGCGCCCATGCTGGTCTTTGGCGCCCTGATCGTCCTGCAACTGGCTACCGGAAATACGGCGTATCGCGCCGCCACAGTTTCCGGCTTCTTCTTGTACATAGCCTATGGTCTGCTGTGTTTCCTCATGGTCCAAAGCCTGCATTCGACGCAGAGGGTCAGAGTGCTTGCCGCGGCACTGACGGCGTACGGGCTGATCATCGCGCTATTCGCGTTGTTCCAATCGATCGCATCCAACGGGCGAATTTACTGGTTACGCATGCCGCGTTCGGGAGGCTGGATCTACGGCCCATATGTGAATCACAACCACTATGCGGGTTTGATGGAGATGCTGGTTCCCATCCCTCTGGCCATCGTTTTCTTCGAACCAGTACGCGGACCGAAAAAAGCGGCTGCGGTAGTAGCCGCGGCGGTGATGGCGAGCACGATTTTTCTCTCCGGATCACGTGGAGGCATGCTCGCCTTCGCGGTGGAGATGCTTCCGCTTGCGTGGATCGCAGTTGGCCGCAGGAAAAGCGAAGAATCCAAGCGGACCATCGTCATCTTTCTTGCGATCGCCGTGGTTTTGCTCGTCTGGATTGGAGGCGCGGAGCTGTCGGAACGCGTCTTCAGCGCGCAGGTTGCCGCGAAAACTGAGTTGTCCGGCGGAACCCGGCTCACCATCGATCGGGATGCTTTGCGGATGTTCACCCGCAAGCCGGCGCTGGGATGGGGACTCGGCACCTTTGCCGAGGTTTATCCTCAGTTTCGCAGCTTCCCCACCAACCTGCTGGTAGATGCCGCTCACAACGACTATCTTCAATTACTGGTCGAAATGGGAGGCCTTGGTCTGCTGGTCATGTTGTGCTTCCTGGGATTGGTGTACACGCGCGCGTGGCAGCGACTCAAGAGTGGGCCGTCCGACATCAGCCATTCGGTTTCACTGGCGGCCCTGCTGGGAGTGACAGGCCTGCTGGTGCACAGTCTGTTGGATTTTAACCTGCAGATTCCCGCCAATGCGGCGATTTTTTACTTGTGGTGCACGCTAGCGACGATTAACCCGGAGGATGACGCGCGCGGCGAGCGACATCGACCCTCGTGGCGCCGCACGGCGACCACCTGACCTGGTTTTGCCGGCTTACAGTCACCGCTCGGAACCCAAATCTCAAGCAGCAGCTTTCCCATTC
>Ga0335080_10002000_pt1 | contig 20347 bp, 19 predicted proteins | sample Lox_Sample_34_FD_206720 | JGI IMG/M metagenome (GOLD analysis project Ga0335080, IMG submission 206720) | Soil microbial communities from Loxahatchee National Wildlife Refuge, Florida, United States - Lox_Sample_3.4 | ecosystem: Environmental > Terrestrial > Soil > Wetlands | place: USA...
CGAGATCCCCGGTGGTGCGAAGAAAGACCAGGTCGTCATGATTGGAGGTCACTTCGATTCGTGGCACGCTGCGACAGGTGCTACCGACAACGGCGCCGGCAGCGCGGTGATGATCGAGGTGATGCGTGTGCTGAAAGCCCTGAACCTGAAGATGGACCGAACGGTGCGCATTGGTTTGTGGACCGGGGAAGAGCAGGGGCTGCTGGGATCGAAGGAATACGTGAAGCAGCATTTCGGCGATCCGGATACGATGAAGGTGACCGACGAGCAGGCGAAGATCTCCGGCTACTTCAACCTCGACAACGGCAGCGGCAAGATCCGTGGCGTATATTTACAGGGCAACGATGCGATGCGGCCTTTGTTTGAGAAGTGGTTCGTGCCATTCCACGACTTAGGCGTAAGCACCATCACGATTCGCGACACCGGCGGAACGGACCACCTGTCGTTCGATGCCGTGGGGATTCCGGGCTTTCAGTTCATTCAGGACACACTCGACTACGAGAGCATCACGCACCACTCGAATCTCGACACCTACGATCACGCGCAGGCAGCCGATTTGATGCAGGCAGTGGCCGTCATCGCATCGGTGGTGTATGACGCTGCCAACCGGCCTGATATGCTGCCCCGCAAACCGCTGCCGAAGCCGGCGCAGTAGGCTATTCGGGCTCCGCTATGGCAACGGCTTTGTGCGCGAGCGCCCACTGGACGAATCCGGCGGGTGCGTTGCGAACCCCGTCGATGTTGGCGCCGTCGATGGCTGCGATTTTCTGCCAGTGGATGCCGCGCAGGTCCACCTTGCGCAGATCCACGTTAGTCAGTCGCGCGCTGTCGAGATTGGCTGCGCTCAGATCCGCGCCGGCGAGGTCTGCATCGTCGAGGTCAGCATTGCTGAGGTCCGCATCTTGCAGGTTGGCCCCGCGGAAATTGGCGGCGCGCAAGACGGACCACGAGAGGTCGCTCCGCGCGAGGTCGCTGTTGCGCAGATCGCAGGCCGACAGGTTGGCGCGCAGAAGATCTGCGTGACGGAGCCGGATGCCCTGAAGAAATGCGCCGGATGCATCGACACCGACAAGCGCCACGCCATCCTCGTTGAGCTCCTGCATCGCTTCGATGCGACCGCCGCTGCCGCCCTTGCCCTGCGCGGTGTTGATAACCTGCCAGGCCTGGTAGTGCTTCTGCTTGATGCGATCGCCGGCCTCGGAAAAGTAGAACACGACGGCGATCACGACGGAGAAGATGCCGAGATACTCGAGAACTTCCAGGAATGCCCAGCGGCTGAGATAGTAGGCAGTCCACTGGAGCAGCCACTCGGGGCCGTGAAAGCAGATGAGCAGGGGATTGCGCATTTCCCCTGCGGCGTATTCACGCCACGGCTTCGGCCGCGGGCGCAGTTCTCGCACCAGCATCTCAACAGTATGCTTCAGCCGGTGGGGCCCCGTCTCGCAATGACAGCGATGGAGCCGTCCTTGTGATACTCGACGAAGTACTTCGGACCGCGATCGCGGTCATACCGCTCGAGCAATTCGAGTCGGGGCTTGTTGATCTCGCAGGAGATGGAACGCTGTTTGTTGACCAGGAGAAGGTAATCGCAGGGGCCGGGGACGAACAGCCAGGGTGTCTCGGCGCCGTGATCGACATAGATGTGCGTGCCCGCGCTGAGAACGGGAAACTGCGCGCGCGCGTCCATCGCCGTGCGCCAGCAGATCTGGCGGACAGACTGGTGCCAGAGCACGGGGCTCCTCCGGAAGCGCGTGGCGGCCACAAGGCAGAGCAGGGCGATGCAGACCGCCGCTGTCCACTGACGCGACTCAATGGGCAGTGTCCGTGCGAGAAGCTCCTGGAGCAGCAGGCAGACGGCCAGGACCAGGAAAAGTCCGGGCGCGTACAGCCAGTAGGGGATTCGGATATTGGGCATGAGGCACACCGGCAACAGCGTCAGAATGTACGCGGCGACTGCAAATCCGATGGCGGTGTGCCCGGTGGCGAGCGCCCATACAAAAACAACGATGAACAGCACCGCAAGGAACACCGATGGGAACGGTCGCGCGCTGACAATCGAAGCGGTGTAGTAAGCCAGTGAGTCGATGACCGTGCTGAGCCGCGCCTCGGGATGGTAGGGGTTCGCGGCGTCGGACACCGCGGAATAGCCGGGCAGCAGCGTCAGATAGCGGATGCCGAAGATCGCCAGAATTGTGAAGTGCGGCCACAGGAGCCGCGCAAGATCTTTAATCGGTCTCCATAGCAGAATGGCGAGCAGGATCGGCATGACAATCGCGAATTCCTTCGAGCGCAGCGCGGCCAGATACAGGAACGCGCTCGCCCAAATCGCCCCGCGCCTCTCCGAGATCGCCGCCAGCACGCTGCCGAGAAGGAAGAACAAGGACAACACGTCGAACGCCTCGCCGATGTATGTGGCTGTGAGCGCGGTGGTCGTCAGGCTGCCATAGAGGCCGATGCCCGCCAGCGACAGTGCAACGCCGACTCCCAGCCGACGAAACAACAGCAGTGCCAGCGCGCAATTGGCGAGGTGAACGGCAAGCTGGCATGCCACCTGGTGGGCGTAGTTGAAGCCGAAAAGATCCGTCAGCAGCCGGATGAACGCAAAGCCAATCGGCCGGTCGGCGTAGAACGACGTCGGGAAGAAATGAACGATGCTGCTGTAGGGGCCCCACAGAAACCACTTTTGCGTGGAGAGCTCATCGAGAATCATGAACTGGCCCGGCCGCAGCGCCCATGCGACGGCACGCCAGCAGAGTGCCGCCGCGAACACGGCCAGCGCAATCTCTACAGCCAAACGCACCCGGCGTGGCGGCTGCATGGCCTACATGTACATGCCGCCGTTGACGTCGAGTACATGGCCGGTGATGTACGCGGCTTCTTCACTAGCGAGGAATTTCACGGCCGCCGCCACATCCGAAGCCTTGCCCATCCGCGTCAGCGGAATGCTGGCCAGCATCTTCTCGCGCACCTCGGCCGGGAGTCCCTTCGTCATATCGGTTTCGATGAAGCCAGGGGCGACGGCGTTGACAGTGATGCTGCGGCTGCCCATCTCGCGCGCAATGGCCTTGGTGAGGCCAATCATGCCCGCCTTGGACGATACGTAATTCGCCTGGCTCGAGTTGCCCATCTCGCCGACCACTGATGCAATGTTGATAATGCGTCCCCAGCGCTCGCGCATCATCGGCTGCAGCACCTGCTGGATGCAGTGGAATGCGCCGGTGAGATTGATCTGCAGCACCAGGTTCCAGTCCTCCGGCTTCATGCGCAACGCGAAACCGTCGCGCGTGATACCGGCGTTGTTCACCAGCACATCCACGCGGCCCAGTTCCTTATAAGCGCGCGCGAAGGCTTCCTTGATGGAATCGAGTGAAGTCAGATTGAGGTCTACCGTCATCGCTTTGCCGCTGCACGCGCGAATCGCCTCCGCTACCTCCTCGTTCTTCTCCAGCTCTGGCGAGCCCACGACGATGTCGAAGCCCGCGCGGCACAACGTCAGCGCCGTCTCGCGGCCGATTCCACGGCTTGCGCCGGTAACGAACGCAACTCGATTGAACATTATTCTCCTGTTGGAATGCTAACTTTAATGATAGTCAATCCATGCCCTGGACCGATCTGCGCGAGTTCGTCAAAGCGCTCGAAAAGGCCGGCGAGCTGCGCCGCATCTCCCTGGAAGTGGACCCGGTGCTGGAGATCACCGAGTTCGCCGACCGCGCCGTGAAGGGCGGCGGTCCCGCGCTGTTGTTTGAAAAGCCGAAAGGCAGCAGCATTCCGGTACTTATCAACGCCTTCGCCAGTTTGCGCCGCATGGAGATCGCGCTCGACGTGGCCAGCGTGCAGGAAGTGGCGGATCGCATCAGCGAATTTCTGCAAATGCGCATGCCTGAGGGCCTGATGGGCAAGCTCAAAATGCTGCCGAAACTGGCCGAGATGGGCTCGTTCTTCCCGAAGATGGTGTCGAGCGGACCGTGCAAGGAAGTCATCCAGCGCGATGGCTTCTCGCTCGCTGAGCTTCCCATCCTGCAGTGCTGGCCACAGGACGGCGGGCGATTCATTACGCTGCCCATGGTCTTCACCCGCAATCCGGAAACAGGCAAGCGCAATTGCGGCTGCTATCGCATGCAGGTTTACGACGCGTGTACCACGGGCATGCACTGGCAGACGCACAAGCAGGGCGCGGAGCACTATCGGCGGCTCGCGGCGGAGGGCAAGCAGAGCCGCATGCCCGTCGCTGTCGCGATCGGCGCCGACCCGGCCACCATGTACTCCGCGATCATGCCGCTCCCTCCCGACCTCGACGAAATGATGATCGCGGGTTTTCTGCGCGGAAAACCGGTGGAGATGGTGAAGTGCGAAACGAACGATCTTGAGGTGCCCGCGAACGCCGAGATCGTGCTGGAGGGTTACGTCGACATCGGCGAATTGCGCCGCGAAGGCCCGTTCGGGGACCACACCGGCTTCTACTCGCTCGATGACGACTACCCTGTGTTTCACGTCACCTGCATCACGCGCCGCAAAGACCCGCTCTACGCCGCTACCATCGTCGGCCCGCCGCCGATGGAGGATTTCTACATGGGCAAGGCCATCGAGCGCATCTTTCTTCCACTGATGCGCCTGCAACTGCCCGAAGTGCGCGATATCTGCATGCCCGCCGAGGGCGTGTTCCACAACCTGATTCTGGTCTCCATTCGCAAGTCGTACCCGTTGCACGCACGTAAGGTGATGCACGCGATCTGGGGACTCGGCCAGGCCATGTTCAGCAAGTGCATCGTCGTCGTGGATGAGGACGTCGATGTGCAGAACGTAGCCGAGGTCGCCTGGAAGGCGCTGAACAACATCGACCCTCAGCGCGACATCGAATTCGTGTTAGGGCCGGTCGATTCCCTCGACCACGCCAGCCGGCTGCCGAACTATGGCTCGAAGATGGGCATCGATGCCACGCGAAAGTGGTCCACGGAGGGTTTCACGAGGCCGTGGCCGGACGTCATCCGCATGTCGCCCGAAGTGAAGGCGCGCGTCGGCGACCTCTGGAAGAAGGCCGGGCTGAAAGAACTGAAATAGCTGCTACAGCATCCAGGCGACGCCGGCGGAGATTTCTGTTTGCCGAATCCACCCGCTCGCTCCGGTTAGTCCGAACGGCTTGCCATTCGTGAACTGGTGCACGTCGAAGCGTACGCCGAGAGGTCCTTTCACACGGATCTTGACGCCACCGCCATAGTTGAAGCCGAACTTGTTGTCGCCCTGGCCGTATTGTGCCGAGGAGCCCGGCGCTACGTAGTTGCTGTAGTGGACGCCAACCGCGCCGAATGGCCGGATCGTGGAGCCTTCGGGAGTCGCGTACGCCAGAAAATCATAGAAGCCCTGATGAACGGCCATGCCGCCCAGGCTTTCGCTGCCTTGTGAAGCGCCGGTCGGATCGAACGCATCGAGGTTCAGGTGCGTGCGGTTGTACGCGTAACCGACTTCGTGCCCGAAGAATTTCCAGGTGTTCAGCGTGACGCGGAACGCGATGTTGAAGCCGTTGTCGAGCTTATACTTCGAAACCCCATCGGCGCCAGTCAGGACGTTGCCGGCAATCTCGCCGAGTGAAGCGTTGGACTGCAGCGACTCTCCAACGTTCACCGAACCTTCAAAGGACTGTGCCCACGCGGCACACGAGAAACCGAGAAGCAAAAACGAGGCGAATGTGAAGCGCAGCATAAATCTGTTTGATGCGCCCCCGCGGAATTCGGTTACGTCATCGCGAATCGTCGACCAGAATGACGGTGATTTCGCCGGGTCCGTGCACGCCGCGCACCAGAATTTGTTCGATATCCGCGGTGCGGCTGGGGCCGGTAATGAAGACCATCGAACTGGTTGCCTCCGCCGGCATGGGCATCCTCTGGAAGAGATCGTCAAGACCGGCGAGCAGGCGTGAAAGCGGCACCACAGCGATATGTGCCGGCGGCAACAGCGAGACGAGACGGGATTCTTCATGACCGGAGATCATGACGAGCGACCCTGTGTCAGCCAGCGCATAGTCGGCGCTGGTAATCCCGACGTCTGCCATTGCACAGGCGGCGCGGTGTGCGGCCATGTCGGCGAATTCGCTGCATACCTTTTCGATTTCGGTCACGCCACATTCACGCAGATAGGACGCGCGCGAGGCTACCGCCGTGCGCCCGGCAACCAACGATGCGACGGTGTTCCTGGCGGCTTCAGATGACGGGCAGCGGATAACGTGTCCCGCCAGTCCTTCGAGTGCCGCCGTGAACAGAGCGATCCGATCCTCGACGGCTCTTCCGGCCACCGGAAGATAGATCGCAGGCGGCGAATCCGGCGCCTCACCCGGCTTCCGACCCAGCGCGAGACGGACGCGCTCCAGCATCGTCTCGCGATTCACAACCGCTCCTTTGTGCGCTTGCTCCAATATTGGCGGAAGGTGCGCGGAGCCGCGGCAGGGAGATCCCGTTCGCCAATCCACTTCTTCAGCGCACCGACGCGCATGAAGAATGGCAAGCGGCGCAGCCATCCGTCCTCGCCCCGAGGACCGAAAAGTGCTGCGAGTCCGCTCAGCCTCGCATAGATCCACGGCCGGCTGGCCACCCACGCGAATACCCGGAATGTGAGCTGCTCCACGCGCTGCGAGCCCTTGCGCCGCCGCGCCTCCACCACTTCTCCGCGCAGATCCAGCAGCAGCCGCGGAATATCGATCTTCACTGGACACACTTCGGCGCACGCCCCGCAGAGGCTGGATGCATAGGGTAGCCATGGGTCGGCCAGCACACCATGAAACTGCGGTGTGATGATCGCGCCGATCGGCCCCGAATAAATCCACGGATAATTGTGCCCGCCGATCTTGCGATAAACCGGACAGTGGTTCAGGCATGAACCGCACCGGATGCAGAACAACGATTCGCGCTTCGCCCCGTCAGCCAGCAGCTTTGTTCGACCATTGTCGAGAAGCACAAGGTGGAATTCCTCGGGGCCATCCATTTCGCCCGTCCGGCGCGGACCCGAGAGGAACGACGTATACACTGTCAGCGCCTGGCCCGTCGCGCTTCGTCCCAGCAGCTTGAGAAAGACCGGCAGGTCCTGCGCGCGCGGAATTATCTTTTCGATGCCCGCGATAACTATGTGAATCCGCGGCGCCGATGAACTCAGCCGCGCATTACCTTCGTTTTCCACCACCACCGCTGCGCCCGAATCGGCAATCAGGAAATTCGCGCCAGTAATCCCGATTCCTGCGGCCAGAAACTTGTCGCGCAACACGCGCCGCGCGGTCAGGGTCTGATTCTCGATCACAACATCGCGTTCCACGCCGAGCCGCTCGGTGAACACGTCGGCTACTTCGTAGCGCGTCATGTGCAACGCCGGCGCCACGATGTGATACGGGCGCTCATGGGCGAGCTGCAGTATGTACTCGCCGAGATCGGTCTCCACGGCTTCCAGTTGATGGCGCTCAAGACGCTCGTTGAGGTCGATTTCCTCGGTTGTCATTGACTTCGACTTCACGATGAGCGTCGCGCCACGCTGCTTTGCAAGGCTCAGAATGAAATCGGCCACCTCGTCGCCGCTGCTGCACCAGGCCACGCGCCCGCCGTGGGCGATCACGTTCGCCTCGAGCTGTTCCAGGTAGTAATCGAGATTCTCGATCGCGTGCCGCTTGATCCGGTTCGCCTGCGCGCGCAGCTCCTGATAATCCGGCAGAACATCGGGCGCGATTGAGCTCTTCCGCTTCGCAATCAGCCGCCCTGTTCCCTCGTAGACGGCCGTCTGCAGGCGGGTATTCCCCAGCGTAGTTCGCAACCGGTCCACAGGCACGAATGCACCGCTCATCGCGAAGCCAGGACCTCCGCCAGATGCATGGTGCGCACATTAAGCCCGGCCCGCCGCATCGCGCCTTGCAACTGCATCAGGCAGCTTGAATCCACTGAGACCACCGTCCCTGCTTCGGTGCGCCGGATCGATTCGACTTTGGTGCGCGCCATCGCCCCGGAGACCTCCGCAAACTTCACGGAGAACGTCCCCCCGAAGCCGCAACATTCTCCCGCCGTATCCATCTCGCGCAGCTCGAGCCCGCGCACGTGGTTCAGCAGGCGGCGAGGCCCATCCTGCACGTGTAGTTCGCGTAAGGCGTGACAACTGTCGTGGTATGTCACGATGCCGTCGTAGCGCGCGCCCACGTCCTCTGCTTGCGCCACCTCCAGCAGGAACCGCGAGAACTCCCACGTCCGGCCGGCAATGTGCTGTGCCGCGGCAAGCGCGCCCGGATCGTCTGGAAACAACTGCGCGAAATGATGCGCGATCATCGACGTGCAGGAACCCGAGGGCACCACGATGTGCTCGGCATCGCGAAAAACGTCCAGAAAATGCCGGGCCAGCCGGCGCGCCTCGTCGCGGTAGCCCGAGTTGAAGGCAGGCTGCCCACAACAGGTTTGCCGCTTCCGAAACTCGACATCATACCCGAGCCGCTCCAGCACCTCGGTCATGGCGATGCCGACGCTCGGAAACAATTGATCGACAACGCAGGTCACGAAAATGGAGACCTTGCCGCGCGTCATGAATCTAACATTGTATACGCAGGTTTCCCGAATGACCCGACGCACCGTTTTGTCACTCGCCGTCACGCCGATCCTGTTTGGTTCCGACTCGCCTCCCGCCACGGATTCGGTGCGCGGCACACTAAGCCAGACCGAGGACCATCGGCCCGCCCTGAAAACAGCCGAAGGCAGAACCGTCTTTCTCGATGGCGACGACGGCACACGCGCGGTTCTCGATGACCAACGCCTTCGCGGCCTCGATCTCGAGGCGCTTGGTCATTTCACCGCGCCGGACGCCTTCCATGTCGATCCCATCTACCAGCGGGCGATGTTCATTCACAAGGATGGCAAGCGTTTGTTCATCACCTATTGGTGTGACGTCTGCTACATCCGCACCTACGTGCCAGGCAATTGCCGCTGCTGTCAGAAATACACCGATCTCGATCTTCGCGAGAACGACGCGCAGTAGCGGCGCCGGGCCAACACTGCTATGCCGCCGCCAGCCGCCCGAGCGTGCGAATGGCGCGATCCAGGCGCGGCGACCACGGATACCCGCAATTCAGGCGAATGTAATTGCGGAATCGCTGCCGCGCCGAAAACATCGGTCCCGGACTGATGCTGATGCCCTCCGCGAGCGCGCGCTCGAAAAGGTCCAGCGAATCGACGCCATGCGGCAGCTCCACCCACAACACAAATCCACCGCGCGGACGTGCGACGCGCGTGCCTGCCGGAAAATGCTCGCTCACTGCGGCTGTCATTTGCTCGATCTGCAGCCGGAATGCAGCGCGTACTCGCCGCAGATGGCGATCGTATGCGCCGCTCTCGAGGTATTGCGCGATCACCCGCTGCAACATCGATGGCGTAGCCAGCGTCGAGGTCATCTTCAGCGTCTCAACGCGCTGCTGGAATCGCCCGGCCGTGAGCCACCCGATCCGATACCCGGGCGCAATCAGCTTTGAGAATGAAGAGAGCAGCAACACCAGCCCCTCCCGGTCGAATGCTTTCGCCACCTTCGGCCGCACGCCTTCGAACTGGATGTCCCCGTAGAGATCGTCTTCAATGAGTGGAATCCCGCGGCGAGTTAGCATTTCGACCAGCTCACGCTTCGCGTCATCGCTCATCGTGCTGCCCAGGGGATTGCTGAAATTGGGCGAGGCAACACACGCACGCACGCGATGCCGGCGGAGCGCGTCCGAAAGCGCTTCCAGACACAGCCCCTCCTGGGGATGGCAGGGAACCTCCAGTGCCTTGAGCCCGAGCGCTTCTAGTTGCAGCAGGATTCCGAAGAACGCGGGCGATTCCACCGCCACCACGTCGCCAGGCTTTGTCACCGCGCTCAGGCTCAGGTGCAGCGCCTCGGTAGCGCCGGAAGTGACCAGCACATCTTCAGGTCCCAAGCGGCCGCCCCAGTCGAGGGAGCGGCGCGCCACCTGCCTGCGCAGTTCGGCATTGCCCGGTGCAAAGTCATACTCATTCATCTGACCGCCGTGCCGCCGCACCAGCCCCGTGAGAATTCGATTCAGGCGTCGCAGTGGCAGCAGTTCCGAGGCCGGACACGCCGCGCCCAGCGGCACTACATCCGGATCCGACGCCGCCAGCAGCAGCTTCGACATCAGGCCACTGACTCCGACACGCGTCGCCTGCCGGCCGGGCAGAGATGGTCTCGGTTCCCTGGGACGAGCCACCTCTCTTGCTCGTACGTAGAATCCCGATTGCGGACGTGCCTCGATATAGCCGCGGCTCTCCAGCAGCATGTACGCCTGCAGCGTGGTGGACACACTGACGCCTTCGTTCGTGCTGGTGCGGCGCACCGACGGCACCTTCTCTCCAGGTCGCAGCACGCCGCCATCGATCAGCCCTGCTATGCGGTCCGATACCGCGTGATAAAGATAAGTCCTGTCCTGTTCGCCCACTGAACTGTTATGGTATCAAATACACCGCTCTGCATCTGTTATGCATAACGCCTTCGCCGTACCATTCGGTATGAGCGCACTCCAGTCAACCCGGAAGATCTGGCGAAACGGCGAGTTTATCCCCTGGGAAGACGCAACCGTGCACGTGCTCTCGCATGTCATCAGTTGTGCAAGCGCCGTCTGGGAGGGCATTCGCTGCTACAACACTCCCTTAGGTCCCGCCATCTTTCGCGCCGATCGTCACATGCGCCGCCTCGTCGATTCGGCGCGAATCTACCGCATGGAACTGCCCTGGACAGCCACACAGCTCGTCGAGATCGCCCGCGAGCTGGTTCGCGTGAATGACGTAAGTCCCTGTTACATCCGCCCCATCGTGCTGCGCGGCTACGGCTCGCTCGGCGTCTACGGCGGCGAGAATCCCATCGATGTGTATATGGCCTGCTGGCCGTGGGGTGCTTACCTCGGCGAAGATGCCCTCGCGCGCGGCGTTGACGTCTGTGTCTCGAGTTGGAATCGCATGGCGCCAAATACTCTGCCCGCGCTGGCGAAATGCTCGGCCAACTACATGAACTCGCAGCTCATCCGCACTGAGGCGATGATCAATGGCTACCATGAAGGCGTCGCTCTTAACGTGGACGGCACGGTGAGCGAGGGCTCGGCCGAAAATCTCTTTGTGGTCCGCGATGGCCGCATCCTGACGCCGCCGCTCGCCGCCTCGCCGCTGGAAGGGATCACGCGCGAAACGGTCATTCAGCTCGCGCGCGACGCCGGCATCGAAGTGGCCGAAACGGAAATCCCTCGTGAAATGCTCTACGTCGCAGACGAGCTTTTTTTCACGGGCACCGCGGCCGAAATCTCACCCATCCGCTCCGTCGATCGCATCCCGATCGGTTCGGGCAAGCGTGGTCCCATCACTGAGATGCTGCAGGCCGAGTTCCTCGCCATCGCCGCCGGTGAGCGCCCCGATCGCTACGGCTGGCTTACTGCCGTTGGAGTCCTTGAACACGCTTTATGAAACACAATTCGATCTGCGATGCCACTCTGCTCGCCTCCGCTGCGCGCCGCTCCGTTCGTTTTCTCAACGAAATCGGCGACCGGCGAGCCGTCCCATCCGCCGAAGCCATCGCCGCATTGCGCGGATTTGACGCCGAGCTGCCCGCGGCCCCGGTGCATCCCGAAATCGTGCTCGACACGCTCGACCGGCTGGGTTCGCCCGCGACGGTCGCCAACGTTGGCGGGCGGTACTTCGGCTTCGTAATGGGCGGCAGCCTGCCTGTTACCGTCGCCGCGAACTGGCTGGCGGCGGCGTGGGATCAGAATGCCGTGATGGCGGTCACTTCGCCTGTTGCCGCCGCGGTCGAGGATGTCGCCGCGCGGTGGATGCTGGAGCTTCTGGGTCTTCCGCGGGAATCCGGCGTAGGTTTCGTTGGTTGCGATACAGTTGCCATCTTCGTCGCGCTCGCCGCGGCCCGTCGCGCCCTGTTGCTGCGCGAAGGGTGGGATGTCGAATCCCAGGGACTCTTCGGCGCGCCGCCCATCACCGTGGTGGTCAGTGAAGAGACGCATATCGCCGTATTCAAGTCGCTCGGTCTGCTTGGATTCGGCCGCGACCGCGTGGTGCGGGTCCCGGCCGACTCGCAGGGTCGCATGCGCGCGGACAAACTCCCGCGCATCGCAGGCCCCACCCTGGTCTGCGTGCAGGCAGGCAACGTGAACAGCGGCTCATTCGATCCTGCCGAAGAGATCTGCGCCGCCGCGCACGAGGCCGGGGCCTGGGTGCACGTCGACGGCGCGTTTGGAATCTGGGCCGCCGCCGCGCCGGAGCGCGCGCACCTCGCCCGTGGTATCGCCGATGCCGATTCGTGGTCCTTCGATGCGCACAAGTGGCTGAATGTTCCTTACGACAGCGGTATCGCCGTCATGCGCGAGCCCCGCCACCTGCGCGATGCCATGAGCGGCGATGCGGCTTACCTGCAGCGCGGCGAACATCGCGACCCCGGATTCCTGACGCCCGGCATGTCCACGCGGGCCCGCGGAGTGGAGATCTGGGCCGCACTGGCGTCTCTCGGACGCGCGGGCGTCGCCGATTTGGTCGAACGCACCTGCCGTCATGCGCAGCGCTTCGCCGGCGGCTTGCGCGAGGCCGGCTTCGAGATCCTGAACGACGTCGTGATTAATCAGGTGCTGGTTTCCTTTGGCGATGACGAAACCACCCGTGCCGCGATCGCCGCGATTCAGGACGACGGTACCTGCTGGTGCGGCGGCACCGTCTGGCACGGGCGGGCAGCGATGCGTATCAGCGTCTCCGGCTGGGCTACCACCGAGGAAGACGTCGAAACGTGTCTCGCGGCGATGATTCGTGCCGCCCGCGCAGCGGTTCCTTCTCTTCAGATCCGGTAGCAGCCGGCAGTCCGCGGGGCGGGCTTGCACGTGGCTGCAATCGCGCCGCGAATTCTGGTCAAATCAAAGGCAGACCATGAGCTCGCCCACCAGCTACTCCGCCGCGCGCGTCCCGGTCGATGGCATCGACGTCGTGCGCCTTGCCGACAGCCGGCACAATACCGAGGTCTCGATCGTTCCCGCGGTTGGCAATATCGCCTATGAGATGAGGGTGAATGGGACCAACGTCTTCTGGACGCCGTACCAGAGCGTGGCCCAGTTCAAAGCCCATCCCATACAACTGGGCAATCCGTTTCTTGCCCCCTGGGCCAACCGGCTGGACGGCGACGCGTTCTGGGCCAATGGCAGGAAGTACATCCTCAACCCCGGCCTGAACAACATCCACCGCGACGGAAACCGTTTGCCGATCCACGGCCTGGTGCAGTTCTCCAGCCACTGGGAAGTGGTGGCCATTGAGACTGGTGACTCCGGTGCCTGGACCACCAGCCGCCTGGAGTTCTGGCGCTATCCCGATTATGTGGTGCAGTATCCGTTCGCCCACGACATCGAGATGACCCACCGTCTTGTGGACGGGGTTCTGGAGGTCCAGCTCGCCATCACAAATCGCTCGATCGAGACCATGCCCCTTTCTGTTGCGTTCCACCCCTACTTCACATTGACCGATACACCCCGTGACGACTGGCACGTCCATCTGCCGGTCCGCGAGAAAGTGGTACTCGATGAACATCTGATTCCCACAGGTGCCACCGAGCCGGCCGGTCTCGAAGATTCCATCCCGTTGAAAAACCATGTCTTCGACACGGTTTTCTCGGGAGTCGAAGCGGAAGGGACATTCTCCGTGACCGGTCGCACCCAGCGCATCGCTGTGCGTTTCGGGCCGAAATACCCCGTCGCGGTGGTGTATGCTCCCCCAGGACGCAACTTTGTCTGTTTCGAGCCGATGTCGGGTGTCACCAATGCCTTCAACCTCGCTGCAAAGGGGCATTATCCACAGCTTCAGACTATCCCCGCGGGCGGAAAGTGGGAGGAGAGTTTCTGGATCGCCCCGAGCGGTTTCTGAGCGCGGCCGGCGTTGCGAAAACGCTCTGATTTGCCTTGACTTGATGTGCAGATCCGAAACATAATAATCCACATTCGGCAGCGCCCGCTGCCGGTGGAGGAGGAACACTTTGGCCCGAGAGAGTGTGCATAAGAAGCTGGAGCGCGTGCGCCCGCCCCGCGTTCATGTCACCTACGACGTAGAGATTGGCGATGCCATTGAAGTCAAGGAGATACCCTTCGTCATGGGGGTACTGGGTGACTTCAGCAGCATGCCGGAGGACCCCCTGCCGCGCCTCAAAGAGCGCCGGTTTGTGGACGTAACACCCGACAATTTTGATTCCGTTCTGGCGAGCATGCGGCCGCGAGTGGCCTTCTCCGTTGAGAACAAGCTGACCGACGATCCCAATGCCGGCAAGCTGGGCGTTGATCTCTCCTTCAAGAGCATGGAGGACTTTGAGCCGGAGCAGGTAGCTCGCCAGGTGAAGCCCCTGCGCGAGTTGCTCGACCTTCGCACCCGCCTCTCCGACCTTCGCGGCAGCCTGCAGGGCAATGAGAGGCTGGAGCGCCTGCTTCAGGATGTGGTCGGCAATGCCGACAAGATGAAACAGATTCAGGGCGAGGCTAAGGCCATGGGTGGCGAGGGAGGCAGTGGCAATGGCAACGACTAAGGCAAAATCGACGGCCGCTCCTGCCGCTGCGGCGGCGGAGACTGTCGTACAGGAGAAATCTCTCCTCGACCAGATTGTTGAACAGGGTCGCCTGGTCCGCGACGAATCGATGCGCGGGCGCGGCAAGCACCTGGTCTCCGAGTTTGTGGAGCAAGTGCTGCAAGGCGAAATGACCGTGTCGCCCGACATCGAGGCGATGATCAACACGCGCATCGCGCAGATCGATCATCTGCTGTCGTTGCAGTTAAATGAGGTCTTGCACCACCCCACGTTCCAGCAACTGGAATCCACCTGGCGCGGTCTTCGCTACCTGGTCGATCAGACCGAGACCAGTGCGCAGCTCAAGATCAAGATTCTGAACGTGAAGAAGAAGGAACTGCTGCGTGACCTGCAGCGCGTCCCCGAGTTCGACCAGAGCTCTCTCTTCAAGAAGGTCTACGAGGAAGAATTCGGCGTTTTCGGCGGCGAGCCCTTCGGCGCTCTGCTCGGTGATTATAATTTCGGCCGCCACCCTGAGGACATCGAGCTGCTGGAGAAGGTCTCGCAGGTCGCTGCCGCTGCGCACGCTCCGTTCCTGGCTGCTGCGTCCCCGGAGATGATGAATCTGGAGAGCTTTACGCAGCTCGACCAGCCGCGCGACCTCGGCAAGGTGTTCGATACCACCGAGTACGCCCGCTGGAAGGGTTTCCGCATGACCGAGGATTCTCGCTACGTGGCTCTCACCATGCCGCGTGTGCTGATGCGGCTGCCTTATGGCGAGGCGACCAAGCCGATCGATGCCTTCCGCTACGAGGAAGCCGTGGACGGCGCCGATCACGAGAAGTATCTTTGGGGCAATGCGGCCTGGGCGCTTGGCTCGCGTATCAACCAGGCGTTCGCCCGCTACGGCTGGTGCGCGGCGATTCGCGGCGTGGAAGGCGGCGGCCTCGTGGATGGCCTGCCCGTTCATGTCTTCCAGACCGACGAAGGCGACACCACCATCAAGTGTCCCACCGAGACCATCATCACCGATCGCCGCGAAAAAGAGCTGGCCGACATGGGCTTCGCTCCGCTGGTCCATTGCAAAGGCACCGACTACGCGGCCTTCTTCAGTATTCAGTCCTGCCAGAAGCCGAAAATGTACGATCAGGAAGCGGCGAATGCGAACGCGCGCCTCTCCACCCAGATCCCGTATATGCTGGCGGTGTCCCGCTTCGCTCACTACCTGAAGTCGATGATGCGCGACAAGATCGGAAGCTTCATGTCGCGAACCGACTGCCAGGCGTTCCTGAACCGCTGGATTATGAATTACGTCACCCCGGACGATACCGCGTCGCCGGCCACGAAAGCGCAGTTCCCGCTGCGTGAGGCCCGGGTGGATGTGATGGAAGTGCCCGGCAAACCCGGCGTCTACAAAGCCGTCGCGTTTCTGCGGCCGCACTTCCAGCTCGACGAACTGTCTGTGTCATTGCGTCTGGTAGCGGAACTTCCAAAATCGGCGCGTTAGTAGCAATCGGAGGCGGGTCCCGCCGGCTGGCGGACGAAGCGTCGCGATGCCCGCAAGAGGTACGGCCCTGCACAAACAAGCAATGGAGGAAAATGAATGGCTTCGGATTATTTCCTGAAGATCGATGGTGTTGACGGCGAGAGCCAGCAAACCAATCACGTGAAGGAAATGGAGATGGACAACTGGAGTTTCGGGGAGCATCAATCCGGCACGGCTTCACATGCCACCGGATCTGCTTCCGGCAAGGTCACGCTGCAGGAATTCCGCTTCTCCAAACGGCTGGACAGTGCAAGTCCCAAGCTCGGCCAGCTCTGCTTTAACGGCAAGCACATCAAGTGGGCGCGCTTCACCGCTCGCCGCGCCGGTTCCGAAGGCGGAACGCCGGTGGATTACTTGTTTGTCGATTTCGGGGACCTCGTCATCTCTTCGTATGAAACCAGCGGTCACGGCAGTGGCGGCGAGCAATGGCCCCAGGAGCACATAGCGTTCACATACGGCGCCCTTGTCGTTACATACAAACAGATCGTCAAAGGCGTAGCGCAGGGCCCCGTTCAGGGCGGTTATGACGCCGAGAAGAACAAGAAAATCTCAAGTGTAGAGGGCGCGCCGCCACTTCCGCAGTAGGCGTGAGGCACCGGTAAAGAGGAAAAGGAGGATACAGTATGGCAGTTAGTTTCTTGTTGGACGTACAAGGAATCCCGGGCGAGTCTCAGGACGATAACAGCGCCTACAACCAGAAGATCGAGATTGACAGCTTCAGTTTCGGAGCGGCCCAGTCCGGTACACTGCAAACCGGAACCGGACGAGCCGGAGGCAAGGTGTCGGTGCAGGATTTCAGCTTCGCCAAGCACGCCGACCTCTCCACGCCCAAGCTGGTCCAGTACTGTGCTACCGGCGAATACATCCCGAAGGCGACCCTGACGGCACGCCGCACTGGTCAGACCGCGGGCGGACTCACGCCGTATCTGACGGTGGTGTTCACCGACCTGATCGTCTCGCTGTTCCAGACTTCCGGGAGCAATGGCGACGCCGGTATGCCGGCGGAGAACATTGCGTTCAACTTCTCAAAGATCGAGTTTCAATACACGCCTCAGGATCAGGGAGCTTCGAAGGGCACCCTGCGGGCGGCATACGACCTGAAGACCAGCGTCGCGAGCTGACGCGGCATCTTCGGGCCTTTCGGCAGTTCGCTTTTGCATCAGCAGGCCGGGCCGGCGTGGGTCTTCCATGCCGGGCCCGGCCTGGCGCGCCATCGGAGGGCCTCATGAACGCGAAGGAATTATTCCATGCCGGAAAACTCGAAGACGCGATCCAGGCGCTCATCGCGGAGTTGAAGAACGATCCTGGCAACGATCGTCAGCGGACATTCCTGTTCGAGCTCCTGTGTTTTGCCGGCGCGTGGGATCGCGCCGAAAAGCAGCTTGACGTTCTTGCCCAATCCGGCAACAAGAACGCGGAACTCGGCACGCTCCTCTATCGGGGCGCGCTGGCGGCGGAAAAGACCCGCCAGACCATGTTCGACAACAGGAACTTCCCTGCCTCGAGTGAAGCTGAGACTGTATCCGGCACAGTGGACGATCGCAAATTCGAGTGGATTTCCGACGCCGATCCGCGCATTGGCCCAAAGCTGGAAGTGTTCGCCGCGGGCGCCTACATGTGGATCCCGTTCGCGAAGATCGAAAGTATCGAGATCCCGCAGCCGAAGCGTCTGCGCGATCTGTTGTGGACCCCCGCGGTGGTCAGTACCGGGCCCGAGTTCGAGGACAAGGATCTGGGCGAGGTGCTGCTGCCGGCCATGTGCCCGCTCTCGATGAAGAACGCGGACGACGCGGTACGGCTGGGGCGGAGCACAATATGGGAGGAATCGGCCGAGGGCGCCATCCCGTTGGGCCAGAAGGTGCTGATTGTCGATGACGAGGAGATTCCGCTGCTGCAGATTCGCCGCCTGACGTTTGACATCGGCGCTTCGACGGAAAGCGGCGCGGCGGCGGCCACCTGATCCGATGCCGCTTCGCGAAGATCTTCTCACTCCGATTCCCGGCGCCAATCCCAGCGGGCCGAATCTCCGCTACGCGCCTGCGTATGACGAGATCAAAGAGGCACGGCGTCAGGAAGACGATGCCGAGCAGGGTGTCTGGCAGCATCAGGTGAAGGCGGCTGACTGGCCGCGCGTGGTCAAGCTCGCTTCGGAATTTCTCGCTAAGAAATCGAAAGACCTGCAGATTGCGGCGTGGCTTACCGAAGCCGTTGTACATCGCGAAGGCTATGCCGGATTGCGGCAAGGCCTGGATCTGATGCGCGCGCTGCTTCAGGATTTCTGGGACAGCGTGTATCCAGAGGTGGAGGACGGCGATCTCGAAATGCGCGCCACGCCATTCAACTGGGTGGCCACGCAACTCGCTCTTCCCCTCAAGAGAGTCGAACTGACAAAGGAAGGACACGACTGGTTCGCCTACAAGGAATCCCTGTCGGTGCCCGCCGAGGCGGACGCGGGCTCTGACGACAACAAACTGCGCATTCGGCAGGCGGCGATCGAAGAAGGCAAGCTGACGCCGGAGGTCTGGGGCGCGGCGTTCGACGCAATGTCGCGCGAGTTCTACGACGATCTGGCCAACCAGATCCAGCAGTCGAAGGACTCGCTCACTGCGCTGGACGATCTGTGCAACGAGAAGTTCGGCGACGACGCGCCGAGTTTCATTCCTCTGCGCGACGCGCTGGAAGAAATCGGCAACACGGTCCGCATTCTCCTTTTGAAGAAGGGCGGGCCGCTGCAGGGCGGCGCCGAGGAGGAGCCGGAAGAGGAGGAGCAGGCCCCGGCTGCTTCATACGCGCAGGACTCCGCTGCCGCCGCGGCCCCGGCGAAAGCGGCGCGCAAGGGAACTCTGACCGCCGAGCCCGAAAACGAAGAAGATGCCGCGGCACGCATCGCCGCTGTGGCGAAGTGGATGCGGGCGCAGAACGCGCAAAATCCGGTGCCCTTCCTGCTGCTGCGCGCGCTGCGCTGGGGCGAGATTCGCTCGAATCCCTACGATCTGGACTGGCGGATGCTTGAGGCGCCGCCCACCGAGGTCCGGCAGAACATCAAACGCCTTTCGCTGGAGGGCGATAATCAGCAGCTCATCGACGCCGGTGAACAGGTGATGGGCTCGCCCAGCGGCCGCGCATGGCTCGACCTGCAGCGCTTTGTCCTCGGCGCCTGCGACGCTCTCGGCTACGATGCGATCGGCAAGGCGATCCGGGCGGAGATCAAGTCGCTGTTGAACGACTATCCGCAACTGCTGGAAGCGTCCCTGAACGACGACACGCAGGCGGCCAACGCGCAAACGCGTGAAATGTTTCAGCCGCCGCCACCACCGCCGCCTCCACCGCCGGAAGCGACCGGAAGCCAGCCGGATCATTTCGCTGCGCCTGTAGTGGAAGGCGTCGCCGCGGACGGCGAGCCTGCTCCACCGGACGACGAAGAACTGATCCGCGAGGCGATCCGCAGCGGGCGTACAAACGACGCGGTCGAACTGGTGTCGCAGAAGCTGGCGCAGGAAAACACCGGACGCGCCCGCTTCCAGCGCAAGACACAGCTCGCAATGGTCTTTATGGCATCGGGCCACGAGGCCGTTGCCTATCCGATCCTGCGCGAACTGACCACGGAAATCGGCGAGAGGCGCCTGGAGGCCTGGGAATCGCCGGCGATGATTGCACACACGCTATCGTTGTTCTATCGCTGTCTGGGGCGCATGAACGCGCCTGCTGAGGAACGGCAACGCGTGTACTCGGATATCTGCCGGCTCGATCCGAAGCGGGCCCTGGAACTGGAGCGATAGCGGCGAACGATGGCGAAGAAGAAAGGGCAGGGCGGGCTGCTGGAGTCGGTGCTGGACCGGCTGACCGATGCCGACCCGCGCAACCAGCAGGAGGTGGCGCCGGGCCACGCGCAATCGATGCGACAACTTAAGGCGTCTCTGCGCCGCGATCTGGAATGGCTGCTGAACACGCGGCGCACCATTGTGGAAGTTCCAGATTACGCCAGGGAACTCGAATACTCTGTGTTCACTTACGGGCTGCCGGACCTGACGTCGTTCTCGTCGCAGTCGGAGCGCGACCAGCAGCAATTGTTGCGGGAGATGGAGACGGCCATCGGCACCTTTGAGCCGCGCCTCCTCACTGCGGTTGTAACCATGCTCCCGGTCAACGACACAACACGTGTGCTTCGTTTCCAGATTGAGGGTCTGGTGCGCGGCGATCCAGCGCCGGAACGCATTGTTTTCGACACCGTCTTCGACCCGGTGAACGGACAGTACCAGGTGGGGCAAGAAGCCAGTGCGC
>Ga0335080_10002001_pt1 | contig 20335 bp, 30 predicted proteins | sample Lox_Sample_34_FD_206720 | JGI IMG/M metagenome (GOLD analysis project Ga0335080, IMG submission 206720) | Soil microbial communities from Loxahatchee National Wildlife Refuge, Florida, United States - Lox_Sample_3.4 | ecosystem: Environmental > Terrestrial > Soil > Wetlands | place: USA...
GCGCAGCACCGTGCCGCGCTTGCCCTTGTCGCGCCCGGCCAGCACCACGACCTCGTCGCCCTTCTTGATGCGCGCCATCAGAGCACCTCCGGTGCGAGCGAGACGATCTTCATGAAGCGCTCGGTGCGCAGCTCGCGCGTCACCGGTCCGAAGATGCGGGTGCCGATCGGCTCGAGCTTGGGCGTGAGCAGGACCGCCGCATTGCGGTCGAAGCGGATGAGCGAGCCGTCGGAGCGGCGTACGCCCTTCGCGGTGCGCACGACCACCGCGTCGTACACCTCGCCCTTCTTCACGCGGCCGCGCGGCGCTGCGTCCTTCACGCTCACCTTGATGACGTCGCCGATCGTGGCGTAGCGCCGCTTCGATCCGCCGAGCACCTTGATGCACATGACTGCGCGCGCGCCGGTATTGTCGGCGACGTCCAGCACGGACTGCATCTGAATCATCTGGTTGGTTCTCCATCCAACTTGCCCGGTGCCCTCGGTCGACGGGTACCGGCAGTTTTGGACCCCGCTCGCTCAAGCCGGCATCACCGGCCCGTTTTCTGGGGGACCGCAATTCTACCTCAAACCGCCTTCGATTTCTCCACCAGGCGGGTCACTTTCCAGGACTTGGTACGCGAGATCGGCCGGCACTCGGCGATCTCCACCAGGTCGCCGTCGTGGAAGTCCCCGCTCTCGACGTGAGCGTGGTACTTGCGCGAGCGGGTCACCGTCTTGCCCATCATCGGATCCCGCACGCGGCGCTCGACGCGCACCACCACCGTCTTCTGCATCTTGTCGCTGACCACGCGACCGAGCAGCGTCCTCTGGTTCTTCGTCGTTTCCGTCATTTTGCCGCCTTTTCCTTCATGATGGTCCGCACGCGCGCGATGTCGCGGCGCACCTTCTTCAGCTGGCTCGTATTGGAGAGCTGTTGCGTGGCGACCTGCATGCGCAGGCCGAACTGGGCGCGCAGCAGCGACTCGAGCTCCTTTTGCAGGTCCGCGCCGTCCTTGGATCGAAGTTCGCTCGGTTTCATGATGTCCTTCCCTCAGCCCAGCAGGCGATGCACGAAGACGGTGCGGAAAGGCAGCTTGGCTGCGGCCAGCGCGAACGCCTCGCGCGCGAGCGGCTCGGTCACCCCGTCCATCTCGAACAGCACCTTGCCGGGCTGGATCTCGCACACGAAGTACTCCGGGTTGCCCTTGCCGTTGCCCATCCGCACTTCGGCGGGCTTCGAGGAGATCGGCTTGTCGGGGAACACGCGGATCCAGATGCGGCCGCCGCGCTTGATGTGGCGCGACATGGCGCGCCGCGCCGCCTCGAGCTGGCGCGCGGTGAGGCGGCCGCGCGTGGTCGCCTTCAGGCCGTGCTCGCCGAACGACACCTTGTTGCCGCGCGTGGCGACGCCGGTGTTGCGGCCTTTCTGCTGTTTCCTGTATTTGGTCCGTGCCGGTTGCAGCATGACTTATTCCTTGGTTTCGCCTTCGGGCTTCTCGATCTTCTTCGGCCTCTTCACCGTGGTCTTCGGCGCGGCAGCGCCCTCCTTCTTCGGCGCCGCCTTCACCCCCTCGCCGCGCGGCCTCGCGGGAGCGCCGCGCTTCGCGCCGGCGCGCGGCGCTGGCTTCTTCGCGCGCTTGGGCTCGGCCGGAGCGGCCTCGGGCTGCGCCGCCGGCGTCGCGGCCGGCGTCGCTGCGGCCGGCACCTCGCCGCGCGGCACGATCTCGCCCTTGTAGACCCACACCTTGATGCCGATGACGCCATAGCTCGTCTTCGCTTCGCCGAGGCCGTAGTCGATGTCGGCCCGCAGGGTATGGAGCGGCACGCGCCCCTCGCGGTACCACTCGGTGCGGGCGATCTCGATGCCGTTCAGCCGGCCCGAGCTCATGATCTTGATGCCCTGCGCGCCCAGGCGCATGGCGTTCTGCATCGCGCGCTTCATCGCGCGGCGGAACATAATGCGCTTCTCGAGCTGCTGCGCGATCGAGTCGGCGATGAGCTGCGCGTCGATTTCGGGCTTGCGGATCTCCTCGATGTTCACGTGCACCTGCTGCACGCCCATGATGCGGCGCAGCTCGGCCTTCAGCGACTCGATCTCCTCGCCCTTCTTGCCGATCACCACGCCGGGACGCGCCGAGAAGATGGTGATGCGCGCATCCTTCGCCGGGCGCTCGATGAGCACCCGGCCGACGGAGGCGTGCGCGAGCTTCTTCTTCAGGAAGTCGCGCACCTTGATGTCCTCGGCGAGCATCGGCGCGAACGACTTGCTATTCGCGTACCAGCGCGAGCTCCAGTTGCGGTTGACCGCGAGGCGGAAGCCCACCGGATTGATCTTCTGGCCCATGTTGACTCTGCCTTCCTTGTTAGTCGCCCACCGTGATGTAGATGTGGCACGTGTGCTTGAGCACGCGGTTGCCGCGGCCCTTGGCGCGCGCCTGGAAACGCTTCAGGAACATCCCGCGCTCGACGTGGATGGTCTTTACCTTCAGCGCGTCGATGTCGGCGCCGTCGTTGTGCTCGGCATTCGCGATCGCGGACTCGAGCACCTTCTTGACGATGGCGGCGCCCTTCTTCGGCGTGAACGACAGGAGGTCGATCGCCTGGTCGACCGGCTTGCCGCGGATCATGTCCGCGACCAGGCGGCCCTTCTGGGCCGAGAGCCGCGCGCCGCGCAGGCTGGCTTTGGTTTCCATGGCCATTCCCTATTTCTTCGCCGGGGCCGCAGGCGCGGGGGCGCCAGCCGCCGGTGCAGCGGCGGGGGCCGCCGCGCCGGGCGCGCCTCCGGGCGGGCCGCGGCGATCGCCCACCGCCTCCTCGGTGCGCTTGCCGGCGGCCGAGTGGCTCTTGAAGATGCGCGTCATCGCGAACTCGCCGAGCTTGTGCCCGACCATGTTCTCGGTGACGTACACCGGGATGTGCTGCTTTCCATTGTGCACGGCGATCGTCAGGCCGACGAAGTCCGGCACGATGGTCGAGCGCCGCGACCAGGTCTTGATCGGGCGCTTGTCGCTCGTGCTGCGGGCCTTGTCGACCTTCGCCTGCAGATGGTGATCCACGAAGGGACCTTTCTTGATTGAACGTGCCATGAGGATTCCTTGCCTTTAGCGCAGTTCCTCGCGCTCCTTATTTGACTCGGCGGTCGCGGACGATCATGACCTGCGTGCGCTTGTTGCGCCGGGTCTTGAAGCCCTTGGTCTGCACGCCCCACGGCGACACCGGGGGCTGCGCCGCCGCCGTACGGCCTTCGCCGCCGCCGTGCGGGTGATCGATCGGGTTCATCGCCACGCCGCGCACGGTCGGCCGCACGCCGCGCCAGCGCTTGCGCCCAGCCTTGCCGATGGATTCCAGGTTGTGCTCGGCGTTGCCCGCCTCGCCGATGGTGGCGCGGCAATCGATATGCACCTTCCGAATTTCTCCGGAGCGCAGCCTTAGTTGTGCATAGGAGCCCTCCCGCGCGAGCACCTGCACGTGCGAGCCGGCCGAGCGGGCGAGCTGCGCGCCCTTCCCGGGCAGCATCTCGACGCAATGCACCTCGGTACCGACCGGGATGTTCCTCAGCGGCAGCGTGTTGCCGGGCCGGATCGGCGCCTCCGCCCCGGACACGAGCTGCATCCCGACCTGCACGCCCTTGGGAGCGATTACGTAGCGGCGCTCGCCGTCGGAGTAGAGCAGGAGCGCGAGGTGCGCGCTGCGGTTCGGGTCGTACTCGAGCCGCTCGACGCGCGCCGGGATGCCGTCCTTCTCGCGGCGGAAGTCGACGAAGCGGTAGTGGTGCTTGTGGCCGCCGCCCTTGTGGCGCATCGTGATGCGGCCGTAGTTGTTGCGGCCGTTGGTCTTGGACTGCCCCGAGGTCAGCGCGGCGATCGGCCCGCCCTTGTGCAGCTCGGGCGTGACGACCTTGACGAGCGCGCGGCGCCCGGGAGAGGTCGGTTTTACTTTGACGAGAGGCATGGCCGGATCTCTTCCTTATTCCGTCGCCGCGAAGTTGATTTCCTGGCCCGCGGCAAGGCGCACGTAGGCCTTCTTCCAGTTCCGCCGGCGGCCCTCGACCTGGCCGAAGCGGCGCACCTTGCCCTTCACGTTGGACACCGTGACCGACTCGACCTGGGTCTTGAACATCAGCTCGACCGCCGCCTTGATTTGCGGCTTGGTGGCATGGTCGGCGACGCGGAACACGTACTGCCGGTTCTTGTCGGCGACGAAGGTGCTCTTCTCCGAGACGACCGGCGCGAGCACGACGTTCATCAGCTGCGCAAGGTTGTACTTCTTCGCCGCCGTCATTTCAGGAGCTCCTCGAGCTTGGCGAGCGCGGCGCGCGTCACCAGCACGTTCGCATGGCGCACCAGGGCGACCGGGTTGGCATTGCGCGCCGACATGACCTCCACGTTCGCCAGGTTGCGCGACGAAAGGCGCAGGTTGTCGTCGACCTCGTCGGTGATGACGAGAACCCCGTCGAAGCCCATCGACTTGATCTTCTGCGCGAGAAGCTTCGTCTTGGGCTGCTCGAGGCGGAAGTCCTCCGTGACCCGGATGCGGTCCTCCCGCGCGAGCTGCGAGAGGATCGACGCCATCCCGGCGCGGTACATCTTGCGGTTCACCTTCTGCGAGAAGTTCTCATCCGGAGAATTCGGGAAGATCTTTCCGCCGCCGCGCCACAGCGGGCTCGAGGTCATGCCGGCGCGTGCGCGGCCGGTGCCCTTCTGGCGCCACGGCTTCTTGGTGGAGTGGCGCACCGCGCCGCGGTCCTTCTGCGCGCGCGAGCCGATCCGGGCATTCGCCTGGTAGGCGGTGACGATCTGGTGCACCAGCGCCTCGTTGAAGTCGCGCGCGAACAGCGCGTCGGACGCGTTCAACGTGCCGCTCGCGCCTTTTTCGGAGACGATTTTCAGTTCCATGGCGCTCAGCCTTTCGCGGCCGGCTTCTCGGCCGGCTTCGCTTCCGCCTTGGGCTTGGCCTCGGCCTTGGGCTTGGCCTCGGCCTTGGGCCTTGCGTCGGCCTTGGCCTCGGCCTTCGGCTTGGCGGGCACCGTCACCTTCGGCGGCTTGACCGCGGGACGCACGAGCACGTCGCGGCCGCTCGCGCCGGGGACCGAGCCCTTGATGAGCAGCAGCTGGCGCTCGACGTCGACGCGCACGACCTCGAGGTTGAGGATGGTGCGCTGCACGTTGCCCAGGTGCCCGGGCATGCGCTTGCCCTTGAAGACGTGCCCCGGGCTCTGGTTCTGCCCGGTCGAGCCAGGCACGCGATGCGAGATCGAATTGCCGTGCGACGCATTCTGCCCGCCGAAATGATGCCGCTTGATGACGCCGGCGAAGCCCTTGCCGATGGTGACGCCTTGCACGTCCACCTTCTGCCCGACCTTGAAGACGCTCTCCACGCCGAGCTTGCCGCCAACCTTGAGGTTGGCGAGATCTTCCGCCTTGGCGCGGAACTCGCGCAGCGTGTGCCCCGCTTCCACGCCCGCCTTGGCGAGATGCCCGGCCAGAGGCTTGCGCACCCGGCTCGTGCGCCGCTTGCCGAACGCGACCTGGACGGCGGCGTAGCCGTCCTTCTCGGCGCTCTTGATCTGGGTGACTCGGTTGTCGGACACGTCGAGCACGGTCACCGGCAGCGTGCCGCCGTCGTCAGTGAAGATGCGCGTCATGCCGACCTTTCGGCCGACCAATCCAATTGCCATGTTGTCCTCTTCGAATTGACTGCGGCTTCCGCCGCAGCGCCGGCTTCAATTGGCCGGACTTAAAAAGCAACCATAAAACCGACGCCTACTGGACCTTGATCTCGACGTCGACGCCAGCCGGCAGATCCAGCTTCATAAGTGCATCGACGGTCTTGTCCGTGGGATCGATGATGTCCATCAGCCGCAGGTGCGTGCGGATCTCCAGCTGGTCGCGCGAGGCCTTGTCGATGTGCGGCGAGCGCAGCAGATCGAAGCGCTGCTTGCGCGTCGGCAGCGGCACCGGGCCTCTCACCACGGCGCCGGTGCGCTTGGCCGTATCCACAATCTCGAGCGCCGACTGGTCGATCAGGCGGTAGTCGAACGCCTTCAGGCGGATACGGATTCGTTGGCTTTGCATGACCCCTGATCTTTTCCGGTTGCTCTGCGGTTACTCGACGATTTTTGCGACGACGCCGGCGCCGACGGTCTTGCCGCCCTCGCGGATGGCAAAGCGCAGGCCCTGCTCCATGGCGATGGGCGTGATCAGCGTCACCACCATCTTCACGTTGTCCCCCGGCATCACCATCTCGGTGCCCTTGGGCAGCTCCACGCTCCCCGTCACGTCCGTGGTGCGGAAGTAAAACTGCGGCCGGTAATTGTTGAAAAACGGCGTGTGCCGCCCGCCCTCCTCCTTGGAGAGCACGTACACCTCGCACTCGAACTTCGCGTGCGGGGTGATCGAGCCGGGCTTCGCCAGCACCTGCCCGCGCTCCACCTCTTCCCTCTTGGTGCCCCGCAGCAGGATGCCCACGTTGTCCCCCGCCTGCCCCTCATCGAGGAGCTTCCTGAACATCTCCACCCCCGTGCACACGGTCTTGGTCGTGGGCTTGATCCCCACGATCTCGATCTCGTCGCCCACCTTGATCACGCCGCGCTCAACGCGCCCCGTGACCACCGTGCCGCGCCCGGAGATCGAGAACACGTCCTCCACCGGCATCAGAAAGGGCTTGTCGATCTCGCGCTTGGGCGTCGGGATGTAGCTGTCCAGCGCCTCCGCCAGCTTCATGATCGCCTTCTCCCCCAGGTCCCCCTGGTCGCCCTCCAGCGCCTTGAGCGCCGAGCCGATCACGATCGGGGTCTTGTCCCCCGGAAAGTCGTACTTCGACAGAAGCTCTCGCACCTCCACCTCCACCAGCTCGAGCAGCTCCTTGTCATCCACCATGTCCGCCTTGTTCAGAAACACCACGATGTAGGGCACCCCCACCTGCCTCGCCAGCAAAATGTGCTCGCGCGTCTGCGGCATCGGCCCGTCGGCCGCCGACACCACCAGAATCGCCCCGTCCATCTGCGCCGCCCCAGTGATCATGTTCTTGATGTAGTCCGCATGCCCCGGACAGTCCACGTGCGCGTAGTGGCGCTTCTCCGTCTGGTACTCCACGTGCGCCGTGTTGATCGTGATCCCGCGCGCCTTCTCCTCCGGCGCCGCATCAATCTGGTCGTAGTTCTTCGCCTCGCCCCCAAACTTCTTCGCCAGAATGTGCGTCATCGCCGCCGTCAGCGTCGTCTTGCCGTGATCCACGTGACCAATCGTCCCAACGTTCACGTGCGGCTTGGTCCTCTCAAACTTTCCTTTGGCCATTGGTCAGCTCCTACTTCTTTTCCTTTTCGTCCTTCTTGATGATCGACTCCGCGACGCTCTTCGGCGCCTCGGCGTAGTGCTTGAATTCCATCGTGTACGTGGCGCGGCCTTGAGTGAGCGAGCGCAGCGTCGTCGAGTAGCCGAACATCTCGCCCAGCGGCACCTCGGCCTTGATCGCCTTGCCGCCCGGCAGGTCGTCCATGCCCTGGATGACGCCGCGCCGGGAGGAGAGATCGCCCATCACGTCGCCCATCTTCTCTTCCGGGGTCTCGACCTCGACCGCCATGATCGGCTCGAGGAGCGTCGGCTGCGCGGCGCGCATGCCGTCCTTGAAGGCGAAGATCGCGGCCATCTTGAAGGCGTTCTCGTTCGAGTCGACCTCGTGGTACGAGCCGTCGAACAGCGTCGCCTTGGTGTCGACCACCGGATAGCCCGCGAGCACGCCTTCGTTCAGTGCCTCGTCGATGCCCTTCTTCACCGCGGGAATGAACTCGCGCGGCACGCGCCCGCCCTTGATGGCGTCGACGAACTCGTTGCCTTTGCCCGGCTGCTGCGGCTCGAGCTTCAGCCACACGTGGCCGTACTGGCCGCGGCCGCCCGACTGCTTGATGAACTTGCCCTCGGACTCGAGCGACTTCTTGAAGGTCTCGCGGTACGCGACCTGCGGCTTGCCCACCGAGGCCTCGACGCCGAACTCGCGCTTCATCCGGTCGACGATGATCTCGAGGTGCAGCTCGCCCATCCCGGAGATGATGGTCTGGCCCGACTCCTCGTCGGTGCGCACGCGGAAGGACGGATCCTCCTGCGCGAGGCGCCCGAGCGCCACGCCCATCTTCTCCTGGTCGACCTTGGTCTTCGGCTCGACGGCCTGCGAGATCACCGGCTCGGGGAACTCCATGCGCTCGAGCGTGATGATCTTGTTGACGTCGCAGATGGTCTCGCCGGTGATGACGTCCCTGAGGCCCACCACCGCGGCGATGTCGCCGGCGCGCACTTCCTTGATCTCCTCGCGCTCGTTGGCGTGCATCTGCAGCAGGCGGCCGATGCGCTCCTTGCGGCCCTTGACCGAGGTGTAGACGGTGTCGCCCGACGAAAGCACGCCTGAGTAGACGCGGATGAAGGTGAGCTGGCCGACGAACGGGTCGGTCATGATCTTGAACGCGAGCGCGGCAAACGGCTGGCCGTCGTCGGCGGCACGGGTCGCGGGCTCGCCGCGATCGGTCTCGCCCTTGACCGGCGGAATGTCGATCGGCGAGGGCAGGTAGTCGATCACCGCGTCGAGCATCGCCTGCACACCCTTGTTCTTGAACGCGGTGCCGCAGAGCATCGGCACGATCTCGTTGGCGATGGTGCGCAGGCGCAGGCCGCGCTTAATCTCCTCCACCGAGAGATCCCCGGACTCGAGGTACTTGTTCATCAGCTCCTCGTTGGCCTCGGCGGCGGCCTCGACCATCTTGCCGTGCCACTCCTTGGCCTCGGCCTCGAGCTCCGCGGGGACCGGCTTCTTCTCGAACTTCATGCCCTGGGACGCCTCGTCCCAGTAGATCGCCTGCATCGTGACGAGGTCGATCACGCCCTGGAACTTGTCCTCCAGGCCGATCGGAATCTGGATCGGCACCGGGTTGCCCTTGAGGCGGCTGCGGATGTGCTCGTAGGACTTGAAGAACGTGGCGCCGACACGGTCCATCTTGTTGATGAACGCGAGCCGCGGCACGCGGTACTTGTTCGCCTGGCGCCACACCGTTTCCGACTGCGGCTGCACGCCCGCGACGGCGTCGTAGACCATGCAGGCGCCGTCGAGCACGCGCATCGAGCGCTCGACCTCGATGGTGAAGTCGACGTGGCCCGGCGTGTCGATGATGTTGATGCGGTGCTCCGGATAGGAGAGGTCCATTCCCTTCCAGAAGCACGTGGTCGCCGCCGAGGTGATGGTGATGCCGCGCTCCTGCTCCTGCTCCATCCAGTCCATCGTCGCGGCGCCATCGTGCACCTCGCCGATCTTGTGGTTCACCCCGGTGTAGAAAAGGATGCGCTCGGTGGTCGTGGTCTTGCCGGCGTCGATGTGCGCCGAGATCCCGATGTTCCGATAACGCTCGATTGGAGTTTTCCTGGCCACGGCCATCCTGTCCTCTTAGAAGCGGTAGTGCGAGAAAGCCTTGTTGGCCTCGGCCATGCGATGCACTTCCTCGCGCTTCTTCATCGCACCGCCGCGGCCTTCGGCCGCTTCCTGCAGCTCGCCCGCCAGCCGCACCATCATCGATTTCTCGCCGCGCTTCTGCGCCGCCTCGCGGATCCAGCGCATGGCGAGCGCGACGCGCCGCACCGGGCGCACTTCCACCGGGACCTGATAGTTCGCGCCGCCGACGCGCCGGCTCTTCACCTCGACGACCGGCTTCACGTTCTGCACCGCCTGGCTGAACACCTCGATCGGGTCCTTGCCGGACTTCGACTTGATGGTGGCGAGCGCGCCGTAGATGATGCGCTCGGCGACCGACTTCTTGCCGCGCGTCATCAGCACGTTGACGAACTTCGCGAGCTCGACGTTGTTGAACTTCGGGTCGGGGAGAATCTCCCGCTTCGGAACTTCTCTGCGCCGTGGCATGGCTACCCTGCCTTGGGCGCTTTTGCGCCGTATTTCGAACGCGCCTGCTTGCGGTCTTTCACGCCCTGGGTGTCGAGCGAGCCGCGCACGATGTGGTAGCGCACGCCCGGCAGGTCCTTCACCCGGCCGCCGCGGATCAGCACCACCGAGTGCTCCTGCAGGTTGTGACCCTCGCCGCCGATGTAGCCGATCACCTCGAAGCCGTTCGTCAGCCGCACTTTCGCCACCTTGCGCAGCGCCGAGTTCGGCTTCTTCGGGGTGGTGGTGTAGACGCGCGTACACACCCCCCGCTTCTGGGGCGAGCCGGCCAAGGCCGGGACCTTCGACTTAGCGCGCTTGGCTTGCCGCCCATTGCGCACTAACTGATTGACGGTGGGCATGTTTTTACGTTTCCAGAAACGAACCGGGCGGCCACTCAGAACTCCCAAGTAGCCGCCCCGGAGCCAAAAAAGAGGCCGGATTATAAAGAGGAAATCAGCCTAGCGCAAGGAATCCGCGACGTCGGAGACACAGGATTTCCACTCGCGCCGCGCGGCAGTTCGCTGCTTTGCATCAAACCTGGGCCGAGGCCGGGTCCGGGACGAAGCGGAAGCGCCCGGGAACCTCCGCGCGGCGGATGTGCTCGAGCTCGCTCGCGCGCTCCGCGAAGCGCTCGAGGTCGCGGTCATCGACGAGCGCGATGTTCGCTCCCCGTCGCGCAAGGACCGATCCCTCGTCGTCCAGCAGAAACCCCTCGGGGGGTCCGAACTCGTGCCCGCACTGGTCGAGCAGGCGCTCGCCCTCGTAGTGCACGACGAGCGGCGTGTAGGCGAGTCCGACGTAGACGCGCTGCGGGCCGTTCTGGAAGTACCAGCAGCCGCGCGCGTCGGGTGCGTAGTTGCGCGCAATGAACTCGCGCAGCGCGGAATTTCCGATGCGCTCGAATTTTCGAGTCGTGCTCGCGCTCCGAACGAGGAAGTTGCCCCGCCGGTCGAGCTCGAGCCAGCCGTAGACCGCCGGCACGTTGGGCCACCTGGCGAGGCTGCGGAGAACGGCGTCGTCCACGGCGCGGGCGGCGCAGCGGCTACAGCTTAAGGGCGTCGATCGCCTGCGGCGTGTGGATGCCGAAACCCTGCGCGTAGCCCACGCCCATCATCTTCAGCCGCTCGATCACTTCCTTCTCCTCGACGCACTCGGCGATGACGCCGAAGCCGACGGCCGCCCCCACGCGCTGGACCGCGGCGAGCTTGGTGCGCGCGACCTCGCTCGTCAGGAGCTTGCGCGTGATCGAGCCGTCGATCTTCACGAAGTCCGGCGCGAGCGTCTTGAGCGGCGTGAAGGACACCGACTTGCGGCCGAAGCCGTCGACGACGATGCCGCCGCCGCCGGCGCGCATCGCGCTGACGAACCGTCCCACCGGCTCGGCGCGCGAGAGGAGGTCGCCTTCCGCGATTTCGAACAGGATCGAGCGCGGCGGCAGCGCCTTCGCCTCCGCGGCGAAGAATCTGGGGAACTCGGCGTCGTCGATCGACTGCGTCGAGATGTTGATGGTGAAGCGCTTCGGCGCCGAGCCCTTGGCGATGTGCTTGACGACTTTGCGCACGACCCAGCGGTCGAGCTGCGGCATCATGCGGTAGTGCTCGAATACCGGGAGGAATTCGCCCGGCGGCAGCATCGCCTGTTCTTCCTCGCGCAGCCGCACCAGGATTTCCGCCATCGGGTAGCGCTCGCCGCCCGACAGCGCGAGCACCGCCTGGCAGTAGAGCGCGAACTCGTCGTTGTCGAGCGCCTGGCGCAGCCGCGAGGCGGCGTTCAGTCCGCCGGCGAGCGCGGAATCGGTCTGATCGATGGGCTTGTCCTGCACGGCCGCTATTCTAATCGCCGCGTGCGGCGATCCCGCCGGTTCTTTCACGTTCGCTTTCAATTACACTGCGTCCTGCATGGCGAGAGCCGACTTCGTATGCGCGCCGCGCCTGCGCGTGCGCTGGGCCGAGGTGGACATGCAGAAGATCGTGTTCAACGGCCACTATCTCACCTATATCGATACCGCCATCGCGGAATACTGGCGCGCGATCGGCCTGCCCTACCCCGAGGGCTATGTCGAGCGCTACGGAAACGACGTCTACCTGCGCAAGGCAACGGTGGAGTACCTGGGATCGGCGCGCTACGACGAGCTGCTGGGCGTGTGCTGCCGTGTCGGGCGCCTCGGACGCACCAGCATGAGCTTTCTGTTCGAGATCTACCGCGAGGAGCCGGCGTCGGCGGAGCCGCTCGTCACCGCAGAGCTCGTCTACGTCAACGCCGATCCGTCCACGATGAAGCCCGCGCCGCTGCCCGAGGAGCTGCGCGGCCGGATCCTGCGCTACGAGCGCGTCGCGCCGCAAGCATGATCTGGTGGGAAGACTTTCGCGTCGGCGACAGCGAGGAGCTCGGCGCGCATACCTTCAGCGAGCAGGAGATCGTCGCCTTCGCGCGCGCCTTCGATCCGCAACCTATCCACACCGACCCCGAGGCGGCGCGCGCCGGCTTCTACGGCGGCCTGATTGCCAGCGGCTGGCACACCTGCGCCGAATGCATGCGCCTCATGGTGGACGGCTACATGAGCCGCACGCAAAGCCTCGGCTCCCCCGGCCTCGACACGCTGCGCTGGCCCAAACCCGTGCGCCCCGGGGACACCATCCGCTACCGGCGCACGGTGCTCGAGGCGCGCCCCTCGAAGAGCCGGCCGGAAGCGGGGCTCGTCAAGCACCGCTGGGAAGGGTTCAACCAACGGGGCGAGCAGGTCGTGGCGATGGAGGGCTGGAATCTCTTCGGCCGCCGTCCCGCGGACCAATGAACGCGCGGCTCGAGCTCAATCACAAGATCCACGTCCTCACCAAGAAGGAGGAGCTCGACGGCGTGCGCGTTCCGGGAAAGGTCGTGGTGGTCCTCGACGTGCTGTTCGCCACCACCACGATGGTCACCGCGCTCGCGCACGGGGCGCTCGAGGTGCTCCCCGTGCTCGACGAGGCCGCGGCGCGCGAGGAGGCCGCTAGGCTCGCCGCCGGCAGCTTCGTCATGGCGGGCGAGCTGAATGCCAACACCCTGCCCGGCTTCGCGCACCCCGCGCCGCTTTCGCTGCTGGAGCGCGGCGTCTCGAGCAAGACCCTGGTCTATTCGACCACCAATGGAACGGTGGCCATGTCGCTCGCGGCCGGCGCAAGCCAGGTGTACTGCGGTGCGCTGCTCAATGCAGGCGCGGTCTGCGAGCATATCGTCGAGCGTCATCCGCGCGACACCGTGCTCGTCGTCTGCGCGGGCTCGGCGAACAACTTCAATCTCGAGGACTTCTACGGCGCCGGCGTCTTCGTCGAGCGCCTTGCGCGCCTGCTCGGCGCCGCGGCGGATCTCTCCGACGCCGCCAAGGCGGCGCTCGGCTTCGCACGGCAGGCGCGGCTTCCCGACGCGCTCCTCGACTGCCGCGTGGGACGCATGATGCTCGAGCGCGGCCTGCGCCACGAAGTGGAATACGCGTCGCGCATCGATGCGCTCCCCGTGGTACCGGTGCTGAGCGGCGGGCGCCTGAAGCTCGCTACGAGCGATCGAGCTCCGCGCTGACCGCGAGGTGGTCGGAAAGCAGCGACCAGGGCTTGCCGCGATGGACGGTCGAGGCGAGCACCCTGAAGCCGCGCACGTAGATGCGATCGAGCCGCAGCACCGGAAACACGCTCGGATAGGTGCGCGCCGCCCGGCCATGCTGCGCGACCGAGACCTCGGTCATGCCGAGCTTGCGCTCCAGGATCGCCGTCGCCCGGTGGCGCCAGTCGTTGAAGTCCCCGGCGACGATGATCGGCAGCTCGCGCGAGGCGAGCTCCTCGAGGCGCCCGGAGATCGCCTCCAGCTGCCGGCCGCGGCCGCGCTCGTGGAGCGAAAGGTGCACGCACACGCAATGCAGGTTGCGTCGCCACCCCGGCACCGAGACCACGCAATGCAGCAGTCCGCGGCGCTCGAAGCGATGATCGGAGACATCCTCGTTCTCGAAGGAGATGAACGGAAAGCGCGACAGGATGGCATTGCCATGGTGGCCGTGGTCGTAGACTGCATTGCGCCCGTAGACGTGCTGCCACTCCTCGCCCGCGAGGTATTCGTGCTGCGGCACAGAGGGCGCGCCCGCGAAGCGCAGCGCATAGCGCTGGTTGAGCCCCTGCACCTCCTGCAGGAAGACGATGTCCGGCGCGAGCCCGCGCAGCCCTTCGCGCAAGTCGCGGATCACCATGCGGCGGTTGAAGTGCGACAAGCCCTTGTGGATGTTGAGCGTCGCCACGCGGAGGCGGCGCCGCGTCATTTCGTCCCCGCCACCGCCCGGCGCTCGATTTCCGCCACCAGGGCCTCGAACTCCTCTCTCACCGAGTGACGCAGCGCGACGGCGCCGATCAGGGGCGGCAGGTCGAAATCGGGCTCGATCGAGCCGCTATAGCGCAGCAGCACCCTGCCGGCTTCCTCGCTCAGATCGTAGCGGCCGGTCATGCGCCGGAAGTTGCCGCCGATCGCACGCGAGGTGACCCACTGCATCGGCAGCTCGTCCACTTCCAGGGTGACGTCGATCGGGAAGGTGAAGAAGAGAAAGCGCGCGTCGCCCGTATGCTCGACCAGCAGGTGGCTGCCCTGGCGCTGTCGGATCACGCTCTTCGCGAGGCCCGGGATGAAGCGCGGCATGCGCTCATAGTCGGTAAGGACCTTCCACACCAGCGGCTTGGGCGCATCGAGCAAGGCGTGCGCCCGCACTTGCAACGCTTCGCCCTGGCGGTGCATGTCGACCGCGAGATCGTCGCCGGCGCTCGCCGTCGCGGGGACCAGGAGCGAGACCGCCGCAAGGGCCGCGGCCGCCACGCAGGCAAGGCTTCCCGGCTGCACCGTCCTACGTTATCACAGCGCGCTCCGCGAGCATCCGGATCGCATCGCGGTTCGACCAGGAGAAGCACTTCTGCGCGGCCTCGCGCCAAGGGAGCCACTCGAACGCGACGTGCTCCTCGGGGGCCAGCGCGACCGGCACGCGTTCCTCGAGCCTGAGCCCGAACACATGCTCGAGGTTGTAACGGGTGCCCGGGGCGAAGCGCTGGCGCCAGCGCTCATAGATCTCGAAGGTATTGGCGACGTTCCAGCGCGCGAGCGCGTCGCGCGACGCGACGATGCCCGTCTCCTCGAGGACTTCGCGTGCCGCCGCGGCCTCGAGCGGCTCGTCGAGGCGATCGACCGAGCCGGTGACCGACTGCCAATAGCCCGCGCGCGAGGCGCGCTCGAGCAGCAGCACCTCCAGGCCTGCGGTATATACGACGACCAGCACGGACACCGGGAGCTTCCAGCTCATCGCTCGCGAAAGAGCTCGGCGAGCGGCAGCATCTCGTCGGGATCGACGAACACGGCGAAGAACGGCGCGCCGCGCTCCGCCCAGAACTCCGCGCTCGAGGCGAGCACGTCGATGAGGATGCCGAGCTCGTCGCCGAGCGAAAACCCGTCGAACACCAGCACGCGTCCCGCACCGCGCCGCCACGAGAGGTCGACGAGGCAGTCCTCGAGCGCGTCCCAGTTGGCGCCGGACCATGCCGGACAGGCAAGCGCCTGCGCCAGCGCAGCGAGCAGGGCATCGCGCCCGGATCTGCCGTGCAGCGGGATCGCGACGACGTCGAGCGCGCTGCCGCGGGTCGCGTCGGCAATGGGCTCGGCGCTGCGGGCGCGATACACGCCCGAGCGCGAGGCGTCGCTCAGCCGCTGCAGCAGCTTGCCGCTCACGACTGCGGCGGATTCCTAAGCCGCAGATGCAGCTCCCGCAGCTGCTTCTCCGTCACGAGCGTCGGCGCGCCGGTCAGCAGGTCCTGTCCGCGTTGCGTCTTGGGGAAGGCGATGACATCGCGGATTGCTTCCACCTGCGCCATCAGCGCCACCAGCCGGTCGAGGCCGAACGCGATTCCGCCGTGCGGCGGCGCGCCGTACTGCAGGGCGTCGAGCAGGAAGCCGAACTTGGCACGGCTCTCCTCGGCCGTGATCTTCAGGGCACGGAAGACCTTCTCCTGCACTTCCCGGCGGTGGATCCTGATCGAGCCGCCGCCGATCTCCCAGCCGTTGAGCACCACGTCGTAGGCCTTCGCGTAGGCCTTTTCCGGGGCGCCCTCGATCAGATCTTCGTGGCCGTCCTTCGGGCTGGTGAACGGATGGTGGCGCGCCTTCCATTGCCCGCCCTCGGCATCGCGCTCGAACATCGGGAAATCGACCACCCACAGCGGGCGCCAGCCCTTTTCCGCGAGGCCGCGCTCGTGGCCGATCTTCTGGCGCAGCGCGCCCAGGCTCTCGTTCACCACCTCCGCGGCGTCCGCGCCGAACACGACGAGATCGCCGTTCTGCGCGCCGCTGCGCTCCAGAATGCCGGCGATCGCCTTGTGGTGCAGGTTCTTCACGATCGGCGACTGCAAACCTTCCGCGCCCTTCGCGACGTCGTTCACCTTGATCCAGGCGAGCCCCTTTGCGCCGAGCGTCTTCACGTATTCGCCGTAGGCGTCGATCTCGCCGCGGGTCAGCGCGCCGCCGCCCGGCACGCGCAGCGCGCAGACCCGGCCGCCGGCGGCGTTCGCCGGCCCGGAGAACACCTTGAACTCCACGTCCTTCACGAGGTCGGTGAGCTCGGTCAGCTTGAGCGGAACGCGCAGGTCGGGCTTGTCGATGCCGTAGTCGCGAATCACGTCGTCGTAGCGCAGCACCGGGAACGGGTCGGGCAGCTCGACGCCGGCAGCGTCGCGGAACATGCGCCGCACGAGGGCCTCCATCAGCGCGCGCACCTCGTCCTCGCGCAGGAACGAGGTCTCAACGTCGATCTGCGTGAACTCGGGCTGGCGGTCGGCGCGCAGGTCTTCGTCGCGGAAGCACTTCACGATCTGGTAATAGCGGTCGAATCCCGCCACCATCAACATCTGCTTGAAGAGCTGCGGCGACTGCGGCAGGGCATAGAAGTGGCCGTCGTGCAGGCGCGAGGGCACCAGGAATTCGCGCGCACCCTCGGGCGTCGACTTGTAGAGGAACGGCGTCTCGATATCGACGAAGCCGTGCTCGTCGAGGAAGCGGCGCGCCGCCATCGCGGCGCGGTGGCGCAGGCGCAGATTCCTCTGCATCGGCTCGCGGCGCAGGTCGAGCACCCGGTTCTCCAGGCGCACCGTCTCGGAGAGGTTCTCGTCGTCCAGCTGAAACGGGGGCGGCGCCGAGGGATTGAGAATCTCGAGCGCTTCGACGACAACCTCGACCTCTCCCGTGCGCAGCTTCGGGTTGACGGTGCCCTCCATGCGTCGGCGCACCGCGCCGGTGACGCGCAGCACGAACTGGTTGCGCACCTGCTCGGCCGCGTTGAAGACCGCAGTGCGGTCGGGGTGGCAGACCACCTGGGCCAGGCCTTCGCGGTCCTGCAGATCGATGAAGATCACCCCGCCGTGGTCGCGCGGACGGTTCGCCCAGCCGCACAGCGTGACCGTGGCGCCGACCAGCTCGGCGGTCACTTCGCCGCAGTAATGAGTGCGCATCGTCGGTGTCTTCTACTTGTGCTCGAGCGGCGGGACCACGCCCATGGAGATGATGTACTTCAGCGCCTGGTCGACGGTCATGTCGAGCTCGATCACGTCCTTGCGCGCGACGATGACGAAATAGCCGCCAGTGGGGTTCGGCGTCGTCGGCACGTACACACTGATGCAGTCCGCCGGCACGTGCTTCACGACGTCGCCCCCCGGCGTCCCGGTCTGAAAGGCGATGGTCCAGGCGCCGGGGTACGGCCAGCGCACGAGCAGTGCCTTGCGGAACGCCTGGCCGCTGGAGGAGAAGAGCGTGTCGGAGATCTGCTTGACGCTCGAGTAGATGGAATTGACGACCGGAATTCGATTGAGCACCTCGTGCCAGAGCACCACGAGCTGCGCGCCGAAAAAGTTGGTGGCAAACACCCCGGTCACGAGGACGATCAGCACCGTGAGGATCGCCCCGAGCCCGGGGATGTGCACCCCGATCCAGAAATCCGGGCGCCAGTGCTCGGGCAGCAGGAGCAGCGACTGGTCGAGCATGTCGACCACGGTTTTCAGCACCCAGATCGTGATGACGAGCGGGATCCAGATGAGCAGCCCGGTGATGAGATATTTCTTCACGCCCTTGGAAATGAAAAGGCCCGGCTCGCGCCGGGCCGTCTGTTATCGATGAGCCGCGCTCAGTTCGCCGTTGCCGCCGACTTCTTCTCCGGCTTGGCCTCGGTCTTCGAATCGCCTTTGCTTTCGGTCTTGCCTTCCGTCTTGGCTTCGCTCTTGGCTTCGGTTTTCGCCTCGCTCTTCTTGTCCGCGGCCTTCGCGCCCTTGTTGCGGAAATCCGTGGCGTACCAGCCGCTTCCCTTCAGCTGGAAACCCGCGGCGCTCAAGAGCTTCTTGTACGCGCGCTTGCCGCAGCTCGGGCACACAGCCAGCGGCGCTTCAGAGACCTTCTGCAGGTGCTCTTCCTGATGGCCGCACTCGGCGCAGCGGTATTCGTAGATCGGCATCTTCGTTCCCCGTCGCAGCGATTATATCGCTGATTTTGGGGCGAAAAACCGCGCTTCAAGGACTCTAGAACGGGATGTCGTCCTCCATGTCGTCGAACTTGCCCCCGGGCTTCTTCGCCGGCGCCGCCTTCGCCTCGCCGCCCGAAGGCTTGGGCTCCAGCTCGCGCGGCGCGCCGCCGCCCTCGCGGCGGCCAAGCATCTGCATCACGTCGCCGCGGATCTCGGTCGAGTAGCGGTCCTGGCCGTCCTTGTCCTGCCACTTGCGCGTCCGCAGGCTGCCTTCGACGTACACCTGCGAGCCCTTCTTCAGGTATTCGCCCGCCACCTCGGCGAGGCGCCCGAAGAATGCGATGCGGTGCCACTCGGTGGCCTCCTTCATCTCACCGCTCGCCTTGTCCTTCCAGCGGTCGGTCGTCGCCACCCGGATGTTGGTGATGGCGTCGCCAGAAGGCGTATACCGCGTCTCCGGGTCCGCCCCGAGGTTTCCGACAATGATCACCTTGTTCACCGACGCCATCTCACACCTCCCTCTCGCCTGTCATCTCACAACGTGGAACCCGGGACTCCGTTGACCGAAGCGCCCGGGCGCGGCACCGGCCCCATGCCTGCCGCCACCGCCAGCCACACCGCGCACAGCACCGCGCAACCGATGAACACGCCGCTGGCGCCATGATGCCTCGCCATCCAGCCGCCGAAAAGCCCGCCGAAGAACACGCCGAGCGTCTGCGTCGTGTTGTACACGCCGATCGCGACGCCGCGGCCGCGCGCGGGTGCAAGGCGCGACACCAGCGAGGGCAGCATCGCCTCCAGCACGTTGAAGGCGACGAAGTAGGCGAGCATCAGCCCCGCCAGCACTTCGAGGCGCGCGCCCGCGAGCGCCATGCCGGCCTCGACGGCCAGCAGCAGGCCGACCGCGCCCAGCAGCACGGGCTTGGGCCGGTTGCGCCGGTCCGCGTAAAGGATCGCCGGCACCATCAGCACGAACGAGACCAGCATGACCGGCAGATAGAGCTTCCAGTGCTCGGGCAGCGCGAGGCCCGCCTGCACCACGAGGGGCGGGGCCACGACGAACATCGCGTACAGGACCACGTGCAGGATGAAGATTCCCGCGTTGAGCCGCAGGAGCTCGGGATCGAGCAACCGCCGCCCGCGCTCGCCGGAGGACGCGGCGCCGGGCGCGCCGTGGTCGGCGTCGGGGACGAGGTAGCGCACCACCGGCACGGCCGCGAGCGACAGCGTTCCGGTGAGCGCGAAGATGCCGTCCATGCCGATGCTGCGGTAGAGCAGCGGCGCCGCGACCAGGGACACTGCGAACATCAGGCCGATCGTGGCGCCGATCATCGCCATGATCTTGGTGCGGTGCTGCTCGCGGGTGAGGTCCGCGGCGAGCGCCATGGCGACCGAATTGATCGCGCCCGCCCCCTGCAGCGTGCGCGCGGCGATCGCGGTCCAGATGTCGTGCGCCGCGACGCCGAGGAAGCTGCCGGCGGCGAAGATCACGAGCCCGGTGTAGATCGCGGGCTTGCGGCCCCAGCGGTCGGAGGCGAGACCGAACGGGACCTGCAGCAGGCCTTGCGACAGGCCGTAGGCTCCGAGCGCGATGCCGACGAGCGTGAGGTCGCCGCCGCCCTCGAGCTGCTCGGCGTGCACCGCGAACACCGGCAGGATGAAGAAGAGCCCCAGCATGCGCAGGCCGTACACGCCGGCGAGGCTCGCGCCCGCGCGCAGCTCGAGCCGGCTCATCTTGGCATCCATGGAAAATCTTGAGAGGGAAATGCGCGACGCGCTATAGTAGCAAGTTTCCCTTCTCCCGGTCCCGCACTTCGCATCTCACTCTCAATGGACTCGATTCGCATCCGCGGCGCGCGCACGCACAATCTGAAGAACCTCAGCCTCGAGCTGCCGCGCCATGCGCTCGTCGTCATCACCGGCCTTTCCGGCTCGG
>Ga0335080_10002002_pt1 | contig 20334 bp, 17 predicted proteins | sample Lox_Sample_34_FD_206720 | JGI IMG/M metagenome (GOLD analysis project Ga0335080, IMG submission 206720) | Soil microbial communities from Loxahatchee National Wildlife Refuge, Florida, United States - Lox_Sample_3.4 | ecosystem: Environmental > Terrestrial > Soil > Wetlands | place: USA...
TCCGCCACGTTGAAGGACGGCCAGGTGTAGACCTCCTTCCAGTGGGCCTCGACGAAGTCGATGACGAATCCCCGCGCCAGCCGGTCAACCCAGTTGCCGAGCGCTCCCCCGAGCACCAGCGGCAGGCCCACCAGCGCCCAGCGCTCCTCCCGGGCGCCCTTGAGGCGGAGGTAGTAGGCGGTGATGAGCACCACCGCGCCGATCGAGACCAGGTGGAACAGCGGTCCCCGCGCTCCCGGCGGCAGCCGCCGGAACAGCCCGAAGGCCGCGCCGGGGTTCTCGGCGTAGCGGAGCATCAGGAAGTCGGGGCTGAAGACGATGGAGCGCTTCGGCCGGAAGTGCAGCCCGTCCCAGCCCGGAGCGGGAGCGGGCCCGTAGAGCGCGGCGAGGCGAGCGCCGACGGTGCCCAGACCGTCGAAGCGCGTGGTGAGCGTCGCCACCATGTCGTACTTCACCCACTGGTCCACCAGCACCAGGGCCAGCGCGCAGGCGTAGAGGATCACCAGCTTCCGGAGCAGCTCCGGATCGCGCGCCAGCGCCCCCGGAGTCCGCGGCACCACCGCCTCCTCCACACCCGGACCGGTCACGACAGGGCCTCCTGGCACTTGGGGCAGACCTCGGCGCCGGCGGCGACCTCCGGGGCGTAGGTCCAGCAGCGGGGACACTTCGCCCCGTCGGCCTTGCGCACCTCGATGCCCAGGTGGCCGGCCCCCGGCAGCGCCGCGGTCGCCCGCACCATCCGCTCGGTGGGCCGCGGCTCGAGCACCACCTGGCTCACGATGAGGAGCGTGGGGAGCGCAGCGAGGTGACGGGCGAGGAAGGCGTACCCCTCGGTGTCGGCGTGGAGCACCACCCTGGCCTCGAGCGAGCTCCCGATGAGCTTGTCACGCCGCGCCGCCTCGAGCTGCTGCTGCACGGCGGAGCGCACCGAGAAGAGGCGCTCGAAGGTCTCCATCAGCACCGCGTCCCTCTTCCCCGTCGCCTCCGGCAGGCCGGCGAGGAACACCGAGGGAGCCGGGCGGCCGGGAAGGTGCTCCCAGACCTCCTCGGCGGTGAACGAGGTGACCGGCGCGAGGAGCCGCGTGACGTCGAGCAGGATCCGGTGCAGCACGGTCTGCGCGCTCCGGCGGGCATGGCCGGCGGTCTTCCAGGTGTAGAGCCGGTCCTTGGAGATGTCGAAGTGCACCGCGCTCAGGTCGCTTCCGCAGAAGTCCACCAGCGCGTGGTACACGAGGTGAAACTCGTACTCGTCGTAGGCGCGGCGGACGCGGCCCACCACGTCGTCGAGGCGGGTCAGCACCCAGCGATCCAGCGGCAGGAGCCGGTCCTCGGGCACCGCGTCCTTCACCGGGTCGAAGTCGTGGAGGTTGCTCAGCGCGTAGCGGAGCGTGTTGCGGATCTTCCGGTAGCCCTCGGAGAGGTTGCGAAGGATGGCATCCGAGAGCCGGACGTCGTCCCGGTAGTCGGCCGCCGCCACCCAGAGCCGGATGATCTCCGCCCCCGACTGCTGGATGAGCTTCTCCGGCTTGACCGTGTTGCCGAGGGACTTGGACATCTTCCGCCCCTCGCCATCCACGACGAACCCTGCGGTCAGGACCTCCCGGTAGGGAGCCTGTCCCCGGCTCGCCACGCTCACCAGCAGGCTCGACTGGAACCAACCCCGGTGCTGGTCCGAGCCCTCGAGGTACAGGTCTCCCGGAAAGCCCATGTCGGAGTGCCGCTCGCTCACCGCGGCGAAGGCGCAGGCCGAGTCGAACCAGACGTCGAGGATGTCGGTCTCCTTCCGGAGCGACGTCCCGCCGCACGACTCGCACCTCAGGCCCGGCGTCGCGAACCGCTCCAGCGGCGCGGAGTACCAGATGCCGGTGCCCTCCTTCTCCACCTCCCCTGCCACCCGCTCCATCAGCTCGGGGTTCACCACCGACTCGCCGCATCCCTCGCAAAGGAGCACCGGGATGGGCACGCCCCAGGTGCGCTGGCGGCTGATGCACCAGTCGGGGCGGTTCTCCACCATCCCGCGGATGCGCGAGCGACCCCACTCCGGCACCCAGCGCACCCGGCCGTCGATCTCGCTCAGGGCGCGCCCGCGGAGGGTGGCGTCGAGCCCTGCGGTGTCGTCCAGCGGGCGGTCCATGGCGATGAACCACTGCGGCGTGGCGCGGAAGATGATGGGGTTGTGGCAGCGCCAGCAGTGCGGGTAGCTGTGCTCGACCGTGTCGCCCGGCCTGTTCAGGAGCACCCCGCGGTCGACGAGGATCTGCACCACCCGCGGGTTGGCGTCGAAGACCTTCACCCCCCGCAGCTCGGGCGGCTGGACGGTGTCGTCGTAGCGGCCATCGGCGAGCACCGGGTTGTAGATGTCCAGCCCGTAGCGCAGGCCGAGCTCGTAGTCCTCCTGTCCGTGGCCGGGCGCCGTGTGGACCAGCCCGGTGCCCTGCTCGAGCGTCACGTGCTCGGCGAGCACCACCACCCCTTGCCGGTCCGCGAGGGGGTGACGGTAGGCGAAGCCCTCCAGCTCCTTCCCGCTCGCGTAACCGAGGATCCGCCTCGGCTCGACCAGCGAGGCCGCCGAAACCTCGCCACCGCCCGCGGCCACCGTCTTCACCGCGAGCTGGTCCGGAGCGATCTCTCCCAGCACGCGCGGGAGGAGGTCCTTGGCGACGACCACCACCCGCGCCCCGAGGTCGTAGAAGACGTACTCCAGCCCCGGGTGCACCGCGATGGCCAGGTTGGCCGGAAGCGTCCACGGGGTGGTGGTCCAGATGACCAGGTCCACCGGCCTGCCCTGGAGCGCGGCGAAGGCCTCGGACAGGGACTCACGCCGGCGCTCGGGCAAGAGGCCCGGCGTGCCCCGCTCGGTACGAAAGGCCACGTAGACCGAGGGGCTCCGGTGATCCTCGTACTCGACCTCGGCCTCGGCCAGCGCCGTCTGGTCCGTGACGCACCAGTAGACGGCCTTCTTCCGGCGGTAGATGAGCCCGCGGCGCGCGATGCGGGCCAGCTCACGGAGCTCCTGCGCCTCGTAGGCGAAGTCCAGCGTGCGGTACGGCTCGTCCCAGAGCGCGAAGTTGCCCATCCGCTGACGGACCGCGGCCTGGAGGCCGATGTACTCGAGCGCGTACTCGCGGCAGGCCTCGAGGAACTGGTCCCGGGTGAGCTTCCGCCGGTCCACCTTCCGGTCGCGCAGCCGCTTCTCCACCGCCTGCTCGATGGGCAGGCCGTGGCAGTCCCAGCCGGGCCGGAAGGCGCAGAGACGGCCGGCCATGTTCCGGGACTTCACCACGATGTCCTTGAGCACGTGGTTCAGGGCGTGGCCGGCGTGCAGCTCGCCGTTGGCGTAGGGCGGCCCGTCGAGGAAGACGAAGCGCGGACCGTCGGCGTTCTTCCGGAGCAGGGCCCGGTAGGTGTCCTCCGCCTCCCAGCGAGCGAGGATGCGGGGCTCGAGCTGGGTCAGGTTCCCCTTCATGGGGAAGTCGGTGCGCGGCAGGTTGAGGGTCTGCTTCCAGCGGCTGTCGCCCGAGGCGTCGGACATGGCGGTGCAAAGAGGAGAAAGCCCGCTCGGCTAGCATCCTCCGTCGCTCCGCGCAAACCGCGCTCCGTCCGGGGGTGGTAGCGTCCACGGCCCGCCCGTGGCCCCGCCCAGGAAACAGCGCACGAAGGCGCGGGAGCGTCGCGCCCCGGGCCGACCGGTGCCCGGTGCCCGCCGGGTGGTGGCCATCCTGAGCCGCAAGCGCTCGCTCTACTCGACGCGGCGGATGGTCGAGGCCATCCGCGCGCGAGGACACCGCCCGCTGGTGCTGGACACCCTCCGCTGCAACCTGGTCCTGACCTCGGGCGCGCCCCGCGTGGTGTTCCGGGGAGTCGAGCTGCGCGGGCTGGACGTGGTCATCCCCCGCATCGGCGCCTCGATCACCGGCTACGGCCTGGCAGTCGTCGAGCAGCTGGAGATGATGGGAGTCCCGGCGCTCAACGGCGCCCAGGCCATCGCCTGGAGCCGGGACAAGCTGCGCTGCCTCCAGCTGCTCGCCCGTTCGGGGCTGCGCATCCCGCGCACGGTGATGGCCCGCGACGCGAGCAACGTCACCAGGTTGGTGGACGAGGTGGGCGGCCTGCCGGCCATCGTCAAGCTGGTCCGGGGCACGCAGGGGGTAGGGGTGATGCTCGCCTCGACGATTCCGGAGCTCCAGGGAATCCTGGACACCTTCCAGGGGCTGGGCCAGGAGATCGTCCTCCAGGAGCTCGTCGCCGAGTCCCGAGGCCGGGACATCCGCGCCCTGGTCGTGGGGGGACGGGTGGTGGGCGCGATGCGACGCCGTGCCAAGCGAGGCGAGTTCCGGAGCAACCTCCACCGCGGGGGGCGGGGCCGTCCGGTGACGCTCGCGCCGCCCTACGTCGAGGCGGCGCTCCGGGCGACGGCGGTCGTGGGGCTGGAGGTCGCCGGGGTGGACCTGCTTGAGACGGAGGACGGCCCGACGCTCCTGGAGGTGAACTCCAGCCCGGGCTTCGAGGGGCTGGAGCGGGCGACCGGGCTGGACGCGGCCGGGGCCATCGTCGACCGGGCGCTCGCCCTCGTCCGTCCGCGGCACGCCGTGACGCGTCGAGCGCTCTGAGCCTCGCCCGGGGACGCGCCGGACCGTGCAGGCGGACGTGGAGTTCAGTCCGGGTGTGTGTGCTCGGCGACGCCATCTGCAGCCATTGCGGGGCAGCCTGGACGCTCGACGACGGGGCGTCGACGACACCGTTGTCGACCCTCGGCCGCGTTCTCTACAGTTCGGGCTCTCGCGCCCAACGCATGAGCCGCTCTCCCAAGCAGAGTCAGGTGCTGGTGTACCAGGACGTGCTCTGCCCCTGGTCCTGGCTCGCCGAGATGCGCCTCGTGCCGCTGCAGCGCGAGCTCGCGGACGTCTTCCGGTTCGTCTCCCGCCCCTATCCCCTCCGCCCCATGGAGTCGCTGCCGAGCGAGGAGGAGATCGCCCGCGCGGTGCGCGACCTCGAGGACGCGGCCCGGGAGCCCGAGTCGCTGCCCCTGCGGGCGGAGCTGTGGACGTCGGGAGACCCGCCGCGCTCCACGGTCGAGCCGCTCGCAGCGCTCGAGGCGGCGCGTCTGCAGGGCGAGAGCGCCCGGGTCGAGCTCCAGACCCGCCTCCGCCATGCGGCGCTCGAGCAGGGACTGAACGTCACCCGGCCGGACGTCGTCTTCGAGCTCGCGGCCCGGTCCGGGCTGCAGATGAACCGCTTCTCGGCTGCCTTCGGCTCGCCCCAGACCCGGCGGCTCATCCGCGAGGAGCACCGGCTGGCGCGCGGCCGGGGGGTCCGTCGCGTGCCGACCCTGGTCATCGCCAGCCGGTGGATGATCTCCGGAGTGCGGGCGACCGTGGAGTACCGCGATCTCCTGCTCGCCTGCGTCGGCAAGCTCGAGCGAGCCCGGACTCCGGTCCTCGAGCGCCTGGTCCACTAGAGGCCTCCCCTGAACACGGGTTTCCCCGGGGGCTGCGACCCGGCTGGACCGGTGCTATTGGTTGGGAACCCATGGAAGTATCCCTGTCCTCGGCCGGAACTCTTCGAGCGCTCAGACGACTGGTCCGCGCCCTCCGCTTGGCCGACCGGGCCGCCGAGGCGCGCCTGGGCCTCAGCGCCGCCCAGCTGTTCGTCCTCGAGCGGCTCGCGGAGGGGCCGGCCGGCTCGATGGCCGAGCTGGCCGGCCGGACCTTCACCGACGCCAGCTCGGTCTCGGTGGTGGTGCAGCGCCTCGGCGCCCGCGGGCTGGTCGTCCGGGCGACCGCGCCGGACGACGCGCGACGCACCACCCTCCGCCTCTCGGCCGCCGGCAGGCGGCTCCTCGTCACCGCCCCGCGCTCTCCCCAGGCCGAGCTCCTCGACGCGCTCGAGCAGCTCAGCGCCGGAGAGCGGAAGGAGCTGGAGCGGCTCCTCGAGCAGGTGGTCCGCGGGATGGGCATCGACGAGAGCGCTCCCAGCCCCATGTTCTTCGAGGGGGAGCCCCGGCTCGGACGGCGCAGGGCGCGGACGCCGGGCGCGCGCGCACGGACGCGCAGCCGTGGCTGAGAAGACCTCGAGGACGAGCTCGACGACCGAGGGCCTCCCCGTCGCGCCGTCGATGGGCCCGGGACTGGCGTCGGCCCACATCGCGCCGCACGCCGCCAACGTGAACCGGCGGACGGTGCTCGTCTGCGCGCTCGCGATCGGGGTGGCGGTGATGGCCGCCGGCATCGCCCAGGTGCTCCAGCGGCTGATCGCGCTCGTGACCAACCTCGCGTTCCGGGGCACCGCCTCGCTCGAGGCCGTGGGGCCGACCACCTCTCACCTCGGCCCGTGGGTCATCCTCGTGCCTCCGCTCGGGGGAGTGCTCGTCGGCGTGATGGCCCGCTTCGGCTCGCAGGCGATCCGCGGCCACGGCATTCCCGAGGCGATGGAGCAGATCCTGAGCAACGAGAGCCGCATTCCCGCCCGGGTGATGTTCCTCAAGCCCCTCTCTGCCGCGGTGGCCATCGGCACCGGCGGGCCCTTCGGCTCCGAGGGTCCGATCATCGCCACCGGCGGGGCGATGGGCTCGGTGGTGGGCCAGATGCTCCCGGTCACCGCGGCCGAGCGGAAGACCCTGCTCGCCGCCGGCGCCGCCGCGGGCATGGCCGCCACGTTCGGGAGCCCAGTCGCGGCAGTGCTCCTGGCCATCGAGCTGCTGCTCTTCGAGTACCGGCCCCGCTCGCTCATCCCGGTCTCTCTCGCCGCGGCGACGGCCACGGCGGTGCGCTTCAGCTGGGCGGGCAGCGCACCGGCATTCCACAGCGCGGGGTTCACCGAGCCCAGCGGAGCCGCGCTCGTGCTCTACGTGCTGCTCGGCGCGCTGGTGGGCCTGGTCTCCGTCGGGGTGACCCGGGCGGTCTACCGCATCGAGGACGCCTTCGAGCGCTTCCCCGTCCACTGGATGTGGTGGCCGGCGCTCGGAGCCATCCCGGTGGGCGTCATCGGCTACTTCGTCCCCCGGACGCTGGGCGTCGGCTACGACAACATCGACGCGGTGCTGACCGGTGCGCTGGCCACCGGGCCACTCCTCGCGCTCTGCGCGTTCAAGTTCGTGAGCTGGTCCGTGGCGCTCGGCAGCGGGACGTCGGGCGGAACGCTCGCTCCCCTGTTCACCATCGGTGGGGCGCTGGGTGCGCTGGTGGGAACCGCGCTCGCCGCGCTGCTCCCGCGGGCCGGGGTGGACCCGCGTCTGGCGGCGCTGGTGGGGATGGCGGCCCTCTTCGCCGGGGCCTCGCGCGCGCTGCTGGCCTCGGTCGTCTTCGCCTTCGAGACGACGCGGCAGCCGCTGGGCCTGCTGCCTCTCTTGGGCGGCTGCAGCATGGCCTGGCTGGTCTCGGCCGCGCTCATGAAGCACAGCATCATGACCGAGCGGATCGCCCGCCGCGGCCGGGTGGTTCCCGCCGAGTACGCCGCCGACTGGCTCGCCCAGTGGCACGCCGGCGACTTCGCCACCCACCCGGTGGTCACCCTCCCCGCTGCGGCGACCGTGCGCGAGGCGCTGCGCCAGCTGGCGAGTGTCAGGCACCAGGGCTTCCCGGTCGTGCACCCCGAGCGCGGGGTGGTGGGCGTGGTGATGCGCCATCAGCTGCTCACCGCCGACCCCGAGCGGCGAATCGGCGAGGTGGTCCAGCGACCGGCGGTGACCGTCCGAGCCTCGGACACCCTCCGGCACGCGGCGGACGTCATGGCCAACACCGGGGTGGGCCGGCTTCCGGTCCTCTCCGACGGACCGCATCCGGTCCTGGTGGGGATGCTCACCCGCAGCGACCTGGTGGGCGCGCACCGGCCCCGCCTCAGGGCGGAGCGCGTCGCCGCACGCGCGCTCGCCAGAGGATGACGAAGGCCAGCGACGGGGCCGCGACGGCGATCAGCGAGACCACGACGTCGGGTACGCTGCGGATCCGGGGGACGTTCCAGGCCAGGACCTCGGCCAGCGTCACCACCGCGTCGAGCCCCACCGCCGCCACCACGATGCGGGAGAGCCGGTCGCTCCACCGCACCGCGAGCCGGAAGAGCGAGGCTGCGAGCACGACGTCGAAGGCCACCCAGGCCCAGCGCACCCAGGGCGCGGGGAAGTACCACGGGTCGGCCAGCGCGAGGAGCACCGTCCAGGGCACCAGGAGCGCGGCGAGCAGGCGAACCACCAGGGTGGGCCCCCGGAGCACGGTGCGAAGCCCGAAGGCGAGGAGGTGCTCCCGGGCGAACGCCTCCAGCAGGTCGAGCAGGGTGCGGACCGCTCCCTGCTCCGGAGGATGGACGAGGTGGATGGGCCGCCAGCGCGTGGGGCGCAGCCGGGCCTTGAACGCCCGCAGGCCCTCGAAGTCGAAGAGCACCGACCCGGCCGACCGCGCCAGGCGCAGCGCAGGGACGACCTGTCCCGCCAGCGGGGCGAGGCCGAGCGTCACCATCGGCGAGTCATCTCCCTCGGCCTCCGCCTCGGCGGTGCGTATCGCGTGATCGACCAGGAGCTCCGCGGTGCCGTTCGGCGCCCCGGGAGCCCTGATGAGGTTCTGCAGGAGCCATCCGGGGCGGGCGAAGATCGGCGCGGCGGTCAGGAACCCGACGAGGCGGCCCTCTTGCTCGGCGAGGTGCACGCGGTGCTCCTCCAGCAGGGTCAGCGGGTCCACCTGGACGAGGAAGCCCATCGGCGCCATCTCGTGCCTGCCGAGCCAGCCGGTCACCAGGGCCTCGAGCTCCCGACGGAGCGGGGACGACGTCGACGCGAGCTCGGAGGAAGCAGCGGTCCGCACGGCCACGCCCTTGGCCCGCGCACGCCGGAGCTGCTCGCGGAGGCTGGCGCTCTGCCGGAGCACCTCGGGCCAGCGGTCCGCATCCCACTCCGGCTGCTCGCCGACGAGGAGCGAGCGCCAGCCGAGCGACTGGACGACCCGCTCCTCCACGCCGAAGAAGCAGACCCGGCGACCCGAGGCACGGGCGGCGAGCTGGAACCGCCCGGCCACCTCGGCGAGACGTGACGGAGAGGTGAGCGGAGCACCCGCGGCGACCCAGGCCCGGCCGGTGTCCACGTACGCGACGCAGGCGTCCTCGTCGGCGAACCAGTAGCGGAAGCCGGGCTCGAGGACCTGGAACGAGGTGGCGTTCCAGCCATGTCGGCGGAGCACGGCGAGCACCCGCCGTCGCTCGGGGTCGAGCGCGGTCATGGGCCCGGTGTCCGCCGAACGCGGCGCCGGGCGCAAGCCTCAACGCTCGGAAGGGGGAGCGCCAGTCGAATCGCCGCGCGGGGACTCGGGCGGGCGACGGCGGGGCGTCGAACCATCGCACGTCCCGGTTGGCCGGGATATGCAGGGCGGATGGCGGCGGGTCCACTCCTGGTGCTCGTCCTGCTCTCCAACGCGCCGGCAGCCGCCCCGTCGGTCTTCGACGAGGATCGGTTCGGCGTCGAGCTGGGTGGGAGGGCCGAGCTGGGCGAGACGTTCTGGACGGTGGCCTCGAACGGGCCGAGCTTCGGGATCGACCTCCGCCTCCGCTTCGGCCCGTCCCTGGCGGTCGGCGTCTCCCTGGAGTCGGGCAGCAGCTCCAGCCCCGAGATGGAGAACTCCTGGAAGCTCCACCGGAAGCAGGTCGCCGTCGACGTCCAGTGGCGCTTCGATTCCGGCCCGGGCATCCGGCCGTGGATCTCGCTCGGGATGGGCTTCGGCCAGGTCGAGCTGGAGTACACCGACGGCTCGTTCCGGAGCTCGGCCCACGCCGTCGACTTCGCCCGGCTGAGCCTCGGCGTGGACTTCCTGGTGGGCCGGTTCGTGGCCCTCGGGCCGTTCCTCCGCGGGTCGCTCGGGCACACCCGCCTCCAGAGCGCGGACGACGTCGCGGTGAGCCCCCCGCTCGACAGCAGCCGGTCTCTAGACGCGCTCCAGGTCGGCTTCCGCGCGCTGGTGGGCTTCTAGCGGCGTTCTGCCCTAGGGTGCGCGCCGCCCATGCGTCTCTTCGCCATCGGAGATACCCATCTTCCGTCCACTCGCGGCAAGACGATGGACCGCTTCGGGTGGATCGGCCATCCGGGCCCGCTGGCGGACGCCTGGGACCGGAGCGTGACCGCGGAGGACGCGATCATCGTCGCGGGGGACATCTCCTGGGCCACGAAGCCGGGCGAGGTGGCGGAGGATCTCGCCTGGCTCGACGCGCGTCCGGGCAGGAAGGTCCTTCTCCGGGGCAACCACGACTTCTGGTGGGGCGACTCGGCGGCGAAGCTCCGGACCCTCCTCGCACCCTACCGGTCCATCGTGGGCTTCCTCCACAACTCGGCGGTCACCATCGGACCCTACGTCGTCGCCGGGTCCCGCCTGTGGACGACGCCCCAGGCGCCACCGATGCCCGGGGGCGAGATGGGCGACGAGCAGGTCGATGGACGCCTCGTCGAGCGCGAGGCGCGGCGGCTGGGGGCGTCCCTCGACGACGCTCGGCGGACCCTGCGCGGATCGCCCGGCCTGACCCCGGTGGTCGCGGTGCACTTTCCGCCGCTGTACGCCAACCGCACACCGACCGTGTTCTCCGCCCTCATCGAGGACTTCCAGCCCGCGGTCTGCGTCTATGGACACCTCCACGGGACCGAGGGGATCGCCGCCGGATTCCAGGGCGAGCACGGCGGCGTTCGCTACGTGCTGGCCTCGGCCGACGCAGCGGGGTTCCGGCCGGTCCTTCTCCTCGACGGCGCCGGAAGAGCGCCGTCCTCCTTCGCCGTTGCCGGTCCCGGCGGCTCTCCCCTAGGTTGATCCGCGACTCGCCATGAACCCCCTCATCGCCAGCTTGCTCGTCTTCGTCGGCCTCACGGTGTTCATCTACATCGTGTACGGCCGCGCCTCGGTTCTCCTGGCGATGAAGCCCGAGAACCGGATGGACCACCCCGGCGAGCGGACGCGGGCGCTGATCCGCTTCGGGCTCGGCCAGAAGCGCATGGTGGATCCGGAGGAGCGCGGGCCGGGCTTCGCCCACGTCCTGATCTTCGTCGCCTTCATGGTCCTGGCGCTCCGGACCCTGATGCTGTTCGGAATGGGGTTCTCCCGGACGCTGCTGGAGCTCCTCTCCACCCCGGCGGATCCGTTCTGGGCCGATCATCCGGCCGCGGCAGGCATCTTCGACGTCTACCTCCTGGCGAAGGACGTGGTCGCGGTCGGTGCGCTGATCGGCGTCGCCTACTTCACCTGGCTCCGGGCGAAGGTGAAGCCGGTCCGGCTCACCCGTTCGTGGGAGGCGTACCTGATCCTCGGCTTCATCGCCGGGCTGATGGTGAGCGAGTTCATCTTCAGCGCCTCGCACCTCGTGCTCCAGCACCGGAGCTTCTTCCCCTGGGAGCCGGCGACGTCAGCAGTGGCGGCCCTTCTCTCCCCGCTGCCCAGGGACGTGGTGTGGGGGCTGGGCGCGGCGATGTTCTGGGTCCACCTGACCATCATCCTCGCGTTCCTCAACTTCCTCCCGCTGGGGAAGCACTTTCACGTCATCACCGCGCTGCCCAACGTGTTCTTCCAGGCCCTGGACGGGAGCAAGGCACTCCCCACGCCGAACCTCGAGGCCGAGCAGTTCGGCACGCACACCGTGCGCGACCTGACCTGGAAGAACGGGCTCGACCTCTACAGCTGCACCGAGTGCGGGCGCTGCCAGACCCACTGCCCCACGTACATCACCGGCAAGCCGTTGACCCACAAGGGCGTGAACCAGGATCTGAAGCACTGGATCTGGCGCCATCAGGAGCAGGTGGCGAACAGTCACCTCGCCCCGGGAACCGACGCAGCGCTGCCGGCGATCATCGGGAGCGCGCTCCAGGCGGAGACGGTGTGGGCCTGCACGACCTGTGGCTGGTGCGAGCGGGCCTGCCCGGTGTTCATCGAGAACGTTCCACGGCTGATCGACATGCGGCGCTACCAGGTCCAGGTCGCGTCGGACTTCCCGCAGGAGATCCAGCGGGTCTTCGAGGGCATGGAGCGCCAGGGCAACCCCTGGGGCGTGGGGCAGGACCGGCGCGACGAGTGGGCCGAGGACCTCCAGCTTCCGGTCTGGGACGGCCCCGGGAAGTACGAGTACCTCTTCTTCGTCGGCTGCGCCGGGAGCTACGACGACCGGCAGAAGAAGGTCAGCCGAGCCCTGGTGCGCATCCTCCGCGAGGCCAGCGTCTCCTTCGCCATCCTCGGCAAGCAGGAGATGTGCAACGGGGACTCGGCCCGCCGGCTGGGGAACGAGTACCTGTACCAGACGCTGGCGAAGACCAACGTCGAGACCTTCAACGGGCTGGGGGTGAAGGCGGTCATCACGCAGTGCCCGCACTGCTTCAACACCCTGAAGAACGAGTACCCTGCCTTCGGCGGCGAGTACCGGGTGATCAGCCACACCGAGCTCATCAGCGAGCTGATCCGCGACAAGCGCATCAAGCTGTCACGGGTGAAGGACGCGACGCTGACCTACCACGACCCCTGCTACCTCGGACGGCACAACGGGGTGTACGACGCGCCACGGGCGGCGCTGGCCGCCATTCCCGGACTTCGAGTCGTGGAGATGCAGCGTAGCCGTCGCGAGTCCTTCTGCTGCGGAGCGGGCGGCGGACGGATGTGGATGGAGGAGCACCTCGGCACGCGCATCAATCACAACCGGCTGAACGAGGTGGCGCTCACGCTGGCGCACGCGACGGACCCGTCGATCCCGTATCCCTCCGCGACCGACAAGGACCGGCCGGGCAAGGTGGGCGACTACAAGGGTCCGGCCGAGGGGATGCTGGCGGTGGCCTGCCCCTTCTGCAGCACCATGCTTCGCGACGCAGCGAACGACACCGGGCGCGAGGCCATCGTGGTGAAGGACGTTGCCGAGGTGGTGGCCGAGGCGATGGGCTCGAGTCCCGCGCCGGGTTGAACCCCTCGGGCGCAACCGACGAAGGAGCGTCCGCATGACCTACGTCGTCTGGGTGGTCCTGGTCGGGTTGAGCGTCTGGAGCACGGTGGTGTTCAACCGGGGGGACCCGGGCTGGTCCACGAAGCAGTTCCTCGCGGTGCTGGGCATGGCCGCGGGGCTGGGGGCGGTGATCTCGCTCCCGTGGTTCTTCCTCTCCTGGGAGACGGTGGATGCACACCCGGGCCTGGTGATCGGGAGCATCCTCCTGGCCATCCTCGTGGGCGTGACCTGGATCACCGTCGTCGCCACGCGCTGGAGGCGGCGAACCCTCGCCCAGCGTGCGTCGGCGCGAGCTGCGTCCGGAGCTCGCTCCGGACGTTGACCGTGCACGTCAGCTCGGCAACCCGAGCTGGCGCCAGCGGACCATCCCGCCGGCGAGATTGGCGACCCGGGCGAGCCCGGCCTTGCGGAGGATGGTCGCGGCCATCGCCGAGCGCTTCCCGGTCTGGCAGACGAGGACGATGGGCCTGGTGGACGAGAGCTCGTCCATCCGGACCCGCAGCTCGTCGAGGGGGACGAGCTTCGACCCCTCGAGATGGCCCAGCTCTCCCTCGAACTCCGCCCGCGAGCGGACGTCGACCAGCTCGACCTCCTCGCGGTGGCGCCCGAGCCACTCCGGGGCGATCTCCGGCATACCGGCGTAGGTCTCCACGACCGGGCCCCAGCTCGGCGGAGCGGGCTCGTCGATGGTGGCATCACGGCCGCAGCTCAGGTTCGCCGGCACCGCGATGGCAATGAGCTTCGGGTGGGGAAGCCCGAGGTTCTCCATGTAGCCGACGAAGTCCTCCACCGTCGCCGCGCCTCCCAGCCGGGGGTTGTGGCGGCACTCCTCCCCGATGGTGCTCGAGGTGCGCCCCTCGTAGTCGTGGGCGGGGTGCACGACGCAGTCGTCGGGGAGGGAAAAGAGCTGCGCCCGGACGGAGTGGAAGAGCTGGGCGGCGTTCCCGTCCTGGAAGTCCGTGCGCCCGACCGCGCGCACCAGCAGCGCGTCTCCGGTGAAGACGTGGCCCCGGTCTGCACTGACGAAGGAGAGGCAGCCAGCGGTGTGCCCCGGCGTCGCCCGCACCTCGAGCGCCTGGGCGCCAAAGCGCACCTCCATCCCGTGCCGGAGCGGCAGGTCGACGTTCCGGGCCCCGTAGACCTCGGCCAGGCCGATGCGGCAGCCGAAGGCCTGCTTCATCGCCCACGCGCCGGTCACGTGGTCGGCATGGCAGTGGGTATCGAGCGTGAACAGGAGGCGGGCGTCGATCTCGCGGATCAGCGCCGCGTCGCGACGGTGCTGGCCGAGGACGGGATCGATCAGCACCGCCTCCCGCGAGGCCGGGTCGACCAGCAGATAGCTGTAGGTGCTCGACACGGGGTCGAAGTGCTGGCGGATCACCACGGCGAGGGCCTCGGTGGCCCACCCTAGCGCCTCCGGGCCCTCGAGGGTCCCGCAACGGCGTCTTCGAGGACGTCGCCCTCGACGGTCGCGAGCAGGAGATGGCGCCGGACGTGGCCGCTCAGCCCGACGACGCCGGCTCCTCGGTGAGCTCCTGCATCGTGCGCCAGAAGGCGATCCAGCTGCCGCCCCGGCGCTCGAGAGCCCAGAGCTCCACGCCGTGGGCGCGCCAGTCCTGTCCCCCGCGGGCGTAGGTCATGTCGAACGCGATCTCCACCAGGGCGGCGTCAAGACCGCCCACCACGTTCCGGCGCTCCTCGCGGTACGAACGGAGCTTCGCGCCGGCCAGGAAGTCGCGGTAGCTCTCGATCAGCCGCTCGCGACCGCTGAGCCGCATGCTGAAGCCCGGGAAGACGAAGGTGATGTCCGGGTCGAGCAGCGCGGCCATGTCGTCGGGGCGCCCCTGCTGCCAGGAGCGCTGGATGCGATCCACGAGCTGAAGCACCGCCACCTCGGTGGCCGCTGGAGCTGCCATGCTGGAGACCCCCGGATCGAGTCCGGACCGTACCAGCGCGCCAGCGCACCTCGCCAGCCTCGCGGCGTGCTCGCTCGCCGCAATCCGGTCGCCGGCCGGGCCTTCAGCCCGCGCGCAGCCATGCAGCTCAGCGCGGGTGCTGGGCGAGCCCCCGCTCGACCGCGGCAAGGCGGGCCATCGTCTCGGCGTAGAGCGTGTCCACCTTGGTGTGGAGCTGCGTCACCTCCAGGCCGGCCTTGAGGTTGGCCGCGTACTCGACGTCGCTGCGGATCCGGTCGCTCGCCGCCTGACGGTTCTGGGCGATGAGCACGAAGCAGGCCAGGAAGATGCTCTCCAGCGACGTGGCCATGGTGAGGAATCCGAAGGGGAAGGGATCGAAGGGCCGGACCCAGGCGAACAGCCCGACGTTGAGCAGCACCCAGGCGAAGAAGAGCAGCACGTGCAGCGCGAGGAAGGGCAGGCTGCCGCTGAACGCCGCCAGCCACTCCGCGGCGCGCTGGACGGCCGTCGTCCGCTGCTCCACCTCCTGGTTCGGGGAGACGCTGGACTGCGACTGGAGGAGCCGGTCCGCCTCGCGCAGCCGGCGACCGATCACCCCCAGCACGTCGAGCGCGGAGCCGGGATGCTTCTGGAACAGCGCCTCGAGCGCCGCGCGATCGATCTCCACCGTCCGGGTGGCCTCGGTGGCCAGCGCGTCCGCCGTCCGCTCGCGACCGTCGAGCAGCGAGAGCTCGCCGAAGAAGTCACCCGGCCCCAGCTGTGCGAGGAGCACCCGCCTCCCGGTCGTGGTGTCGACCGAGATCTCCACCGCGCCACGAGCGATGACGTGGAGCGCCGCGCCGGGATCTCCCCGGCGGAAGACGCGCGCGCCCGCCGGGAAGTCGTGGAGGCGCATCGCCGCCGCGAGCGTCGACCGCTCGGCGGGGTCCAGCGCCTGGAACAGCGGAACTTCGGCGAGCAGGGATTCCTCGGCAGCCATGGGGGCCTCCTCCGACCCCCGTTCTGCCACGTCTCTCCGGCCGGGCTAGCGACGATCCGGCGGTGCCGACGACCCGGACGGCCGGACCACGCTCCGGGCAGCCATGCCGATCCGCTGGCCCCGGGCATAGACGTACGTCCCCGTGAGGGCGGTGAGCATCCCCAGGAGCCCGGCGAGATCCACGCCGCCCCCGTCGGCGGCAGCCGCGGCGATGGGGATGGCCTCCGAGGGCTGGACCTGGGCGACCTCCGGACGCGCGGCCTGAGGACGGATCCGCGCGGTGCGGCGATCCTCGCGCGCGGGCGCCGCCAGGGCCGGGACGGAGAGCAGGACGAGGAAGAGAGCGCAGCGACGAAGACCGGGAGACATCGACGGAGCCGACGTCGATTGTCGCGCATCGCGGCTGCACCCGTCACTGGCCCCGCGGACGCATCCCACGTGGGTGCGTGTGGCTCTCCAGGCGCTCTTTCTGTCAGCGGCCGAGCTTTACCAGCTCGTTGCGGCAGATGTGGCAGAGCGACGGCTGCTGGCGGTCGACGTCGGCCAGCGAGGTGGCGGCGAACATCGCGCACCGGGCGTCCTCGCAGTAGCTCAGCCCCACCAGGTGGCCGGCCTGGTGCAAGCCCTGGATCTGCACCCGGCGCCGGAAGGTGGCCTCGTCCGCACCCTGGCGAAGACGGGAAACGCTGAGGATTGCGACGCGCGACTCGCGGTCCGCCTCCCCGAAGACGAACGGACTGTCGGGGACGAAGAGGTCCACGTCGGTCACGCCCAGCACCGTCCCCTCCCGGTCGAGGAGCGGGACCAGCCGGCGCATGATGGCGTTGGAGTGGTACTGGTTGCGGTCCTTGTTGAAGGCGTACGCCGGCGAGGTGAGTGCCGGCTTTCCGTAGCCCACGGTGAGCCCGAGCTGGGTGGTCAGGGGTGCCTCGAGCTCCCGCAGCAGCGTCAGCGGGGCGTTGCCGATCGCGACCAGCTGCAGCACTCGCGGACCCACGGACAGACCCTCCTACGAACGACAGCGAAGCTGGGGCGCAAGGATTCGAACCTTGATAGTCAGATCCAAAGTCTGACGTCCTGCCGTTAGACGACGCCCCAGGACGGTGCGGCAACTGCCGCCGGCCAGCATAAGGGCTTCCCTCGCCCGTCCCAACCAAAGCGAGCGACGGACCGGCCGTTACCGTCGGAGCAGCACGTAGACCGCTCCCGACCCACCGTCGTGGGGGCGCGCGGTCGTGAACGCGAGCACCCACCGGGCAATCCGTCCACGGGTCAGCCAGAGCTGAACGCTGGCCTTCAAGACGGGAATCTGATCCTTGCTGTGCAGGCCGCGACCGTGCACCACCAGCACGCACCGCTTTCCACCCTGACGGGAGGCGAGGAGGAATCGCTCCAGCGCGCTCCTCGCCTCCTCCCGGGTGAGCCCGTGCAGGTCGAGGTGGCCCTGCACCGAGATCTCACCTTTTCGGAGCTTCCGGAGCAGCTGCGGATCCAGGGAGGGAACGGCGCCCTCGATGAACTCGTCCGAGTCGGCGAGGTCGAACGGGGCCTCGCCGGCGACGAGCTCGGCGAGCTGCGCCAGCACCTCGGCGTCCTCGTCCGTCCGGGGCGGAAGCACGGACTTCTTGGCCGGCTCGACGCGCTGCGCCCCGCGACGGACCGGTTGCACCTCACCGACCGCGGCCAGGAACTGCGCCGCCTCGTCCGGCTCCCGAGGCGCGGGAGACCGGGGCGGCGGCGCCGGCCGGGCGGGCTGCGCAGGCGCCGCAGGCTTGGGGAGCGTGAGCCCCTGGAAGGGGTTGTGGAAGGGCTTCGGCTTCTTCAGATGTCGAGGTTCTGAACGTCGAGGGCGTTCTTCTCGATGAACTCGCGTCGCGGCTCCACGGCCTCGCCCATGAGCAGGCTGAAGATCTCGTCCGACTCGACTGCGTCCTCGACCCTGACTTGAAGGAGCGTCCGCGAGTCCGGATTCATCGTGGTTTCCCACAGCTGCTCCGGGTTCATCTCGCCCAGTCCCTTGAACCGCTGGATCGCGAGCCCGCGGGAGGCGTCGGCGAGCACCGCGGCCAGGAGGTCCTGGACCCGGAGCGCGACTCGCTCCCCTTCCTCGAGCTTCACCGTCCACGGGGCGGGGCCGAGCAGCTCGAAGGTCCGGCGCAGCTGGAGGAGCTCGGCGTACTCGGGGCTGGAGAGGAAGGCGTGGTCGAGCACCGTCTCCTTGGGGCTGCCGTTCACCTCGGTGCGGAAGACCAGCTTCTTGGCCTGGTGCTCGGGGTCGTCCTTGCGGAACGCCTTCAGCTGGGCCAGCACCTCGGGATAGCGCTCGCGCAGCCAGGTGTGGACCTTCTCCACCTCGGCGTTGAGCCGATCCATGTCCAGGAGCGTGTGCTCGTCCACCCGGGCCGCCTGCACCAGGGCGTCGAGGATGCGCGGATCGCGCCGACGGGCGAGCTTGCCCAGCCGTTCGTCGTACTGGCGAATCGCCTCGAGCAGCGCCCGCAGGTCGTTGCCACGGATCTCGGCGACGCCGTCCGGCTCGGAGGGCAACACCGCGCAGCGATCGACGCCGATGCGCATCAGGTGCTCGTCGAGGGCGCGCTGGTCCTTGAGGAACAGCTCCTTCTTCCCTCGGGTCACCTTGTAGAGCGGCGGCTGCGCGACGTAGAGGTATCCGCGGGAGATGAGGTCCTGCATCTGCCGGTAGAAGAACGTGAGCAGGAGCGTACGGATGTGGCTTCCGTCCACGTCCGCGTCGGTCATGAGGATGATGCGGTGGTACCGGCACTTGTCCGGATCGAACTCCCCTTCCTTGCCGATGCCGGTTCCCAGCGCGGTGATCAGCGCGACGATCTCCTGGGAGGTCAGCATCTTCTCGAAGCGGGTCTTCTCCACGTTCAGGATCTTCCCGCGGAGGGGGAGGATGGCCTGGTTGCGCCGGTCCCGGCCCTGCTTGGCCGAACCGCCGGCCGAGTCACCCTCGACGATGTAGAGCTCGCTCTCGCTCGGATCGCGGCTCTGGCAATCGGCGAGCTTGCCAGGGAGCGACATCCCGTCCAGGACGCCCTTGCGGCGCACCGTCTCCCGCGCCTTGCGCGCGGCGATGCGTGCCCGGGTGGCGTCGCCGATCTTGGCGACGATCCGCTTGGCTCCGGTGGGATTCTCCTCGAGCCAGATCATCAGCTGCTCGTTGACCATCTGCTCGACGAGGCCCTTCACCTCGGAGTTCCCGAGCTTCGTCTTGGTCTGGCCCTCGAACTGGGGATTGGGAAGCTTGATCGAGATGACCGCGGCGAGACCCTCGCGGGCGTCCTCGCCCGTCGGCGTCTCCTTCAGGTCCTTCCACAGCCCTCCGCGCTCGGCGTAGCCGTTGATGGTGCGGGTGAGCGCGCTCTTGAAGCCCACCAGGTGGCTTCCACCCTCGTGGGTGTTGATGTTGTTGGCAAAGGTGTAGATGCGTTCGTCGTACGCATCGTTCCACTGCATCGCGATCTCCAGCGCGACGTCGTCTTTCTCCGCCTTGAAGAAGACCGGAGGATGGAGGGTCTCCTTCGACTTGTTGAGGAACTCGACGAAGCTGACGATCCCGCCCTGGAACTCGAAGTTGTGGCTCTTCTGGCTTCGCTCGTCGGTGATGCTGATCTTCAGCCCGGCGTTGAGAAACGCGAGCTCGCGCAGCCGCTGACTGAGCGTGTCGAACTGGAAGTCGGTCGTCTCGAACACCGTCGGGTCGGGCTTGAACCACACCGTGGTCCCGCGCTTGTCGGTGGTGCCCACCTCGGCGACCTGTCCCTGGGGAATGCCGCGCGCGTACCGCTGCTGGTAGACCTTCCCGTTACGGGAGATCTCCAGCCGGAGCCACTCGCTGAGCGCGTTGACCACCGAGACGCCCACGCCGTGGAGGCCGCCGGAGACCTTGTAAGCGCTGTTCTCGAACTTGCCTCCCGCGTGGAGCTTGGTCATCACCACGTCGACCGTGTCCATCCCGCGCACGGTCGGGTGCGGGCCGACCGGGATACCACGGCCGTCGTCCTTGACGCTGACGCTGCCGTCGACGTGGATGGTGACGACGATCTCGGTGGCCGCCTTGGCCAGCGCCTCGTCCACGCTGTTGTCCACGACCTCGTAGACCAGGTGGTGGAGCCCGTAGACGCTCGTGTCGCCGATGTACATGCCCGGGCGCCTGCGGACGGCCTCCAGACCCTCGAGCACCGTGATGGAGGAGGCGCCGTACTCGGGCGCGGAGGTCCCGACCGCGGCCTGGGCAGCGGCTTCGTGTTTGTTCGTACCGTTCAAGGGATTTTCTGCGTTCTTTCCTAACACGCACCCCCCACGCTCACAAGGCCGCGGCGGCGGTCCAAGTGCCTGGACTGTCAGCTGAATTCGGCCCGCGGTCCGGGGCTCGAACCGCCCCATTTCGGGCCTCAGGCGGATGCCCCGGAGGGGCCCTCCGGACGGCTCAGGACACGCCCAAGATCGGCGAAGACGGAGGGATCGGAGAACAAC
>Ga0335080_10002003_pt1 | contig 20328 bp, 16 predicted proteins | sample Lox_Sample_34_FD_206720 | JGI IMG/M metagenome (GOLD analysis project Ga0335080, IMG submission 206720) | Soil microbial communities from Loxahatchee National Wildlife Refuge, Florida, United States - Lox_Sample_3.4 | ecosystem: Environmental > Terrestrial > Soil > Wetlands | place: USA...
GTGAGCGCATTCGCTGTCCCCGGCGGAACTCAAGGACGCGAAAAGATTCTAGCAGCTTACACCGAGGCTATCCGGGAAAGTTACCGTTTTTACAGCTACGGCGATGCGATGCTGATTTTGTGAGTACCAGACCGAAAGCCGGAAAATCGACGCTGCCATTCGTGCTGGTGAACATGGCGATGACAGCCGATGGCAAAATCGCCACGGCGAACCGCGCGGCTGCGTCTTTCGGCAGCGCGCGTGACCACGAGCATCTGCTGGAATTGCGCGCGACCGCGGACGCCGTCATGGCCGGCGCGCGGACCGTAAACTCCGCGCTCATTAATTTAGGGCCTGGACCGGCGCGATTCCGGAGGCGGCGGTTGAAATACGGCCTGGCAGAGTACAATTTGCGGATCATTGTGAGTGGCAGCGGCCTGGTCAACCCGCAGGCGGATATTTTCAAACATCGTTTTTCGCCCATAATTGTAATGACCACCCAACGCGCTTCGCCGGCCAAATTGCATCAACTGCGGGCCGTGGCAACCGAGGTGAAGATTTTCGGGAACCGAAACCTCAATCTTCGGGCGGCACTGGGATGGCTGCACCGGGAATGGGGCGTCAAACGCCTGATTTGCGAAGGCGGAGGTGAATTAAATTCAGCTTTGTTCCAGGCCGGGCTGGTCAATGAACTTCACCTGACCATCTGTCCGAAAATCTTCGGTGGTCGCGCTGCGCCGACGATTGCCGATGGCCGGGGTTTCCGTCGGCTGGCCAAAGCCGAGCTGCTGCAAATCAAATCCTGCAAACGTGTTGGCGATGAGTTATTTGCCGCGTTCGCAGTATGCCGAAAACGTGAATAAACCCCGGGTTATTCACAGGCCCGGTTTACGGTCCAGCTTGCGCCAATTCAAGGCTGGTGCCGTTTGCGACGGGATTTGGCCCGGATGGCCGGAGCACAGTGGTTGAGGACCAGCCGGCCTTGTGGGGAACAGTTGTGGCCAATTTATTTCGTTGCCGAAGCGGCCTTCGTTTCCAGCCAGCGCGCAAACAGCCACAGCACATCGCTTAGACGATTGAGATAGACCACGATCTCGGCGTTCTTCATTTCCCCGGCATCTTTCAGCACGCACACGCGCCGTTCGGCGCGACGACAGACCGTTCGCGCCACGTCCAGCGCCGCCGAACTTTGCGTAGCGCCCGGCATCGCCCAGCCTTTGAGATTGGGGATTTGCGCTTCAATTTCGCGGGCCAGCGCGTCCAGTTTCGTCGTCGTGTCCGGCGTAACCGGCGAATAACCGTCTTTGCGGTAGCGCGGCAAATCCTCCGGGAGAACGCACAACTCGCCCATTAACACGACCAGGTCCTGTTGGATGGCAAACAGGTTTTCCCGGACGAAATCATGTTCCACCGCGGCGCGCGCCAGCCCGAGGGCGGCGTTGAGTTCGTCCACCGTGCCGTAGGCCTCGACGCGCGGATGCGATTTGGAAACGCGCCGGCCATACATGAGTGCGGTCGTGCCATCGTCGCCGGTTCTGGTTACAATGCTCACCGCGACCAGCTAACCCGCGAAACCGGCACTTGCCAAGCAGAACTCACACAAAATTTCAGCCACGCGACAGCCGCCGGGGCGGGAATCCGGGTGGGGATGCGGCGCCTCCCGGCGTCAGCAACGGATGCGTTTGTGACGGATCATCAAAAACAGCGTCCCGCCCAATATGGCAAGCGAAACCGTGCTCGGTTCCGGGGCTGGAACGATAAATAAGTCGGCCGACGAAATATTATAGTTATTGGGAAAGTTGGCGGTCAACAAATTGTAAGCGATATCAAACGGCGACCCATCCGAATTCGTTCCACCGGTCTGGAGATTGCTCAAATCAATTCCCACCAGGTCCTGAAACAAGGAAGAGGCTGAACCCAGTTGAATGCCAACGCCGTACATCTGCGAACCCGCGTTTTCGAGGCACAATCCCGGGAAATTGGTCACCACCCCCATCAACGTCGCCTGCCCATTGCCCGTGCTGATCTGAAACAGGTCCGTGTTGTTGGCGCTGACTCCGCCATCCGTGTCATACAGATTGCCGTCTGAACCGAAGCGAATGTTCTGCCCCGAATTGCCAATGGCGCTGTTGTTGAAATTACCGACAAGCGAAGCCGCACCGGTGAGCGGATTGATGGTGTAGAGCGCCCCTTGCGTCGCTCCGTAAAGCGTCCCATCGGACGCGATGGCCAGGGATTCAATGCCACCGACATTGAAGGAAACACTGGTCAGGACGGCGCCATTGTTGGTGTTCAATGTCACCAGCGAAGCCGTATTAATAATGCCATAGAGATTGCCATTGGGCGAGGCGGCGATGTCGTTGAACAGGGTCGAGCCTTCGCTGCCCAGTTGCGTGAAACTGCCGGTCAGTAGATTGACCGTGCCAAAACTGTTGTTGGCCTGGTTGAACTGCATCGCGTAGGCCGTCTGGCCGGAAGCCGGATTGGACGCGAACAACATCAGCGCCGCCGAAATGCAAACCAGCGTTCTGAACGTTGTTTCGACCAGACGCGCCCTTTCGCGCCATACCAGTACTGCCTGATAATCATTTTTCATACACTCATCTTTTTGAGTTGGTACCCGACCAAAGCTGATAAACAAAAAATGCGCCAGCGCAGCCCTCTGCCAACAACAAGCGCGGTTTTGAGTCAAATGGGACTTCTACCCGTATCCCAAGCTTGCCGTTCAGCAGTCCCGATGCCATTGCGGCAGGCTGCTGTAAACCTGTAGCCGCAAAGTCCTTGTCTTGAAGAATGGCAAAAAGCGTCTTGTTTGAACAAACGCTGTCTCAAAAAACGGCACGCCGACGGTGATTGATCAGAAACTACGTTCCGTTTCCCGGCAAATGTCGTGTGGAAGAAGGGTTGGTCCCTCTTATCGCGGATGATTGGTTGTCGACGGCAGAACCGGGACCGGCGACGAAGTCAACCGTTGGTAGGCGAGGATGCCTTTCACGATTGCCTGCGCCATCTGCCGGCGGTACGCGTCACTGTAGATCTTCCTGCCTTCAACCGGATGCGTCATATAACCGCCCTCAATCAAAATGGCCGGCATGGTCGCATCACGCAGCACGGCAAATCGCGCCCGCCGCACGCCGCGGTCCTCCGCGCCCAGGTTTCGCACAAGTGATTTCTGGATTTGATATGCCAAGAGCAGGCTCCGTTGCTCAACCTGATTAGCGATCGTCGGGCCGTGATTGCTTCCCTCACCCTGCGCGTCGGTCGAACTGGCGCCCACTGGTGTGATGCAATATGTCTGCGGACCTTCGACTTCGTTTTTCCCGGTCGGAGTCGCGTTGAAATGCAGACTCACGAACAAATCCGCCCCGCGCCGGTTCGCCAGCGCCGGCCGGGCCGGCAAATCAACATAGGTGTCCCTGGTCCGTGTCATAATGACATTGAACCCGGCTTTTCTGAGCTGGTCGCGAACCTCCGCCGCCAGCGCCAGCGTGTAAACTTTTTCGTAATGCCAGCCCGCGCGATTGCCCGTGTCCTTGCCGCCGTGACCGGGGTCGAGGCAGATGGTCAAGATGCGGTTCGCGGACGATTTTTGCGGATAAATCAGCGGGCGAACTGCCGTGTTGAGATCGAACGGGGCGATAAGCAGTTCGCCCTTTGCGTTTGCGATGGGAAAGGAAAGTGCCACCCGGACGCCGTTGATGTCCGCGTAGCACGAATCCGCGTCAAACACCAGTCGCGTCGTCTGGCTGGTGAGGACCATCTCGTCGCCGCGACTGGTTCTCGAGGCGCTCAACCCGTTTGCGCGCGCCCAATCCGCCAGCGAGACATAGTTCTGGCCGTTGACATAGGCCGCGCGCCCTGGCATCAAACAAAATGCCAGACACAACGCCGCGAAAGATGCGAAGGTTTTCAGCCGGGCAAACCGCGTGCTCATAAACGGCCAACTTGCCCCCGCCTCGCCAGAGATTCAAGTGAAATGGCGCCGGTAGACGGCTTCAGTGGTGCTGCGTCAGGCCGGCCGCCAGACCAAATGCGAAAATGACGGCGAAGATAACCAGGCCGAGAACCAGCAGAATCGTCCCAATCATGCCGCAGATTTTGCCTGCCTGAGTGGTGCCACGTCCGCTGGGATCCATGGTGCCCGCGTCCATTTCCTTGAGGTCACCGGCTCCCATAATCCAGGCCACGATGGCCAGCGGGCCACAAACAACCAAGCCGAGGATGCCGAGGACAAGTATAAGTGTGCCACGATGTGGTTTCATAATTAACAGGGTTCAATACCGACTTCTGTTGTTTAGCAACCCCGCTCCATTCTGGCAAGCTTCTTCGCCGGCGGCCAATTTTATCCGTTTCACCATCGCCGGGAATACGGTGCGAACATCAAGGAGGGCAGACAGATGGTGGCCGCCGGGAGTTTTGCCGGTGCGCGAACCGGGGCGGGTGGTTGAGGATTGCGATGCCGAAAGGTCAAACCGGTTTCGAGATATCCCGCTGAAAGCGGTGTTTCCGTCGGCGTTCGGAAACCTTCGCCATCAGGGCGGGAGCGAATCCGAGCGCGAGGAATACCGGGACGGCAACCAACATCGCCCGAAACACCCAGTCCGTAAGCTTGACCGCGAGGGGATTAAAAAACGCGTCGGCCAAAGGATCATAGACACGCGGGCCGATCGCGTGTTTCCCCCAGGCGATCGCGCCGTTCGCGTACCAGCCGAAGGCAGCTCCGCCCAGCGCCACCGGGGCAATCGCCACTCCTCCCATCGCCATGATCAGCCCCGCCGCGACACTCCCGCAAGAGAAGATGCCAACCGCGACGACGGAAATGGAAACCACGCCATAGCCGAATATTCCGCAGGCAATCACTCCCACCGCGACGTCGCCAAAGGCGATCACGCCTCGCGGCGCGGTTCCCACGGCGATAATCGCTTTGGCGATGCGTTTACGGCCGGTGGCCGGATCAACCCCCGTAGCCACATGTAGCAGTGGCCAGCCAAACAAGGTAACCTTGGAACGGTATTCATAGCTCAACTTGCGGCTCACCTCGGGCGACAGCCGGGAGGCAACGCCGGCGACGGCTGCCAATTCGGCTTTCAGCTCCGCCGCCTGCTGGTAGCGGCGCCCGGGCTCTCGCTCCAGCAGCTTGAGCACCAGCTCGTCCACCCGCGCGTCCACCGCCGATTTCTCCGAGGGCAGCGCGAAACGGCCCAGTGGCAATTCGCCGGTCAACATTTCGTAGAACACCACGCCCAGCGCATAGAGGTCCGCGCGGTGGTCCACCGCCAGTGGCTTGTCGATCTGCTCCGGGGCCATATAGTGCAGCGTGCCCAGAACTTGATTGGATAGCGTCAATTTCAAGTCCGGCGAAGCCGCACCCAGCAATTTGGACAGCCCGAAATCGGCGATCTTCAGGTGCCCTTTTTTGTCCACCAGAATATTTTCCGGTTTGATGTCGCGATGGACAACGTGCTCGCCGTGGGCATATTCGAGCGCTTCGCAAATCTGCAGGATCAGGCCCAACGCATCGCGCGGCGCCAGCCGGCCGGCCTGCAACATTTGCCTCAGATTTATCCCGTCCACAAATTCCATGAGGAAGTAATAGAGCGGGCCGGACTGCCCGAGGTCAATGACCGTGACCACATTCGGATGGCTGAGCCGGGCGAGGGCCTGGGCTTCGCGGGCAAACCGTTCGGCGAAGGCGGGTTCGGCAGAAATTTCCCGAGGCAGAATCTTAAGGGCCACTGTTCGGTCCAGACCGCGCTGGCGGGCCTTGTAAACGACGCCCATGCCGCCATGACCCAGCAGGCCAAGGATTTCGAGTTGCGGGAAAAGACTCCGCAGCGCGACCGGATGCGGCGGAGAAAAGCCGGCGCTCCGACGGGGCGAAGATGCGGCGCTCTTGCCTGCCGCGACGCATTTGGGACACAATCTCTGCGGTGAATCCGCAGGAAGCTCTGCCTGGCAAGACTCGCAAATGCGCAGCGTTTCCATTTCGCCTGTGGGCCGGAAATGCCCGCTCTAAATTTCGGCGCGGCGCAACAAACGGGTCTCCCCGCAATTTGGCTTTTGGTCAACTTCTTTTGGTTCAACCGGAAGCGCAGTTGAAGGTTGCCCGATATGGACATCGGGCACGGTTGGGGTCAGAACCGGGAGTCGGCTCTGCCGCAGCTCCCCGGAGAAAAGCATCAAGTATCTGACCCGCCAATTTTCCAGGCCACGACAAAGGAGAGCAGCAGGCCCAAGGCACTCGTGCCCAGATAGGTCGGGGAGAGCATGGTCATGTGCGTTGCCACCAGCATGCCCACTTTCCCCAGAATCGAGCCGAGAAGACAGCACACAACCGCAATTACTGAAAAAAAGGCGCCCGGACTGTTCAAGGAGCCAAATCTCACGGCGAACCCGCAGATCACGGCCGAAAGCACGCAGAAAATAAACGGCACATCAAAGCCGAACAGCCAGGAAAGACCGGTCCAGACCAGCGCAGACAGTAATGCGCCTCCGAATCCGAAGGCCAGACTGCGGACCAGGATGGCGGTGTCCGAGTATTTCTTTTGAGCTTTTTCCTTGGGCGCAACGAATTTCACCTTCACGGGGACGCAAGCGCCGCCACATTTCCGGCAGAAAAAATTTGTACCTTCGCTCGTTTTCTTGGTCGTTACACACGCCGTGCAAAAAAGCTCGTTGCATTTCCGACACAACCATTCGCCGGCAGTTTTGTGATGATGTTTACACATCGTTTTCCCTGCTGGAGGTTCCGCGAAGTCCGTGCCGGTTCTCGTCGCTCCTGCGGGTGAGGCTGTCACCGGGACGAGCGGTGGCGGCGCCTCTGGCATTGGTCGGACGGCTGGTGCCGGGGCCCGGCCCAAGGCCGTGACATTCAAGCTGCCCACCGGCGGCGCTGAAGTCGGGCCGGCCGGTCTGACCTGCACGGCGCTGGATGTGGCGGCCATCGGCGCGACCACCGGCGTAGCGCTGCGCGCCCCCAGAGGCACCGGCGCATCAGCCGCAAGCACCAGAAACACATTGCCCAACCGAATGAACTGTCCCGGCTGAACGACGCCTTCATTGACCTGTGAATGCAAAATAAACGTTCCGTTCGTGGAACCCAGGTCCTTGATCAAGACCGACCCGCTGTCCACGACGATTTGAGCGTGGAAGCTGGAGACCGAAGGATCATCAATCGGGAAATCATTGGAATCGTCGCGCCCCAGGGTATTCGTACCCGCCTTGAGCGCAAACTCGTGCCCTTGGGCTGTGCCGGAATGGATGATCAGTTTGGGCATAAATGAACCACGCTTGTCAGGGTTGCGGACTTTATAATTACTCACCGCAAAAAAGTCCACAAAAAAAGGACTGCACTCAAATACGCCGCCCGACAACCCACTACGCACAGAAGCAGATTGACGAAGAGCAACGGTGAATGAAACCGCGGCCGGCTTTTCCGCTTTACATCCCGTCGGTTTGGATGAAGCCTGCCAACGGAAATGATAACACTTCGAATTTCCCGGAAGACATTGGAAGCCAACGCGCTGGCCGCGGGTATGGCCCTGATTTTCCTTCTCGCCGGCCCGGTGCACGGATCGGAATTCGCCTTCGGCGCAGACTTGTCATTTTTGAAACAGGCCGAGGATCAGGGGACCGTTTTCAAAGACGGGACCAACGCCGTGCCCGGCCTGCAATTGTTCAGAAACCATGGCTACAACTGGATCCGCCTGCGCCTCTTCGTCGAACCAGTCGGCGGAAAGTTGCCGAACGACGATGCCTACACGCTGGCGATGGCCACGGACGCCAAAAAACTTGGCTACAAGTTCCTGCTCGACCTGCATTATGCCAACTCGTGGGCCGACCCGGGCAAACAACCAACTCCGGAGCAGTGGAAGAACCTGACGCACCGACAACGCGTGAAGGCGGTCTTCGAGTATACGCGCGACACCCTGACAAAATTCCGCAACGCAGGTGTGTCGCCAGACATGGTGCAAATCGGGAATGAGATCACGCATGGGATGTTGTGGCCGGATGGCAAGCTGCCGGAACACTGGAACAATTTCGCCGACTACCTCCGCGCCGGGGTCAAGGGTGTGGATGCCGAGTGCGGCAAGGGGCCGCGCCCGAAAATCATGATCCACATCGACCAGGGAGCCAGCATCCCCAAAACGAAATACTTTTTCGACAAGTTTAACGCTTACAGAATCCGCTACGATGTCATCGGCTTTTCCTATTATCCCTGGTGGCATGGCAGCCTCGAGGACCTGCGGGAGAATCTGGCGTTTGCCGCCAACCGTTACGGCAAGGACGTCTATGTGGTCGAGACGGCGTATAACTGGAGACCGACCTGGGACTTTCGCAAAACCGCCGCGCCATTCCCTGAAAGTCCCGAAGGCCAGCGTGATTTTCTGGACGCCGTCACGCGCACAGTCATGAGCGTGCCGGACGGGCGCGGCATGGGTGTGTTCTGGTGGGAACCGGCGGTGGCCAATCGCGGCCTCGGCGCCCGCGGATTCTTCGACCAGAATGGAAGCGCATTGCCGGTGCTCAATGTTTTTGACAAGTACACCCGCCCGTAACGGCTGCCGGCAGGCGGCCGATTCGCCGATCCAGCTACATGGGGAAGCGGGCGCTTTGACACCCGCAAGCTGGAGTTGACCAGCCGGGTTTGTCCGCAATTCGTCACCCACAACCGGAACGTGCTGCGCAAAAGAGTCCTACACGGAGCAGGAACCCTCGGCGGAAATGTCCTTGTGCAAGCTGGTTTGCCTCGAAACAGGACGATTATTCGGGAGGTAGAGGATTAAAGGCTGCCTGTTAAGGGGTGAGAGTCTCAAATGCGGCCTTCGCGCGCGCGACGGCAGGCGGTTTGCTTACCTTTTACTTCTATGGAGCATCGCATGAAAACAACTATTTCGTTCGGTTTGTGCGTTGCCCTTGGCATGAGTTTCGTCACGGGCTGCGCGCACCAATCCGCGTTCCAAGAAGCCCCCGGCGCCGCATGGGGACAACCACCGGCGAAGCCGGTTAACCCACACGGTCAACCGCCACTAACGGCGGACATGAACTCGAGCACCTCGATGGTGCCACCCGACGGATCCGCGTCCGACGCAATCGGGACGGTTTCCCCCGACGCAACGACTTCGCCGATCGCCCGGCCGGCGGTTCCGGCTGTTGATGTTCCCACAGCAACTGCGCCAATCGTTGAAGCCGCCACAATTGGAGTTCCCGTTGCGGTCGCGCCCGTTTCCCAGGCACTCGCCGCCGCCATTCTTGCGGCTGAAATTTCTGTTGCGGTTCCGATCACAAACGAAGTTCGGGTCGCTGCGACGACGGTTGCTCAAACTCCTACAGCCGCCCTGCCGGTGGCCGAAACTTCTGTCACAGCCACTTCCACGAACGAAGCCCCGATTGCTGTCGCGCAAGCAACTCGAACCAGCACTGCCGGTGTTCCCGCGGCTGATCCTGCCGCACAGCCCACCAAAGAAACATCGACTGCGCTCACCGTCCCGGCCGCCGAAACGTCGGGCAGTGTTGCTCGTGTAAATGACACTTCGACCGTCGACCCGCAAGAAACCAGAACCTCCGCGATCAGCAGTCCGGCGGCTGGAGTTACTGCTGCTGTGACAAACGAAACCTCGACCGCCCCTGCCCCGGTTACCGCAGCACCCGCAGTCGCCGTGGCGGCTGCCGAAATTCCGGCCGATGCCGCTTCCACCAACAAAACTCCGGCTGCGGCTGCACCGGCTACCGAAACATCGGCTGGCGTTGCTTCCACGGCGGAAACTCCTGTCACGATCGTTCCCACGAATGAAGCTGCCGCTGCGGTCGCTACAACGAATGAAACTCCGACTGTGGCTGCGCAAGAGATTCGGCCCCCCGCTTCCAGCGTTCCGGTGGCTGAAGTTAGTGCCGCTTCCGCAAACGAAGTCTCGTCCAGCGCCGCCGCCGTCACCGAAGCATCCGCTGCTGCCGCTCAGGTGACAGAAACGACCGTCACGGCTGCCCCCGCAAATGAGGCTTCCGCCACGGCCAGCCAGGTTGCTGGAACATCCACAACCGCCGTTCCAGCCGTCGAAACCGCTGTCACAACTCCTTCCACAAATGAAGCTTCCGCTACAGTCGCTTCTACGAACGAAATTACTGCTGTTGCCGCACAGATGACTGAGACGGCCCCCGCCGGTGGTCCGGCGATCGCGGCTGCGGCCCCTGCGGTCGCTACCTCGACTGCTGAGTCGGCCGCACCGGTTACGAATGAAACTCCAATCGCCGTTGCGGCGGCGACCGAGAACCAGGCTGCGGCTGCACCCGCGGTTGAAACTCCCCTTACCGTCGCCGCCACAAACCACGCTCCAGTCGTTGTCACTCCGGCTGCCGAAGCATCCGCCGCCACCACTCCGGTGGCGGAAATTCCCGTCGCGACCGCCACGATACATGAGGCTCCAAGTTCTATGTCGACGGTGGCTGAAGCTACCGCAACTTCCAAAGATGAAACCCCGGCTGTTGCTGCGCCAGTTACCGCAGCGCCCACAGCCGCCGCTCCGGTGACTGAAACAGCCGCCATTCTGACCACGACAAATGAAGCCCCGAGGACTGAGGTCGCTGCCAGCATAGCGCCGGCTGTTCCAGCCGCTGAGATTGCAACAGCGACTGCTCCTCCAAAGGAGGTTCCCGCTGCAGCCGCCACGGTTACGGAGGCACCTGTCGCCGCCGCGCCAGCGACTGAAACTCAGGTTGCTGTCACCGCCACAAACGAGGTTCCGGCGACTACTGCGCCGGCTGCGGAAGCAGCCACCATCGCCGCTCCGGCCACTCAAGCCACCGCGGCGCCTACGAATGAGGTTGCCGTCGTCGTCACGCCAGTTACTGAATCACCTGCTGCTGCCGCTCCGGTGGCGGAAACCTCCGTTGCCGTCGTCTCCAAGAATCAAGCGCCAGACACTGCCGTTACCACCGGTGTTACCGCTACTGAAGCCGCTGCCGTTACACCGGCCGCCGCTGTTGAAACTTCGACAACAACTGTTCCCACTGCTGCAGTTCCTACAAAAGAGGCCCCGGCTGTAGCTGCCGCGGATACGGAAGCACCCAGCGTTGCTGATCCGGCGCCTCAACCTCAAGTTACCGTCACCGCCACAAACGAGGTTCCAGCGACTGCCACCCCGCCTTCGGAGGCAGCTGCCATCGTTGCTCCCGCCACCCAGGCTGCTGCTGCGCCTGTGCAGGAAGTTCCGGCTGCTGAGAACCACGCTGTTGCCACACCGGCCGCTGAGGTTTATGTCAGCAGTGCTCCCGCGGTTGAGACTCCAGTTTCCCAGACTTCCGCCGCCGCCACGCCGGTGGTCGAAACCGCCGCTACTGAAGCTCCGGTCACTGCTACCCCCACCAAAGAAGCGCCAGCCAGCGCCGCTCCGGCCACCGTGGCCACCGTCGCCGTCGTGCCGGCTGTTCTCACTGTTGAAACTCCAACGCCAACTGCTCCCGCTGCCCAAGTACCTGCAAGTGAAACTCCGGCCAGGGTTATTCCGGCCGAAACGACTTCTGTTGCCGCTTCGGCCCCGGCCGCCGTAACACCCGCCGCAGTCGCTCCAGTTCTTGCAGCTCCCGTAACGGCTGCTCCGGCCGCAACAACTCCGGTGGCCGCCCCCGCTCCTGTGCCGGCAACGCACGCAACAGCCATTCCCGTAGTGGCCGCGCCAGCTCCTGCCCGACCGGCAGTGGCGCCGCCACCGCACAGGCCAACCCCGGCGCCTGCCGTGAACCGATCAGCGGGTCCGCGCAAACCGGCAATCCCCGGTTTTCAAATCCGGACCGTCTCCGGAGACATCTATCAAAACGTGTTCGTGGAAAAGGCGGTATCGGACGGAATCATCATCAGCTACACGCTCGACAATGGCGGCATAGCGATGACGAAAATCTATTTCTACGAACTGCCGAATGATTTGCGGGAGCGATACGAACCAAAGCCGAAAAACGCCGGTCCATAGAAGGGCTTAAGCCGGCTGCCAGGGCGCTTTTCCTCGCACACCGCAACGCGGCAAGGTAGGTTGAAACCAGCATTGGCGTTTGGTTTTAATACTCAATCTTCCGGACGCAGGAGTTTGTTGCGTCTTGAATACGCCGGCCCCCCGGGTTTCCCAGAGTCCGATCGCTTGCAGCGTTGTTCCATTTAGTCCACGCAACCTTCGGGGTTTCCCACCATTGGCCGGCCTTCGACTCTAGACATTCAGTCTTCCACCGCCTCGCTCGCGTTAAAAGTTTGATTTCCGGGAGCAATCGTTTTTAATGCGTCGGCTTAGTTTTTGAAATGAACATTCACGAGTACCAGGCCAAACAGTTGCTCGCCCGATACGGCGTCGCCGTCCCGCTCGAAATCCCGGCCCGGTCCCTTGATGAGGTCCGCGCCGCGGCGGAGAAAATTCTGGCCAGCGGCAGCACCAAAATCGTCGTCAAATCCCAGATCCACGCGGGTGGACGCGGCAAAGGCATATTCACGAGTGGATTTCAGGGCGGCGTGAAGGCAGCCGCGTCGGTGGATGAAGCCGTTTCCGTCGCCGGAAAAATGCTCGGCAATTTGCTCGTCACCAAACAGACCGGCCCGGATGGGCGCCGCGTGCAGACGCTGCTCATCGCCACCGGCGCGAAAATCAAAAAGGAATTTTACCTGGCCGTGCTGCTCGACCGCGCCATGGGCCGTCCGCTGGTCATGGCCAGCACCGAGGGTGGCATGGACATCGAGGAGGTCGCCGCCCGAACGCCGGAAAAAATTTTCAAGGAATGGATTGATCCTGCCGTGGGCCTCATGCCGTTCCAGGGGCGTAAAATCGCGGCTGCGCTTGGTCTCACGGGCGATTTGCTTAATGCCGCCGCCAAACCGGTTTCCGGCGTTTATACGACCTGGTGGGAATGCGATGCGTCGCTCGTGGAAATTAACCCGCTCTGCGTCGTCGAATTACCGGACGACAAGGATTCCGTGGTGGCGCTGGACGCGAAAATATCGCTCGATGACAACGGGCTTTACCGGCACAAGGACATCCAGGCGATGCGCGATTTGAACGAGGAAGCACCGCTGGAAATCGAGGCCAGCAAGTTCAACCTGAATTACATCAAGCTCGACGGCAACATAGCCTGCCTCGTTAACGGCGCGGGGCTGGCCATGGCCACCATGGACATCATCCAGCATTTCGGCGGGAGCCCGGCCAATTTTCTCGACGTCGGCGGCGGCGCGAGCCAGGAACAGGTCACCGCGGCATTTAAAATCATCCTGCAAGACCCGCACGTGAAGGGGATTCTGGTGAACATTTTCGGCGGCATCATGGATTGCAACGTCATCGCCACCGGCATTGTGGCGGCGGTGCAGGAAACGCACTTGAACCTTCCGCTGGTCGTCCGGCTCGAAGGCAACAATGTCGCAGCCGGCAAAAAGACCCTGGCCGAATCCGGCTTGAAACTCATCACGGGCGATTCCATGGCCGATGCGGCGCAAAAGGTGGTGAAAGCAGTGGGGAAATAATGGACGTTTTGACGAGTTAAGGCACATGATCCGGGAAAGGAACGAAATTGCACGGCCGAACACAGTCGCAGGGGACCTGGAACCTTATCGCCGACTGGTGGATTTGCAAAAACAGATGATTGAACTGGCCCAACAGCATGAACAATCGAAACGCAAGCGCGACGCCTTGCACGAACAAATGGCGCATGAGGCGGCCAACCGTCGGCACAACCGCCACGATTTGCGTCATCGGCTGCAACGCTCGGCGGCCAGATTTTTAAAACGCCTGTCGGGATTGGCGTCATCGAAAAACAGTCCCAGCCTAATCGATCGCAACCAACGATATTGAAATATGATTACTGAAATCGCCTTTAGTTGTTATCCGGTCAAGGACATGGCGCGGGCGCGCAAGTTTTACGAAGGGGTGCTCGGCCTGAAACCCACCACGGTTTTCGGTGAACCCGGCGGAATGCAATGGACGGAATACGACATCGCCAGCGGCACGCTCGCACTCGGCTGTGGCGCGCCGGATTGGACGCCGCGTCCGGATGGCTGTTCCGTCGGTCTGGAAGTCGAGAATTTCGATGAAGCCATCGCGCGTTTGCGTGCGAACAACGTTAAATTCCAGGTGGAGCCGACGGCCACACCCGTTTGCCGCATGGCATTCATTTTCGACACCGAAGGCAACGCGATTTGCATTCACAAGCGGAATGCGAAATGACCAATCACCAGCGTGAAGACGGATTTGAAATCGTCAATCCTGAATCGTAAATCGTAAATTCCGCATGTCCATTCTCGTCCAATCCGACACAAAAGTCCTCGTCCAAGGTATTACCGGCAGCTTCGGCGCGAAGCACGCACAGCTTTCGCTGGATTACGGCACACAAATCGTCGCCGGGGTCACGCCGGGCAAGGGCGGACAGGTCTTTGAGCATGCTGGCAGGAAGGTTCCCGTCTTCGACACAGTTACCGAAGCGGCCAAACAAACCGGCGCAACCGCTTCCGCAATTTTTGTCCCGGCGGCCTTCGCGGCGGATGCCGTTCTCGAAGGCGCAGACGCCGGATTGGAAGTGGTTGTATGCATTACTGAAGGCATTCCGGCGCGCGACATGATCCGTGTGAAACGCGCAATGGAAGGGAGCCAGACTCGGCTCATCGGACCGAATTGTCCCGGCATCGTCACGCCCGGCGAAGGCAAGGATTCCCACGGCGGCTGCCGCATCGGTATCGCACCGGGTTACATCCACAAAAAGGGTCACGTCGGCGTCGTCTCGCGCAGCGGCACGCTCACCTATGAGGCCGTCTGGCAATTGACCTGCCGCGGCGCCGGGCAATCCACGTGTATCGGCATCGGCGGCGATCCGGTACCCGGCCTGTCACATCTCGACGTTATCAAACTGTTCAACGACGACCCGGACACGCACGGCATTATCATCATCGGTGAAATCGGCGGTGCGGCCGAAGAAGAAGCCGCCGCGTGGATCAAAGCCCACTGCAAAAAGCCCGCGGTGGGTTTTATTGCGGGCGCGACCGCGCCGCCCGGACGCCGCATGGGCCACGCGGGTGCCATCATCAGCGGCGGCAAGGGCACGGCGGCGGCGAAAATCGCCGCATTCAAGGACGCCGGCATCGGCGTTGCAACCACCCCGTCGGAAATCGCCGACACGCTGTTGAAGATGATGTGAAACTTGTTCGTGAAATGTAATGCGCGAATTACTTCACAGCGGCGTTTTTCATTTTCACGTTGCACATTTCAGGTATCACGTCCCATGGGCATTGTTAACTTCATCCTGAATCTCGCCGGTCTGTTGTTGTGGCTCAATTGGCGTTCGCTGCGTTTCGATCCGCTCGGCCGGCGGAAACCCGCGACCCTGATCGGCACATTGCGGCGCGCTGAGCCGCGGCGTTTGCGGCATTGGCATCTGCTGGCGGCGATCGGCGCGCTGCTGTTCGTGCGCGCGGTTTTTTACTGGCAGCTCGGATTGGTGTCCAGGCCGGTTTGGGCGGGAACGCTGGACCTGGGTATTATCACCCCCTCGTTTCTGAGCAATTCATTAAGCCACATGTGCCTGTTTTCCATTTTCAGTTTCGGGCTGATGCTCGCCGTGGTTTACCTGTGGCTGGTGCTCCTCTCGATTCTGGCCGGGCCGGAACCGATGCACAGCCTGGTGCGAATGCAACTGGGCGTGACGGACCGCTGGCCAAGGCGGTTGAAGTTATTTTTGCCGCTCGCGGCCACGGCGTTATTGTGGTGGCTGGCGAGCTGGTTGCTGGAGTGGTGCGGAATCATTCCCCCGCCAGTCTCGGTGGCGCATCGGATTGAACAGTCGCTGCTCATCGGCCTGGGCAGTTATCTGGTCTGGAAATTCCTCATTGGCGCGCTGCTGGTTCTGCAACTGCTGAACAGCTACGTCTATTTCGGCAAGCATCCGTTTTGGAATTATGTAAATGCCACGGCCCGAACGCTGTTGCTGCCTTTGCGCCGCGTGCCGCTGCGCGCCGGCAGGGTGGATTTCGCGCCGGTTCTGGGCATGGCCCTGGTGTTTCTGCTGGCCGGACTGGCCGAACGCGTACTGGGCTCTGTTTACAGTCGGCTGCCGTTCTGAAAATGATCCACCGGCCTCGTCTTGGGCAATTTCACGGTGACGGTCGCGCCCGCGCCCTTTTCACCGGAGATGGAAAGTGAGCCGCCGTGCAATTCAACCAGCCGCTTGGCGATGACCAATCCCAGCCCCAACCCCTGTTGATCCTGCATCTTCCGGTCGAACTGCACGTAAGCGCCGATGCGCTTGATTTGTTCGGTGGAAAAGCCGCAACCGCGGTCGCTGACGGAAAGGACAATGTTGTTGAATTCTTCGCCCAGGGTGACGCGCACCGGTGAGCCGGATTCGGAAAACTTGAAGGCGTTTTGCACCAGTTCGGTCACGACCTTCCGGAAATACTCTTCGGAAATCGGCACAGAGAAGTCGGCGGCCTCGACGCTTAAATCATCCGGACGCCCTGCCTGCGCGGCCTGAACGGCCGCGAGTTCCTGAAGGAGGGTGGCGGTGTGTTCGGTTTTCCCGACGCGCAAAGCGCTGACATTTTTCGGGTCGGCGGCGACCAACTCGAGTTGCGCGTATACCAGAAAATTTTCGATCAACCGTTCGAGCCGCTGGCCCGATTTGTGGATTTCCTGGCCCATTTCGGCAATCTCGCCTGGTTTCAGGGTGGGGGCCGCGGTGGCCAGGAGTTCGGCGTTGGAAATAATGCCGTTGAGCGGCGTGCGCATTTCATGTGGCATGATGAGGCTGATGTTGTCGCGCAGGCTTGCCAGTGTGCGTTCGGCTTCATCGCGCACGGTCTGCGCCTTTTTGAGGCGGGCGTCCACCGCGGCGTAAAGCGCGTCTGTCGTGAAAGGCTTCGGCAGGTAATCGTCGGCGCCGAGTTCCATGCCGTGCCGCATCCCGACGTTGTCGGCGAGTCCGGTCATCAAAATGAACGGTATGGCGGCCGTGGGCGCTTCGTTGCGGAGCGAGGTCAGCGTCAGATAACCATCCACTTTTTCCATATTGACGTCACAAAGGATGAGATCAGGCAATTCCTTGCGCGCGGTTTCGATGCCCTCGGCGCCATTGGCGGCCTCAACCACAGAGAAACCCTTCTGTTTCAGCGCCAGATGGATCATCTCGCGCAGCCATTCCTCATCGTCAATAACCAGGATTTTTTTCATCGAATAGTGTGCTTCAACAGAGCAAATACCATGCCCGCCAAAGCGGCTGGATTTACCTCTGGTTTATGTAACTATTGACGGCAGAATTACTTCCGCTCTTCGATGGGGGTGTAGTGGCTGAGGGTGCGCCCGGTGTAAATCTGGCGCGGACGATAAATCCGGCTCTTCGTTTCCTCCATGATTTCTTTGTAATTCGCAATCCAGCCGGGCATGCGGCCGATTCCAAAAATCACCGGAAACATTTCCACGGGCAGGCCGATTGCCCGCATGATGATGCCGCTGTAAAAGTCCACGTTTGGATACAATTTGCGCTCCACAAAATAGGAATCCTGCAGCGCCGCTTCCTCCAGGCGCTTGGCGATGTCCAGTAACGGGTCGGTGATGTGCATAACCTTGAACAGGTCATCGCAGGCTCGTTTGATGATCTTGGCGCGCGGGTCGTAATTTTTATAGACACGGTGACCGAAGCCCATGAGCTTTTTGCTGCTGTTTTTGTCCTTGGCCGCCGCGATGAACTTTGAGCCGTCGTCCCCGGTCTTGTGAATTTCGCTGAGCATTTCGAGCACGGCCTGGTTCGCGCCGCCGTGCAAGGGTCCCCACAGCGCACACACGCCGGCGGCGCAGCTGGCAAACAAATTGGCCTGGCTCGACGCCACCATGCGCACCGTGGACGTGGAACAGTTCTGTTCGTGATCGGCATGCAGCAGGAAAATCAAATCCAGCGCCCGCACCACCTCCGGTTTCAACTCATAGTCCTCATACGGCATCGAGAACAGCATGTGCAGGAAGTTGGCGGTGTACTTGTAGGCTTTCTTCGGATAAATCAGCGGGAGCCCCAGTGACTTGCGATAGGAATACGCTGCAATCGTCCGCACCTGCGAAATCAACCGGGCGGCATAAGTCTCAAATTCCTTCGCCTTGCCCCAGTGCCAATGCATCAGCCCCTCGTCAAAACAACTCGCCGCGTTGATCATCGCCGAGAGAATCGCCATGGGATGCGCCCCCACGGGAAAACCCTGGAAATGAAACTTCATGTCCTCGTGCAGAAACTGGTTATCCGTCAACAGATCGGAGAAGGTCCGCAATTGCGGGCGGGTGGGCAGCGTGCCGTAAATGATGAGGTATGCCGTCTCGATGAACGTGGATTTCTCGGCCAGTTCCTCAATCGGAATTCCCCGATAGCGCAAGATCCCCTGCTCGCCGTCAATGAAAGTGATCTGGCTGACGCAAGAGCCTGTGTTCCCGTAGCCGTCGTCCAGCGTGATATAGCCGGTGTTTGCGCGCAGCGCCGAAACGTCCACCGCCTTTTCACCCTCGCTGCCCACGATGATCGGCAGCGTACAAGTCTTTCCATTCAATTCCAGTCTGGCCTCGTTGCTCATGTGTACCTCTATGGTCGGGTCGTGGTAGTACCCGTTTTCGACAGTTTGCGTTGAAAAAAAGATTTGGCAAGACGTGAAAACAAAATTTCAGAAAAATTTATGAGCCGATTCCACTGGCACGGTGTTCAATATTTCGGTTCAATTCCGAAAACCATGAAACGCTGGGCTGTTCTGACAGTTCTGCTGTATGGGCTGGCGCTGGTGCTGCTGACCGTGCCGGTGGTAATGGCCGCTTTCGGCAACTGGGGAATAAACAAAGACAGCAACACCGGTTTATCGGATGCCATTAAAATCTATTCCGTTTGGGGTTACTGGCTCTGGCTCGCCATCATGATGGCCGGACAGGCCTTGCTCCTGTTGTTGCCGATCAACCTGGCCGAACGCCGGTTGCCCGCCCGCCGGCCGCTCAAGACGCCCGTCATCGTCAGCGCATTCCTGTTGGCCAATTTTTGTTTCGCCGGGATTTTCTCCATCCTCTGCGCCATTTTCACCGATAAAGCATTCGAATACTATGACCTATTCGCAATTTTCTTCGCCCGGACGAACCAAAACGGCCAAGCCTCTGGCAATTATTCCGGCTGGGGTGCGTTGTGGACCATGATTTTGACCGTCCTGATTTTCTGGGTGTTTTGGGGCGTCGTCTTCAACCGTTTCGCCAAAACCGATGACCCTGGCTCGCTCGTCAAACGCCTCATGCACTGGCTCCTGCGCGGCAGCATCCTGGAATTGCTCGTCGCCGTGCCCAGCCATGTCGTCGCCCGGCGCCGCGACGATTGCTGCGCGCCCGCCGGCACATTTTGGGGTATCGCCACCGGCATCTCGGTCATGCTGCTCTGCTTCGGCCCCGGCGTGTTTTTCCTGTTTGTCGAACGGTTTCAACGCCTGCAACCGAAAGTGCAAGATGGCGGCGGAAATTCAGCCCCGTCAGGGGCGAAATCTGTGTAGAAGATGTTCCGATGAATTTTCAAGCTCCATCGGAGCGGCATCGTCAGAAAGTTGCAGTTCAAGCTTTAGCTTGCAGGTCGGCGGACACGCTGAAGCGTGAACTCCAACGGCGACGCGACTACGACGCTGAAACGTTTGCCGCTTTGTTGGATTGCACTGCCGGGTCATAAACGGCGCAATTTACTGCTGGACAACGCGTTCAGACCGGCTTGCGGTCATTTTGCGAAAAAGGATAGGCTGCACGGCGCGAAAGATAGGCTGCAAAGTGCGGCGTCTATTATGAGGATAGAGTGCAAACTTCGTTCACCGGCTTCGCGCCTTTCGCCTTGTCATGTTTCGGCCAGCCGGATGCACGGGGGCAAGCGCCGCCTGCGCCGGCGAAATCGGCTAAGTCGCGTCGTTAGTGTCCAGCGGCGGCGGTGGCGGCTGATGCGAAGCTTGGTCGGCGACGCAGGTACGGGGATTGACATAAGCGGTGTGGGCGATGGATTGGGAAACCTTTTCGCCAGGATTTCATTGGCCTTTGCCGTTCCATCGGCCGCGCAGTTTGGACAGCCAACCGCCACCGGCATCCGGCCGTTGACCGGCTCAACGTCGAATTGATAATTCTGACGGCAATTACACGCAATTTTGACTTCCATAAACCTCCTCGGCTAAATCTGACGGGAATATCACACTCGAAAATCGTCGTGTCCAATGATTTTCAACACTGACAATTCGGCTTTTCTTTTATTCGGCTCACTTTAATTTGCGCGGTGCAAATGGCCCTGAAACTGTTCAACACCCTGTCGCGCTCGATTCAGGATTTCACCCCGCTCGACCCGACGGGCAAAACAGTCGGC
>Ga0335080_10002004_pt1 | contig 20316 bp, 13 predicted proteins | sample Lox_Sample_34_FD_206720 | JGI IMG/M metagenome (GOLD analysis project Ga0335080, IMG submission 206720) | Soil microbial communities from Loxahatchee National Wildlife Refuge, Florida, United States - Lox_Sample_3.4 | ecosystem: Environmental > Terrestrial > Soil > Wetlands | place: USA...
CGTGGCGCGCGAAGTCGGCACGGAAGGCCGCCTGGGCGGTCAGGCCAACGTCCCTGGTGTGGCCGGTACGTGGAAGGATCTCACCGATAACGTGAACTTCATGGCCGGCAACCTGACTGGCCAGGTCCGCAACATCGCCGAGGTTACGACCGCGGTCGCGCGCGGCGACTTGTCGCGCAAAATTACGGTGGACGTAAAAGGCGAAATTCTCGAGCTGAAGAACACCATCAACACGATGGTGGACCAGCTCAACGGGTTCGCCGGCGAAGTGACCCGCGTGGCGCGCGAGGTCGGCACGGATGGCAAACTCGGCGGACAGGCGGCGGTGCCCGGTGTGGCGGGCACTTGGAAAGACTTGACGGATAACGTGAACTTCATGGCCAGCAACTTGACCGGCCAGGTTCGCAACATTGCCGAAGTGTCCATGGCTGTAGCGCGCGGCGACCTGTCGCGCAAAATCACGGTCGACGTGAAAGGCGAAATTCTCGAACTCAAGGACACCATCAACACGATGGTGGATCAGCTTCGCTCCTTCGCGTCAGAAGTGACGCGTGTCGCGCGCGAAGTGGGTACCGACGGCAAACTCGGTGGCCAGGCGGTCGTGCCCGGCGTCGCCGGAACGTGGAAGGATTTGACCGACTCGGTCAACTCCATGGCTTCGAACCTCACCGGCCAGGTGCGCAACATCGCCGAAGTTTCCACCGCGATCGCCAGCGGCGACCTTTCGAAAAAAATCACCGTGAACGTCAGCGGCGAAATCTTGCTGCTGAAAGACACCATCAACACGATGGTGGACCAGCTCAACGCGTTCGCCGGCGAAGTGACGCGCGTGGCGCGCGAAGTCGGAACGGAAGGCCGCCTCGGCGGTCAGGCCAAAGTTCCTGGCGTGGCTGGCACGTGGAAAGACTTGACCGACTCGGTCAACTCCATGGCTGGCAACCTGACGGGCCAGGTTCGAAACATCGCGGAAGTCACGACCGCTGTGGCTCGTGGTGACCTCTCCCGCAAAATCACGGTCGACGTGAAAGGCGAAATCCTCGAGCTGAAGAACACCATCAACACGATGGTGGACCAGCTCAACGCGTTCGCTGGCGAAGTGACCCGCGTGGCACGTGAAGTCGGCACGGACGGCAAACTCGGCGGCCAAGCCCAAGTCCCTGGCGTGGCGGGCACCTGGAAGGACCTCACCGACAACGTCAACTTCATGGCCTCCAACCTCACGGGCCAGGTTCGCAACATCGCGGAAGTTGCGACCGCGATCGCGAACGGCGACCTCTCCAAGAAAATCACCGTGGACGTGCGCGGCGAAATTCTGCAGCTGAAAGAAACGCTCAACACGATGGTCGAGCAGTTGCGTTCGTTCGCTGCGGAAGTCACGCGTGTAGCGCGCGAAGTCGGCAGCGAAGGCCGCTTGGGTGGTCAGGCCAACGTGCCCGGTGTGGCTGGCACGTGGAAAGACCTCACGGACTCCGTCAACGCCATGGCTGGCAACCTGACGGGCCAGGTTCGAAACATCGCGGAAGTCACGACCGCTGTCGCGCGCGGCGACCTATCCCGCAAAATTACGGTAGACGTTAAGGGCGAAATTCTCGAACTGAAGAACACCATCAACACGATGGTGGACCAGCTCAACGCGTTCGCTGCGGAAGTGACGCGCGTGGCGCGCGAAGTCGGCACCGACGGCAAACTCGGCGGCCAAGCCAAAGTCACCGGCGTTGCCGGTACCTGGAAAGACCTCACCGATAACGTTAACGTCATGGCTGCGAACCTTACCGAACAGGTCCGCGGTATCGTGAAAGTCGTGACCGCCGTGGCCAACGGCGAACTCACGCAGAAACTTGCCGTGAACGCCAAAGGCGAAGTCGCCGCGCTGGCCGACACCATTAACAACATGACCGACACGTTGGCCACATTTGCCGATCAGGTGACCACCGTCGCTCGCGAAGTCGGCGTCGAAGGCCGACTCGGCGGCCAGGCCAACGTGCCTGGTGCTGCCGGCACGTGGAAGGACCTTACCGGCAACGTCAACCTACTCGCCGACAACCTCACCAACCAGGTTCGCGCCATCGCCGAAGTCGCTACTGCTGTGACCAAAGGCGACTTGACGCGGTCGATTCAGGTGGAAGCCAGCGGCGAAGTGGCCGATCTCAAAGACAACATCAACACGATGATCGACAACCTGCGGTTGACTACCGACCGAAACACTGAGCAGGACTGGCTCAAGACCAACCTGGCTCGCTTCACGGGCATGTTGCAGGGTCAGCGCGACTTGGTGACCGTCGGACGCATGCTTCTTTCCGAACTGGCTCCGCTCGTCAGCTCACAGCAGGGCGTTATTTACCGCATGCAAACGGAAGAGCCGGCGGGTATGGTTCTGCTCTCTGCCTATGCGGACGACAGCCAGAGTGGCCATCCCTCCCACTTGACGCTGGGCGAAGGCTTGGTTGGACAGTGCGCGCTTGAGAAGCGACGCATGTTGATCACTGAACTGCCCGAGCATACTGTCCCCATCCGTTCCGGTTTATTCCAAGCCGTCCCGAAGAACGTTATCGTTCTGCCGGTTCTTTTTGAAGATCGCGTGAAAGCCGTGATTGAGCTAGCTTCTCTAAGCAAGTTCACTGCTTCCCACTTGGCTTTTCTCGAGCAGTTGACCGCCAGCATTGGCATCGTGCTGAACAGCATTGAAGCCACCATGCAGACCGAAGGCTTGCTCAAGCAATCGCAGCAGCTGGCTATCGAGTTGCAAATGCAGCAGAAGGAATTGCAGCAAACCAACGAACAATTGGCGCAGAAGGCGCAGCAGCTTGCGGAGCAGAACGTGGAAGTCGAGCGCAAGAACCAGGAAATCGAGCAAGCGCGGCGCGCGCTGGAAGAAAAAGCGAAGGAGTTGGCGCTCACTTCCAAGTACAAATCGGAATTCCTGGCCAACATGTCGCATGAGTTGCGCACGCCGCTCAACAGCATTCTTGTTCTCGGCCAGCAGCTTTCCGACAACCCCGACCAGAACCTTACTCCCAAGCAGGTTGAATTCGCGCGCACCATTCACGGCGCCGGCACCGACTTGCTCAACCTCATCAGCGACATTCTCGACCTTTCCAAAATCGAATCCGGTACCGTGTCGGTTGAAGCGGAAGAAGTATTCTTCGCCAGTTTGCTGGACATGGTGGGACGGCCGTTCCGACACGAAGCGGAGCGTAAGCACCTCACGTTCGAAGTGCAGGCGGACGCGCACTTGGGTCGCAGCCTGATTACCGACTCCAAGCGACTGCAGCAGGTCTTGAAGAACCTTCTGTCGAATGCCTTCAAGTTCACTGAGCAGGGGGGAGTACGGCTCTCGGTTTCCGCGGTGAACTCCGGTTGGAGCGAGTCGCATCCCATCTTGAATGGGTCGGCTTCGGTGGTCGCCTTTGAAGTATCCGATAGCGGCATCGGCATTCCGCTGGACAAACAGCGCATCATTTTCGAAGCGTTCCAGCAGGCCGACGCCGGCACCAGCCGTAAGTACGGAGGCACGGGTTTGGGTTTGGCCATCAGCCGCGAACTGGCCAGCCTGCTTGGTGGAGAAATCCAGTTACGCAGCGCTCCGGGCAAAGGTAGTACGTTCACCCTTTACTTGCCGCAGACTTACGTCGGCCCATCCGCGACTACCGTCAAGGTAGACGAGAGCGGAGCTGCGAAAGCAGGCTCACCGACGCCCTTCACTCGCACGGCAGCCGAGTTGCCGGTGATGCATATTGAAGACGATCGCGAGAATCTGCAGCCTGAGGACTCGGTGCTGCTGATCATCGAAGACGATCCACATTATGCGCGAGTCGTTGCCGATCTCGCGCGCGACAAGGGTTTCAAAGTGCTCGTCGCTTCGCGCGGTTCCGAAGGTCTGGCCCTAGCGCGCGAGTACAAGCCGACCGCTGTCTCGCTCGACGTGTTTCTGCCGGACATGCTTGGCTGGACCATCCTGAATCACCTGAAACAGGACGCGGCCACGCGGCACATTCCGGTCCAGATGCTCACGCTGGACGAAGACCGACATCATGGGTTGACACGCGGTGCATTCTCGTTCGTAACCAAACCGACGACACCGGAGGGCCTGGAAGCGGCGCTCGACCGGATTAAGGAATATTCCGCGCCGCGCCGGAAGCGATTGCTGGTGGTGGAAGACGATCCCGCCGAGCAGTTCAGCATTCGCGAGTTGCTGGGACATGAGGACATCGACGTCACCGTTGCGTCGACCGGAAGCGAAGCGCTCACCGCCGTGAAGGAAAGCGCCTTCGATTGCCTGGTGTTGGACCTCCGCCTGCCGGACATGAGCGGCTTCCAAGTGCTGGAGAACTTGCGCGACACGCCCGAACTGAGCGATTTACCGGTTGTCGTGTTTACCGGGAAAGAGCTTTCGACTGAAGAAGACACGCACCTGCACAGCCTGGCGCGCAGCGTCGTGGTCAAGGGTGTGGAGTCGCCCGAACGGCTCCTGGATGAGACCGCCTTGTTCCTGCACCGTGTCGTGACCGACCTGCCCCAGGAAAAGCAGCGCATGCTCGATCGGCTGCATCGTTCTGATGAGGCCCTGGTCGGTAAGAAAGTCCTGGTCGTGGACGACGACGTTCGGAACATCTTCGCGCTGAGTAGTGTTCTAGAGCGGCGCGGAATGACCGTTCTCACTGCAGGTACTGGACGTGAGGCCATCTCGACGCTGGAATCCACGCCCGAAGTGGCTATCGTGCTCATGGACATCATGATGCCGGAAATGGACGGCTACGAAACCATGCAGGTGATCCGTCGCAATGTCTCCTTGCGGCGCCTGCCCATCATCGCCCTGACCGCGAAAGCCATGAAGGGCGACCGCGAAAAGTGTCTCGAAGCTGGAGCTTCGGATTATCTTGCCAAACCGGTGAACACGGACCAGTTGCTTTCGGCTTTACGCATCTGGCTGCATCGGTAGGCGAGATGGCCTTTCGTTGCATGGAAATTGGGCGGAAACCGGCTGCAGATTTCGCCGCCAGTTACGAGACAAGCGAATGAGTGCAAACCAGAAAATCGAGCCGCTGAATCACGAGGGCGTGCCGCCGATCGAAAAAGTCAACATTCTGATGGTGGACGACCAGCCCGCCAAGCTGTTGAGCTACGAAGCTATTCTCAACGAGCTGGGCGAAAAACTGATCAAAGCCACCTCAGGCCGGGAGGCTCTGGAGCAACTGCTGAAGAACGAAGTTGCCGTGGTGCTAATGGATGTCAGCATGCCCGATCTGGACGGCTTCGAACTTGCCGACATCATTCGCCAGCATCCGCGTTTTCAAAAGACCGCAATCATTTTCATTTCCGCGGTGCACCTCACGGATGTGGACCGCTTGCAAGGCTATCAGCGCGGCGCCGTGGACTACATTTCCGTGCCGGTAGTTCCGGAGTTATTAAAGGCCAAAGTCAGCGTGTTTGCCGAGTTGCATCGGAAGCGGCTCCAGCTGGAGGCGCTGAACAACGAGTTGCGCATCCTGTCCGGTCGCCTACTCACGCTGCAGGACGATGAGCGGCGACGTTTCGCGCGCGAGTTGCATGATGGCTTGGGACAGGATCTCGTCGCCGTAAAAATGATTGTGGACGCGCTGGCAACAGACCAGCTCACGAAAAACAGAGAGCAAGCCACCGCGCAGGCCAGCCAACTAGTTGACCGCGCGCTCCAACAGGTGCGCAGCATCTCGCATTTGTTGCATCCGCCGCTGCTCGATGAAGGTGGACTCCAGTCGGCATTGCGCTGGTACGTGGACGGGCTCACGCGCCGCAGCGAGATTCAGGCCTCTATGAAACTGCAACCCGAGGATTTCCCCCGTTTGGCGCCCGAATTGGAAACTACGATCTTCCGGATCATTCAGGAAGCGCTCACCAATATCGTCCGCCATTCGGAAGCGAGCAACGCTTATGTCTCGGTGGTTAAGGAAAACAAGCAAGTCGTCTTGACTATCCGAGACGACGGCAAAGGCATTGCCAAGCAAATTGTGGACCTGCGGCCAGGCAGTTTGGGCGTCGGCATCGGAGGCATGCGGCAGCGCGCCAAGGAGTTTGGCGGCGAGTTGCGCATGGAAAATCTCGGGCCCGGCACGCTGGTCGAAGTGATCATTCCGCACGAGACCAGTGCAGGAACTACGCAACCACCGAACATGATGGCGTCGGTCGGATGACGCTTCGTCGGCGAGTCTTGCTAAAAAGCGGCTTTAACCCATCAGAGGAGCTGGCGAATTTGGTCCGCAATCGAGCGGACTTCCGCTCGCTCGGCCGCACTGAGAGTTTTGCGCCCTGTGGCGAGCAATTCCATCGGGGTGGTGCGGGGCGAGTTGGGTAACAGCGCGTCTAAGTGGCGGCTAATATACGGTTCGCGACGGCGCACGGCCTCCACCGCGGAAAGCAGGTCGCGCTCCGCGTCGGACTCGAGAACGAAGCCCAAAGCCCCGAGCTTCATGACTTCATACAGCAATGCCTTCGAAAAGTACGACGTCAGGACGATGAGTTCGACGCCTGGCAGGGTCCGTTTAATCTCCATGGCTGCGTCAAAGCCGCCGAGACCCGGCAAATTCAGATCGATGACCACGATATCGGGCCGCTGCCGCTTGGCCAAGGCCACGGCTTCGTCACCCGTTTTGGCTTCGGCACAAACTTCCCAATCGATCCGTCTCGCGAGAATCGCTCGCAAATTGGAGCGGACGACCGCTTGATCGTCGGCAATCAGAATACGCATAGGCTGGCCTCGCACTCTGGACGCGAATTTTTTGTTGCGGGAACCCGGCAAAACTCCGTCGCCATAGCAAACTAAATCCAATCGGCGCAACGCAGAATAGGGTTGATTGTGTATTCAGGAATGAAATTTTGCGGTGCCGTTGCTGCGCGAAAAAAGAGCTGGCGGCGAACCAGAAAGCGGTCCCACCGCCAGCATTGGTGACTCAAGACAGAGGCTTTTTCAGCTAGCGTCCCGTAACGGCGCCTCGACTGCGGTCCTTATCCTTGTCGCGAACCGACGACTCGCTGGTGGACGAGATGTCCTCCGCACCGGTTGCTTCGAGGATCTTTTTGGCTCGATCGATCTCTTCCGAAGTGTCGCAATGCACGGAGAGCAGCACGCCACCCTGGCTTAGTCGCCCCTCGTAGCGCTTGGCCTCATACTCGGGAATGCCCAGCCCGATGAGGCCGCCGGTCAAGCCGCCGACGGCGCCGCCAACTCCGACTCCGGCCAAGGCGGCGACGATCGGTCCCGCCGCGATGAAGGGGCCGAGGCCGGGAATCGCCAGTGATCCAATTCCGACGAGCCAACCCAAAACGCCGCCAATCACGGCGCCGCTGGCGGCCCCGGCAGTGGTCCCTTCGGGACCTTTCGTGGCCTTTTCGGTGCCTACCTCGCGGTTGCTGAGTGTTTCGGGCATGAGAATCGCGACGTCCGTTGCTGCGAAGCCGGCATCGCGAATACTGCCCACCGCGGCTTCTGCGCCGCTCCTACTCGAGTAAATCCCGAAGACCGCTTTGTTCTTTGCCATCCATTTTCTCCTGGTTGGATCGAATGTAGTTGCTTGCTTGCGCTAAGCGCAGTTACGACTTGGGTTTAACGGTAAGTTCGTTCTTCACATTTGAGGCGCCCGCGATGGCCACCGCCTTGGATTCAATGGCAGTTTTTTCCTCCTCGGACCGTACCGGTCCGATCAGACGAACGACGCCGTCCTTGGTGACAACCTTGACGTTGTGGGCATAGGTGGAGAGATCCTTATCGTCCATAAGAGCTTTGCGGATCTTCTGGGTAAGCTCGCGGTCAGCGGGACTCTGGCCTTGCTGGTCCGCCGTGGCGCGATCCTGCTGATTGGTCTTGGTGTTATCAGGTTGCTGTGCAGGGGTAAGGAAGGTGAAGCCCGGTGCGAAGAGAGCTAAACCTAGAGCAATGAAGGAGTTGGAGAGTTTCCGCGGGAACCAGGAGAGCCGACCCTGCTGCTTTTCTGAGATAAGATGCATCCCTTGCCTCTCTTTCCATTGGACATGAGCGCGAAATCCTGCGACGCTCCCTCGTTTGTAGGCCGTGCGGTAAGTCGAACGCTATACAAGGAAGTCCCGATAGGCAGTGCCACAAAGCCGTAGTAAGAGTCCTAGACGCACCTGGATTCTGTCTTACGGCCAGGCGCGGCGGCTCTGGCTAAAAGTAATCGCGGATCAGTTGAGGCATCATTGCGGGTTAGGAAAGGGTGGGCCTTTGAGCATGAGCCGCCCGGATCTGGGCTCCCTGTCTGCAGCAGCGGCGAGAAACATTTGAGGCGAGCGTTTGCGGGTGACGTGAAGCCAGAGTTGGGCCGAAGCATCACGGAAATCGATTCGGTATAAGCAGGTCGCGATTTCCAGCCTGCTTGGGACACATCATTCCATTCGGAGCTCTTCCCAAGACTGTTCAATTTTTGATTTCTTTTACGGAGGCACGAAGCTATGAGCAGCGCTCCTATCCATCAAGAGTCCGGGAACCTGGGCACGTTGATCGCGCGGCGAGAGAACGAAATCGTCGAGGATTGGCTTCGAGAGATGTCCGGGGCGACGAAGCGCTCCGATCTGATGCAGGAATCGGAATTGCGTTCCCAGTGCATGCAGTTTTTGCGGCTGTTTCGGCAAGCGGCAGAAAGCGGCTCCGCCAACACGCAAGGCGCCCAGTGGAAGGCGACGAAGGACATGCTCGGCGAGATTTCGCGGAGTCGCGTGCTGCAGGGCTTCACTCCGACAGAGACGGCGACTTTTGTTTTCTCGCTGAAGCGGCCCGTGTTTGAGCAGATTCGTAGAGCGCACGCGAACCAAGCGGACATGATCGCCACAATGACCTGGTCGCTGACCGAGATACTGGACAACTTGGGGCTGTACACCACCGAGGTGTTTCAACAATCGCGCGAAGAGCTCATCAAGCGGCAACAAGAGGAATTGCTGGAGCTTTCCACGCCGGTCGTGAAGTTGTGGGACGGCGTGCTGGCGCTGCCGGTAATCGGGACGCTGGACAGCGCGCGAACGCAGGTGGTGATGGAGTCGCTGTTGCAAGCGATTGTGCAGACCAACTCGCGCGTCGCGATCATCGACATCACGGGTGTGCCCACTGTGGACACCGTGGTCGCGCAACATCTGCTGAAAACAGTGACTGCGGCGCGGCTCATGGGCGCGGACTGCATCATCAGCGGAGTCCGCCCGCAGATTGCGCAGACCATCGTGCACTTGGGAATCAATCTCTCCGACGTCACTACCAAAGCGACCCTTTCGGCGGCATTCGCCATAGCGTTGCAGCGGCTGGGCATTGCCTTTGTGCGAGAAGCCCAACCAAAGAACTAGGAGCCGCCCTTGGAAAAGATTCCGATTTTAAGAATGGGCGATTTTTTGCTGGTGACCATCCAAGTGGACATGCACGACCGCCTGGCCATGACCCTGCAAGATGACCTCACTGAAATGATCAGCAAGACGGAAGCGCGCGGAGTGCTGATCGATATTTCGAGTCTAGAGATCGTGGATTCTTTCATCGGTCGGATGCTGGCAAATATCGCTGCGATGTCGCGCGTGCTAGATGCGCAGACAGTGGTGGTCGGAATGCAGCCCGCGGTGGCGATTACCCTAGTGGAGCTCGGACTGTCTCTGACGGGCGTGCGGACCGCCTTGAATGTCGACGCGGGAATGGAATTGCTGCGCGGAGCGATGAACGGAACGAAGGACAGGTATGGGCGTCGTTTCGACTGAGAGTCTGCCGGTCAAAGCAGAACCGGATGTGGTATTGGTGCGGCGGCATATCCGCGAGCTCGCCGCAAAGCTGGGGTTCACCCTCGTTGACCAGACCAAGCTGGTTACAGCCGCAAGTGAGCTAGCGCGAAACACGATCATCTACGGGGCAGGCGGAATGTTGCAAGTGGAGATGCTGAACGGTCCGCGCACCGGCATCCGGCTGACATTCGAAGACAAAGGCCCGGGCATCGCGGATTTAGAAATGGCTTTGCGGGATGGCTTCACGACGGGATCGGGTTTGGGGCTGGGATTGGGTGGTGCGAAGCGGCTGGTGAATGAGTTCAATATTGAATCGCGCGTTGGGCAGGGCACGAAAGTGACGATTACGCGATGGAAATGATGCAGTTATGTTGATTGAGGTGTCGGAGCAAAGCCAGACTGGGGACGCCAGACGCAAAGCAGTGGCCCTGGCCCAGAGCCTGGCGATGGACGAGATTCGCTGTGGAGAGGTGGCGATCGCAGCGACAGAAATCGCGACCAACCTGGTGAAGCACGCCGGGCGCGGATACATCCTGCTACAGCAGATGGGGAGACCTGGCAATCTCGGACTGCGGCTGATTGGCGTGGACAAGGGCCCGGGTATTGAAGACGTCGCGCGGGCGCTGGAGGACGGACACTCGAGCGCAGAATCCATGGGCACCGGATTGGGAGCCCTCAAGCGGCTTGCCGACACCTTCGATCTCTACACGATGCCGGGAGCCGGAACGATCGTATCTGTGGCGTTCTGGAGCCGCAAGCAGGCGAATCCGCTGCCAGCCGCAGTGCTCGAAGTGGCTTGCGTCAGCGAACCGTTGCGGGGCGAAGAGGCCAACGGCGACGGCTGGGCTGTCAAGTATTCGTCGGATTTGGCGCTGCTGATGGTAGTGGATGGGTTAGGTCACGGAATCTTGGCGGCGGAGGCGGCGCGCGAAGCCGAACGGATTCTGACGGCGACGGCATTGACTAGCCCGGATGCGATCGTTGAGGATTTGCATGCGGCGCTCAAGAAAACGCGAGGCGCGGCAGCGGCCGTTGCCAAGATCGATCCAGCAAAGGGGCTGCTCTCCTTTGTGGGCGTTGGCAATGTGGCTGGAACTATAGCGGAGCCGAACGTCTGCCGCAGCCTTGCTTCACATAACGGGACACTGGGGCATCAGATGGAGAGACTGCAGAGCTTCATCTGTCCCTGGAATCGCGAAAGCATTCTCGTGCTGCATTCCGATGGGTTGATTACGCGATGGGATTTGAAGCGGTACCCGGGGATTTGGAAAAAGCCGCCGAGCGTCATCGCGGCGGTGTTGCACCGGGATTTTTGCCGGGAAAGAGATGACGTGACGGTGTTGGTAGCAAAAGCGGCTTAGGAGCAGCGGCAACGGTAGCGAGCGATGACTCAGCGACTCTTCACGGTGGATATACGGTACGAAGGAGACGTGGTCCTGGCGCGGCAGAAGGCGCGCACCCTGGCTGCGGCGTTGAAGTTTGATCCGCAGGACCAGACGCGCATTGCGACAGCCGCTTCCGAGATTGCACGCAACACGTTTCAATACGGCGGCGGAGGGCGCGCGGAATTCCGAGTGGAGAACACTCCCGACCCCATGCTGAAAATTACCTTCTCGGATGAAGGAAAAGGCATAGGCAATCTCCAGGAGATCCTCGACGGGAAATATGTCTCGGAAACGGGGATGGGAATCGGGATCACGGGCGCGAAACGTTTGATGGATGGTTTTGAAATAGAGAGCACGCCCGGGAAGGGAACTCGGGTCGTTCTTAAGAAACGGATTCCGCGGCGCAGCGGGGGAAGGCTGAGCGCCGAAGATCTGAACGCTACACTCACGGAGGTTGAGAGGACCTCTCAGAATCCGTACGAAGAGTTGATGCAGCAGAACAAGGAGCTGATGAGTGCGCTGGCGGAGTTGCGGAACCGGCAGGAAGAGCTGGCGCAGTTGAACCGCGAACTCGACGAGACGAACCGGGGAGTCGTGGCGCTGTATGCCGAGTTGAACGACCGGGCAGATTTTGTGCAGCGCGCTTCGGAACTGAAGAGCCATTTCTTTTCAAATATGAGCCACGAGTTCAAGACGCCGTTGAACTCGATTCGCGCTTTGAGCCAGATCTTGCTGGACCGCTTGGACGGGGAACTCACGCCGGAGCAGGAAAAGCAGGTGCGGTTCATCAGCCGATCTTCGGAAGAACTGATGAACCTGGTGAACGATCTATTGGATCTGGCCAAGGTCGATGCAGGCCGGGTGATTATCCGTCCTGCAGAATTTGAGGTGGCCAGCTTGTTTGCAGCGCTGCGTGGGATGCTCCGGCCATTGGTGGCGCAGAACTCGTCTGTAAATCTCATTATCGAAGAGCCTGCCGATATTCCGGAAATGTATGGGGACGAAGCCAAGGTTTCGCAGATTCTGCGCAACTTCATCAGCAATGCGTTGAAGTTTACGGAACGCGGCGAGGTCCGAGTTTCCGCCAAGCGAGGCCACGATGAGACCGTGATTTTCTCGGTGGCGGACACGGGTATCGGCATTGCGCAGGAGGATCACGAGCGAATTTTCGAGGAGTGGACGCAGATCGAAGGCGAATTACAAGAGCGAACGAAAGGATCAGGGTTAGGGCTGCCCTTGTCCAAGAAATTCGCCCAACTACTCGGCGGTGATGTTTACGTGAAGAGCGAGCTGGGCCTGGGGTCTACGTTCTTCGCGGTCATTCCCTTGCGGTTTACCGGCGAAACGGACGTGGTGTACATGCCGGAAGCGAAGCGCGAGCTGGAGGCGGGGAAATGGCCCGTGCTGGTGGTGGAAGACAACAGGGAAGCCCTGTTTATCTACGAAAAGTATCTGAAAGACACGCAGTTCCAGATTGTTCCCGCGAAGAATCTGAGGGAAGCGCGGAAGGTTATGTTAGAGCTGCGGCCCGCGGCAATCATCCTGGATGTGCTGCTGCAAGGGGAGCAGTCGTGGGAATTACTGGAAGATTTAAAACGAAGTCCAGCGACTGCGAAGATCCCGGTCCTGGTGATTACGGTGCTGGAGAACAAAACCAAAGCCTTGCGACTTGGCGCGGACAGCTTCCACAGTAAGCCGGTAGACAAGGCGTGGCTCGTCGATCAGTTGGCTATGGTGAGCGAGCGCAACGCATCCATCCAGGTGCTGATTATCGATGATGACGAAGTCTCGCGCTATGTTGTGCGGAGCCTGCTGGCACAGATGGATTTTCAATTTGTGGAAGCGGCCGGGGGACAAGAAGGGCTGCAGAAGGCGAGTGAGAGCAAACCCGACGTGATTATTTTGGATTTGGCGATGCCGGACCTGTCAGGCTTCGAAGTCTTGAAGACCTTGAAGGAGAATGTGGCGACGGCGGACATCCCGGTGATCGTTTACACCTCGACAGTTTTGGATTCGCGGGACAACCAGCGGCTGCGAGACGCGGCGGCAATTGTTTCGAAAGAAAACAAATCGCGCGACGGCGCACTGGATAAGTTTGCGGACGCGTTTAAGAAGGCGGGAGTGCCAATGAAAGTGCGGCTCGGCCGGGAGGAGCAACATGCCTGAAGCAACGAAAAAAGGCGGCGTGAAATGGGAAGACTTTGGCAGCAGCGCCACGAGCAACTCGGCGGTGCGAATTTTGGCCGTGGATGACAATGAGCCTTCGCGCTATTCGGTGACGCGGGCGCTTCGCGAAGCGGGCTACCAAGTGTTGGAGGCGGGTACCGGGAAGCAGGCGTTGATCTTGGCAGCAGATCTGCCGGACCTGATCATGCTGGACGTCAACCTGCCGGACATGCACGGCTTTGAGGTCTGCAAGATGATCAAGACAAACCCAGCGACGGCGCACATTCCGGTTCTGCACGTATCGTGCACCGCGGTGGAACCCGAAGCGCGGGTGCAAGGGTTGGCCAGCGGGGCCGACGGGTATCTGACTGAGCCCATAGATCGTTCGGAACTGGTAGCTACGGTCGCTGCCTTGTTGAGATTGAAGGCCGCGGAGACGTTGGCTCGGCAACAGGCGGAGTTCGCCGAAGTAGCCAGATTGGAGTTGGCTCGGCTGAATGAAACGCTCGAAACGCGAGTGAGCGAGCGGACGATCGAGCTGAAGGCGGCAAACGACAGCCTGCGACAATTGTCTTCACACCTTTTGAAGATGCAGGACGACGAGCGGAGAAGGATCGCGCGAGAATTGCACGACGGCATCGGGCAGTTGCTAGTGGCGATCAAGTTGAACAACGATTGCCTCGGTAGAGAGAGTCTTAGCGACGTGGGGCGAACCGCGGTGCTGCAAAATGGGACGATGGTCGAAGAGATTCTGAGCGGAATCCGGACCATCTCTCACCTGCTGCATCCGCCGTTGCTGGACGAGGCAGGCTTGCCGTCAGCGCTACGCTGGTATGTGGACGAGTTTAGCCAGCGGAGTGGAATCCAAGTGAAGCTGGAGTGCGATCCAGAACTGGGCCGAATGCCGGCAGAACTGGAGACCGCGGTTTTCCGCATTGTGCAAGAAGGGTTGGGGAATGTTCACCGCCATGCGCAGAGCCCAACGGCAGCTGTCCGTCTGGATGTAAAAGACGGGACGCTACAGCTGGAAATTGAAGATGCGGGATGCGGGATTTCGCCAGAGCGGCAGACGGAGATTTTGCTGCGCGGAAGATCTGGAGTGGGACTGCGGGGGATCCGCGAGCGCGTGGCGCAGTTCAGCGGGACTTTTGAAATTGAGTCAAACGCCGGAACACGCATCAAAGCGCAGCTTCCGCTGGACGAGGCGCAGAAAGTCAAGGCGAATGCAGCGAGCTAGGAATGCAAGAGGATCTCGCCGGCCAGGGCACTCCTTGAATTGACAGTGTGTCCGCGCAAGGCCGCGGTGCCAGGCTCTCACTTAGTAAAGAAGCTCACTTATGGTGCTTGAAATACTCGACTTGTTTCAGCCGTTTTTCGGCTTCCTTCTTTGTTTTGTATGGTCCTCCGAGATTTTTGCCCTTTTCGGAGACAACTTTGTAGCCACCGCTCACTTTCTTGATCATCGTGCTAAGCCTCCAAGGTTTAGCCTGGTGCGAAGCCCTGCGACTTGTCGATACGGCATTCTCCCGACGAGAATGTCGATGCCGCAGCGATTTGGCGCGCAGGATGGCGCGTTGTGGTTGAGATAGGGAAGGACTAAAATGGCCCCACAGAGCGCCTGGATTGAGTTGAGAGCTCAGGGCACGCGCGACGTGGACTTTGCCCCGGCCCGAGATAGTTGAGAAAGGGATTAAATGGACCACAAATCCTCAGGGCGCAAATCGGCGGCCGAGGGCAGCGACGGCGCCAGGTTGGGCGAGAGAAGTCGCAGCGACGACGGATTTTTGATTGCAGCGATTGGCGCTTCGGCGGGCGGGATTGAAGCAGTGACGGAGCTGATGCAGAACCTTTCCGTGGATACGGGAATGGGATTTGTTGTGGTGCAGCACCTTGACCCGAAGCACCAGAGTATTTTGACCGAACTGCTCGCGAAAAAAACGTCCATGCCGGTGGAAGAAGTTACCGATGGAATGCGGGTGCAGCGAAACCATGTTTATGTAATTCCGCCAAACGCGTCAATGTCCGTTTCGGATTATGTATTGCGGATTGGTCCGCGAGAAGAAGGCCGCGGGATGTACACGCCGATTGACCACTTCATGCGCTCGCTGGCAGGGGCGCAGGGCAGTCAGGCGATAGGAATCATCCTGTCAGGCTCCGGTACCGACGGAACACTGGGAATGGCGGAAATTCAGGCGCAAGGCGGAGTTACCTTTGCGCAGGACGACACTACAGCGAAATACGATGGAATGCCACGCAGCGCGATCGCGGCCGGTTGTGTGGACTATGTGCTGCCGCCCAAGGGAATCGCGCTGGAACTGGCGCGCATCGCGCGGCACCCCTATGTTTCCAGAGATGGCGATACCGCGGTGCAGGCCGTGTCGACCGAAGGTGCCGGCCTAAATTCTATTTTCCAGTTGTTGCACAGGTCCACCGGACTGGATTTTTCGCATTACCGGCAGACGACAATCCTGCGGCGGATTCAGCGGCGGATGGTCGTCCACAAAGTGGACCGCCTGAAAGACTACGTAAAGTATATTCAGACGCATCCTGAGGAAATTAAAGCGTTGTATCAGGACATGCTGATCAACGTAACGAGTTTTTTCCGCAACCCAAAGGTATTCGATTCGTTGAAAACAGAAATCTTTCCCGAAATCCTGAAGAACTGGCGCCCGGAAGCGACCATCCGGGTGTGGACGCCGGCCTGCGCCTCGGGGGAAGAAACGTATTCTATGGCCATCGCGCTGCTCGAGTTTTTGGGCGACAAAGTGGCGCAGACGCCCGTCCAGTTCTTTGGAACCGACGTTAGCGAGTCGAGCGTCGCGAAGGCGCGCGGAGGCGTGTACCCGGAAAACATTCAGCAGGACGTTTCACCGGAGCGCCTCGGGCGATTTTTCGTGAAGGTCGAGGGCGGGTACCGAATCAGCAAAAACATTCGGGATATGTGCATTTTCGCCCAGCACAATGTGCTGAACGATCCGCCGTTTTCGCAGATGGACCTGATCTGCTGCCGCAATTTGTTGATCTACCTCGAACCGGTGCTGCAAAACAAAGTGATTGCGCTATTTCACTACGCGGCACGGCCCGGCGGGTACCTGGTATTGGGCACATCCGAAGGGGTTGGAACGGGGACAAATCTTTTTACGCCCGTAGATCGAGCCCACAAAATCTTTCTGAAGAAAACCACGGGACTACGGCAACCGGTGACCTTTTCCTTAAGCCATCCGGGGGAACGCACAGAATATGCTTCGATGCGGATTCCGACCAAGCAGCCGGAATCGGCGTGGAACTACCTGGAGGCACAGAAGGAATTTGATCGCAGGCTGCTGAGCCAGTATTCGCCGGCAACGGTCTTCGTGAACGAGGATCTGGAGATTATTCACACACGAGGCAACGTGAGCCGCTACCTGAAGCTGGCTCCGGGGCGAGCCAGCCTAAGCATTCTTAAAATGGCTCGCGAGGGCTTGCTTTTGGATTTGCGCAACGCCATTGGCAAAGCGAAGAAAGACAGCGTGCCGGTGCGCAAGAGCAACGTGCGCATGAAGAACGGCAATGGGGACGGCAAGTCTGAAGAGCGCAGTTCACGGAGATCGCATCCGGAGCGAATCGTGCGCTTCGAAGTGGTGCCGGTCAGCATTGGCAACTTGAAAGAGCTGTATTACATGATTGTTTTCCAGGATGAAACGAGCGAATCGCCGCGCGCGCGCGATTCGCAGCGGGTCAGGACGGAACGTGAGTCCGAAGCGTCTTCGGCACACGTCGCCAAGCTGGAACAGGAACTGGCTGCAGCGAAAGAATATTTGCAATCGGTCATCGAAACACAAGAGGCGACCAACGAAGAATTACAGTCCGCAAATGAAGAGATCCTCTCCAGCAACGAAGAGCTGCAGAGCACGAATGAGGAGCTGGAAACGGCTAAGGAAGAGCTGCAATCCGCAAACGAAGAGTTGACCACCGTAAACGACGAGTTACGCAGCCGTAACGTGGAAATCACTCAGGTCAACAACGACCTGACGAATCTGTTCGGCAGCATTGATATCGCAGTCGTGATGATTGGAAGCGATCTGACCATCCGGAGGTTTACGCCGAAGGCGCAGAAGTATCTCGGTTTAATTCCAGGGGACCTCGGACGACCGCTGCTTAACATCAATCCGACGATAGAGATTCCGGATTTTCAGGCTTTGGTGTTGCAGGTGATGTCTACGTTCCGCCCGGTGGAAAAGGAGCTGAAGGATAAGAAGGGCGGGTCCTGCCAATTGCGTATCCTTCCTTATCGCACGGCGGACAACAAAATTGACGGCGCGGTGATCACTATCGTGGCGCTTTCCGCGCAAGCGCCCGCTTCGGCTTGACACCAAATTGGGAAGCTGAAGTTTCCGTTTAGCAGCGGCCGGTCACTTCCGTGAGTTGGCGCAGCCGTTGCAGCAATTCTGGTCGAAGCTGCTTTTCCTCCAACCGCCAACGCCAATTTCCTTTCGCCTTGCCGGGGATGTTCATGCGCGCTTTGTTAGGTAGACCCAGCACATCTTGCATGGGAACGACCGCAACGTTAGCCACCGAAGTGTACACAGCTTGTAAGCAAGACCAGTTTATGGGGTGTTGGGCGCCCTGCTGCAGGTAAGCGGTGGCTCGAGCGACTCTGAGCCGCGCAGCAGAATCCTTACCGCTATGTGCGGCACGCAAACTGCTTCGCCACCAACCGCACGTTGTGTCGTTGTCATGCGTGCCGGTAAATGCCACGGTTTCTGGGATGTAGTAGCAGGGACGATGGCGCAAATCGTCGTCAAAGCCAAACTGCAGCACCGCCATGCCGGGTAGGCCGAACTGGCGGCGCAGTTCGTCAACCTCGTGCGTGATCACGCCCAGGTTCTCGGCCACAATGGGCAGGGTTCCGAACTCTTTTCGTAGGACTTCGAAGAGCCGAGCGCCGGGGCCCGGAGCCCAATGGCCATCGCGCGCTGTAGGCTGATCTGCTGGGACGCTCCAGTAAGATTCGAAACCACGAAAATGATCGAGCCGCAGGAAAGGAGTGCGATCGAGCGCCGTGCGCATGCGATCCACCCACCACTTAAACCCTGAGGCCTCGAGGCAGTCCCACCGGTAAGTAGGTGTGCCCCAACGCTGCCCGTCCTCACTGAAGTAATCCGGCGGCACGCCTCCCACGGTGCGAGGTTCACCGGCCTCATCGAGATCAAAATTTTGCGGATGGCTCCAGACATCGGCGCTGTCGTGCTCCACGTAGAACGGCATATCGCCCAGCAACGACACGCCGCGCTTTTCGCAATGGCTTCGCAGGACTCGCCACTGGCGGTCGAACTCGTACTGCGTGAATTTATGAAAACGAACCAGTTCCTCTGGCGCTTTGATGCGGGAATCAAAGCGTGTCCAAGAGATACCGCGGTTGGCCTCGCGCAACGCCATGAATTGCGCAAAAGCTTCGAGCCACCAGGCGTTGACGGATTCAAATTCTTGATAAGCCTGGTTTTCTGAGAAACCGGCGTGGGCGCGGCGAAGAAGCTCGGTCTTCCAACGTCGCACGCGTGCGAAATCGACCACGGCGCGAGGAAATCGCGGCAGCGGTTTAAGCTCGCGGGAAGCAAGGTATCCCGCGTTCACCAGTTCCGCCGGATTGATGAGCAGAACATTGCCGGCGAAGGCCGATCGCGATTGATAGGGGGAATTCTCATCGCCGGTCGGCCCGACCGGCAAAATGCACCACAGTTTCTGCCCCGCGGTTGCCAATGCGTCCGCAAACCAGCGGCTCTCCGGGCCGAGATCGCCGATTCCAAAGGCGCCGGGCAGCGAGGTTATGTGCAGTAAAATTCCGCTACATCTGCCGAGGTTCACGAGCGGAGCCGGAATCCGATCCTTTTCTGGCCGCCGCTATCTGGGCATAGGAACGCAGAACTTCTGCCACGCTCCAGGCCTGAGCGACGCAGCCACGATGAGTATAAGGCGCTTCCGCGTCAAAAATTTCGCCAATCGATCCTATCGCGTTCTGCGATAAACGTTCATCAAAAGCGCTTAAGAATTGAAGCGCCTGGTCCAACTGATTCGGATGCAATTTCAGCCAGGCATCAATGTAAGGTCCAATCAGCCACGGCCATACCGTGCCCTGATGGTAGGCGGCATCGCGGTCGCGGAGATTACCGTAGTATTTCGGTTTGTAGTCTTTTTCTCCGGGCGCAAGAGTGCGTAAGCCGACTGGAGTCAAGAGGTTTTGGTCGATGCATCGCAGAACAGAAGCCCATTTGTCCTGGGACAGCACCGGAAAATCCAATGAGATGGCGAAGATTTGGTTCGGCCGCAATGACGTGTCTTCGCCATTGACCCCATCGACCACGTCATAGAGGTAGCCACCGCGTTCGAACCAAAAGCGCTTCTGGAACGACTCGTGACAACGAGCGGCCAAGCTCGCGATTTCCGCTGCTTTCGTGTCATCGCCCGCATCGGTCAGCCATTGCCGCAAGTAGCACAGCGCGTTGTACCAGAGCGCATTGATCTCTACCGCTTTGCCGCGCCGCGGCGTGACCACCCACTCATCTACCTTGGCATCCATCCAGGTGAGTTGATAGCCCTCAGCGCCTTGCGCTAGTAGGCCATCGCTAGGATCGACATGGATTCCGAAATCCGTTCCGCGCACATGCGCATCAACGATTCCCACGAGTTGCGGCAGCAACTGCGAAAGCAGAAGTGGATCTCCGGAAGCCCTCAGATACCGGGCAATCGCATGAAAAAACCACAGTGTCGCGTCGGCAGTGTGATAGAGCCCTTCGGCATGGCCTTCCGGAAACATGTTCGGAATCAGGCCGTGGCGAATGTAGTGCGCGAAGGTCCGCAGAATATAGCCTGCCTCCACGTGACGGCCCGTGGTTAACGTCAGACCCTCAAGCGAAATCATCGTGTCGCGCCCCCAGTCCGTGAACCAGGGATAACCGGCGATAACCGTGCGTACGTCGTCTCCGCGAGCTCGCGCCCGGACCGAGTCGTCGCTGCGGCCTTCCGGCACGATGATGAATTGATCCGC
>Ga0335080_10002006_pt1 | contig 20306 bp, 13 predicted proteins | sample Lox_Sample_34_FD_206720 | JGI IMG/M metagenome (GOLD analysis project Ga0335080, IMG submission 206720) | Soil microbial communities from Loxahatchee National Wildlife Refuge, Florida, United States - Lox_Sample_3.4 | ecosystem: Environmental > Terrestrial > Soil > Wetlands | place: USA...
GACCGTCCAGGGCCATTCTTCATGGCCTCTACGGCTGCATCCAGATCAGGACTCAGTCGGACCAAGTCGCCAACCCCCGTCACTACCTAGTGACGAGAGGAAGAGAACGCATCGCGCGGCGCCAGCAGCAAGGCACCGGGCGCGCGACCAACACAGGTTAACGTTGCACGCTCGGCGTTGCATATCAGGCCGCGGCTGAACGATGGGATAATGGCGCCATGAACGCACCGCAACCGATGTCCCCACGCGCTCGCCTGCAAGAGCTTCTGGCCATAGCGGAGAGCCGGCGCACTGACGCCCAGTGGGATGAGATCAATGAGCTTGAAATTAACCTCTCTTCCGCCAATCGAGAGCAACCAGCGGACCAAGGCGTTCGGCGTGATACCCCTGCACCAACGACCGGTCATCCCAAGTCCCATGGCGGCGCGCAGGGCAAGAAGCCGTTCCAGAAAGTTCACAAGAAGCGGCCCAGGCAAAATCTGAGATGAGACGTGATTGCGCCAATGCGACGGAATTTGTCTTGGTCGTTTCGCAAACGGGCGAAGCAATTTGACTGCGCGATTGGGCGGTCAAGCAGGACGGGGGCCGCGCCCAACGGTACAACGACGCTCGCCACGCTCTACAAAACGAAGCGACAAAAAGCGTCCGCGCGACCGGAGGCCCGTCAGAGCCACATTTTCCCGTTCGGCAAGCTGCAGCAGTAGTTCGGTCACCGAACGCGGCGGATGATCCTCGTCGGCGAGCCGATCGAACATCAGATGATTTCAGGAACGCATTTCAGAGCGATCGTTCCATCCTGCCGCACGACAACTTGCTCGGCAGCACAGTGTTTGCAGGCGAAACGCTCCATATCCGGTGCGACGCACAGCAAGGCGCCGCAGCTCGGACACCTGAGAATGGACGTTTTGCGTTCTAAGGACGTGTTCATGAGTTCCCTATGACGCTCCCGGTTTGCAAGTGATGGTCGATTTCTCGCAGTCGGGGATCCGGCTGGAGTGTTACATCATAGAACGATAACGCGGTCGCCGCGACGCTCGAACACCGTCATCTTGCAGAACCTCGATGTTATCGAAGCCGCCATTGGTGCGGAAATCCGAGGCGGAAAATCATCCTGACACAGGTCTTCAACTCAACCTGTGGCTAAGTCTCCCCGAGTATCTCGATCGCATCGGTACGCTAGCGCACAAACGCGTTCGGCCGAGACGACCATAGCACCTCGACTTGGTGTTCCCTGCGGTCATCAATGAGAAGAACGAACTCTCTTTCTTGCGCCACACCATCGACCGTTATGTTCGCCGCGCATTCCTCGGAGCTTTCCATCTCGGTCCATCGCACGGCGATCTGGTAGTGGGTTTCGCGGTACCGGTAGCGCAACGAGAACGCCTTCCAGTGGGCAGGCAGGCACGGGGCGAAACGAAGCCGATCCACTTCCAGCTTGAGCCCCAGCAATGATTCCACGACAAGGCGGTACATCCATCCGGCCGAGCCTGTGTACCAGGTCCAGCCGCCTCGGCCCGTGTGAGGCGCGAGCGCATAGACATCGGCGGCGACGACGTAGGGTTCGACCCTGTACGTTGCCGTAGCCTCTGGTGTTAATGCGTGACTTACGGGGTTGATCATGCCCGTCAGTTCCCAGGCGCGGGCGCCATCGCCCAGCGCCGCGAATGCCATCGCGGTCCAGATCGCGGCATGGGTGTACTGACCGCCATTCTCGCGTACCCCGGGGACGTATCCTCGGATGTAGCCCGGATCGAGGTGAGACTTGTCGAAGGCCGGATCGAGAAGCTGGATCAATGCGTAGTTCCGGCGCACGAGCCGCGCATCGACCGCGTTCATCGCCCGGCGCGAGCGCTCGGCGTCGCCCGCACCGGAAAGGATCGCCCAGCTCTGGGCCACCGAGTCGATCTGACATTCTGCATTTTCAATGGAACCCAGCGGTGACCCATCGTCGAAATAGGCACGGCGATACCACTCACCGTCCCAGGCGTTGTGCTCGGTCCTTTGGCGCAGTTGTGCGGCTTCCGTCTCGCAACGCTCTGCAAACGGAAGATCGTTGCGCAGCCGCGCCACTTTGGCGAACTCTCCGAGGACGTGACAGAGGAAGAAGGCGAGCCAGATGCTTTCGCCCTTGCCGTGCCGGCCGACGAGATTCATGCCGTCGTTCCAGTCGCCAGACCCGATGAGCGGCAATCCATGCAAGCCGAACCTGAGGCCGTGGAGAATCGCCCGCACGCAATGCTCGTAGACATTTGCGCTCTTGTCGGATGTTCCCGGCAGGTCGTAGTACGAGTCGTCATCCGGATTGACCCGTCGACCCTCGAGAAAGTGCGCTGTTTCATCCAGAATCGACATATCGCCGGTGGTGAGAACGTATCGAGATGCCGCCAGCGGCAGCCAGAGATAATCGTCCGAGCAATGCGTGCGGACCCCGCGCCCCCTCGGCGGATGCCACCAATGCTGGACGTCACCTTCGACGAACTGACGGCTCGCGCAGAGCGCGATGTGCGCGCGCAGGAGACCCGGTTCGGTGTGGACGAGAGCCATCGCATCCTGCAACTGGTCGCGGAAACCGTAGGCTCCGCCCGATTGGTAGTATCCGCTGCGCGCCCATAGACGACACGCCAGCGTCTGGTACACGAGCCAGCCATTGGTCAGTACATTGAGGGTCGCATCGGGTGTTTCCACCTGCACGGCGGTCAGCGTGTGCCGCCAGTGACGGATCACGGCCTGGAGCGCCTCGCGTGCGGCGCCGGCTCCCCGGAAGCGTTGCGCCAGCTGGCTAGCCGCCTCGGAACTGCTCCCCGCGCCGAGCCGGAAGACGATCTCGCGGTCCTGTCCTTCCGCCAGGTCGAAAGCCACCTGGATTGCCGCGCAAGGATCGAGCGCCGCGCCGACTTTGCCGGAAAGCCGGGTGCGATGCATGGCGGCCGGATCGTGCAACGTGCCATTGCGGCCGATGAATTCGCCGCGATCTCCGGTCGCGGTTCGAGTCAGGCCGTCGACGTCGAAGAACGCGACCCAGTCAGGGCATTCGCTGTTGCATGGATTTCGAGCATACAAAGCACCGTCGCCCCCATCGATCTCGGTCGTCACGTGCATCGCCCATTTCGCGCGCAGATCGCCCAATACCCATTCGACGTAGCCCGTCGCGGATAGCCGCCGCGTCCGGTCGGAATGGTTGCTCAGCTTCAGCGAATAGAATTTGACCGCAGCATCGAGTGCTACGAAGAGCGTAAGCTCCGAGCGGATCCCGTCCTCCATGTGCTCGAACACGCTGTAGCCGAATCCGTGTCGGGTCACGTAAGGCGCGGCGCCCGCGCAGGGAGAGGACGTGGGCGACCAGAAGTGTCCCGTTTCCTCATCGCGAAGGTACAGGGCTTCCCCGCTCGCTTCGGTCACCGAATCGTTGCGCCACGGAGTGAGCCGAAACAGCTGAGCGTTCTCGCTCCACGTATAGCCGAGGCCGCTTTCCGACACGACCGTGCCGAAGCCCGAATTCGCAAGGACATTCACCCACGGAGCCGGCGTCGCGTTTCCCGCCGCTGGCGTGATGACGTATTCGCGTCCGTCGGGCGAGAATCCTCCGGTGCCATTGAAAAGAATCAGATCATGTCTGGACGAGTCGACGGCTGCCGACGGTTGGGGACGATGGGTGCGGGTTGGCGCCAATCGCGGAACTCTCACGTCGGCCGGGACGCGGCGATTGATCTGATCGGCCAGGGTGCCACGGTCGTCGGCAATGATCGCGCGGGCGACAGATTGGAAAAGAACTCGGTCCTCATCGGATATCTGCTCCGCATGCCGGACGAAGATGCCCCCGGGTCGATCGACAATCTGTGCTTCGATGCCGGCAGCAATCAGACCGGTGATCTGTTCCTGCAGCCGCTGCCGATAGCCGTCGCGACCTTCGTTCCAGATCACGAGATCCACGGCCAGGCCCTTGAGGCGCCAGTAGGCGTGCGCCTGCACGAGTTGGCGCACCAGCTCGATGTTGGCGGCGTCCGCGATCTGCAGCAACACGATGGGGAGATCCCCGGAGATCGCATAGCCCCAGAGACCGGATTGCCCGCGACGGTTTCTGACCAGGATGCTCGCATCAGCGCGCAACGATGCGTTGGCATAAACCACCGAGCCGGCAAGTCGGGCGTAAAGTTGCGAATCGGCCTCGGCGGCGTTGAGCTGCCGCAGCACGACCTGGCTGTGCGTCCATGCCAGCTCGAAGACGCGATCCGCGAGAGGCCGATCCCGGTACTTGTCGACGAGATGCAACAGATCATCTCGCGTGTCTGCGGCGCCTGAAACCATGTCGATCGTTACGGTCGTTCCGGCCTCGATGATCATTCGCTGGCGGATCGCCGCGATCGGATCCAGCACGGAGCCCTCGGTGTCCGATAGCGCCCCCGGATCGGTCATTGCGAGCGGTGCCGCGACCGAACCACCGCGGCCGATGAAACGCATCCGATCGGTCTCGAACGAAATCCCGGCGACATTGGCTCCACGCACCGACATGAGATGAAACATCCACGGGACCTGCTCTTCGATGGAACGTGGACGACGGGTGCAAAGAATCGCCTGCCGTTCCCGGATGATCTCGGTTTGCACGAAAAGATTGCTGAACGCGGTATGCAATGCGTCCGCGGCGGCCGACGTTAGAACGACTTCGGTATAGCTCGTAACGTCGATCGCCCGGGAAATCCGAGACCGGTTGGTAATATGGACACGTCGGACTTCGATATCGTCTTCGGGCGACACGACGATCTCGGTGTGGGTCTCGAAATCAAAATCCCGGCGTCGGAATTCCGCCCGCCCCTCCGAGAAGATCGCTTCGTAGCGTTCCGCTTGCTTGAGCGTGGGTTGGTGCGCGGTCGACCAGAATTGCCCGCTCGCCTCGTCCCGCAGATAGCAGAAGCTCCCCCAGTTGTCGGACGTTATGTCTTCGCGCCAGCGGGTCACGGCCAGCTCTTTCCAACGGCTGCTCCCCCCTCCGGCATTGGTAACCATCACGTGGTAGCGGCCGTTCGACAGAAGCTGTACCTCGGGTACCGCTGTGTCCGGGGTGGCGATCACGCGCACCGGTAGCTCCGTGCCGCCCCCGGTCGCGCGGCGCTCGGGAAGCTCGGGTGCATGCAAATGAGACGGCGTGGGCCTTGGAATGCGCTCCTGGAGAAGAAGCAACGTCGCCTGGAAGATCGGCTCGGACTCGAAGCGCTGTTGCATCGGTCGCCCTAACAGCACATAGGCGAACGAGAGCAGGCTCATCGCCTGATGGTGCGCCATGAACGACCGGACCACGGCGCTCGACTGTCCGCGACGCAGCCGCGAGGGGGTGTAGTCCACTGCCTCGAACAAGCCGAGTCGTCCAGCCAGTCCGGAGGTTGCGAGGCTTTGCAAGTTTAGGCACGCCGCTTCGGGCGCGACCATCAGGGCGAGCGCAGATGCGTACGGCGCCACGACCAGATCCTCCCCGAGGCCGCGCTTCAAGCCCAATCCCGGGACACCAAAGGCGCGATACTGATAATTGAGCTGGACATCGACGTTGTTGTAGCCACTCTCCGACATCCCCCAGGGCACGCCGCGCTGCGCTCCATATTCGATCTGTCGCTCGACCACGGCCCGGTAAGTCTGATCGAGCAGGGTGTTCTCGTAGGTCGGCATCACGAGGAGCGGCATGAGGTACTCGAACATGGAGCCGCTCCACGACAGCAGCACCGGATCCCCGCTCGCAGTCGTGAGCATGCGTCCGAGCGCAAACCAGCTTTCCTGCGGCAGAGCCCCCTGCGCGATCGCGACGAAGGTGCACAACCGCGCTTCGGACGCGAGCAGATCGTAATAGCTCGAGTCGCAGCGGCGCTCTGCGACGTTGTATCCGATCACCAGCTGCCGGCGCACCTTGTCGTACAGGAATTCGTAGTCCATGGCGGCAAGCGCGCTAGCGTGCTCCGCGAGGGCGTCGATCGCGGTCATTCTGGCCGCTGCTCGTTCGGCGCCCTGGGTGACGAGAAGCTGCACCTTCTCAGGCAAGACCGAACGTTCCGCAATCTCGTCGTGGTTCCGCGCGTCGAGCGCCGCGAGCTCGCGCAGCGTCGGAATCCGATTGCCGCCCGGAAAGCCCGACCCTTGCGGTGACACGGTTCGCAGCTCTAGCCAGGGTGCGAGAAAAACCACATCATCACGCAAGTCCGAGCATCGCCGTGCGAGTGCCTGGGACCAGAAACCAGCTTCGCTCTCGCCGGCCGCCGCACCACGGGCGGCGAAAAGTGCGGCCGCACCCTTGGCGAGCGCAGCCAGTCGTTCCACCTGGGACCACGCGTCGGTCAACGTGATCGGTCCGGCAGCGATCGCCGATTCGAGCGCAGTTTGGAATTGGACGACGGGATCGGGCCGATCCCCGTCGAGGCTGTCGATCAGAATCGAGGAAGTATCGCTCAACCCTTCAAGCCATCGCGGGTTGACGATAGGGACGTCGATCAGCGCGGTGAGCCCGGGTCGCAGGGTCAGGAGATGGGCGGCGAGGTTGCCGCTGTCCACCGTCGAGACATAGCGAGGTGCGAGAGGCAACAGGGTTTGGGTGTCGTACCAGTTGTAGAAATGCCCGCGATAACGCTCGAGCGATTCCATCGTGCGCAGTGCATGAGTCGTGCGCATCAGTAGTTCTCCGGCCGACAGATAACCGAAGTCATGCGCGCTCAGGTTGGCAAGCAGCGCCAGTCCCATGTTGGTGGGCGAAGTCCGATGCGCAACCTTCAGGACGGGATGTTCCTGCACGTTGTCGGGTGGCAGCCAGTGGTCGTCAGGTCCGACATGCGTCTCGAAATACGCCCACGTTCTTCGTGCGAGCTTGCGCAGAAACTCTGTCTGGTTGAGCGTCAGCCTGTCACTCCGCCGCGCGATTGGACGGCTGATCCACCAGGCTATCGCCGGGGATGCTCCCCAGAGCAACAAGATCGGCCCGGCTATCGCCAGTCCCAAGGGGTTGATGAGCGACACGCCGATCCACGCCGCCAGGGCGGTTCCGGGGGCGATCGCCATCGAGCGATAGGACGCGAGCAGGTCGGTGCTATCGGTTTGCTCCAGCGCGCGATCGACGTCGCTCGATGTCTTCCATTCCAGCAAGCGCCGCCGGGTGATCAGCGTCCGCCCGATCGTTCGCACGATCGCATCGAGGCAGAAGAAAGCCTCGTAGGGCAGGAGGGTGAGCGCGAGCAGCGCCTGCAGCAGGTGCCGCCGCGCGGCGATCCCGACGGCAGCCAGATGTTGACTGAATGGCACGTCGGGCGGCTTTTCCGTCAGATCGGAGTACGACTCAATGATGGTCGGCAGCAGCAGGATTCCGATCACCATCGCCGTCCAGAACCATACCGGGGACAACAGCACGGTCCAACCGAGAAGCAGCAGCAAGGTCAGTGCGGCTGGGACGAGGCTGCGCCGTAGGTTGTCGAATATCTTCCATTGCGAGAGCAGGGATAGCGGATTGCGTTCGCGGCGCCCTTCGGCTCCCTTCACGTTCCGTCGCAGCCAGCCGACGAGCTGCCAGTCGCCGCGGATCCAGCGACGGCGGCGCGCAACATCGGCGCCGTAGCGTGCGGGATGTTCCTCAAACAGTTCCACGTCGCTGAGTAGTCCGGCGCGCGCGTAGCAGCCTTCGAGAAGGTCGTGGCTCAGAATGCGGTTCGCCGGAAAACGCCCCTTGAGTGCACGCTCGAATGCGTCGACGTCGTAAATGCCCTTGCCGATGAAGGAGCCTTCGTCGAAGACGTCCTGATACACGTCCGAGACCGTGCGCGTGTACTGGTCGATGCCCGGCTCGCCTCCATGCAGACGGGCGTACAGCGACCGGTTCGTGCCCGGCAGGCTCACCGACACGCGCGGCTGCAGGACGCCGTGACCCGACGTCACCACGTCCCTGCTCGTGTCATTCCCGGGTTCGTCGAAGCGCGGGGTGTTGAGCGGGTGCGCCATGGCGCCTACAAACTGCCGCGCTGCGTCCCGTGGCAGTTGCGTGTCCGTATCCAGGGTGATGACGTACTTCACTTGCGAGAGGATCGCGGTCGCGCCGACGATGCGAGAAAAACCATCCGGACCGCCGCCGCGCAGGAACGAGTTCAAATCGCCGAGCTTGCCGCGCTTGCGCTCAAAGCCCATCCAGATTCGCGCCTCGGAATTCCAGCGTCGAGGGCGGTGAAACAGGTAAAAAGCACTGCCATTCGTAGGAAGGGGACTGCCATCCGCGGGAAGGCCGTCATCGCCGCCGCTGGCCTTCGCGTCGTCCGTTGACGACAGACGATCGTCACTACCGTAGGTTCGATTCAGCTCATTGATCCGCGCCTCGGCCAGCCGAAGCAGCGGCTCGTCCGTGGGAAGCGACTCCTCGTGTGCGTCCGGAAAATCCGTGAGCAAGCCGAAATGCAGGTGCGGATCGCGATTCGCCAGAAACCGGACTTCGAGTGCCTCGACCAGCTCCTCGACGTTGCGAGAGCTCGTGAGCATGGTTGGAACAACCACCAGTGTGCGCGCTTCCGCTGCAATGCCCGCGGAAAAGTCCAGTCTCGGCAAGGGGTGCGGCGCCACCAGCAACGTGGCCAGCGAGTTCACCAGGGTCACCGCCAGCTGACTCGTTGCCAGCAGTGAAAGCACGACGACCAGGCCCAGGAGCCCTCGGTTCACGCCGGCGGCATGGGCGTTCGCGACGAGGCCCGCGCTGAAGAAGCCTGCGATCACCGCGATTGCGCCAAGGTAGATGGGCAGTGAGAATCGTTTTGCGATTCTTCGCCAATCTCCGACCAAGGAAACCTTGACCGCAGCTGCACGTTCGAGCTCGGGAAGCCCGTCGTCGATGAGATAGAAGCCGACGTGCGCCGCCCGATCATCGATACCTCTGCTGGCAAGGCTCGCCCGAGCCAGCTGGATCGCCCTCTCGGCTACGTCGGCTTCTTCCATGTCGCCCGCTTTGGCGATGCGCTCGATCGCGTGACGATAGCGGTCCCGGGTTGCGAACTCCATCGCGCCATACACATCTCGGGGATCCTGGCGCAGTATTTTCTCGACGACGCTGATGGATTCCACGAATTCGCGCCAGTCGATCGCGCTTAAGGCACGAAGGCTGCCGATGCTGTTGCTGATCGAAACCTGGTCGGACGCCTGCTTCTGGTTCTCGGATTGCACAAGTTGTTCGATCGTCAGATGCGATTCAGCGAGCCACTGCTCGATCCAGGTCAAGGCAAAGGCCAAAGCCGCACTTTGTCCCTGCAAGCGGCGCGCAAACTCCGCCACGAACGCGCTCCCCATCGGTGGCGTCGATCGCGCCATGTCGGCGATGACGAGGATGAGACTTTTCGGATCCCGCTCGGCGGTTTCCATCATCCGGTCGGCCCACTCGTTGGCCAGATCGCGCTCTACTCTGCCGGCGGCGACGCGCACTCCCACGCGGCGAAGATTCTCGATCAAGGCGAGCCGCAGCATGATCGGAATGGCCCAAAGCTCGCCGAGCTTCAGCCTGGTCACCGATTGGTAGGCGGTGACGAAGCGGCTCAAGCTATCAGCGTCGACCCGGCCATCGCCGTGCGAGATAGTCTCGAGCGCGATGTCGTACACGCGCGGCAGGCCCGCTGACGGCCCGAGTGCCAAGCGTGGCAGTTCCCGGCTATATCCGCGCGGCAAATGCCGCTTTGCGCTGCCGATCTGTTCTTCGATCAGATGGAAGTTGTCGACCAGCCACTCGCCGGCCGGAGTGATCCGCTGGTTGACCGACACCGCAACGGTCAGGCGCCGACAGACGTCAATCAGGACGTTTTCGTTGGCAGCCAAGCGCGGGAGGAGCGGATCCCGCGTCCGGCGCGGCGTCAGCCGATGCGCCAGCGCGAGGGTCTTGCCGTGCTGCTCCATCTGGTCGGCACTGAACAATTCCGACCGGAGTGGCAGTTCGCCGGTGGGTGCGTTGTGCGACGGGCCGCCAGTAAGCAAACGCGCTCTGAACTGGGTCACATGCCCGAAGATGGAGTTGCCACTCGTGGCCAATTGCGGAGTTCCTCGCTCAGTCGCCTATTAGTTTGGCCATGGTGGAGTTGCTCCCCACATGCTGCGACACCACTTCGACATCACGATGATGGGAGTACCGCGCAACATATCCTTAAGCGTGTAGGAAGCAAGGGTACCGAGCAATAGGAACCAGACGCCGATGCCCGCAATTTTCCGCGATCTTACGCAACGCAGGTGGATTTCCTGCGGGTCGATCCCTCGTCCTCGATTACAATGGCTTGGCCATGACCAGGAAGCTCCAGCAAAACGCTGCCGATCTTCGTGGAATCAACCAGTTGATCATCGCCGGCATCGCCGGTATCGTCGACTTGGTCGAAGCGATGCATCAAAACATCGCGGGCATCCCGCGACTGCTTGCCACGCCGAAGCCCGCGCGGACGACCGGCATCACACGCTTGGTGTACCAGAGCATCCGCGGCGTGGTCGGCCTCGTCGGGCACGGGCTCGACAGGTTGCTGGCCCAGTTCGAGCCGTTGCTGGGCGAGCGAAGCGCCTTGGCCGGTCGCGAAGCGCCGCTCGCCGCTCTCAATGGCGTACTGGGCGACTACCTCGCGGCATCGAAGAACCCGCTGGCGATCACCATGAGTCTGCGTCGGGGCGGAGTTCCGCTGCCAACCGAAGGCGAAGCCCTGACTGCGGCGATCCCGCGAGCCAGCGGCAAGCTGGTCGTTCTGCTGCACGGCTTGTGCATGAACGATCTGCAGTGGAAGCGCAAAGGCCACGATCATGGCGCCGCGCTGGCGCGCGACCTCGCGTATACACCGGTATATCTGCACTACAACACCGGCCTACATATCTCCATCAACGGGCGCGCGCTCGCCGAATTGATCGAGAAAATGGTCCAACTCTGGCCGGTGCCGTTGACCGAATTCGTGCTCATCGGGCACAGCATGGGCGGGCTCGTCGCCCGCAGCGCCTGCCATTACGGCGCGCGGGCTCGCCACCAATGGCTGCGGCGTCTCGACAGGCTCCTGTTGATCGGCTCGCCGCACCATGGAGCACCGCTCGAGCAGGGCGGCAACTGGGTAGATGCGTTGCTGAGGGCGAGCCAGTACTCCGCTCCATTGGCGCGCCTGGGGAAGATCCGTAGCGCTGGTATCACCGATCTGCGGTTCGGAAGCCTGGTTGACGAAGACTGGAAGAAGCGTGATCGGTTCGAGCGCAGCGGGCCGCGTCTGGCGGTGCCGCTGCCGAAAGGCGTCGCATGTTACGCGATCGCAGGAACGATCGCCAAGAAAGGGGGCCGGCTCCGCGAGCGCTTCATCGGAGACGGCATCGTGACGCTGGAAAGCGCGCTCGGCCGCCACGCCAATCCGAAGCTCGCCTTGAGGTTCGACTCGTCGCGGCGATGGGTAGCCTATGGCGCCGGTCACCTCGACCTGCTGAGCCGACCCGAAGTCTACGCGCAGATCAAGCGGTGGCTGGCAGCGCCCGCGTAGTCGCCGGGATCACGCATGGCAGCGCCGCTACGGTGAGAAATCGGCAAGAGGCTTGATCTGGCTCGTCGGGGCGCGCCGACACAAGTCTTGCAGTTGCGCGACGAGTTGCTCGCGCGTCGGGATGTCGACGTCAAGCCCGGGTCGGAACTTGATTCGACCAAGCGTTCGACCACGGGTTTATGTGCGTTGGCGCACGGACGATGAGCGCAACAGGTCCGATCTGCCAATCCGATCGGCCGCGAGCTGCCTGAGGGTGCCCCCCAGGCTTTGTGCGATACCACGCATAGGCGGCCGCTGGTATAGACTGTCGAGATGGCATCAGTACCGGGCCGTGGCGTCGGTAAGAAGTCGCCCTCGCCCCAGAAGGGTAGGTTGCATCTGGCTGCGCCCGCACGCAACGATGGCCATCATAACCATCTGCTCGATGCCCTGCCTGCAGCCGATTACACGCGGCTCAAATTCCAGCTGGAAGTGATACCTATGGCGCTGGGTCAGGTCCTCTATGAACCCGGTGCCCGGTTGCGGCACGTCTATTTCCCCACCACGTCTATCGTTTCCCTGCTGTACGTCATGGAGGATGGCGCATCCGCGGAAATCGCGGTCGTAGGCAACGAGGGTATGCTGGGCATATCGCTGTTCATGGGCGGCGAGACCACCCCCAGCCACGCGGTCGTGCAAAGCGCGGGCTACGGGGTCCGCCTCAAGGCGCAGTTGCTGAAGGACGAGTTCGCGCGGTTCGGCCCGATGATGCATCTGCTGCTGCGCTACACCCAGGCCCTGATCACTCAGATGGCGCAGACGGCGGTGTGCAACCGGCACCATTCGGTCGACCAGCAATTGTGCCGCTGGCTGCTGCTGAGCCTGGATCGTCTAGAGTCGAACGAGCTCTCCATGACGCAGGAACTGATCGCCAACATGCTGGGCGTGCGCCGCGAAGGGGTGACCGAAGCCGCCGGGAAGTTGCAGGACGCCGGGCTGATTCATTACCGGCGGGGCAGGATCACCGTCCTCGATCGCCCGGCGCTGGAGGCGCAATCCTGCGAGTGCTACCGGGTGGTCAAGACGGAGTTCGATCGTCTCCTGCCGTACGTCGCCAGGTAGCACTCCGAACCCCATGTGAATCCGGCGATTGCCAATGCGATGGCTCCGCCAGCCACACCCCAAAGCGCCGGTTTCGTTTCGACTGGAATTTTCATGGCGGTGCCTTTCAATGAACGAGAGACAGAGGGCCGGCACATCCGGGAAAGCGATCGAAGCGAGCTTGACGGTCCCCAGCAAGTACATCGACCTGATGGTTCCAGGCCGACAATGCAAATGGCTAAACTCACACTCCCCTGAAGCCCTACGCGGAAGTCTCGATGTCGTATGTGCGCTATCACACCTAGCGACGACTCTCCATTGAATCCGCGGCGTCGCCGCTAATAGTCCGCCGCAAGTCGTCCCTAAGCACACGGGAGCACTCGCTTAAGGCCGCTCGCTTCTTGTGTCGTCGATGGAATGACCGGGAGACGAGTAATAAATAAGGTGCGTTGTCGCGTACGACGCGCCGCGGGTGTGCTACTGTCTATGTCTATCGGAGAGGGCGGTTTCAGCCCTTCCGCCTTCGCCAGGTTGGCTCTGCAACCCTTGGCACCTACCAGGCACTGCACAGCTTGAGCGGTGCCGACCGGAAGCTTGGTCGAGAACCTGCGGTACGTCCGGCCCTGACACTTGCGCGACGCGGCGCGCCGACCGGAATCCAAGCACACGCCTATGCGGGCTTCAAGCCCGCATAGTTTCAATCGTTTTTCGCTAAGAGGTCCACAATGTCCAATCAGAAGCAATACAGTCCTATCCAACAGGCTGCCGATAGCCACCAGAGCAACATGGAGACGGCGCTCCGCATCGCGACGATCATGGCCGAAGCCAATGAGCATCTGTTCAGACTGCAAAGCGAGGCGGCCAATGCGGCGTTCACGGAGAACGCGAAACATCTCAAGGCTCTGCTGAACGTCAGGGATTACGACGCTGTCGTAGCGGAATGGGCGGGTCGTTATCAGGCGAACGTGCGCAGGATCCTGGAGCTCACGCGCACCTGCTTCGAGATCGTGCCGAAGACCCAGGCTGAGATGGCCAAGCTCGTAGGCGAGCGTTTTGCGCCTTACAACGAAGAAACGCAGCAATACCTCGATGAGTTCACGACAACCATCAGCGAGCGGCGCGACGCGGCTGCAGCGGCAGTGAAGGGTGTCGTGGCAAGGGCCATGGCGAGTGTGGGCGGCAACAAACCGGCGAGGAACGAAAACGTTGCTTGAGTTGTTCGGCGCAAGCAATTCCTTGATGTCATGCTCAAGGTCCAAGACGAAATCTGCTCGTTGCCAATGGGTCCGACAGTCTGACCGTCGGGCCTTTTTTCCTGGGACTGAGTGGGATTTACCGACCATCTTGGAAAGCCGGCACGCCCAGAAGGGGCGTCGGCCTTAAGCGTCAGGACGTCCGCGATCGCGATCCTCAGCTGCCGCACCTTACGTGCACCGACGTGTGCTACCTGAGAGGGGCGATCTCCGCACTGGCGGCCTTCACGGTTTGTGTCCTTGCTTTCTTCTTTAGCTTCGCTATCATCGCGAGACGCTTTTTTGCTTTCTGCTTCCTTCGCCGAGTTGCGAGCATCTTAGTGTGACTCAATGTAGCCTCCATCGGTAAGCTGTTGAAATCGCAGGTTGGTCTGACCCGTTCTTGCGTTCGTGGCTACGCCCTGACTAGCGAATCTCCAGTACGTGTTTTCCTCGACCAGGAGCATAACCGGTCGAGCCGCCACGCTCTTCGCGGCAACGTTAAGGCTAAGAAAAGAATCCAGGTTACGTGCGACACCGCACATACGCCGGGGAGAATATCCTCTAACAGTCTATCGAGTGCAGATCGAACCGTCGAGAGTGACGAAATCTTTCTGAGCTACTCATGAGAGCCCCGCGGCGTCGCCCGGCATTCGGCGCCTGGAGGGTGAATGAGCCTAGCCGACGAACCGTGGCTAATCTACTCTAGAGCATCCTGTGAATCGTCATTCCGCGACGCCGTCCGTGATGGACAGCGATCCGCTCACGGTCGATGTGCCTCGCGAATTTCACAGACGCATGGCTGCCATCATCGACGCTGTGCAGACGGGCATATGGCAGGAAGGAGTGCATCATCTTCTGGGCTACGCCACGGATTACGCCTTCGGCCAGGAACGGGGTCTACAGACTCTGGTGCTGAAGAGCAAACACCGATCTGCCTATGTGCGGCTTCATTGGGATACGCTCATGAGTGACGCCGTTGCCGATCGACAACTCGTGGACGAGCTCATCCAGAACGCGATAAGACAGCTGCGATAGGCCCCAAGAGAAAGGGCTCGATCGGCGATTGCGTGGGCTAGCGTTCCCGTAGCACCACCGCAAGGTTCTTTAGCCTGGAGTGAGGTGACGCTACGGCGACGAACGATCCACAGGAGCTAACCATGTCCCATCGACCCCCGAAGGAAAACAAAAAAAAGCCGCAGCACACGCCGAAGCAAAAGAAGGCGATCAAGCAGGAAAAGAAGCGCGCGATGGACGCCATGGCCGTCATCAAGCACTGAGGAAGCGCGGGCTGCAGCGACGCGCCGGGTGCGTTCGAAAGGCGGTCGCGCACCGAGTGTCGCTCGGACGCCTGCTACCGCCACCGATCGAAAGCTCCGCTTCGACCAGACTGCGACTGAGGTCTTGGTCGCGCGCTTAATCGCCGCCATTCAAGTCCGAACTGGCGGAAATAACCGAGCCCGAGCCGTCTGCGCTATCGCGTATCTTACGCGAGGACGATCGGAGCCGGCCTGAACCGCGGCGACATGTCCGCTCATAGTACGAATTCACGACCCACCTTCGAGGAAGCCTTTCAGCTTATTGGAGCAGGAGGGATGCCGCAGCTTGCGCAGCGCTTTGGCTTCGATCTGGCGGATGCGCTCGCGCGTTACGTCGAACTGCTTGCCAACCTCCTCGAGCGTATGGTCGGTGTTCATCCCGATGCCGAAGCGCATGCGCAGCACCTTCGCTTCGCGCGGCGTCAGCGTGTCGAGTGCGTCCTTGCAGACGTCGCGCAGGCTGGCGTTGACCGCGTGATCGATCGGAGCGACCGTGGTGGCGTCCTCGATCAAGTCTCCGACGTGCAAGTCATCTTCGGCGCCGACCGGCGACTCCATCGAGATCGGTTGTTTGGAGATCGTCAGAATCTTGCGAATCTTCTCCTCCGACATCTCCATCTTGTCGGCGAGCAGCGCAGAATCGGGCTCTTGTCCGGTTTCCTGAAAGATCTGGCGTGATAGCCGGTTCATCTTGTTGATCGACTCGATCATATGCACCGGGACCCGGATCGTACGCGCCTGATCGGCAATCGCGCGCGAAACTGCCTGTCGAACCCACCATGTTGCATAGGTTGAAAACTTGTAGCCGCGCCGGTATTCGAACTTGTCGACCGCCTTCATCAGCCCGATGTTGCCCTCTTGAATCAGGTCGAGGAACTGCAGGCCACGGTTTGCGTACTTCTTGGCGATCGAGATCACCAAGCGCAGATTTGCCTCCGTCATTTCCCGCTTGGCTTTGCGCGCCTTAGCCTCACCCGTCGACATCTGTTTGTTGATCTCCTTCAAATCCTTCAAAGGGATCATGACGCGCTTCTGCAGGTCTAGGAGCTTCTGTTGCTGTTCGACGATTGCCTGCCGATACTTGGCCAGCGTCTTGCCAAAGGTGCCATGTGCGGCGATCTCGCGATCGACCCAACGCAGCGACTTCTCATGCCCAGGGAACTTCTTGATGAACTGCGATCGCGGCATCCCGCCCTTGTTGACGACGAGATCCTGGATCTTGCGTTCGATCTGACGGAGGTTGTCGACTTCGCAGCGCACGCCGTGGCACAGGCGCTCGACCTGGCGTGCTGCGAAACGCATTTGCATGAGTTCTGCCGAGATCTTCTTCTGCAGATCGAGGTACTTCGCCGCATTTTGACCATCCTTTTGGAGAACGACCAGCATGCGCTTGTGCAGTCGCCGGATCGCCGCAAAGCGTTCCAGCGCGGCGACCTTCAGCCGCGCAAGGTTTTCGGCGTCGATCGCGTCGCTATCGCCTTCCTCTTCGGTGAGGTGCTTGATCGCGTCCTCATCGTCCATAGGGTGCGGCCGCTCGGTGAAGTCGGTCAAGCCGTCGATGACATCGTCGATCTTGAGCTCGTCCTTCTCGATCTTGGTGGCGAGCTCCAGGATCTGCGCGACCGTCATCGGGCAGGCGGAGATGGCCATGATCATGTGCTTCAGGCTCCCCTCGATCCGCTTGGCGATCTCGATCTCGCCCTCGCGGGTGAGGAGCTCGACCGAGCCCATCTGGCGCATGTACATGCGCACCGGGTCGGTGGTCCGGCCGAATTCGGAATCGAGCGTGGACGCGGCGGCCTCCGCAGCTTCCTCGTCGACGTCGGCGGCCGCGGGTGTCGGTACCGTTTCCGACATCAAGAGCGTGTCTGCGTCGGGCGTCTCGTCATAGACCTGGATCCCCATATCGTTGACCATGGAGATGATGCCCTCGATCTGCTCGGCGCCGAGGATATTGTCGGGCAGGTGGTCGTTGATCTCGGCATAAGTAAGGTAGCCGCGCTCCTTGCCAAGCATGATGAGGTTCTTGAGCCGAGTCTTGCAGGCGTCCGCCTGCGCCGGACTTAACTCGAACTTGGGCAGCTCGACGCCGTTCTTGCGCGTGCGAGCCTTGCCTTTGACGAGCGTCTTCTCAGTGCGCTTGGTTGGAAGCATCGAAGCGATTTCGTCGGCGCTGAGGCTCACAGCCTCGCCGGAAACCGGGGCGCGTGGGTTGCCAAGCGTGGCACGCCGCCTTGCGGCACGCTTCTTCACGTTCATGACTGGCGGCGGCTTGGCCGGGGTCGGCTTCGCGACCTGCTTGGGTGCCGTGGGCTTTGCCGGGCCCCTGGAGGGGCGCTTAATCACCCGTTTCTGCCGACCGGAAACGATGTCGTACGCGCCTCTGCTGTGCCCGGCGCGTTCTTGCCGGGGCGTCCTCACGGCACGCTTCGCCCGTTTGCCTCTAACGCTCTCTCGGAGGCGCTCCGAGCGCAATTCGAGTCTCGCCCACCAAAAGCATCTCGATCCCGATCTTGCCTGCAGCGACTTCGCGCAGCGCGATGACTGTCGGCTTGTCGCGATCGCCATCGAGCAACGGCGGCGAGCCGGCGCTGATCTGCCGCGCGCGGTTAGTCGCCACAAGCGTCAGGTCGAAGCGATTGGGTATCTTGGTCAGTGCGTCTTCGATCGTGGTGCGGGCCATGGCTCTCCACTCTAGGTCAAACTAGCGCGCGCAGCGCCGGATGCGCTGGCTGGGTACGCCGTCCACGCGATAGAGCAAATCCGCCCCGTCGAAGCAATCATAGCATGCCCTCCCTGTTTTCTCTGGGTCGTTGGAAGCGCGGAGCAACGGCGTTACGTTTGGCTAGCGAGCACAGAGCGATTCCGTCGGAGCGTTAGGTCTCAACCCGTTGTACTCGAGAAAAAAGCTTGTGGACGCGGTAAAACAGGTGTAAGGATAGATTGCAAGGTTCCTCAAGTAAATGAAATGTAGTTCGGTCGTTGCCGCCCTCGCGGCATTCCTCCGCTTTCCACACTTGAAGTGCCGGCACTGGGGCGAGCGCCCGTCATTCGTATTGCAGAGGAGCGGCAGACGTGATTACAGGTACGGTGAAATGGTTCAGCGATAGCAAGAGGATCGGCTTTATCATCTCCGACGCAGGTGGCAGGGAGGTCTTTGCTCATTTGTCCGCGATTGTTGGCATCGACCATAAGATCCTGACGCAAGGCCAGAGGGTATCCTTTGACATGACAGGGAATCAGGTGTCAAACATCAAATCGCTCGGTTGATCTGATTCAAGCGACGATGGCCTTGGCCAGCCATGGGCTTTGGCGACGATGGTCGGAGGCGAGCGGCGATGACGTCGGGTTCAAAGTGAATTGTGAAGAATTCGCGATTAGAATTTCGCGATGCTGGCAGTTTCATCGCCGGCATCTTGATGGGCCTGTCGATCATGGTGCCCGTGTTCGCGGGGACCGTGGTGGAGCTCAGGGATTGGCAGCTGTTCTTGCTCTTCGGAGCACCCATCATCCTGCTCCTCGGAATCGCGCTGCAGGCCGTCAGTACGGCCAAGGCTCGGCGGCGCCTGCGCACCGCAAGCATGGCATCCCGCAGACATGCCGGACGATAACCGGTAGTCTCGACTCTCGGCCAGGAGACGTCGGCGCGGCGTGACGAGTCCTGACGCAGGCTCCGCACCTTCGAGGATCTCGTCCGCTAGATGGCGGCCCGCGTCTGGTCGGCAATCACCCCCTTCGGCCGCTTCAGCAATCCTCTGCTCAGGGGTTCTCTTGAGATCCCAAGGCAAGGCCCGCTTTGGACATGAAGAAGATGCACCACTTCGACGGATCCCAGTGATACCAGCGGATGCCGAGATGGTTTCCGCGTTCAGTTTCATACGCGCTTCGGCCGACCGAGGTTTCCTACCTCGCGGAATCGAGATACTTCCATCAGTATCGGCGACGTCGGACAGCGGTCGTGGCGTCCGCCTCGACATGGCGGAACGTGATTCGCCCCTTGCTCAGATCATACGGCGAGATCTCCAGCGAGACCCTGTCCCCGGTGATTATCCGAATTCGATGCTTGCGCATCTTTCCTGCGCTGTAAGCGATGAGACTGTGGCCGTTATCGAGCCGGACTCGATAGCGGCCGTCGGGCAAAGCTTCGCCCACGATGCCATTCATTTCGAGGATTCCTTCTTTGGCCATAGCTTGCCTCGAGGTAAAAACAACAAGCCCGGCAGGTTGCCGGGCTTGTGCAAACGACTCAAGGGCACGACGTCACGACGCCATGCCCTGCCTGTAAGTTCATTCCGCTGAGCGAATGTTCAATGCCTGCTGCCCCTTGGGACCTGTGGTGACATCGAAGGTGACGCGTTGGCCTTCCTTCAACGTTTTGAAGCCTTGCTCCTGGATGGCGGAAAAATGAACAAAGAGATCCTTGCCCCCGTCGGCTGGCGTTACGAAGCCAAAGCCCTTCGAATCGTTGAACCACTTCACTGTGCCTGTTGCCATGTCTTGATTTCCTGAAAAATAAACAAATGGGGACGGCGCCCCAGCTTAGGGCGAAGATCAAGAGGGCATATGATGAGGAGAAGCAGCCGCTGGATTGCGGACGCTAAAGACCAGCAACAGCACTGCTTGAGGATCGCTGCCCGGCACTATGCACGTAAAGTTCGACAATAGCAAACGAATCCATTGCGTGCGCGTCCCGAAGGTGCCCCCTGCCGGCCGAAGCGCACGCCTCGCGGTCTCGCCATGGTGTCTACGACTTGGACGCGGCTTTGCGCCCGGGTGCCAGAGGTGGCACATACCCCGACACGCGGCATTGCCAGGCCTCGGTGCGCACGCCCTTCTCGAAGCGCGTCAGTCTGCAAATAATCACCGCCCCGGTGATTGCCAGAGCCGCGAGCCGCTCGCGCACTTGCGCCAATGGCACGCCGGTCTCCGTGGCAATCTCGACATCGAGTCGCTGCCCGTATTTCTTGAGGCAGTCCAGGATCTCGATCACCGAGGGTCCATCGATAGTGAAATCGCAGCGCGCGGGCGGCTCTTGTCTACACCCGGCACAGGCGGATCGGACCGAATCCGCACTATCGAGGCGCCGAATACCGCAGCAGCACGCGGCTCGCGGCAGAACCGTACGTGCTTCCGATCGGCAGACCGAGCATGTCGCACGTCATGCCCGGAAGCGGATTGATGCAGCCGGTTAGATTCTTTGC